>Ga0302326_10020617_pt1 | contig 13555 bp, 13 predicted proteins | sample Palsa_T0_3_FD_202264 | JGI IMG/M metagenome (GOLD analysis project Ga0302326, IMG submission 202264) | Peat permafrost microbial communities from Stordalen Mire near Abisko, Sweden - Palsa_T0_3 | ecosystem: Environmental > Terrestrial > Soil > Palsa > Peat permafrost | place: Sweden: Abisko... | reverse complement strand
TCGTCGGCTGGTGGGCCGGCGGAGGCTCGCCTGGACAGCCGTCGGGCGCGACGGTCCTGACCGGCCACATCGACAGCGCGGTCAGCGGTCCCGGTGCCCTGTTCCGGCTGCAAGACGTCCGGCCCGGCGCAATGGTCATCGTCACCGCCGCCGGCCGTACCTACCGCTACGTCGTGCAGGCAACGCGCGCCTACCTCAAGACCCAGCTCCCGGCCGCGACCATCTTCGATCAGCAGGTCACGCCCCGTCTGATTATCGTCTCTTGCGGCGGTCCGTTCGACGCCGACACCGGTCACTACCTCGACAACATCGTCGCCTACGCCCTCCCGGCCCGGCCGGATACCAGCCCGTAGAACGCGACTCCGCCTTTCTCATCCAAGCGATGGTTGCCCGGGACTGCGCGTTCATGCGAATAATGGGCAACATGCCGGCTGCCCTCCGCGCGGACGACTTACATGCCCGCCGACCGTGAGAAGTTCCCGCTCCCCGAGCGGCTCTTCCTCGCCTATACCGCAGCGTCACGATGGGCCACCGGCGGCTCGATCAGGCGCCCAGACAGCCCGGGCCGCCGGCGGGGCTGCGCAAATCCGTTCGCCCTGTTCAAGATCCTGCTCTTCCTCCTGATGATCCTCCTGCTCCCGATCTTCGTGCTGCCGATGATGCTGGTACGACTCGTGGAGTCAGGCCGCCAGTCATCCCGGTACGGCTCGTCGGTCGATATCACCGCTGGCGACGAAGCACGCTGGGGGCATGGCATCTTGCTGCCTGTTCCTGGCGACGCGGTCATCAGGTCCGGCGGTGCGGCCATCGCGAACAGCGACCCGGGGTTTCGCGTCACCGCGCTGACGGACTGGGCCGTCGCCGCGACGGCACTGAACTGCCAGAGCCTCATCTCGGGCGACGCGACCTGCACACGGACCTTCATGTCCAACGGGCTGTACCGTGCTCACCAGGCCCTGCTCGAGCTGCGGGCCCGTTCGGAAGTATCCTGCGCCGGCGCGTGGCGGGCGGTCGGCGCCACTGTCGTCGGGGCCACCCGGAGTCAGCTCGTCGAAGAGGTGCGGGTTCGGGTGCACTGCCAAGGGTGGCGAATGGAACGGCACGAGCCCACCGGCCTCATACTGCGCGGCGGCCCCGAGGTGGCTAGCTGGTCGGAAGACCTGACGTTCACCCGTTCCGTTGGCGCGGTCACCCCGGCCTCCGGCGGCCTGCCAGCCAACCGCTGCCCGTCGTGCGGCGCGCACCTCGACCTCGATCCCGGCGGGGCATGCCGGTACTGCAGGGGAGTCGTCACCGCCGGAAATCACGACTGGGTACTGGTCTCCTGGCAGCGTGAGCCATGGTAAGCGGGATGGTACTTGCGGCCGGTGCGGGGAATGCAGCCAGATCCGCCGTCGGGGTGCTGGTCCTTGTCATCATCGCGGGCTGGGCGCTGATGTTCGCGGTGCTGTTCGGCATGCTGATCTACGTGACCGTGCTGCGCGGAAGGAGGCAGAGCCGCAAGCGGGAGGCGCCCGGGCCGGTCGTTTCCGCCGACCCGAACCTGCCCGCCGTCCTGGCGCAGGCCCGGCACGCCGATCCGTATTTCGACGAGCAGCTGCTGCTTGATGCCTCGCAGCTGATCTGCCTGGTCATATTCGCCGCGATGTCGACGGGCGACGAAGAGGCCATCCGTTACCTCGCGGCCCGGTCGTTCTGGTCGACGTTCTTTGGCCGCTACACAAGGAGCGCCTCACGCTCCGTACGGCTGCAGCGCCTACAAGAGCAGGGCAGGCGTGCCGGTTCGCGCCGCCAGGCGCGGCTTCCCGTGGACTATCAAGCGCTAGCCCCTGAGCTGATCAGCCTCGACGTGCGCCAGCAGCGCGCGTGCATCCGGGTCTCGTTCAGCCAGCTGCGCGCTGTGGTCGCACCGGGCGCCCAGAGCCAGACCGCCATGGCCTCGGCCACCAGCCTGTCGTCGCTAGCGGTGTCGTTCGGCGGGGCGATGAGCGAGCGGATGAACAATTCCGTCCCTGGCCTGTCGTGGCTGTCCTGGGCCGGGAAGTACGACCTCGTATTCACCCGGCCGCCCGGCACCCGGACAGACCCCCGTGCGGCGATCGCCAACCGGACCTGCTCCAGCTGCGGAGCGACGTACGGGTCCGAACTCGCCACCACCTGCGCGCACTGCCGTACCGAACGGCCGGTGGCCTGGGACACCTGGCGGCTGGCCGACATCGCCGTAGTCGACTGAGGCCAGCCTTCGGGCTGTCAGCCGGTCTGGGCGGGACGCCAATCGCCGCGGAATGGGCGGACCACGGTCATGATGAAGAACAAAGGCAGGGCAGCGAATGCGGCCAGGGCCGCAAGGGGCACGGCGAATGCTATGGCTGCTGCCGCCGGGTAGGCGATGACGCTGAGCAGAAACCGCCGGATGCCCTGCCACGCGTCTTCGTCCGGCTCTGCGGCTGGCTGGTCCTGCTCGGCCGGTCATCGGCCTCCAAGGACGTCGAACTGCTCGTGCTGCGACGAGAGGTCGCCGTGCTGCGCCGCACTCATCCGCGGCCCCGGCTGGAGTGGGCCGACCGGGCAGTCCTCGCCGCGCTGATCCGGTTCCTGCCGACACGGCTGCGAGCGCACCGGCTGGTCACCCCCCGGTACCGTCCTGCGGTGACACCGCCGCCTGATCGCGCGCAAGCGGACCTATCCGCACCGGACGGGACGGCCGCCGGTCAGCGCCGAGATCACCGCGCTGATCGAACGGCTCGCCACCGAGAACAACGGCTGGGGATACAAGAGGATCCAAGGCGAGTTGCTCAAGCTCGGCCATCAGGTCAGCGCATCCACCATTCGCCGGGTCTTGAAGGCGCTGAAGATCCGTCCGGCACCGCAACGGCACACCGACACGACCTGGCGGCAGTTCCTGCACACCCAGGCAGCCACGATGCTCGCCACCGACTTCTTCCACGTCGACTGCGCGGTCACCCTGCAGCGCCTGTACTGCCTGTTCGTCATCGAGCCCGGCACCCGGTACGTGCACATTCTCGGTGTCACCGCGAACCCGGACCGGCCGTGGACCACCCAGCAGATCCGCAACCTGCTGATGGATCTAGGTGATCGCGCCACAGGCTTCCGGTTCCTGATCCGGGACCGAGCCGGCAGTTCACCGCATCGTTTGACGCCGTCCTAGTTCTGGAACCCCCACAGGTAGCGGCGCCAGGTTTCGGGCCGGACGGGACGTGTGTAGTCGGTGGCGGCAGCCAGCATCTGCAGGGTGACCGGGATGTCGGTCGGCTGAAAAGCAACCCCTCAGCCGGGCGACGCGAGCGCCCTGCAGGCTGGCCGCAGGCTAGCTGCTGCCGCTGACCTGTGGCGGACCCAGGATGAGCTGCGGATGACCTTCCGCGGACCTCTCCGTGGCTTGGCCGAGGTCCTGCACCCAGCGGACGCCGGGCTAGGCGACTTCCTTGAGCGCGCCATACTGTGCAGTAAGCGCTATGGCGCTATAATAGCGCTATGGCGACGATACAGGTACGTGAAGTGCCCGAGGAACTGTACGAGGTGCTCCGTCGGCGAGCGCGCCGGGCGGGACAGTCGATGCAGTCCTACATGCGCGAGCAGTTGCTGGCGCTGGCCGGGCGGCCTACCAAGGAGGAAGCCATCGAGGAGATCGAAGCCGTGCTTGAGCGTGCCCGCCCCAGCGAGCCGGCCGCGGCGTCGGTTGTCGCCGACCTGGCCGCCGAGCGACGCTGACGGCCCGGTCGTGGCCGTGGTCATCGACGCTTCAGGAATGGTGATCGCCCTCCTGGGGAAGTCTTCGGAGGCTGCTGCCCTGCGGCGGCGCCTTGGCGCCGAGGTGTGTCACGCGCCGCACCTCATCGATGCTGAGGTCGGGAATGTGCTGCGTCGGCATGTGCTGCGAGGCGCCGTGGCCGCAGCTGATGCGGAGGCCCTGCTGCATGCCAGCGTTCCGCTCGTCGATCACCGCCACGAGATGACAGGTGCGCTGGCATCAGCCGCGTGGGCGCTGCGCAGCAACGTCACCTTCTATGACGGCCTTTACGTTGCCCTCGCGGTTGCGCTGGCCGCACCTCTCCTGACCGCCGATGAGCGACTGTCACGGGCACCGGCCCTTGGCTGTGCTGTAGAGCTGGTCGGCGTGACATGATCCTGTACCGCCCGAGAAGATCGAACCTGGGTGTGTGCAGGCCGCTCATTCCCGCCCGTCGGAATGGGCGCTGACTTGCTAAATTCCGGGCCGCGTGAAAGCCGCCATCTGTCCGTCCCGCGTCCGTTGATACCAAATCGGCAGGTCGGCGCGCCGAGGACGCCCCCCAGGGATCGCTGCGGCCTCGGCCGTGCCGCGCCACGCCTTGCGGCTCATCTCGTGCTCCAGGAACGGGCTGACCCGCAGCCAAGCCCGCCGGCCGCGGAACATGACCGGCGAGCCGACGAAACCATAGCGGTGGACACGGCCACCGGGGTCCAGGACAGCGCCTAGCCGCCTGGCGGACTCTTCGAGCAGGCTCGCCTGCCACTTCTCGAAATCGCCGATGCGCGCCGTCAGCCACCGGCTTCCTGACTCAAGCCTGATGCGGCGAGTTTAATGCCTCGGCCGCGGTAATGAACGACGTCAGCGCCTTCTGCTTCAGCACGCGTGCCTGCTGTCTGAGTTTGAATGTCCCACCCCTGGTGAAAGTCCCGCGAGTCACCCCAGACCAGGTATACCGGACCCGACGACCCTCCAGGCGGAACACGCGGCCGGCGCGGCCGGCGCGGCCGTCCGTAGAAAGCCGACGGTGCACACCGACCGTCCTGGCGGCCGGCCGCCGTCCGCTATGTGTCCGTGGACACCGCGACACAGGGACCTGCAGCGTTACAAGGTGACACACGGCGGGACAAGAAGAAAACGGCCCGCATAGCCGAGAATCCACAGCTAGCGGGCCGTTTTCGCAGGTGGTGGCAGGTGTTGGGTTCGAACCAACGTAGGCTGAGCCGACGGTTTTACAGCCGTCCTCATCGGGGATGGTCGCGTTCGCGTGAAATCTTCGTCGCGTGCGGGTGGGCTGCTGGCGGGGGTTACCCCGTTTGTGGTGCGGCGTTTGGGTCCGTGCGGGAATGCGGGCGGGGTTGGATGGTGGCGGGCTGCCCGTGACGCCGGCAGGTTTGTGGGATCTGAGCCCGTTTTACAGCCTGGCGCTGGGACCTGACCTTGAGGGTCGCTTTCTGCTGCCGTGAGCGCGCTGGTCAGACTTCGGCTTTGGTGAGCCTGCTGACCTGGTCCCCGGGCAGCCCGCCTTGTATTACCCGAGGTCCAGGATAAGGAGGCGCGGTGGCCGCGCGGAAGCAGGAGCAGAAGCAGAGGCGGATGAGCGCGCAGGTGGTGGAGGATGAGGACTACCAGCTGCGCTATGAGATCGTCGCGGGGATCGACGTGGCGAAGGAGTCCGCGGTGGTGTGCGTCCGGATGCCCCCGGCGGCGGGGAGGAAGCACCGGACGTCGCACCTGCAGGCGGTGCCGGCGAGGGTCCCGGTGATCACGGAGCTCGCGGCGGAACTGACGGCGGCAGGGGTGCAGATGGTCTCGATGGAGGCCACCTGACTACTGGCGCGTCTGGTTCGCGGTGCTGGAGGAGGCCGGGCTGGCGGTGCAGCTGGTGAACTCTTCCCAGGCCAGGAACCTGCCGGGCCGGCCGAAAACCGATAAGGAGGACGCGCGGCAGCTCGCGCGGCTGACTGAGATGGGGATGCTGCGGTCCTCGTTCGTCCCGCCGCCGGAGATCCGGGCGCTGCGGGTGTATACCCGGCACATCTGGGACCTGACCGCGGACCGCACGAGGTACTGGCAGCGGCTGGAGAAGCTGCTGGAGGACGCCCTGTGCAAGCTGTCAGCCGTCGTGTCGAAGCTGGCCGGGCACCAGACCGCCCGCGCGGTCATCGAGGCGATGATCGCCGGGGAGCGCGACCCGCAGGTCCTCGCCGCCCTGGGCCGGGGCAAGATGAGGAACGACCGGCTCCCCGCGCTCGCCGAGGCGCTGTCCGGGATGCGGTTCGGCCCGCAGCACGCGCATGCCGCCGCGTCCCTGCTGCGCGCCATCGACCTCCTGGAGGCCGAGCTCAGGGACCTGCAGGAGCGGGTCACCGCGCACCTGGCCGCGATCCCCGCGTCCTGGGGCGTGGACTCCGACGGCGTTACCGGGCCGGAGGCCGGGCAGGCCGGCGAGGCCGCCGTGCTCCCGGCTGCGGGCCGGCTGGATGAGATCCCCGGCCTGGGCAGGGAGGCCGCCGCCGCGCTGATCGCCGAGTCGGGTAGCCCCGGCGCGTTGCCGCGCCGGGGCCCCCTAGGAACCGTGCTTGCCCGTTACCAGGCACACGGCTCGGGCAAGCCGCTAGGGCGTTGCGGGCTGTGGTGCTGGCGTCCTGCGGCTGCGGGCCTGTAGCTCGCGCCCGCAGGAGGCGTGTATCAGGCGGGTTCGTTTCCCGTCCGGCGTGCCGTGCCCGTCGTGGACGAGGCGGTCGGCGGCGATGGCCCTGCGGGCCGTGCCCAGCCACCAGCGTTCCCATTCCCGGGGGGACTGGGGCGGCTGCTCGGGGCTGAGCAGGTGCTCCCCGCAGAGCGGGCAGCGCCCGTCCTGCCTGGTGAGCAGGCGCAGGCTGTAGCTGTCCAGCGGGGGTTTCACCCGCCGCCGCCGCGCGGCCCAGTAGTCGGCCAGGTCCGGGTCGTCGGGTGACGCCGTGCCGGTGACCATCTGGTGCCGGACTATGGGAGTCCAGGAGAACTTGACCAGATGCGGGACGCTGCCGCGCTCGTCGGCGCCAGCCCGGTTCCCGAACACCCAGCGGTCGTTCCTGAACTTGCTGAACTTGCCGTAGTAGCGGCGGGCGACCCACCGCTTCGGCTTTCCGCTGTGGGTGCGCTTGGCCCACCGCCAGGTGAGCTTCCACACGTAGTCGTCCAGCTCGCTGAAGACCTTGCTGGAGACTGCTCCCCGGTAATAGGCGGCCCAGCCCCTTACTACAGGGCCGAGCGCGGCGAGAACCGCCGCCGCGTTCGAGCCGCGCAGTGCGCGCATCTCATCCGCGAGCCTTTTGCGGAACCGCCTGACGGCCGCATCGCCCGGCATGATCAGCAGCTTTCCGTTACGGTAACGGCGCACGTTGAACCCCAGGAAATCGAACCCCTCGGTGAGGTGCACGATCTTGGTCTTGTCCTCGTTGAAGACAAGGCCCCGGGGCGCGAGCCATTCCGCGAGCTGCGCCTTGACCTGCTCGGCCTGCTGCCTGGAATGGCAGCAGGCGACCAGGTCATCGGCGTACCTGACCACGACGGGACTACCGGGCCTGGTGTCCCCGGCACTCTTGCCCGAGGCGACATACCTGACCCCTGCGGCCTCCTCCAGCCCGTGGAGCGCCACGTTCAACATCAATGGACTGATGACACCGCCCTGGGGGGTTCCCTCCCTGGTCGGCGAGAGTATCCCGTCCTCGACCACCCCGGCCCTCAGCCATCCCGCGATCATGTCCCTGGCGGGGAACGACCCGAGCGCTTCGAGAAGCCGCCGGTGCTCAATTCTGTCGAACGCCGCCGACAAGTCGGCATCCACGATCCACACGCGCTTGCTCCTGCCTTTCAGCGTGGTGAACAGCGCTGCGATCGCGTCGGCGCAGCCGCGTCCCGGCCGGAACCCGTAAGAGCGGGGTTCGAACCGGGCCTCCCACTCCGGCTCCAGCGCGTTCCGGACCCGTGCCTGGTGGCAGCGGTCGGCCAGCGCGGGAATACCGAGCGGACGGCGTTTTCCGTTGGCTTTCGGCACATACACGCGCCGGACCGGCAGCGGCTCCCAGGTGCGGATGGTCTCGTGCACTCGCACCGCCGTTTCCGCCCTGGCCCGGGATGTCAGGGCTACTTCCCCGTCGATCCCCGCGGTCCTGCGCCCAGCATTCCGCTGTGTGACCTGCCGAACACTGACTAGGGTGTTTGACCAGGAACGCAGCATCATTTTCTGCAAGGACCGGACTTTCGGCCAGTCCTGCTCCCGCGACGCCTTGAAGATCCTCTGCCGCAGCCGCCTCACATTGCCCTCGTGGACCCGCCAGTCAACGGCGTCCCAGTCCGGCATGCCCTCCGGTCCGTTCGCTTGCCGGGGCACCTCCGCCATGACCGCCACCGGGGCGGCCTTGTCCTCGGCGGGGGCGGCCCGGACCCAGGCCCGGCCGTCCCACACCGGGGTGGAGAAGCTGTATCCCGTCATTGCGTCTAACTTGCCCTTCGGTTCGGACAGCATCATCGGCATCGAAGTTCAAAGGCTCACCTGCCACACGTCAGCCCCGTTTCCGGGCCAGCCACCAGGGCTGGTATCCGGCCGGTTATGCCCGGGCACCCGGCGGAGGAGCCGGGATCGCAGCCCAGGGTTTCCCGCCGCCTTTCGGCTGCCGGCATTCGCTTCTTGGGCATCCTGTTCCCGCCAGCGGGATTCCGCCCTCCTCACGGTCGGCCTACCAGGCAGTGCCTGGACCCTGGCGGGGTTTCCACGTTGCGCACATCTGAGTCACGACCGGATTGGGTGCCCTCTTTACCCCGAGGCCCAGCGGTGCTCACACGGCCGGTCCGATCCCTCCGGCCGCCGCTCGCCCCCTCTTCCAGGGGCCAGGCCCTATCACCCCGGCGTGCATTCCATCTTCCGGAGCTGTCTATTACGAGGCGTCATCGAGGGTTCACTCGCGTTCACCCGCCCGGTCTTCCCCCTCGCCTGTTGACCCTGGATGGGACAGGGCCCCTTGGGCTTGCTCCCCGGGCTTCGCACCCCGGCAGGCAGGACCTGCACGGCGCACGCCAGGGCAGGGGACGGGCATCAAGCACTCGCCCGGAGTTATACGCCCGGCATCAGCACCGGACCTCCTTCCGCTAACTCACTCACAATGTGCGACCTCGTGTCGCACGACCGGCCCGGACATGACCAGGTTCGCCACCGGCGGTCACCTGGCCTCCTGGGGCGGCCGCATCCCGCTGGACAAGCAGTCCGGCAAGCGCCACGGCCAGGCCCGGCACAAGAAAGGCAACAAGTACATCGCCGCCGCCACCGGCGAGACCGCCGTCGCCGCCGGCAAGACCCAGACTCGCGAAGGCGCCCGCTACCGCAAGCTCGCCCGCACCCGCGGCAAGAATAAGGCCTGCGTCGCCCTCGGCAACACCCAGCTCAAGGTCTACCACAAGCTCCTGTCCAGCCCCGGCATGCGCTACGAAGACCTCGGCCCGGACTACTACGAGAACCGCGCCGCCACCCGCCGCAAGATCGACTACCACGTCCGCCAGATCGAAGCCCTCGGCCTCGAAGTAACCCTCTGCCGCAAACCCGGGCCGACCGGGCCAGGGGAAGAGCAGGCCGCCTGACCCACCCAGACCGCCCCACCCGCCCACCAAATCCGACGGCACAACCCGCCGCCGGATGCTGCCGCCTGCCCAGCTGAGGTCCTATTTTCGGGCTAGGAACGGGCAGGGCAGCCGGCGCATGCTCAAGCAACTGCAACTATTGGTTGCATGTCTGTCCCGGACGTGCTACCTTAGGTTGCAGTTCAAAAGTAGGAGTGGGCGATGACCGGCTTGCGGTGCCACGGGGTGACATCCGCGGCCGGCGACATGCGCAGACGCGTAGAGAAAGGGAGCGAAGACCGATGGCAGACCTGGTGATTGAGGGAGAGGTTCTGATCGAGGCGCCGGTGGAGGTGGTGTGGCGCACCATCACCGAGCCCGATCAGATAACCCTGTGGTTCGCCGACCGGGTGGATCTCGTGATCGAACCGGGCGCTCATGGCTACATGGAGTTCGGGGACCAGGGCGGCCCCGTCGTCGTGGAGACGGTCGTTCCGCCGACTCGCTTCTCATTCCGCTGGAACCATCCCCGGGAGGAGGAACCCGTGACCGGCAACTCGATGCTCGTGGAGTTCACGCTGACACCGGAAGGCGACGAGCGGACCCGTCTCCGGGTGACCGAAAGCGGCCACGAGCTGCTCGCCTGGCCCGACGCGGAGAAGCAGCGTTATGCCGACGAGCACCGGGAGGGGTGGGGCGAGTTCCTGGACCGCCTCGCCGGCGTGGTCGCGAAGCGCTGATCGGGATGACAGCCCAGACCGATGACGAGCTGTGGTCGGCCATCGGCGACCCGTCTCGTCGCCGGGTGCTCGACCTGCTGGTCAGCCACGGCGAGGTCAGTGCCAGCTGGCTGGCCGGACAGGTGTCGTTCTCGCGCCAGGCGGTGTCCAAGCATCTGGCCGTGCTCGAGCAGACCGGGCTGGTCAGCCGACGCAAGCAGGGCCGGGAGGTTCTCTATCAAGTGGAAGCCGACCGTCTGGACCAGGCCGCCCGGGCCATGGGTGACCTCGCCGCGCAATGGGACCGGCGACTCGCCACGATCAAACGGCTCGCCGAAGCGGCGCACGCAGAAGCAAAGAGGAAGGCAGAGGAACAATGACCGATCACAAGACCGGAACACGTGAGGAGTGGCTTGCGGCCCGGCTGGAGCTGCTCGAGGCCGAGAAGGCGCTGACGCGCCGTAGCGACGAACTGGCGCGCCGGCGGCAGGAGCTGCCCTGGGTGCGGGTTGAGCAGGACTACCGGTTCACGACCGAAGATGGTGATGCCTCGCTGCGCGATCTGTTCGGCGGGCGTTCGCAGCTGCTCGTCTATCACTTCATGTTCGATCCGGACTGGAACGAAGGTTGTCCGAGCTGCTCGGCGGTCACCGACGGCTTCGCCGGCAGCGTCCCGCACTTCGAGCACCACGATGTCGCGTTCGTCGTGGTGTCGCGCGCCCCGCTCGACAAGCTCGTCACGTACAAGCGGCGGATGGGATGGGACTTCCGCTGGGTCTCGTCGTCCGGCAGCACTTTCAACTACGACTTTCACGTGACGGTCGATCCCGCGGTGGCGCCGGTTGAGTACAACTACCAGGACCAGGCGCAGCTCGAGGCGAAGAACGTCGCCTGGCGCGACTGGTCGGGCGAGCAACCCGGCATGAGCGCGTTCGCGCGTAACGGCGACGACGTGTTCCACACCTACTCCGCGTATTCCCGCGGCTTCGACGGGCTGTGGCCGATGTGGCAGTGGCTGGACCGTGCGCCGCTGGGCCGCAACGAAGGCGACTGGTCATGGTTCCATCGGCACGACGACTACCCCGCGACCGCAGCAGCACCGTCCTCGTCCACAGCCTGATCCGCCCCAGAGCTGCTCGGCAGCGACCCCGTCCCGTTATCGACAATCCGCTATAATTGGCTTTATGGATCGGGCAGCTGAAATGGCCGGGAGCCTGCTGCGGCAGGCTCGGGTCGGTGCGGGGATGTCACAGGCGGAACTGGCCTTTAGCGCGGCTGTCGCCCAGAGCGTGATCAGTGCCTATGAGGCCGGACGGCGCCAGCCGTCGCTCCCCACCCTGGCCAAGCTAATCGATGCGGCCGGATGCGACCTCGTGGTGGATATCCAGCGTCAGCCTCCGCAGTTGAGCAGGCTATCCGGTCCGGTGGGGCGGCAGGTCAGGCGAAAGCGCCGGGACCTGGTTGCGGCGGCCGCGGCCCATGACGTGACCAACCTACGGGTCTTCGGCAGCGTGGCTCGCGGCGAGGACCGGCCCGACAGTGACGTGGACCTGCTCGTCGACTTGCCGCCGGACATCGGCCTGATCGGGCTGGGACTGGTCCAAGCTGAACTGGAGGCCATCCTCGGCACCAAAGTCGACCTGGTGCCGGCAAGTGACCTGAAGCCCGCAGTTCGCGCGCGCGCCGAACGCGACCTGGTGGCCCTGTGACCTACCAGGAACGGCAGCGACTGGCCGACATACAAGCAGCCATCGACGCCATCCGCTCCCATCTGCAACGAGGTGACCTATCCGACGGCCTCGTATTCGATGCCGTCCGGATCCGGCTGCTGGCCCGCCATCCCATGGGCTCAGATCGCGCGCTTGCGCGATCACCTGGCTCACCGTTACTTCGACACCAACCACGCGGTCTTGCAGGCAACCCTCGGCAATGACCTGCCCGAACTGGAACGCGCTGTTCAGGCGCTGGCGGAGACCTTGCCGCTCAAGGAGCAGCTATGAATTGAGCGGCCTCATCGGCTAGCACCTCAAACGCGTTGATCAGGATCACCGAACTACTGTTCAGGTATTCGATGAATGTGACATTCTGCCAATTCTTTCGGTCATAATGTCACATTCATCGACTGGCCAGCTATTTGTGGTGGTTCGGCTGAGGCGGCGGGGGCGCATGTGACCGCCTTTCGCAGCTACAAAAGCCAACCTCGACGCCACACCCTTGCCGCACCCGGAGCTTGACACACCGGCCGAGGCACTAACTACTTGGCCTTGGCCTTTAGGAGGGCTGGGGAAAGTAGCTGCCGTGCAGGCCGAAGGGGATGTGATGCGGGACGTGGGCGCGTCCGATCTCGCTGAGGTCGGTGGCGTCGAGAGCGAGCAGGAACGAGGTGCCGGCGGCGCGGTCGAGTACGACTGACAGCAGTACTCCGGAATCCTCCTGCTCGGTGCCGGGTGCCCGGGCGAAGACCGGCTCGCCGGGGTAGGTGCCCGGCTCGGACCATGAGGCCGATGTGCCGTCGTGGAGGTCGGCCTTGGTGATCCGGTCCGGGAAGCCGCCGTCCGTGCTTGCGACGCCGTAGGCGTAGCGGTAGTGCTTGCCGTTGCGCTGGCCGTAGTCGATGCGCGGCAGTTCCAGGGCGATGCCGGGGAGCGGTTCGCGGGTCACATCGCCGCCGTCCAGAGGTATCCGGTACCGGCGAAGCCGGGCTTCCGGCAGGCGGGCGTCGTGCGATCGCAGCCGGTCCAGGTAGAGCGCGTCGATGATGCCGGCATCGTCGTAGGCGCACACGTCGAGGACGATCTCGTTGCCGTGCTCGTAGGCGTTGACGTGGTGGAAGGCGAAGAAGGGCTCGCCGGAGGAAGTGGCGCGGCTGCTTCCGGTGCTCAGGTCCAGGACGTGGAAGCGGGTGCCGCGGCCCGGTCGCCAGCGGTAGTTGCGGATAAAGGGACGGCCGGACAGCGGGATCGCCACCGGGACCACGACGAACGGGAACTCCGCGAGCACGAGGTACCGCTCGGTGATCGCGAAGCTGTGCATGTAGGCCGGGCGCCGTGCCGGGAGCCGCGCGATCGTCCGGCGCCTGCCGCTTGGGTCCTGGGCATAGACCTGGTAGCTGGTGCGCGGGCCGAAGTGGGTCGCGTAGCTGACCAGGTCACCCGAACCGGGCGCGCGGTGCGGGTGGGCGGTGGTCAGCTGCCCCGGCGCCGGCCGCGCCACGCCGAGCGTGTCCAGTGTCCGGGGATCGAACTTCACCGGCAGCGGGGTCTCGGTCATCGCGAGGAACTCGTCTCCGGATCGCACGATGCTGACGTTGGCATTGGCACCGAACGCTGGCGGGACGAATGCGGTCACCACGCGCTTGAACAGCGTCCGGCACGGGTCGGTGGCGAATTCGCTGTAGGCGATCGTGCCCGTGTCGCGGGCCGCGCGGTAGGCGGGGGTGTCCAGGAACCGGTTCGCGTACGTCACCGCGCCGTCGGCGAACCCGAAC
>Ga0302326_10020615_pt1 | contig 13556 bp, 7 predicted proteins | sample Palsa_T0_3_FD_202264 | JGI IMG/M metagenome (GOLD analysis project Ga0302326, IMG submission 202264) | Peat permafrost microbial communities from Stordalen Mire near Abisko, Sweden - Palsa_T0_3 | ecosystem: Environmental > Terrestrial > Soil > Palsa > Peat permafrost | place: Sweden: Abisko... | reverse complement strand
CGGCGCCCTGGCGCCAGAGAACAGTTTCCGTAAAGCCGAAATCATAGGCCAGCGCATTGCCGATCTGGCGGCGGACGCGGTGCGGGCGGCCAAGCCCAATCGCATCGGCCGGGTGACCTTCGCCGAACGCAAGATCGCTATCCCAGTGACCAATCAAGGCTTCCAGGCGGCCGCCAGGGCGGACCTGTACAAGGGCCGCAAGAAGACCGCGGCGGATGGCTCCACGACCGCGCCGGTCGGGCTGATCGAGCTATCCGGCAGCGGGCCGCAGCTCGATGTCGCACTGGTGCCCGGCGAGCTTTACCCGGAGCTGAGCGTCGGCGGCGTGGAGCGCTATACGGGCGCCGATTTCCCGGACGCGCCCATCGAACCACCTATCAAGCCATTGCTTCGCGCGCCCTACCGGATGCTGATCGGCTTGGCGGACGACGAGATCGGCTATATCATCCCCAAGGCCGAATGGGACGAGAAGGCGCCTTACCTTCAGAACGCTCCGAAGGCGTGGTACGGCGAGGAAAATTCCGTGGGTCCCGATGCCGCCGCGCGCATTGCCGCGGCCATCAAGGCCATGACCCGGTGAAGTCAGGGGTTCGCGGCGCCGTATTCTATAATAGCGGGTTAAATTCCAGACACAAGGAGTGTTCATGCCTGTTAAGCGCATCGGCATACTTACCGGCGGCGGTGACGTACCTGGTCTCAATTCCGTGATCAAAACCGTGGTGTACAGAGGCAGCGAAATCGATTGCGAAGTCATCGGCATTCGCCGCGGCTGGGAGGGCCTGACGCACGTTAATCTGGACGATCCGGCCAGCCGGGCGCGCTATATCCTGCCGCTCAACCGCGAAAACACGCGTACCATTGACCGCACGGGCGGCACTTATCTGCACAGCACCCGCACTAATCCGGCCAAGATGAAAGCCGTGCCCCCGGCGGCCAGGAGCCAGGATTTCCCCAAGTCCGAAGTCACTAAGAAGGGCGTGACATCCACCGTGTACGACATGACCAGCCGGGTGTTGAAGAACGTCGAAACACTGGGTCTGGATTCCCTGGTGGCCATCGGCGGTGACGACACGCTGAGCTACGCCGCGCGCCTGGACACCGAAGGTTTCAGGGTGATAGCCATCCCGAAAACGATGGACAACGACGTGCGCAACACCGAGTACTGCATCGGTTTCTCCACGGCCATTACGCGCGCCACCGAAGCCATCGAACGCCAGCGCACCACCGTTGGCTCGCATGAGCGCATCGGTATCTTCCGTATCTTCGGGCGCGATGCCGGGTATACGGCGCTCTATACTGCTTATGTCACTTCGATCCGCTGCTGCATCCCCGAGTATAGGTTTCAGCTCCCGCACCTGATCGAGTTACTGCTCACCGACAAACAATACAATCCGAGTAACTACGCCCTGGTGATCCTATCCGAGGGCAGCGAGTGGGAAGGCTACCAATCCAAGGAAATCGGCGAGGCAGACGCCTTTGGGCACAGGAAGAAGATGAACGTGGGTGAGGACCTGAGCGACGAGATTAAAAAGGCTACAGGCGAGGAGACTATCGTCAGCGACCTGACTTACGATCTGCGCAGCGGCAGTCCCGACTTCGTGGACAAAATGGTGGCCTCGACCTTCGCCAGCATGGCCATGGATTGCATCCAACAAGGCCAGCACGGGGTGATGATGGCGATCTCCAGCGGCTGCTATCAGGCGGTGCCCATACCCGATCCCAAACTCGGCCCTCGCCGAGTGGAAATCGAAACGATGTACAACACCCGCCGCTACCGGCCGAATTACGCGAACAAGCTGGGTCTGCCCATCTTTCTCACGCGCGCATAAGGTCGCTGCTTATTTCTGATCGCCATCCAACACGCCATTCCCGTGCCGCTCGATGCCCATGCGGAGTCCGCTTCCCTGCGGCACTCCCATGGGACTCAGCGTATCGCCGGCCTCAATGAAGCCCACTAACTGCGCGTGCGTGAATGGTCCCAGCCCGCTTGTGTCGGCCACGTAATTGTTAGTAACAGCGTCGTACAGCAACCCGTGCGGCTGCCCTCGGATGGTGCCTTTTACGATCAAGTCGATACTCCCGGCCGTAGCCAACGACTCCAGCGTGGCCCAATTACTCACCACCGAGCTATTGTTCACGTTGACCGCCGTAACTGTGATTGTGTATCCTACCGCGGGCGGCGTGCCGGTATCGAAGCACAACTCATAAGCATTCAACTGCGTTTGGATTTCCGTGTTGGTCGAGAATGACCCGAAGACCGGATCGGAAAGAAACTCAAAGAGACCCGCGTCGGACCCGTCGTGCAACACCCCGAATCCGTCAATGGTGGCTGCGCCGGCGGCGTTGTTGAACAATAGCTTCTGATAGATATTGCGCAGTTGGGGGGTCTTGAACGATTGCGGTTGCTCCAAAAGGGCCGCCGGAATGATGAACTGGTCGGTGCCGGCGCTGGCGTACAGGTGACAAAGATTGCAGGTGACGATGCCCAGGGTGAATGCCTGAGTCTTAAAGATGTTGAATCCGGTTTGTGGATTTCCACCGGCCAGACTGACCGGCAACGTCCCATCCAGATTCAAATTCGGATTAGGTTGGAACATGACCGTAAAAATGAAGTTCTGAAATGCGGTCATATCCGCGTCAGACAACTCGCTGCCGCCCAGCAATTGATTAAAGTCTGAATTGAAGTCCGCAAAGTTGGCCTTGTCTCCGCGCCAGTGGTAGGGCTGCAGGTTGACCAGGCCCCTCATCGCCAGCGTGGTCATGGGACCCTTCATGGGGTGCAGGGCGACTTCGACGGGATCTTTCACGTATTCCATATTGCCGCCTGGATCGCCCAGGTCCCACCCCAGATGGTCCATGTCGCTATCGATATGACAGGCCGCACAGGCCCCCGTGCCGTTACCGGAAAGCTTGGCGTCGTATAGAAAACCGCGGCCGATTCTTATGGCCAGCGGCGTGGGATCGTAGCTCCCCACGGGTATTTCCTCCGTCACCGCGCCGGTCGACGTGTTCACTACCGACAAGGTATTCGAGATCCGGTTGAGCACGTAGAGGGTCTGCGCCGAGGCTTTGAGCGCCAGGCCGCGAGGTCCGCGTTTGTTCTGTGGGTCCGACTGCGAACCGGGCGTGTTGCCGATTTCGATGCGCTGGAGCACCGTTCCATTCGTACTGACCTTAGCGACGCGGTCCGTGCCGAACGCCGCGACCCACATGAAGGCGCCGCTGGGATCGAACACGGTAGCCGTCGGTTGGGACAGCGCAGTGGCCAGGGCAATCGGATTCGGCAGTTGCGCGTAATTGATGCCCGGGTTCAGATTGAACGGAGTCACTGTCCCGGAAGCGATTGAGATGCGTGTGATTTGATTGTTAATGAAATGGCCGCGCAGGTTGGGCTCAAACCTCACCAGATTGCGCGCATCGGTATTGGCCACGTACAGATCGCCCGTCACCGGATTCACCGCCAGGCCAAGATTGATGGTGCCCACGCCTGAGAAATAGCGAGTCACCGACGGCGAGGCCGCGTTGATTTCGACCACGTCGTTGTCCGGCATAGTGAACTGGATGAAGGACGACCAACTGGGATCGGTGGCTTGCACGATGATTCCCTGGGCGGGCGCGGGCGGCAGGGCGGGGTTAGTGGGAGGCGGCGGCGGGGGCGCCAGCGGCACTGGAATGATGGTTGTGGCATTTCCGGAAATGGCGAATGCCGCATAAACCTTGCTGCCATCGGGACTGACCGCCAGCGCGCGCGGGTTGCCGCCAAAAACCGGAATGGAGGCTACCAGGCGGTGCGTATTCACGTTGTAGGCGTTGATCTGGTTGTTTCGGGACACCGAAACAAAAGCCAGCCCCGCGGCGAACACCACGTCCATGGGTTCGGCTTTGGCATAGATGGTATCGGTGACGATACCCTTAGAGACCGAAATCACGCTGACACTGCCGGACTCCTGATTCACCACCCACGCTTCATCGTCGCTGCGCGCATTCACGGAAACCGGCTCGATGCCCACGGGAATTTCGGCGATCAGCACCGGACTACGCGGCTGCGAAATGTCGAACACCGATACCCGTGCATCCGCCGTATCGACGGCAAATAACCTGGTGCCGTCCGGCGAAAGCCGCACCGGATTCGTCTGCGAACTTTCGAAGTTCACATACGTGCCGCCGCTGCCGGTGACCTGGCTCATCGCCGCTCTGGGAAGCAGGCAAGCGGCAGTAAGTAGAAGGGCTAGGCTCTTCATGGATGTAACTCCTATTTGGTCCAAGACCGGTTCAAGCAGGTAGCATCCATAATACAGGGTCAGTTTTCAGGTTTCAACTGACCGATCAGCCACGTTCGGGCAAAGTCCCAGTCACGCCTCACCGTGGCTACCGAGACACCCGCAACGGCAGCCGCCTCCGATTCCGTCAAGCCGCCGAAATAGCGCAAATGCGACGATAGGGGCAGCGCGAGGGTCAAGTGTCTTCAGGCGGCACAGGGCATCGTCCAGATCGAGCAGGTATTCCTCGACGGGTGCGGCCACGGCTGACCTCTGTGAGCGACAGCCGTACGCGGCCGCCTCCGCGCTTTTCCGCCTGACACGCCCGCGCATGATCGACGAGCAAGCGGCGGATCTGCCGCGCGGCCACCGCGAAGAAATGAGCGCGGTTCTGGCCGCTCCCGCTGCGGATGCCAGGCCGCCCGCCGCAGTTCCTGGTAGGCCGCCGCGAACAAGCGGTTTCCCGCCTCCTGTTCCCCGTTACGCCAGTCCACCAGCGTGCGCGTCAGGCAACCTTTTTGAGGCCGTCGGCGCTTTCAACAAGCGCCGCACTGCCCCCGGTGAAGACAGCGATCCCTTTCGAGCCGCGCAAGGCCGTTGACGCCGTGCTGTCCCGCTACCTCTCCGATTGGCCTCTTACTCCTTCAGTTCGACAATAGTCGCGCCGGCGCCGCCCTCCTGCTGTGGCGCCTGATAGTATTTCTCCACGTGAGGACTCTGCGCCAGAAGCTCCCAAAGAACCTTCTTGAGTATTCCCATGCCGTGGCCGTGTACGATGCGCACCCGGCTGGCGGTGGCCATCACGGCGCGATCCAGGAATTGATCCACATTGTCGCGAGCCTCTTCAGCGCGCTGGCCGATTACGTTGATCTCCTGGTGCACCGGCGTCAATTCCGGCGCCGGCCTGAAGCTGACATTCTTCGGCAGCTTCGCGCCCGCGGGCGCCTCAGGCAGCACTTCCAGAACATCGTCCACGGAAACCTGCATCTTCATGAAGCCGGCCTCTACTTCCAATCGGTCGCCGGCGAGTATGCGCCGGACTCGCGCCGGCTCGCGTATGCCCTGCAGCCGCACACGCGCACCTTCCTCGATTCTGGGCCGCCGCAGCTCGCCCTGCCGCGCATCTTCCTGCGTAGAAAGCACAGTGGTCTGGAACTCCTCGCGCAGTTCGCGTTTGGTTTTGGCGACACGGCGCTGAGCTTGCTCCGCCGCCTTGCGCTGCCCGGCGACTTGCCCGATCTGATCGATGGTCTGCTGCGCCTGCTCCTCAAACTTCGCCAGCACCTGCTCGGTACGGCGCTCCAATTCCTTCAGCTTTGCGGATTCGCGCCGCTCCCATTCACGCGCCAGTTCCTTCTCCCGCGCCGCCAGCTCCACCTGTTGCCGCTTGAAGTCGGCCTCCAGCGTCTGCACATCTAGCAGCCGCTGGTGCAGCTCGCTTAAGAAGCGTGCCAGATCCCGCTCGCGGTCGCTCAGCGACTCCCGGGCGCGCTTCATGATATCTTCCGGCATGCCCAGGCGCGTGGCGATTTCGAGGCCCGCCGACTTACCCGGCATGCCGGTGTGGAACACGTATGTCGGCTCCAGCGACTGTTCATCGAAGCCCATGGATGCGTTGAGCACGCCCTGGGTATTCGCGCCATAGATCTTCACCGCCAATAGATGCGTGGAGGCCAGCGTGTAGGCGCCCGCGGCGCGGAAATGGTCCACGATGGCTACGCCCAGAGCGCCGCCTTCCTCGGGATCGGTGGCCGCGCCCAGTTCGTCCAGCAACACCAGCGAATCCGGCGTTACGTCGAGCGCCATTTCGCGTATGTGCGAGATGTGCGCCGAAAACGTGCTGAGGCTTTCCTGTATCGACTGGTTGTCGCCGATATCCGCCAGCACCTGGTCGAAGATCGGGAATTCCGCTTCCGCCGCCGGCACCGGCAGTCCAGACTGCGCCATCAGGGTCAGCAGGCCGACTGTCTTAAGCGATACCGTTTTGCCGCCCGTGTTCGGGCCGCTGATTAGCAGCGTTTTGCAACGCCCGTCCAGCTCGAGGCTGATCGGTACAACCGACTTGCGCTGGCGGCGGAGCACGTCTTCGAGCAATGGATGGCGGGCATTGCGCAGCAACAGCCGCGCGCCAAAGCGGGGCATCGCGCAATCGAAATCCACCGCAAAGCGCGCTTTGGCAAACAGCATTTCGAGCTCGCCAAGAGTGGCCATGGTTTGCCGTATTGATTCGGAATAGCCACGCAGCCGCCCGGTCAGCTCGCGCAAAATGCGGTGCACTTCCTGCGCCTCTTCTTCAGTCAGCCGGACCAGTTCGTTGTTCAGGTCGATGGTCTCGAGCGGCTCGACGAACAGGGTGTGGCCGCTGGCACTGGCGCCGTGAATCACTCCGTCGATCTTGCGCCGCTGCCCGGCGACAATGGGCACTACGAAGCGTTCGTTGCGTATGGCGACGAATTCCTCCTGCAATACGCCCTCTTCCTGATGCGCCTTCAGGAAGCGCTCGAGCGAGCCTTGTATGGACTTGCGCTGCCGCTCGATATCCCGCCGCAGCCGCGCCAGAGCGACGCTGGCATGATCCGCCACGGATCCATCCGGCAGGATCTTACCTTCCAGATCTTTGAGCAGCGAGCGGAAGTCCCCCATCGCTTGCGCCCGCCGGCCGAGGCGCGGAAAGCGCTCCGCGACGGCGTTCAGCACGCTCTTGGCGTCGGCCGCGCGATCGAGCACTCGAAATAGGTCGAGGATTTCCTTGGCCTCCAGACTGGCGCCTTCGATGCGCAGCTTGTGGACCGCCTCGGTGAGATCCGGGATGCCGCCGAACTCGATGCGCGTAGCGGCGCCGCGCGCGCCCGGCTGCGGCTGCGCGGCGGCACGCAGATAGGCGACCGCCTCGCCGGCTTCGGCAATGTCGCTCGACAGGAGGGCCGCGTCGGTGTGCGGCGCAATTTTGGCCAGCTCCGCTTTGCCGAGCGGGCTCGACACATAGCGCCCGAGCAGGCTGCGAAGCGATTCGTATTCCAGGATAGCGGAGCTGCTGGCCTTCATCTTCCTTACCGGCGTCTACGGGTTCGGCGCCTGGCTGTTTTGAAATTCTTTACCAAATCCTCCGCGGTCACGCCGGCAGCCGCAATCACGGCATCGAGCTGAGTGGCTGCCGCTCTCAGGGCCTCCAGACTCTCAGTCTTTGGCTTAGTCTGCGCCGGAACGTAGAATCCTATGGTTTCGCCGTGTCGAGTGACAGCTACGGGAGTGCCAGTCTCGAGGAAAGAGGCCAGCTTTCCACGAAATTCCCGGATTCCCACTTTGACCATTGTGTACACATGATATCACGAGGACTTATTGACCGCACTCGTTATGGATAGCGTCTCCAAGGAGGGTACGTTATGTGCTGTTCAGGACAGCTCTCTACCCGGGAAGATCTGCTGAAACCTATGCTGGCGCCATTAACTCTAAATCAGTATCAATCACCGGGAGAGGTGTTTGTCTCACAGGCGACGATGCGGTTCACTCCAGCAAGCTTAGGATCCTTTACCTGAGCCACTAGCTTTTCGTAGCGAGGATTGGATTATGGTAGATGCTGCGAACGACACTGACGTCCTTATCGTGGGTGCCGGGCCGGTTGGCCTGTTCCTGGCGAATGAATGCTGTCGCCGAGGTCTGCAATGGCGCATCATAGAGGAGCACTCGTCACAGTCGGAACATTCGAAAGCGCTGGCAATCTTTCCCAGGACGCTCGAGATCTTCGACATGGCGGGAATCGTCGCTCCGTTCCTCGAAATTGCAAATCGTGTCACGTCTGTCGCTATAATGACACACGAGCGTACGCTCGCCCGCATGCGATTCGAACCGCGGGAGAGTCCGTACGCATTCGTGGCGATGGTTCCGCAGAATGTTACGGAAAGCCTGCTCGTCCAGGAGTTGCAGCGCAAGGGCAGGGGCGTTGAGTACGAGACTACATTTGTTTCGGCGGAACAGCAGGATAACGGTGTAAGTGTCACCCTGAGCCACAAAGGCGGACTCAGTAAGCTTCAGTCTTCATTCGTCGTCGGCTGCGATGGCGCCCGTAGCCAGGTCAGACAGGCATTGAATCTGCCTCTTGAAGGAGGTGAATACGATGCCACGCTCATGCTGGCTGACATCGAAACGAATGAGATGCTTCCCGCGGATGAGCTGCAATTATGTCCAAGTGAATTCGGACCGGTCGCTATCTTCCCGATGAGCGTCAACCGCCGGCGCATCGTGGCGACAATAGAGCATCCGGAAGGAGACGCTCCGTCGCTCGACCTCGTCCGGAGGGTACTCAGCCAACGTGCGCCAGGCGGGATCGAGGCTTACGCTCTTCACTGGAGCAGCTATTTTCACATCCATCACCGCCATGCAGCGCGGTTGCGCGTCGGCCGGATCTTCATTGCTGGGGACGCCGCGCACATTCACAGCCCGTTTGGAGGGCAGGGGATGAATACCGGGCTGCATGATGTTTGGAATTTGGTCTGGAAGCTTGATCTCTTCCTGCGCGGCCATGGCAACGAGCGATTGCTCGACAGCTACAGCGCCGAACGTCTTCCAATAATTAAGGACGTCATCGAGACCACCGATTTCCTGACCAAAGTATTGGGCACTCCGAACAAGTTCGCCCAAGCTCTGCGCGATACCGTCATACCGATGGTGTCGCGTCTGGCCCCGTTCCAGCACGCCTTCGTGCAAAGGCTTTCCGAACTTGGCATTTCTTATCACGGAAGCCCGATCGTCGAAGGGCCTGGGAAGCGCTATTTCGATGACTCAATGGGTGGTGGCAGAGGCATTAGGAGCCGCTTCTTGCTGGTGGCCGACGATAGCAAGGAATCTTCAACCAGCGAGGCTGCCAGGCAGCTCTGCGAATCTCTTAGCGACATCGTCGAGTTACGATTGTCAGAACATTCCGGTATCACTCTTGTTCGGCCAGATGGCTACGTCGCGTACTCTGCGCATAGCGCCAACAACATTGCTGCGTTGGAGTCGGTGCGCTCACTTCTAGAGTCCCAAACAAATTGAGTACGGCTGCGAATTCAAGTTCTGCACTCACAGCCCCGATGCGCGAGACGAGCCAGTTTACGAATGTCTCGAACGCAGCGGACGCCGTTTCCGCGGTGTGAGCGACCATTCGATCGTCGGCCGAGATGGTAGTGCCGCCGTTGCGGCGCGACGGTTCGGTGGATCTTTTTCGGCCACGGCCGCCGCAAGGGCCTGGAAGGGCTTCGTTCCGGTCGCCTCGCCGCTCCATACACAAGCCAACGATCCGGGCGCCTCCACGGCTTTGACTGCACCGCCCACTTGGGTCTGAATAGCCGGTGGCTATACTCGAAGCCGGAAAAGGTAAAAATGCGTAGAGTCCGAAAAGGGATGTCGACCGGGAAGATTTTCTGCTGGAGGACAGCGGCGCCCCACAAACAATCCGCTACTTCTTGCGCGAATCGAATCCGCCTCTGACGGTCGGTCTCCTGGTGGACACCAGCCAAAGCCAGTATCGGGTTCACTCCGGAACCAAAGGGCGCCGGCGGCCAGTACCACAAGATCCAGTTGGCCGCGAAACGGCCGGGCTTAATCGTCCAGACACGGGATGGATACGATTCGAACTAAGCAGGCGCTATTCACCGGTCGGCCGCCCCAACCGGAAACAAGCCATCTCGCTCGCATTGCGGACCAGCAGCAGACCATTGTCGATAGCCGGAATGTTCCAGGTGCGGCCCTCTATCGCCGGGAAGCGCGCCAGTTCCCGATGCCCTTCCGGCGTCGCCCGCACCAGCACCACGTCGCCCTGCTCGGTCACCACCACCAGATTTCCGCCGGCCAGCAGCAGTTGCCCATATCCATAGCGTCCACCCTTCCACTTCAGCTCGCCGGTCCGGGCGTCGATACACGCCAGAATCGCGTCGTCGAATCCATAGATGAAGCCCTGATAGAGCACCGACGAGTTGAACTTGTTCTTCATGCGGTTGTTCTGCCACACGGCGCGCGCCGCGTAGGTCTCGCCGGTCTTGGCGATTTCCAGCAACACGGCGCCCGGACCTGGGGACGACGATAGCAGCACGTTAGCCTCGTCCACCACTACCGGCTGCGAGCAGTTCATATCCATCTGCGCCGGGAACGCGTATTCCCACAGGAGCGCGCCATTCTCCGGCGCCAGGCCCACCGCGCGTTGGCCGCTGATCCACACGATTTGCCGGCGCCCCGCCAGCATGGCCAGGATTGGCGAGGTGTATGCCACACGATCGTCGAGCGCCCGCCAGACAGGCTCGCCGGTCAACCGATCGTATGCCACCATGCTCTTGCCCGGAGAGCCTCCCGGTGTTACCACCACCATTCCGTCCACGATCAGTGGCGACCCCGCCATACCCCATTGCGGATTCCGCGCCGCATTATCGGTCAGGATATTCTTCGACCATCTCGGCTTTCCCGTCTTAGCCGAGACGCAATACAAATCGCCCTTCGCGCCCAGCGAGTAGACCAGCCCGTCGCGATACACCGGCGTGGCGCGCGGCCCAGCGCCACCCAGAATCTCGTCGAACAGCGCCGGATAAGCGAATGCCCATAGTTCCCGCCCGGTTTGGATGTCATACGCCGTGATGGCTTCGCGGTCGCGCCGCTGCTCGATAGTGTACGCGCGCCCCTCGCCCACCGTGAAGGATGCGTATCCGCCGCCCACCGGCTGCTTCCATAGCCGCTGCAATCCAGCCGCCGGCCAGTCTGTCTCGATCTCCGTCTCCGCGTATACGCCGGCTCGGTTCGGGCCGCGGAAGTCCGTCCAATACGGCGGTGCGGCGTGCTCAATTTTCGGTGTTGGAGCGCTCGGTACGGGCGCGGCTGTCGAAACCGCACGGGCAGTAGCCACCGGCGCCACGCCCGATGCGGGAGGCGCGGCGCGCTGCCGTGCACGGCTCGCCTCCAGCCGCGCATCCCGCTGCGCGCGGGTTTCGAACGAGACTGCCGACACTTTCAGAGCGCCGTTCCATTCGAGGCGCATGCCATAGACGACGAACAGCTCGATTATCGCCACTACGCATATACCCAGCGTGCCCGCGGCACGCGCCACCGCGCCCACGCCCCGGCGCATCCACCACAGTGCCAACCCTAGCGGCGGAAATACTATAATGCCGGCCCACAACGCCCAACGGCTGCGAAGCATAGATTGAGTTTACCAGCGCGTTCGGTGCGATACTAATGAGATCGGGAAACCGACCTGGAGCTTTGCTTATGACATCGCGACGACAATTTCTGGCTGCCGGCGCTGCCGCCAGTCTATTTACGCGTGCCGGCCGGGCCGCGAAATATACCGAATCCGCGTTCCCGTTTTCGGAGTTTGAAGCCCGCATTTCGCGCCGGGACTTTCGGGATATCACCAAGGATATTCTGCCGACGCCTTGCATGCTGATCGATCTGCCCATGTTCGAGCAGAATGTGAAGAGGATGGCGGACCAGTCCAAGGCAACCGGAATCAATGTCCGCCCCCACGTCAAGATTCACAAGAGTGTGGACGTTGCGAAACGCCAGATCGCGCAGGGGGCCATCGGCCTGACCTGCGCCACCATCGCCGAGGCGGAGCTCATGTCCGGCGCCGGCCTTCAGCACGTTCTGTGGACCAAGCAGCCCGCCAGTCTCAATAACATTTCTCGTGCCGTCGCATTGTCGAAACGCGACCCCACCTTCATGTTCGTGGTGGACGATCCGATCGTGCTCGATTGGGTCGAAGACGCCGCGGCCGCTCGCAATGTACGGCTCAAGATCGCCGTATCCGTATTCGCCAGCATGAACCGACAGGGCATCGAAAACGGCCAGCCGGCCTTGGAACTGGCCCAGCGCGCGGCTTCCTCGCGGCAAATCGAGTTCGAAGGCTTTATGGCATATTCCGGTGGCGCGGCGCATACCAAGGGATGGGAAGCGCGGCGCAAGAGGTCGGAAGACGACCTGGCCGGCGTGCGGGAGACCGTGGCGCTTGCCAAAAAATCCGGCTTGCCGGTGAACATCGTCAGCGGTGGGTCCACCGGCACGTACAACATCGACCACGCCAACGGCTTGACCGAGCTCGAAGCTGGCTCCTACGTTTTCATGGACACCGCCTATTTCTCGATTGGCGGCAAGACGGATGAAAACACCTACTCCGACTTCAACGGCGCTCTCACCGTATTGACCACGATTGACAGCAAGCGCCACACCAACCAGGCGACCATCGATTACGGGAATAAAGCCATGCTCCGTCCCACCGACCAGGTGAAGGGGATGCCGTGGGCTCAGGTAAGCAGCCAGGGAGCCGAATACGGCATGCTCAGCTGGAAGGATGGAGATCGCGATTTGAAGGTCGGTGAACGCGTGGAAATCTATTGCAGCAACCTCGACACGAGCACCAACTGCTACGACCGCTACTACGTTGCCAAGGGCGACCAGATCGTGGATGTGTGGCCGGTCATGGGCCGCGGCGGCGCCGCACAACGATAGAGTCCCGCTTGAGATAAAGGCGCAGTGGGTCTCGCCAGTTCGTGTCGGCTGACCGACGGTCATTTGCTACTCTCAGGTGACTGAGAAAACTGTTCTGGGCGGCGGATATTTTCCACCCTGGCGGTGCAGGCGGAGAGCGTTACCAATCGGCTGGCAGGTCTACACTGGCGCCCGCCACGCACGCAATGTCGGGGAGAGCGCCTTCCTGGTGGGCATGGTGGGTCTCGCGCAGTTCGTGCCCCTGTTCATCTTTACCCTCATCGCCGGCGCCACCGCCGACCGGCGCGAGCGTCGCGCCATCATGCTGACATGCACGGCGGTGGAGATTATCTGCGTACTTTTGCTGGCCTTGCTGGCACTACGCTCCAGCTCACGCCTGTCCCCATCTTCGGCATTGCCTTCCTGTTCGGGGCGTCCCGCGCCTTTCTGTCACCCGCCGGCGTGGCTATGGGACCGATGCTGGTGCCGCGCGAGGCTTTGCCCCGAGCCATCTCTCGGAACTCACTGGGCGACCAGGCGGGCTCGGTGATCGGCTCCTGGATCGGCGGAGTCCTGTTCGCTGTGTCGCCCGCGGTTGCCTACGCCGGTTCGGCGGTGCTCTACGCTGTCGCGGGCGTGGCGGCTTTCGGCGTATCGACGCTGGTTTTCGCCGTCTCCAAGTCCCTGATCGTCTCGGTGATCGCCTTGGCGGTTGCGGATATGATCTCGGTCTATGTCCGCCAATCCCTGATACAAATCGTGACGCCTGACTCCATACGCGGCGATCTTCGGCGGAGTGGGCTCGCTGCGGGTCACTGGCGCCCGGTCTCCGATGTTCCCGTCCCTGCG
>Ga0302326_10020612_pt1 | contig 13557 bp, 11 predicted proteins | sample Palsa_T0_3_FD_202264 | JGI IMG/M metagenome (GOLD analysis project Ga0302326, IMG submission 202264) | Peat permafrost microbial communities from Stordalen Mire near Abisko, Sweden - Palsa_T0_3 | ecosystem: Environmental > Terrestrial > Soil > Palsa > Peat permafrost | place: Sweden: Abisko... | reverse complement strand
CGCCCGAGGGCCAATGCGATGTGGTCGTTGGTCTGGTAGAGGTGGCTCGCGTCCTCAGCGCGCTCGTTCATGAGCTAAAGGTACCACGCGGACCCCTATCTCTGCCTTGTCAGGCCTGCGGGACAACGCGGCTGGCGGCAATTCAACCCCCCGGGCCGGCACGGCAGCTCGGTGCCTCTGTCGGACGATCCGGCCTCCTTTGTTCCGCTCTCAGCCCAAGGGGCACCGGAATTGCCGATGGAAACGGCACGGCGTGAGCGAGCAACGTGCTGATGCCTACCGTGCCGACCACGTCGGCAGCTTCTTACGGCCCAAGGAGCTCCTGGAGCTGCGCCGCAGCGGCGCCGATCCGGAGCGCTTGCGCGAGGTCGAGGACCGCGAGATCCTTCGCGTGCTGGCCAAGCAGCAAGAGCTCGGCTTCGGGCTGTTCACCGACGGGGAGTTCCGACGGGGCGGGTTCATGACCGATCTCACCGATGCGGTCGAGGGCTTCGACTCCGAGGCCGGCATCGCGCGGTCGTGGAACTCGGGCGGCACGGCGGTCGGCGTCGCGCCGAGCGCGGTCCGCGGCATCGTCACCGAGAAACTGCGTCAAACGCGCCGGCTGACGGCGCACGAGCTGGCCTTCCTCAAGCAGCACAGCCCCGGTCCGACCAAAATGACGCTGCCCAGCGCGACGCAGTTCCCCGCGATCGCCTACAAGAAGGGAATCAGCGAGCGCGCCTATCCGAACCATTCCGCGTTCCTGGCCGACGTCGTCGACATCGTCAAAGGCGAGACGCGCGCGCTGGCCGACGAAGGCGTCGCGTACATCCAGATCGACGCGCCGCGCTACAGCTACTACCTCGACCCGAAGTGGCGCGAGTTCTTGCAGGCCGAGTTCGGCGAGCCCGACGAGCTGCTCGACGAAGCGATCGCCGCCGACAACGCCTGCTTCCGCGCGGCGCGCAAACCCGGCGTGACGCTCGCCATCCATCTCTGCCGCGGGAACAACCGCAGCCAGTGGTACGCATCGGGCGGCTACGACGCGATCGCCGAAAAGCTGTTTGCGCAGCTCGAAGTCGATCGGTTTCTGCTCGAGTACGACGACGAGCGCTCGGGGACGTTCGAACCGCTGCGCTTCGTCCCGGATGGAAAGACGGTCGTGCTCGGTCTGGTCAGCTCGAAGAAACCGGAGCTCGAGAGCGGCGACGAGCTCGTGCGCCGCATCGAAGCGGCGAGCAAGTATCTGCCGCTCGAGCGGCTGGCGCTGAGCCCGCAGTGCGGCTTCGCGTCGATGGCCGAGGGCAATCTGCTCACCGAAGACGATCAGTGGGCCAAGCTCCGCCTCGTCGTCGAGACCGCGCGCAGGGTATGGAGATAGGCGGAAAGGCGCGCTGAGATGGCGTCGGTACGCCTCGAATCGGTCAGCAAGAGGTTCGGCGACACGGTCGTCGTCGACGACGTCACGCTCGAGATCGCCGACCGCGAGTTCCTCGTGCTCGTCGGGCCGTCGGGATGCGGCAAGTCCACGACACTCCGGATGATCGCAGGCCTCGAAACCGTGTCGGGCGGCGACATATACATCGGCGACCATCGCGTGAACGACCTCGGCCCGAAGGACCGAGACATCGCGATGGTCTTCCAGAACTACGCGCTGTACCCGCACATGAACGTCTACGACAACATGGCGTTCGGGCTGAAGATGCGCAAGGTCTCGAAGGCCGAGATCGACCAGCGCGTCAAGGAAGCCGCCGAGATTCTCGGCCTCGAACCGTACCTCAAGCGCAAACCGAAAGAGCTGTCAGGCGGCCAGCGACAGCGCGCCGCGCTCGGCCGGGCGATCGTTCGCCATCCCGCGGTGTTCCTGATGGACGAGCCGCTCTCGAACCTCGACGCGAAGCTGCGCGTCCAAACCCGGGCCGAGATCGTCAAGCTCCAAAAGCGCATCGCGACGACGATGATCTACGTGACGCACGATCAGGTCGAGGCCATGACCATGGGGCACCGCATCGTCGTGATGAAGGACGGCATCGTGCAGCAGGTCGCCTCGCCCCAAGCCGTCTACGACCGGCCCGCCAACCAATTCGTCGCCGGCTTCATCGGGTCGCCGGCCATGAGCTTCCTGCCCTGCCGACTGGAGGCCGACAACGGCACCCTCTATGCGCGCGGCCGCTCGTTCTCCGTGCGCATCCCGGACGAACGTCGCGCGACGCTCGGTACCGTGAACGCGGACGCGGTGACGCTCGGCGTTCGGCCCGAGGATATCTCGCTGCACGCCGACGCCGCGGGATCGCTCAACGCCGTCGTCGACGTCGTCGAACCCCTCGGCTCCGAGCACGTCCTCTACTTCACCTGCGACGGCGAACGCGTCACCGCCCGCGCCTCCGCCGAATCAACCGCCGCCTCCGGCGACGCAATCGCCCTCGGCATCAACCCCAAACGCATGCACCTCTTCGACTCGGACACGGGCGCCGCGTATTTCTAACGGTCCCACGACGGCGGTCGCGGCATATCCCTAACTCGATGTCACCCTGAGCCAGTCGAAGGGGCGAACGATCGTCCCCTTCCGATCACCGAGCGCGCCGAGCCGCACTCGCGCCGTCACGCTGAGCTCGGCGAAGCGTGACTCGCCGGCAGTCGTGCTTCGACAAGCTCAGCATGACCGCTATTCTTTGACCGAGCCGGCGAGGCCGGCGACGTAGTACTCGACGAAGAAGAAATACACCAGTACTGCAGGCAGCACGCCGATGAGGGCGCCGGCCATCAGCTGACCCCATTGGAAGGTGTCGCCGCGGATCAGCTCGCTGGTCATGCCGACCGAGACGGTTTTGTTGACCGATGAGGACATGAACACCAGCGCGTACAGATACTCGTTCCACGACAGCGTGAACGAGAAGATCGCCGCCGAGATCAACCCCGGTATCGCGATGGGGAAGATGATGCGCCACAGGATCGCGAGGTTGCTCGCGCCGTCGACGCGCGCCGCCTCCTCGAGCTCGCGGGGGATGTTCTTGAGGAAACCGATCAGCAGCCAGGTGCAGAACGGCACCAGAAACGTCGCATAGATCGGGACCAGCGCCCACAGCTTGTCGAACCAGTGCAGCTGGATGATGACGGTCGCGAGCGGGATGAACAAGATCGCCGGCGGCACAATGTAGGCCAGGAAGATCGCCGTGCTCACCACCTGTGACCCCGGGAAGCGCAAGCGGATGATCGCATAGGCGGTGATGTACGAGACGAACACACTCAGTACGGTCGCGGCGATCGAGATGAACAGCGTGTTGGCGAACCACTGAGCGTACGCCGTCTGGGTGAGCAGGTTGGTGAACTGCGAAATCGTGGGATGCGCGATCCAGAACGGGTTGAGCCCCTGCGACAGCTCCTGATCCGATTTGAACGCCGTGAGCAGCATCCACAAGAACGGCAGCATCAAGAAGACGCCGTAGAGCGCCAGCGGGACGTAGATCCTCAGCTTGCGGTTCACCCTACTTCTCCCGCACCGAGCGCACGACGAAGAAGGCCAGCACGATCATGATGACGATCGGCGAGACCGCGATGGCCGCGCCCTCGCCGAGCTGACCGCCGGAGATCGCCCGCTGGTAGGCCAGCGTGGTGAAGACTTGCGTCGCGTCGGTCGGGCCGCCGTGCGTGATGGTCCAGATGAGCTGGAAGTCGGTCAGCGTGAAGATGGACGAGAACGCGACGAGGATCGTCGTGATCGGCATCAGCAGCGGCCAGGTGATCCGCCGGAAGGCCTGCCAGCCGTCGGCACCGTCGATCGCCGCGGCTTCGTAGAGGTCTTTGGGGATCGACTGCAGCCCGGCCAGGTAGCCGATCGCGAAGTACGGCAGCCCGCGCCAGATGTTCACCACGATGAGCGACATCCGCGCGCTCCACGGGTGGCCCAGAAAATCGATGTTGCTGTGGATCAGGTGCAGCCGCAGCAGCAGCCAGCTTATCGCGCTGAACTGAGGGTCGAGCAGCCACAGCCACGCGAGCGCCGAGAGCACGGTCGGCGCGACCCACGGCAGCAGCATGAGCGCGCGTGAGACGCGGTAGCCGCGGAACCGCTGGTTGAGCAGCAGCGCGAGAGCGAGCCCGAGCACCAGTTTGCCCGCCTCGGCGCAGATCGTGTAGAAGACCGAATACCACGCCGCGCCGCGGAAGATCGGATCGGCGAAGATCGTCGCGTAATTTTGCAGGCCGATGAACTGGCCCGGGTTGCCGATCGTCGCGCTGGTGAGGCTGAGCCAAATGCCGAGCAGCAGCGGATACGCCAGCAGCCCGAGCAAGATGATCGCCGCGGGTACGATGAGCAGATAGCCCAGCACCCGCGGCGAATCCAGCCGCGCAGCCAGCGCCGGCCGCCGGATCACGCGCGCTTGTAGATCGCGGTCAGCTTCGCCTCGGCCTTGCGCATCGCGTCCTTGTTCGCCAGCTTGTTGACGCACACGTCGGCGAACATGTCGACCAGGACGAATTCGTCGAGCGCCTGCGCGGCAGCCTTGCCGGGCTTGCCGTTGAACCCGTCGTACTTCGCGCCGGCGAGCGCGTCACGATACGGCGTGATGTTCGGGTTCGACGTCCAGATCGGCAGATCGGAGTAGCCCCGCAGCGCCGGCGTCACGTACCCGAGCATCTCGGTGACCCACCGATCGGCCTGCGGGCTGTCGAGCATGAAGCGCAGGTACTCTTTGGCCGCATTCGGGTATTTGCTGTACTTGAACACGTAGGCCGAGGTGAAGTTGTTCGAGATCGTGTGCGTCTTCACCGGGCCGTACGGCGGCGTCGCGTTCGCGAAGTCGGGGAATAGCGCCGGGTCGGCCGTCTTCTCGGCGTACCAAATGCTGATCCCGTTCATCGTCATCCCGATCAGACCGGCGGCGAAGGCCTTGTTGTTGCTCGAGTCGTCCCAGCCCGCGACGCCGTCGATCATCGTTTCGTAGAGCTGGCGCGCGTAGTCGAGCGCATTGCTCGTCTCGCCGGAGTTGATGGCGATCGAGTTGTCCGGGTTGGCCTGCTTGCCGCCGAACCCCCACAGGATCCAGTGCGTCCAGCTGTTGGCGTCGCCGACCGCGTGGCCGAGCGCGAAGCCGGTCGGGTGACCGTTCTTCTTCAGCCCGCGCGCGAGCTTGAGCATCCCGTCGAGGTCTTTGGGGAACTCGCTGAAGCCGGCTTCCTTGGCCCAGCTCTTGCGGTAGTTGACCGCGTTGCCCGTGCAGCCGATGGGGAACGATACCCAGCGCTTCACGTCCTGGTCGTAACAATACGACCGCGCGTTATCGTAATAGCCACCGTGCGCTTTGCCCATGTACTCGACCAGATCGGTCATCTCGATCAGCTTGTCGGGATAGACGAACGGATCGTCGTTCCAGCCCATCACGATATCCGGCCCCGAGCCCACCTGCGCGGCGAGCGCCGCTTTCGGGGTCACGTCGTTCCAGGTGAGGTTTTGGATCGTGACCGGGACCCCGGTCGCGTCGGTGAACTTCTTGGTGTTCTCGTCCCAGATCGTCGCATCGCTCTTGACGAAAGCGGTCCATCGCAAGAGCTGCAGCGACGCGCCCTTCTCGGGCTTGAACGGCGACTCAGCCGCAAAAGCGGTCACGGGGACGGACCCGGCCAGGGCAGCGGCGCCGATGCCGGCGGCGGACGAGACCAGGAAGTCGCGGCGATCGATATGCCTCATGGAGCCTTCTTTCGTGGTGGCAGGGGCGCTACGCAAAAAGGTATCCTGCCTCCGCCCGCTATCCCTGCCGGTCAGCGCCCCAGTCTGAGCTTGAAGATGCCGATGACGTCGCTGCGGGCGTAGTCGAGCTGGAAGTTGCCGCCGGCGGCGATCGCGACGTATTGGGTGCCGTTCACCTCATAGGTGATGGGCGGCGCGTTCGCACCGCCGACGAAACGGTGCGACCACAGCTTGCGGCCCGTGCGTGCGTCGAAGGCATCGAACGCACCGCTGCCCTCGCCGACGAAGACCAGACCGCCGCCGGTCGCCAGCGCGCCGCCGATCAGCGGCTGGTGTGCCTTGTACTGCCAGGCGATCTTTCCGGTGTCGGTGTCGATGGCGGTGAACGAGCCGGTTTGAATCTTCGGCTTCTGCTTGTTGGTGAAGACGCTGCCGGTGTTCATGAACCCAGGATGCACCGGACCGGTGTGCGCGTTGAAGTCCATCAGCTGATCCATGCCGAGCACGTAGACGCGGCGCGTCTGCGGGGAGTATGCCGGCGGCGACCACTCCGAGCCGCCGTTCGCACCCGGCAGCACGCTCCTCTGCTTGAATATGTTGGGGTTCTGGGTGACGAACGGCTGCGACTTGCGCAGCAGCACGCCGGTCCGGCGGTCGACGATGAAGAACCAACCGACCTTGCCGGCTTCGCCCGCCGCGGGGATCGTCTGCCCGCCGCGGCGGACGTCGAACAGCACGACGTTGCTGGTGGCGTCGTAGTCCCACAGGTCGTGCTTGACCTCTTGGTAGTACCAGCGCAGCCTGCCGGTCCGCGCGTCGAGCGCGACGATCGAGTCGGTGTAGAGGTTGTCGCCGGCGCGCGTCGAGCCGTCGAGATCCGGGTTGGGATTGCCGGTGCCGAAGATGACCAGATGCCGATCGGCGTCGATCGCCGGCGTCGTCCAGACCGTTCCGCCGCCCGTCTTCCACGAGCTTCCGGCAAACGTCTTGGGATCGGTCGACCACCAGCGCCAGCGCTGCTTGCCGGTGTTCGCGTCGTACGCGGCGACGAAACCGCGCAGCGCCCACTCGCCGCCAGCACTGCCGACGATCACCTCCCCGTCGTACACTTGCGGCGCCATGCTCTCGGTGTAACCGACCGACGTGTCGGCGACGGTCGTCTCCCACCGCTCGGCGCCGGTGCGCGCGTCGAGCGCGACCAGCTTGGCGTCGAGCGTCGCTACGTACAGGTTGCCGTAGCCCAGCGCCGCGCCGCGGTTGTTCGGGCCGCAACAGATCTTGAACGGCCCGAGCGCCCGCGTGACCGACCACAGGATGTTGCCGGTCGCGGCGTCGAGCGCCATGATCCGCATGTGCCGGTCGACGACCGGGGTCGTCACGTACATCACGCCGCCGGCGACCAGCGGCGTCGTCTCGAAGCTCTCGTACATTCCGGTGTGCACGATCTTGACCGGCACCAGCTGGGCGACGTTGTGCGTGTCGATCTTGGCCAGCGGCGAGTAACGCCAGTTGGCGTAGGTGCGCCCGGGCAGCCGCCAGTCGTTCGCATCGCGGTCGGCGCCTCGTAGCGCAGCGTCGTCGAGCGCGACGTTCGCCGTGGGCGGCAGCGTCGCAGACAGTTGAGGCGCGGGCGTCGTTCCGGGCGACGGCGGCGGCGCGAGGTTCGGATACGGCAGCAGCCGCACGTTCGCGAGCGTGCGCCCCGTCAACGGCGCGTTGCCCGGTGCATACGCGTTCTTCTGTAGGATGAACGCCAGCACGCTGAGATACTGCTTGTCGGTCAGGCTGCCCGGCGCGTTGAGCGGCATCGCGCCGTGGATGAACGTGTAGAGCGCCGGTGTCGTCATTTTCCCGGTCGCCAGCGATCGGCCGAACTGCGGCCCCTGCAGCGGCGCAGCGTCCAGGCCTTGCAGGTTCTGGCCGTGACAGCGCAGGCAGTACTGCACGTAGACGTACTGACCGTCCGTCGCTTGCGCGCGCGTGTACCCGCCGGACGGCGCGGGCGGCGATCCCGTTGCGGCGCCGAGCAGCGCCGCCGAGGCGGCCGACACGGCGACGAACGCAGCCACCGGCCACCGACCGAACCGCATCAGGTGTTCTCTCCTTCGTCTCTGCGCACGGTTTCATCACGCCGCGCCGGCGGCGTGTCGACGCGCCAGAACGTGAACGCCCACGCGACCAGCGCGATGATCGCCAGGTATCCGAGCGCGCCTTCGGGGACGGGCCCGCTCGAGCGGTACGGCGGGAGCGCCGGCTGATGCCCGGTCTGCAGCAGCATGACGTACGACGCGACGTCATTCAGGTCGGCATCCGACAGCTGATGCGGTCCGAAGATCGGCATCTGCTCGGGGCCGACGCGAATCGCTTCGGCGACCTGCGCGATCGAGGTGCGGTCGAGCGACGGCGCCCAGTCGAGCAGCCCGAGGGCGCCGCCCTCGCCGGCCAGACCGTGACAGGACTGGCAGTTCTGTTCGAACAGCGCGCGCCCGCGATCGAGGTTGCCGTTCGCGATGACCGGCGGTATCGGCGGACCGCCCGCGACCGTCGGCGCGAGATACGTTTCGAGCGCGCGAATGTCGGCCAGCGACAGCCCTTGGCCGCTTCGCTCGTCGCGGTGGCCGATCTCGATCCACGGCACGGCGGCGGGCATCCGGCCCGTCATCAGGTAGAAGTCGAGCGCCGCCAACCCGACGCCGCGCAACGACGGCCCATTATCGGTGCCAAACTTCTGCGCCGCGTGGCACGACGCGCAGTGCATCGCGTACAGCTGCGCGCCGTCGGGCGGCGACGGAGCGACCGTCGCCGCGGCGAGCAGCAGCGGCAGCGCGAAGCCGAACACCGTCAGCGCCCGTCCGCGGCGTCGAACGCCGCGCCGACGCGGCGCTCGCGCGCGCCCCAGTCCGCGACGCACCACAGCAGCGCCAGCAGCACCGGCGTTCCGGCGCTCAACCACATCACGGCGCCCGCGTTCATCTGATCGGCCAGCGCGCCCGGCCGCGCGGCATAGTGCGCGTACAACGCGTGATTGGTGACGTAGAAGGCGAAGCCCAGGAACGCGCTCATCGGCAGGCTCAGGAACAGGGCGAGGATGCGCGCCGGGTGGGACGGCGCGTGGGGTGCCGGGGCGATCGCGAAGATCGGATTCCAGTAGATCAGCCCCGACACGAGGTACAGCACGTGCATCCACGCGTGCACGTTCTCGTCTTCGAGCGCGCGTTCGTAGAGTGGCGAGAAGTGCGTGCCGTACAGCACGACCGTCAGCAGCGCGAGGCCGAACAGCGGTTGGTCGACGACGCGCATCGGCGGACTGTTGAGCGCGCGCGCGAGCGTCGTCGCGGCGCGTGCGGGCAGCGCGGCCAGCGCGAGGCGCACCGGCGCGCCCATCAGCAGAAGGGGCGCGGCGAGACTGATCAGCGCGAGGTGCTGCGTCATGTGCCAGCTCAGCGACGCATCGGACAACCCGTCGAGCGGGCCGAGCAGCGATGCCGCGACGACCGCGAGCCCGGCCGCGAACGCGAGCGGCGCGAAGCGCGGGAACGGGCGATGCGCGCGCGCGACGCGCAGCCAGCCCCAGGCGTAGAGTGCGGCGCTCGCCGCGAGCATGAGCGCAAGCATCATGCCGGCTGCGGCTCCTCTTCCTCGAAGCCGCCTTCGGCCGTGCGCACCAGCGTCGTGACCTCGGACGGATAGACCGTGCTCTCGATGATCCGCGAGCGGCGCTCGGCCGCGATCCGCCAGCCGATCCAGCCGACGATGAACGGCCCGACCAGGAACAGGATCCGATACACCCACACCAGCGTCTCGAGGCGCAGGTGCAGCGTCGCGGCGGTCTGGTCGTCGGCCGCGGCGAGCGTGAGCAGAATCCCCTCGAAGATCAGCGCGCCACCGACCGCGATGCGCAGCGGCGACTGCGTCGGCAGGTCGAGCACGTGGTGCGTCGCGTCGTCGCGGGTCAGCCACTTCTCGATGAACGGCCACAGCAGCAGCAGCACGAACGCGAGCGTCGGCAGCACGAGGCCCGGCCAGAACAGCGGCGGGATCGGGTGACCGAAGATGTGGATCTCGGATGCCGGTCCGATGCGCAGCGCACCTTCGAGGAACGCGGTGTACCAGTCCGGGACGGAACCGTTGGCCGCGATCCACGGCTGATACGGGCCGAAATCTTCGATCGGGTTGATCTCGACCAGCGCGGCGAGCAGCGCGAGCACGGCGAGCGTCGAGCCGAACACCGCAACGGTGCGCAACAGGTAATCCGGCCAGAACCGCCGGCCGACGACGTGCTTGGGGTCGCGTTCGAACTGCGTGTGCTTCTGGTAGATCAGCAGAAAGAGGTGGAGCCCGATCAGCGCGCCGAGCGACACCGGCAAGAGGTACACGTGCAGCGTGTAGAGGTGCTGGCCGAGCAGCGGGCCGGGATACGAATCGCCGCCGTTGAGCACCGCCGCGCCCCAGCGGCCGACCAGCGGTACCGACAGCGCGATACTCTCCGAGATGCGCAGCCCGGTCCCCGACAGCAGGTCGCCCGGCAGCGAATAGCCCGTGAAGCCGGTCAGCGACGCGAGCATGAGCATCGTCAAGCCGATCATCCAGTTGAGCTCGCGCGGCCGGCGAAACGCGCCGGTGAAAAAGATCCGTCCCATGTGCACGAGGATCGCCGCGACGAAGCAGTCCGCCGACCAGTGGTGGATCTGGCGGATCACATAGCCGATCGGATGCGAGCGATCGGCCAGCTCGAGCACCGATCCGTACGCGCCCTGCGCGCTGGCATCGAATGCGAACGTCAACCAGATTCCGGTCGCGACCAGGGTGAGGAAAAAGTACAGCGCGAACTCGCCGAGGTAGAACGACCAGTGGTCGGGATAGATCTTGGCCAGTAGATAGCGCGCGCCGGCGTTCGTCCCGAGCCGGTCGTCGAGCCAGCGGACGACGCGCCGAACGATCACGACACGCGATCCCAGTCGTCGGGCCCGACCGGTGCACCGAAGTCGCCGCGCGCGATCAAGTAGCCTTGCGCGTCGACATCGAGCGCCAGTTGCGGCAGCGGCCGCGGTGCCGGGCCCGAGATGTTCTTCGCGCCGCGCAGCACGTCGAAGCGCGACTGATGGCACGGGCAGTAGAGCTCGTGCGAAGCGTGGCGGTACAGCGCGACCGGACAGCCCGCGTGCGTGCAGATCTTCGAGAACGCGACGTAGCCGTCGGCCGCGGCGCCGCTCTCCCCGACGACGCGCAGCAGCTCGGGATCGATGCGGATCAGCATCGCGGCGGCTTCGGGCAAGCCGACGCCGCCCTGCGGGAAGACCGTCTCGACGCCGCCGTCGACGAGCCGGTCGCGCCCGATCGGCATCGCGTTCTCGTCGACGAGCCGCACGCCGGCCCGCCAGCCGGTGATCACGCGCCGTCCGGGTTTGCGCGCCAGCGAGATCAGCGGGACGAGTCCGAGCACGCCGAACGCACCGAGAGCGCCCAGCCACAGCCGCCCGAACGCGGGCCGGCTGATCCCGTCGTCGGGGAGGGGGGCCGGCGCCGACGGGCCGTGCGGCTCGCGCGGTTCGCGCAGGTCGTCGGGCGCGTGCAGCGCGACGGCCGCCGCGGCCGACGCGCCGGCAAGGCCGAGGAACGCGACCACCAGCGCGCCGGCCAGCAGCACCGGCTGGGCGCCGACCCACGCCGCGGCGGTCGCGCCCAGTGCGCCCACGATCGTGAGCACCAAAAAGAACGCGACCCTCATCGCACCAAGAAGATCGTCGCGTACAGCGCGAGCCAGACGACGAACACGAAGTGCCAGTAGTACGCGACCGCTTCGACGCCGGCATGGTGCTCGCGCGTGAACGCCGGCCGGCTCAAGAAGATCGCGACGGCCGCCAGCAGCACCACGCCGGCCAGCACGTGCGCGAAGTGCGTTCCGGTGAGCGCGTAGTAGATCGTCGCGTACGCGACGCCGTCGATGTGGAAGTTGGCGCTGCTCCAGTCCATCCACTCCAAACCCAGAAAGCCGAACGCCGCGAGGATGGTGAGGATCAGCATGAGCCGGGCCACGACACGGTTGCCGCGCGTGGCGGCGGCTTGGGCGACCACCATCGTCACGCTGCCGATGCCGAGCAGCAGCGTCCCGATCGCCATCCCCGACGCGTCGAGCTGTACGCCGGGCGGCGGCCAAGCGGCCGTCCCGCCGCGCAAATCGTAATACGCCGCGAGCAACGCGGCGAAAACCATCGACTCCGACGCAAGGAACACGATGGTGCCGAACACGAGCGGGTGCGCTCGGATGGCGACGGATCGCATGGTCTCAGCCTACCCGGGTGGGGGTGCCGTAAACCGGGTAGCATAGCGGCGTGCATCCTCCGACTTGGCCTGCGCTGGGCTCAGTGCAGTCGCAGGCCCTTGCGGACGACTGGAAGATCTTCACCTACTCGGCACTCGCGGTCGCGCTGCTCGTGTGGGCGCTCATCGCGGTCGCGGCGGTGCGCTTTCGCCGCACGGCGCGCAACGCCGAACCACGCTCGCAGAAGGAGAACAATCCGGCGCTCGAGATCGGTTGGACGGTCGCGCCGCTCGTGTTCGTCATCGCGCTGTTCGGCGTGACGTACCACATCGAGAGCGATGTCGAGCGGATCGCGCCGAACCCGGACGTGAAGGTCGCCGTCAACGCGTACCGCTGGGGATGGACGTTTAGCTATAGTGGCGGCCCGACGGTCAACGGCACGTCGCAGGCGCCGCCGGAGATGGTGCTGCCGATCGGGCAAACTGTCGCGCTGACCTTGACGTCGAGCGACGTCGCGCACGCTTTCTGGGTGCCCGACATGCTGTTCAAACGCGACGCGATCCCCGGCCGAGTGACCACCTTCGATCTCACGCCGTCGAAGACCGGGACCTTTCTGGGCCGCTGCGGTGAGTTTTGCGGGCTGGACCACGCGATCATGACGTTTCGCATGCGCATCGTCTCGCCGGCCGACTACCGACGCTGGCTCGCCCTCGAGGCGACGCAATGAGCGCTGCCGACGTCGCCGATCGGGTCACTCCGCCCGAGCGCCACGACATCCTGTCGTGGATCACGACCACCGACCACAAGCGCATCGGCATCCTCTACATGGGGACGACGATGCTGTTCATGACGGTCGCGGGCCTGCTGGCGATGGCGATTCGGACGCAGCTGGCGCGTCCCGGCCAGTCGCTGATCGGCCCGCACGCGTACAACCAAATCTTCACGCTGCACGGCACGGCGATGATTTTCCTGGTGATCGCACCGTTCGGCCTCGGGCTGGCCAACTATCTGATCCCGCTGCAGATCGGCGCGCCGGACATGGCGTTCCCGCGGCTCAACGCGACGTCGTACTGGCTGTTCCTGTTCGGCGGGCTGATCGTGTTCGCCGGCGCCGCGACGAACGAAGGCGCGGCGGCGGCGGGCTGGACGTCGTACGTGCCGCTGTCGGAGATCACCGTCTCGACCGGCCTGGGCCAGGACTTCTGGATCGTCGGGCTGGCACTCGTCTCGGTCGCTTCGATCTTGACGTCGCTTAACTTCGTGACGACGGCGTTCATCTTCCGCGCGCCGGGCATGACGATGTGGCGGCTGCCGATCTTCACCTGGGAGATGATCGCGACCGCGCTGCTGATCTTCATGGCGTTTCCGTCACTGACGGCGACGCTATTGCTGCTGTTCATCGACCGGCGGTTGGGCGGCCACGTGTTCGACCCGGCCTTCGGCGGCAGCGCGGTGCTCTACCAGCACCTGTTCTGGTTCTTCGGGCACCCCGAAGTCTACGTGCTGATCCTGCCGTTCTTCGGGATCGTCAGCGAGATCATCTCGACGTTCTCGGGCCGGCCGATGTTCGGTTACACCGGGATGGTGCTGGCGGCGTTCGCGATCGCGGGACTGTCGATGGGCG
>Ga0302326_10020611_pt1 | contig 13558 bp, 10 predicted proteins | sample Palsa_T0_3_FD_202264 | JGI IMG/M metagenome (GOLD analysis project Ga0302326, IMG submission 202264) | Peat permafrost microbial communities from Stordalen Mire near Abisko, Sweden - Palsa_T0_3 | ecosystem: Environmental > Terrestrial > Soil > Palsa > Peat permafrost | place: Sweden: Abisko... | reverse complement strand
AGGCGATTGTGCAGTACATCCCCCCTCCCCCGCGGGCCCCGCACTCCTATTTCCAGATGCTCGTCTCGAATCTCGATTACAGCGATTACCTTGGGCGGATCGCCTATGGCCGGATCACGAGCGGGCGGGCGAATGTGGGGGACTCGGTGGTGCGGATTGCAAAGGACGGCCGGCGGGAGCGCGCCGCTATTACCTCAATTTTCAGCCACCAGGGGCTGGCCAAGATCGAGGTCAAACATGCGAGCGAAGGGGATATCATCGGCCTGACGGGCTTCGAGGATGCGTTTATCGGGGAGACCATCACGGATTCCGAGGAGCGGCTGCCGCTCGCGTTTGTCGATATTGATCCTCCGACAATCTCGATGGGCATTTGCATCAATGATTCGCCGCTGGCGGGACGCGAGGGCAAGCTGCTCACCGCGAGGCAGATACGTGAGCGGCTGATCCGTGAGACGCGGACGAATGTCGGCATTCAGTTCCAGGATACGGAAACGGCTGGGCATTTTGAGATCAACGCCCGCGGCGAGATGCAGATCGCGGTCCTTGTTGAGCAGATGCGGCGGGAAGGCTTCGAGCTGCTCGTCTCGCGCCCGGAAGTAATCTTTCACCGCGACGAGGCGGGGAACCTGCTCGAGCCGCTGGAATCGCTCTATGTCGACGTCCCGCCGGATAATCTCGGCGACATCCTCCAGTCGCTCGCCGGCCGCAAGGCGGAGATCATCGCGATGGAGCATCTTCCGCATTCGGTCACCGTTCAGGCGGTCATCCCAACGCGCGGGCTGATCGGAGTTGAGACGGACCTGGTCAATGTGACCAAGGGCCACGGCATCATGTCGCATCTCTTTAAGGAATACGGTGCCTTCAAGGGCGAAATCCCGACGCGCAATGCCGGTGTGTTGGTTTCAATGGAAGGCGGCATTTCCACTGGCTATGCCCTCGACTCGATCCAGGCGCGCGGCAGGCTCTTCGTCGCACCAGGCGAGGAGATTTACGAGGGGATGATTGTTGGCGAGAATTCCCGTCCCGACGATATGCCGGTAAATCCCTGCAAGGCGAAAAAGCTGAGTAACATGCGCTCGACCGGGGATGGCAAAGGCATCCAGCTTGCCCCTCCGCTCCGGATGAGCCTCGAACGCGTGCTGGAATACATCGGCCCCGATGAATACGTGGAAGCGACGCCAAAATCGCTGCGCATGCGCAAGAAGATTCTGGACGCCAACATGAGGAAGCGGTCGGCCAAGGCAGTGCCCGTGTGAGGCCTCCGCACGGGTTCACTCTTGTTTCCGTTCAGGTTCGTGTTCAGAATTTTCTGTTTCGCCTATGTTCGCGCTATTTCGGAAAAATCCCATGTTGATCGCCCTGGTGGGCTGCGGCTTGTTTTATATTTACCTTCTGGCGTTCCCCGGTGGAGAAGCGGCTCTGCACGCGAACGAGGTCAAATCGATGAAGAACGCCAGGAACATCTGCCTGGCGTGCCGGCAATACGCGCGGGAGCATGGCGGCAACTACCCGCCTTCCTTCGACACGCTGTTCCCCAACTATATGCAGGATCGTTTGAAACTTATCTCTCCGCTCAATTCCGCCGAGCCCGTGGGCTACACGTACACGCCCCCGCCGGTCGCAAGAACGGACTCGCCGGACACCGTCGTGATTGAAGATAAGTTTGCTCCCACGGTCGACCATAACCGGATCGTGGTTTACGCGAATGGGAGCGCGCAGATTCTCGATAGCGCGACGCCGGCGCCACAATAGGAAACCATAGGGACCGCGGATTCCGGCATTGACAAACTTGGCAAAGTCTGAGAGACTTCCTCCCGTTAGCTCGCGCTACGCGGCAGTTCATCCCTCTCGGAAGCGAACTCCTTCACCTTAGCTGGCGCAGTTTTTTTCACCGTACCAACATCGGAACAAATACCCCGACTCATGGCGGGTCATAGCAAGTGGTCTAAAGTCAAGCGCATCAAAGGCGCCATCGACGTGAAACGCGGCAAGCTTTTCTCGAAGCTTTCCAAGGAAATCACGGTGGCTGCCCGCATGGGTGGCGGCGATCCCTCTGGGAATCCGCGGCTGCGCGCCGCCGTGCTCGCGGCCCGCGCGCAGAGCATGCCGGGGGACAATATCGACCGGGCGATCAAGCGGGGAACGGGCGAGTTGAACGGAGCGCAGCAGTATGAGGAAATTGTTTATGAAGGATACGCGCCCGGCGGCGTGGCGTTGATGGTGGAGGTGGCGACGGATAATAAAAACCGCACAGCGGCGGACCTGCGCCTGATTTTCACAAAGTATCAAGGAAACCTTGCATCCACCGGCAGTGTGAGTTACATGTTCAAGCGCAAAGGGCAGATTTCGGTGCCTCAGAATGCGGTCGGCGAGGATCAATTGATCGATCTTATCCTCGAGGCCGGCGCCGATGAACTTACCGCAGATGGCGAGCACTTCGTGGTCACCACGGCGCCCGACCATCTTTATACCGTCGCCGAAGCCCTGAAAGGCGCCGGAATCCCCACCGACTCACAAAAACTGACTTACCTGCCGGATACGATGACACCGGTGCACGAAGAATCCGTGGCGACCCAGGTCCTGCGGCTGTGCGACGCGCTCGAGGAGAACGACGACGTCCAGACGGTGCATGCGAATTTTGATCTGCCTGAAGAACTCCTTGCCAAGCTCTCGATTTGATCCGTGGCGATCCCTCGCCCCTGGGAGCTTGCACTGAATCTTTCGCCGCTTTGAACCGCCGGATTAACGATTTGATCCCCCATTAACGTACCTATGACCGAACCCACCGAGGACCAGCCCGAGCTGGCAGAAACCAAGAAACCCATCCGCCGAAGGTCCGCATCGCCGCGCGCCGCTGGAAAACCGCGCCGCGGCAAAACCGCGGATGTACCGCTCGAAAACGGGGCCGTCGAGGCCGCGCCCGCGAATGACTCCGCGCCAGTAATCAATAGCGTGCCGGAGCCAGCGCCCGCTGCCGCGCAGCAGCCGTCGCCTCCGCCGGAACCAGTCGCTCCGGCGCCCGTTCCGGCGGCCCCACGTTTCGCCACTGTCCACCGGGATGAGGAGCAGATTGAGGATGCGGCGCAGATTCTCTCCCGCATCACGTCGGCCCCGCTTTCCGCCGCTGAAACGACCCGCGAGAACAATGCCCGATTCGCCCCACGGCCGCAACGGCATGAGCGCTATGAGCGCCCGGACCGGCAGGAGCGCTATGACCGGCCGGAACGGCAGGAGCGGTCCGAACCGCAGGGTTACGATGAGCCGGCCGCAGGCGACTCGACGGGCGACCGCGAGGGCGAGCCGAAGCACGAGCCGATTTTCTCCGAGGGGATTGTGGAAGTCTCGGGCAAGGGATTCGGCTTTCTGCGCGATCCGAAGCGGAATTTTGTCCAAAGCCCGACGGATGTTTTCGTGACGCCAGAGGTGGTTCGGCGTTTCGCGCTGCGGGACGGGCATTGGATCAAGGGCGAGGTCCGGCGCGGGAGCCGCGGCTTGCAGATGTTCCGGCTGACGGCGATCAACGGGGACGAGCCGACCGATTACGGCAATTTCCCGCTTTTCGAGGAGCTGACGGTCATCAGTCCGACGGAGCGCTTTAAACTGGAGACGGTGCCTGACCGTTACACGACGCGCATCATGGACCTCATGACGCCGATTGGCAAAGGCCAGCGGGGGCTCATCGTGGCTCAGCCGCGCACGGGCAAAACAACGCTCCTCCAGCATATCGCCGATGCAATTGTCAAAAATCATCCCGAGACGGTGCTCATCATCCTGCTTGTGGATGAGCGGCCGGAGGAGGTGACGGAAATCCGGCGCACGGTGCCGACCTCCGAGATCATGGCCAGCTCCAATGACATGGACCTCAAGAGCCACACGCGCATTGCGCAACTCGCCATCGAGCGCGCGAAGCGGCTGGTCGAGGCCGGCAAGGATGTGTTTGTGCTGCTCGACTCGATCACCCGCGTGGGCCGCGCTTTCAACAACGCGATGGGCGGTGGCGGCAGAACGATGTCCGGCGGCATTGACGCGCGGGCGCTGGAAATTCCGCGCAAGTTATTCGCGGCGGCGCGGAACACCGAGGAAGCGGGTTCGCTCACGATCATCGCCACGGCGCTCATTGACACGGGCAGCCGGATGGATGAACTGATCTTTCAGGAGTTCAAGGGAACCGGCAATATGGAGATGGTGCTTGACCGGAAGATCAGCGATTTGCGGGTGTATCCGGCCATCGATATCTTCAAGTCGGGCACGCGGCGCGAGGAGTTGCTGGTTCCGGCCGATCAGTTACATAAGATCAATGTCATCCGGCGCGGCCTTGCGGGGCATAAGCCGGAGGAGGCGATAGAGAGGTTGTTATCGTTTGTCCGGAAATTCCCGACTAATTACCAGATGTTGAAGGAGATACCGGGGTAGGGCTGCCGAGGAGCTCGCGCATCCTGGCGAACCCATTCTTTGCGGCACCCTCCCGCACGGGTGCGTTCATCATCTCTGTCAGGTTTTTCTTTTCCAGCCATTCATCAGATAACTCCTTGATGAAAGAACTCGGGTGGCACGGCGCGATGCTTCCGTATTTCATCCGGTCGCGGCAATAAGTCATTGTAAGCGTTTTCATCGCGCGAGTGATGCCCACATAGAGCAAGCGGCGCTCTTCATCCAGCGTGCCCTCCGCCCTGCTGCGGTCATGCGGAAGCACGCCTTCTTCCAGACCCACCAGAAAGACGTGCGGAAACTCCAGGCCCTTCGCTGCGTGCAAGGTAATCAGCAGCACGCCTTTCTTTGCGTCGATCTCCTGATCTTCCTCGCGATTCTTGTCGAGCATCACCTCGTCCAGAAAACCTTGCAGGCCTGAAACCGATCTACCCTGGAAGGTGGCCAGGTCCGCCAATAACTGTCTTACGTTCTCCTCCCGCTTCATCGTGTCGTCCGCATCCTTGCAGGTTCGCTTCAAATCCTCCACGTAACCTGTCTCTTTGAGTAAGTCGCGGGCCACGGTGTGATGGTCTGAAAGGGGCTCGCTTAGCTTTGTTTCAAAACCGTCGATCAATGCGACAAACTCGGCGATCTTGCCAACCGTCCGGGCCGGCAGCTCTTTGAGGAATTCGTCGGATTGCAGCGCATCCCATACGGCGCATTTGCCGCGCGCGCTCCATTCCGTGGCCCGCTCGATGGTGCCTGCGCTGATTCCCCGGGCAGGCGTGTTGATGATCCGCAGCAAGGCGGCGTCATCGGATGGATTGACCAGCACGGAGAAGTAAGCGAGCACGTCCTTTATTTCGCGGCGGTCGAAGAAGCTTTTTCCGCCAACCAGCCGGTAAGGGATTTGTAAGCGCCGCAGGTTCTCCTCGAGCAACCGTGACTGGGCGTTCATCCGGTAGAGCACGGCGAATGCCTCCCACGGGAGACCCTCCGCGAAGCTCTTTCGCTGGATATCTTCGGTCACGAATTCCGCCTCCTCGCGATCATTCGCAGCCTGGATGAGGCAGACCTTCTCGCCACCCTCCGCTGCGCTCCAGAGGGCTTTTGGGCGCCGGCGCGGATTGTTTTTGATCAGGCTGTTCGCGGTGCCGAGGATGGCGTTCGTGCTGCGGTAATTCTGCTCAAGCTTAACGATCGCCGGATTGGGGAAGTGACTTTCGAATTCGAGGATGTTCGAAACTTCCGCGCCGCGCCATCCATAGATCGATTGGTCATCATCGCCGACCACGGCGACATTTTTATTCGAGTCCGCCAGCAGTGTCACCAATTCGAGTTGCAGGCGGTTCGTATCCTGAAACTCATCGACCATCAGGTACTTGAACCGCCGCTGCCATTTCTCCTGAACCTCGGCGTGTTCCGAGAGCAGCCTGACCGTCAGCAGCAATAAGTCGTCAAAATCGACGGCGTTCAAGGTTTTCAAATCCGCCTGGTAGCGCGCGAAGACCGCTGAGAGCAATGTTTTCTCATCAGCCGGCGCTGACCAACCGCTGTTTTTCGCTTTGCTGATCAGGTTCTTCGCGAGGTTCGGGTCGAGTTTCTCATCGTGCGCTGCGGTGCGGGTGATGATCTTTCTGATGAGGCCCAACTGATCGCCCTCGTCATAGATGGTGAAGTTATTCTTGTAACCGAGCCGGTCGATCCCGCCGCGCAGGATGCGCACGCATAGCGCGTGGAATGTGGAAAGAGTCACCTTCTTCGCCTGCCCGGGCTCGACCATGCCGGCAAGGCGGTCCCGCATTGCGGCGGCCGCTTTGTTGGTGAAGGTAACAGCCAGGATGTTTTCCGGGTTGACCCCTTCCGCTATAAGGTAGGCTGCGCGCGCGGTGATGACACGCGTCTTTCCCGTCCCGGCCCCCGCGAGGATGAGAAGCGGGCCCCTGGTCAAAGTGACCGCCCGGTGCTGCGGCTCATTCAGGTCGAATAGTCGGAAACGGCTCATCGATCTCCCCTCGCCTTCGCAATTCCCTTAACCACCTCCGTATAAATTTCGTGCTCCGCAATCTGTATCCGGGCGTGAAGGCTCTCCGGCGTGTCGCCGGGCAATATGGGGACTGCGCGTTGCGCAATGATGGCGCCTGTGTCCATTCCCTGATCGACCCAATGCACCGTGCACCCAGTTTCATTCACGCCGGCGGCCAGCGCCTGCTTCCAGGCTTCCAGGCCGGGAAATGCGGGCAGCAGTGAGGGATGGATATTGATCATCCTTCCCGCGAAAGCCGTTAGCAGCGGTTCTTTTACGATCCGCATGTATCCGGCGAGAACAACCAGGTCCGCCCCCGCGTCCTTGAGCAGCGTTGCGACGCGCTCCTCGGCTTCCGGCTCCAGCTTGGTGCGGTATCGGCCCGGCGGCACATACTCGGCCCGCACCCCGTATTGGCGCGCGGCTTGCAAGATGCCGGCGGTTTCCACGTCCGAGATGACGATGGCGGTCTCCGCGGGAATTTCGCCGCGCCTGATCGCTTCCTGGATCGCCCGGTAATTCGATCCCCTCCCGGATCCCAACACCCCGAGTCTCAGTTTTTCCATTTTTCGATGGTCGCCGTGGTTGATCTTCCGGGAACCAGGGCCAGGATTCGTATCTCACTGCGCGCCGTATCGAGCGCCGCCCTTTCCTCGGGATTCAGGGTTTCCACCGTATAATCACCTCCCTTGGCATACACCTGAGGGCGGACGGCGGCGATGAGTTCGGTCACCCGGACCGGCTGGAAAATGGTGACGTAATTCACGCATTCCAGCGCCGCAAGAACCTCGGCCCGGTCCTGCTCGGCATGGATCGGCCGGCCCGGGCCCTTCAGGGTCCGGACGCTGGCATCCCCATTTACGGCTACCAGCAGGGCGTCCCCCAGCTTCCGGGCCTCTTGCAGGTACCGCACATGTCCGACATGCAAGAGATCGAAAACACCATTGGTAAACACCAGTTTCCGCCCCGCAGCCTCGAGCCCATCCCGGATCAATGCCAGTTCCCCGGCGGTTTTCAGCTTTTCCAGTGACATCAGGTTGAAGTGTTAAACCAAAAGAGGCAGTATCACGCAAACTTTGCCAGCGTGGTCTAAATTCCGCTATATCAGCTTCTTCCCAAAATGCACGACCCTCGCTGCGAGCGCCTCGCCCATCTCCTCGTCAATTTTTCCACCCGCCTGCAGCCCGGGGAAAAGGTGCTCATCGACGCCTTTGACATCCCGCAGGAAATGACCATCGCCCTCGTGCGGGCGGCCCGCGCGGCGGGCGCGCTGCCGTATGTGCAGATCAATCAGGCGCGCGTATCGCGGGAGATCGCCCTTTCGGCCACGGCGGAGCAGCTCGATTTCTCCTCGAAGCATGAGCTCGCGCGGATGAAAAACATGGCGGCGTACATCGCCGTCCGCGGGAGCGAGAATATCTCAGAGGCCTCGGATGTGCCGGCCGGCCAGATGAAGCTGCTTGCCGCGAAGCTGAAACCGGTGCTCGATCATCGCGTGAAAAAAACGCGCTGGTGCGTGCTGCGCTGGCCCTCGCCCTCCATGGCCCAGCAGGCCGGGATGAGCACGGAGCGCTTCGAGAAATTCTTCTTCGATGTCTGCACGCTGGATTACTCGCGCATGCAGCCGGGCATGAAAGCGCTCAAGACGCTGATGGAACGCACCGACCGCGTCCATATCACCGGGCCGGGCACGGATCTTAAATTCTCGATCAAGGGGATATCAGCCATCCCTTGCGGCGGGACGCACAACATTCCCGACGGCGAAGTCTTCACCTGCCCGGTCAGGAACTCGGTCCAGGGTTTTGTGAGCTTTAACGCTCCCACCATTTACCAGGGCGCGGCTTTCGATAACATTCGCCTCGAATTCAAGGATGGGAAAATTTCCGCCGCGACGGGCAGCAATACGCCGCGCTTGAATGAAATCCTCGATTCCGACGCGGGGGCGCGCTTCATCGGGGAGTTTTCGCTCGCGTTCAATCCGCACATTCTCGAGCCGATGCGCGATATTCTCTTCGACGAGAAAATTAGCGGTTCGTTCCACTTTACGCCGGGTCAGGCTTATGAGCAGGCGGATAATGGGAACCGCTCGCAGGTCCATTGGGACATGGTGAATATCCAGCGCCCGGAGTACGGCGGCGGGTCGATCACCTTCGATGGCAAACTGATCCGCCAGGACGGCCTCTTTCAACCCAAGGCGCTGCAAAGCCTCAACCCGGAGCGCTTGCTCGCATGACCAACCTTCTCATCTCCAGCATCAGCGAAGGAGAAATCCGCGCGATTCTCGATGCCACGGCCGGTTCGGAGCTTCTGCCGGCGCTCGGCAGCGATACGTGGCAGGAGGTCGCGGACCGGCCGCTTGTCCGGAAATGGCTCGATTCCATCCAGCAACTTGCAACGAAGGAAATCGGCAAGCCGATGCCGGAGCTCACGGAGGAGCTGTACCACGAATTTTATGTGAACGGCTCGCGGCTGCCTTTCGAGAGCGCTTACTTCGAGCGCCGGCGGCGGCTGGCGCGGGCGGCGATTTGCGCTCTCCTGGACAAGACTTCCGTGCGGGACCATTGGCTCGGCACGCTGCGCGACAAGACGCTGGATGTCTTTTCAGAGTTCTCGTGGGCGCTGCCGGCACATGTCAATTCCCCCTCCGGGCGCGACCCGCTCCACATCGATCTTTTCTCCGCGGAAACCGCGAATCTGATGGCGGAGTTGCTCACACTCTTTCCGGCCGTTTTTTCTCCGGAGCAGGTTGCAGCCATCAAGAGCCGGGTCCGGCGCGATTTCTCCGAGAACTATGTGAACCGGCATGAAGACTTCTTCTGGACGAAGGCGGCGAATAACTGGAATGCGGTCTGCCATCAGGGGGTGGTCGGCGCCGCGCTCGCGCTGGAGGAGGATACGGCCCTGCTTGCCCGCGTGCTCAGCCTTGCCAAAAAATATCTCCCGTTGTTCCTGCGCGGCTTTGGAAGCGATGGGGCGTGCTCCGAGGGACCCGGTTATTGGCAATACGGCTTTGGCTGGTTCTGCGTGCTCAATGAGCAGCTCGAGACGCGCACCCAGGGGCGGCTCTCATTGATTGAAGGCGATCCGCATGTGCGCGAAATCGCGCTTTTCGGGCCGCGCGTCACACTCACGAATTTCCACTTCGTCAATTTCTCCGACAGCCCGCGCACCGGGGCGCTGAGCCCGTCGTTGCTGACTTACCTGGGCAAGCGGTTGCGGAATGAAAACCTCCTGGCGCACGCGCGCAAGAGCTACGAGCGGCTCGACCAGACCGGGCTCAATCTCCAGGGGCAGCGCACGGACCTGCTCTACTTTGTCCGGCTGCTTCTCAATACGCCGGAGGACACCACCGTGGACCACTCGCTGGAGCCCGAGGACTTTTTCTTCAAGGACCTCGCGGTTCTCGTTGCCGCCGGACGCGACACGAACAGGCACCTATGGGAATTCGCCGCGAAAGGGGGGAATAACGCCGAGCAGCACAACCACAACGATTGCGGCAGCTACCTGCTGAATATCGACGGTTCGCCGGTGATTATCGAGATTGGCGCGCCGGAGTACACGAAGGACTTTTTCCGCGAGAACCGTTATCAATACCTTGCCGCGCGGACGCTTGGGCATTCGCTGCCGATCGTCAATGGGCGCGAGCAGGCCGCGGGGCCGCAATACGCGTCCAAGGTAATCAGCTACGAACTTGCGCCGAAATACGCCGAGTTCTCAGTCGATCTCGCGGAATGCTATCCCTCCGACGCGCATTGCACCGAGCTGATCCGCAGCTTTTACTTCGACAAATATCAGGGCCGGCTTCGGGTGAAGGAATTCTTCGAGCTTTCGGTTCATCAATCCTTTGAGACTTCCGTACTGACGGAAGAACCGGTCGAGATGAGCGGGCATTGCGCGGTCATCCATGCGAAGGCGGGCGATGTGGTGGTCCGTCCCTTTGAGGAAACGCTGATCATCGGCGTCGAAACCCATGAGTACCGCGACCATGGGGGCACGCCGCGCAAGATATTCCGCATCATCCTCCGGCCGGCGAAACTGACGGAGCAGCGGTTCGTCGGCTATGAACTGGAGTTGAAGGGGTCGGAAGCCGAGTAAGAATCCTCCGGTGAAACCGCTCCTCCACGCCGCGCTCCTCCTGCTCCTGACCATTCCCGCCGGCCATGCTGCAAGCGACGCTTCGCCGTCGCCGCTTGAAGACCATCCTGTCGAGGATGCCGCGAAGTTCAAGCTCCGTACCAGGGCCGATCCGTCGCTGCCGGCGCTTTACCTGGTTGGCGATTCCACGATGAAAGTCGGCACGCCCGGCCAGCGCGGGTGGGGCGAAGAGATGGATGCGTTTTTCGACCCGCACAAGATCAATGTCGTGAACGAGGCGATTGGCGGGCGCAGCAGCCGGACCTTCCAGGCCGAAGGGCGCTGGGACAGCGTTCTTGCGATGATCCAAAAAGGCGATTTCGTCATCATCCAATTCGGCCATAACGACGGCGGACCGATCAATGACAACTTCCGCGCGCGCGGCAGCATCCCGGGTGTGGGCGAGGAGACGCAGGAGATCGATAACATGCTCACCCACAAGCACGAAGTCGTGCATAGCTTCGGCTGGTACATGCGGAAGTACGCTAACGACGTTAAAGCGAAGGGAGCCACCCCCATTATCATGTCGCTCGTTCCGCGGAATAGCTGGAAGAATGGAAAAGTCGTGCGCGCGTCCGGTGAGACCTACGGCGGCTGGGCGCAACAGGCCGCCGCTGCCACGGGAGCCATTTTCCTCGATGACAATGAAATCATCGCCGAGGCGCTGGATGCGCTCGGACCGAAAAAAACGCTGCCGCTCTTCGCGGACGCGAAACTGCACGCCAGCCCGGCCGGCGCGCAATTAAACGCGCGCATGGCAATATCCGGCCTGAAGGGAATCCCGGGCAATCCGCTCGGGCCATATTTTTCCCCGGCCGCGGATGCGATTCCGGCATTTTCTCCAGCGCCTCAAAAGTAAACTCGGATGAGCTTGCTTAAGAAGCCTTTGGGCTCGCAGCGGGTTGCGCTGCCGCGGGATTGTCAGTTGGCGCGGGCTGCGTCTTTACGGCCATGCCTTCCTCGAGGTTATCCGACGGGTTCGCCACCACCTGGTCGCCGTCCTCGAGCCCGGACAGCGCCTGCAGCTCCGTCCCAAAGTCCCGGCCCACCTCGATCGTCTGCCAATGGATTTTTCCGTCCCGCACCACCACGACCTGGGGTCCTTCCGTCCGGAAAATGAACGCGTTTGCGGGCACCATCACGGGGGCGGTCATCGCGGTGTCCTGGAGCGTGAATTCAATCTCCCCGTACATGCCGGCGAATAACGTCCCCTCCTTGTTCGGAATCTGGAGTTCGGTAAGCAGCGTTCGGGAGACCGGGTCGATTGCGCCAGCGGTCCGCGTCACCGTTGCCTCAAAATCCCGGCCCCGGTATTCCCTCACCAGCAGCCGGGCCCTCAGGCCGGCGTGGATCATCGGCGCGTTGCTTTGCGGCACGTAAACGTAAATGCGCAACGGATCAGTCTGCGCAAGGTCGTAAATCGCCGTGCCCGCCGCGCCGCTCCCCGCCGATACGAGCGCTCCGACATCGAGGTACCGGTAGGTGATCCGGCCATCGAATGGCGCGACGATCTGATTGAAGCCGACCAACTGCTGGAGCTGCTCCACATTCGCCTCCGCTGCGGCTTGGGCTGCCGCGGCGGCCTTGTATGCGGCCTGCTGCTGATCGTTATCCTGCGCGGATACGACCTTTTGGATAAAAAGCTGCTGCCACCGTTCGGCAGTTAACTTCGCGATCCCGAGATTCGCCTTTGCCTGGTTCAGCGTGCTCTGCGCCTGGCGGAGTTGCTGGTCGAGGTCCGGGGTTTCGATCGTGGCGAGCGTCTGGCCCTTGGTCACGTTGTCCCCAATGTCCACGAGCCACTGGCCAAGGAAACCGTTGGACCGCGCGTATAACGTCGTCGCCTGGAAAGCCTGGACGCTTCCGGGCAGCACCAGGTCCACCGGTTTTTGACTCCGATGCACGGTCTGCACATTCACGACCGTCTCGGCGTTCGCCTGGGCGAATTGCTCCTCCGCGGAGGTCCGCGACATATGCATCCAGATTCCCAGGGTGAGAAGCACCGCCATTGCCACGACCGTCACGAGGAGAAGCGGCCCCAGCACGGCAAGGGGCCGCTCCGGTGCGTGCAGCCTGGGCGCTGGGACTTTTGACCCCCCCGTTTTCGGATTCCTGGCTGTGATTGTCTCGGGCCCGGTGCTCATGCGTTTCGTTCCTTATACCCTCGATTTGCTTCTTTTTCGAATGCTTCGTCCGGATCGCCCGCAAATTCTTTTTTTCGCAGCATGCTGTAAATGACGGGGACAAAGAAGAGCGTTGCCACCGTGGCTACCAGCAGCCCGCCGATAACAGCCCGGCCCAGGGGCGCGTTCTGCTCGCCCCCTTCTCCCAGTCCGAGCGACATGGGCAGCATCCCGATGATCATGGCCAGCGCTGTCATCACGACGGGCCGCAGGCGGGTGTGCCCGGCGGACAGTGCCGCGTCGAACGCATTCTTGCCTACGCATCGTTCGTCGTTGGCAAAGGTGACGAGCAGGATGCTGTTCGAGGTGGCGACACCGATTGCCATGATCGCGCCCATGAGGGAGGGCACGTTGAGTGTGGTCCCGGTGACAAAGAGCATCCAGATGATCCCGCACATCGCGCCCGGCAGCGCGGTGATGATGATGAAGGGGTCGGTCCATGACTGGAAATTCACGACCATCAAAAAATAAACCAGGACAATCGCGAACAGGATGCCGGCTCCAAGGCCGACAAAGGATTCGTTCATGCTTTTCACCTGGCCGCGCATGTCGAGCGTCGTTCCCCTCGGCAGGCCCGGCTGGAATTTATTGAGGATTTTGCCGATGTCCGAACCGACGCCGCCAAGGTCCCGCCCTTGCACGTTTGCCAGCACGTCGTAAACCGGCTGCACGTTGTAATGGTTCACGATCTCTGGTGATTCGCTGCGCCTGATGGTTGCAAGGTTTCCGAGCAATTGCGGCCTGCTGGTGCCGGTGATGGAGATTGGCGTGTTGCGCAACTCATCCAGCGATTCCATCTGGTACT
>Ga0302326_10020609_pt1 | contig 13558 bp, 9 predicted proteins | sample Palsa_T0_3_FD_202264 | JGI IMG/M metagenome (GOLD analysis project Ga0302326, IMG submission 202264) | Peat permafrost microbial communities from Stordalen Mire near Abisko, Sweden - Palsa_T0_3 | ecosystem: Environmental > Terrestrial > Soil > Palsa > Peat permafrost | place: Sweden: Abisko... | reverse complement strand
GGATCTTCGGGTTCGCCGCTTTTCCCGTGGTGTTCGCGCGCTGGCGCGGCCGCATCGACCTGCGCCCTCACCTCGACCTTGTGGCCTGGTCCCTGGCGGCCACGGTCATCTGGTGCCTGCTCATGTTTCTGCCCACGATGGCGATCGTGCACCAGGGCAGCTACTGCGTCCCGATGGCGCTGTTCGTGCTTCTCTCCATGTGGTTCGAACTGGCGTCCTCCTGGGCCATCCTTGCCCTCCTCATTCTCCAGGGGGCGACCTTCCTCTCGACCTGGGCCGGCGCGGGCGACCAGGTGGGCGGCCAGGCCAACACCTTGGCCGTCGCGGTTGCCTTCGTTGCCGCCGCGGCAATCGGCCTGATCGTCCTTAGTCCGGATGCCGCCCGCGTGCGTGCGGAATAATTGTTGCCCGAGACTCCTCCCAAGGATATCCCCATCCCTGCATGAAACGCGTGGCCTGGCTTCTTCTCGCCGTCTTCTGCGCTGCCCTGCTGCAGGTGCAGCCGGTGCTGATTCAGCAGACCACGTGCGCCTGCCGCTGCAAGGTGCCCGGGGCCTGCGGGATGCCGTGCAGCAGGATTCCCATCCCGGCTCCGCTCTCCTTCGCAGCCGACCGGGCGACGCCGGCGAACGCGCCGGCCAAGGGACGCGAGTCCAAGTCGGAACAACGGCTGGAGCGGCGTTTCTTCTCTGTCTTCGTTGAGTCGCTGACCGAACTGGGGGCGATCGGAGTATCCGCCCCCTCGGCCGCCCCTGCGCGTGTGCCCCTGTTCAAGGCGCACTGCAGCTTCCTGATCTAAGGCCACGGCCTTGGTGTGCCCGCGAATAATCGCGGGCCGTGTCCTCCCCGTCCCGGCGGCGCCGCGCCCTTTCGCGTGCGCGCCGCGACCAACCGCTTACGCCCAGGATCATCATGAAAACATTTCCCTTTGTAGGCCCACTTCTCGTCCTTTCCCTGGTGCCGCTCGCCGAGGCGCGCGCCGACGCCCCCGCGCCCACACCCGACCAGGTCGAGATCACAGCGGACTTCGTGGACCGTCTTGTTCTGGAGGCGCAGGGCCAGAACCCCGCGCTCCTGGCGGCCGCCTCGAGGGCCCAGGCTGCCGACTCTGTGGTTGCCGGGGTCCGCACCTGGGAGGATCCCATCGCCTCGTTCGGCCTCTGGGGTTCCACCTCGCGCGGTTTCGAGTCCACCCAGGAGGGAAACCTGGTCTACGGGCTGGAACAGAAACTTCCCCTCTATGGGCGCCCCGACCTGGTTCGCCAGGTGGCGGCCGCGGATGCCTCCCGTGAGCTGCTGGCGTCGGACTTCGAGACGCAGAAGCTGAGGCGGGACCTTCAGGTCGCGCTCAACAACCTCGCGCTGGCGGACCTCGAGGCGCGGGTCGCCGAGGACGACCTGTCATGGCTGGATGTCACGCTGGACGCGGTGGACCACCGGTACCGCGTCGGCCAGGCGAGCCAGGTGGACTGGCTGAAGATCGAGACCGCGCGCGCCATGGCGACTGACGACCTGAAGACAAAGGCCCAGGAGCGGGACCATAGCGCGTTTGCCCTCAACCGCCTCCTGAACCGGGACCTTCACGCCTCCTGGCCGAGCGTGGCGACACCCGCCCTCCAGCCCCCAATCTATTACACCGAGCCGCTCGTCCATGCCGCCCTCGCGGCCGAGCCCGAGCTCCGGGTGATGCGCCAGGAAAGCGCCTCAGCCCTTGCGGCCGCCAACCTGACCCGCAAGCAGAGGCTTCCCGACGTGAGCCTCGGCGTCGAGGCGCGCCAGTACAGCGGCGACGCGGGATTCCGCGAGGGCATGGTCACCGTCAGTTTCAGCGTTCCCTGGCTCAACCGCGGCAAGTACGACGACGACTGGCGCCGCGACCAGCAACGCAAGCGGGCCAGCGACTTCGCTGCGAGCGACCGCGCGCTGTCCGTCCGCGAGGAGCTGCACCACCACGTTGTGGACCTGGATGCCGCGCGCCGCCAGGCGGTCCTCTATCGGGACCAGCTGATTCCCCTCGCGCAGCAGACCCTCTCGAGCTCCCAGGCCGCATGGGACCACAATGTGGGACCCTTTCAGGACATCCTCGACGCCCACCGGACGCTCCTCGCCGACGAGGTGGCCGTCGGCCACTCCCTCAACGAACAGGGGACCCTGCTCGCCGAGATATCCTTCCTCACCGGGACCCGCGACATGGGCGCCTTGCTCGCCCTCGCCGGCAATCCCCCAGCCGACCACGACGACTACCCCACGGAGACTTCAAGATGAAAAGACGCCAATTCCTCCTCCAACTGACCAGTCTCGCCTGCGTGGCCCTCCTTCCCGGATGCGCCAAGAGGTCGCCGGCGGAAGCCGCGGCCGACAGCGACGTCGACTACTACACCTGCACGATGCACCCGTCCGTGCATTCGCACGATCCCGACGCCAAGTGCCCGATCTGCGGCATGGACCTCGTGCCCGTCATGAAGAAATCCGCCTTGGCCCCTGCGGCCGGCATGGCCGCCGCGTCCGGCGTGGACAAGCCGCAGGAATTCACGATCGCGGCGGACCGCCAGCAGCTGATCGGCGTCACGTATGCCACGGCGAAGCGGATGCCCCTCAGGCGCACGATCCGCGCCGTCGGCCTCGTGGCCGCCACGCCCGGCAAGCACTGGGACTACGTCTCGCGCGTGGACGGCTATGTGCACACCCTGAGCGTCGCCTCACCGGGCGACAGCGTGGCCCGGGGCCAGGTCCTGATGGACCTCTACAGCCCCGACCTGGTGTCGACCGAGAACGAGTTCATCGACCTCCTGAGGATGCGGGCCAATGCCCGAGGGGACCAGAATGCCTCCGCCGAGCGGGATGCCGAGCGCCTGATCGCGGGCGCAAGGGCAAGGCTCCAGCAGTGGAACATCTCGGACGCGCAGATTGACGCGATCGAGCGCGCAGGGAAGGCGGACGAATTCCTGGTGCTGCGCTCGCCGTTCGACGGCGTGGTCGAGGAGGTTCCCGTGCACCAGGGCCGCCATGTCGCCGTCGGCGACCACCTGGTCGACATCGTCGACCTGTCGTCGGTCTGGGTTTGGGCCGAGTTCTACGAGAACGAGCTGCCCTCGCTCCGCGCGGGCATGCCCGTGGTCGTGTCGAGCTCCTCCGACCCGAAGCTGTCCATTCCAGGATCCATCGCCGTCATTGACCCCTTCGTCGACGAGACCAAGCGCACAGGCCGGTTCCGGATCGACATCGAAAACCCCGGCTTGAGGCTCAGGCCGGGGGCGTATGTCGACGTGACGGTCGACCTCGATGAGGGAATGGGCCTGACCGTTCCCGTCGAGGCGGTGCTCCCCACCGGCGCCCACAACATTGTCTTCGTCGGCAGGGGCGACGGCAGGCTCCAGCCCCGGTTCGTCACGCTCGGGGGAAAATTCGGGGATTTCTACGAGGTCACCGGCGGCCTGAGTGAGGGCGACCAGGTGGTCAGCAGCGCCAATTTCCTCGTCGACGCCGAGTCGCAGGTGCAGGGGGCGCTCAAGTCCTGGTGAACATGCCGACCATGACGCCCTCCCCTCCCGCGCCGATGACGCTCATCGAGCGGATCATCGACGCCAGCTCGCGAAACCCGTTCCTGGTCGTCGTCCTCACGATCCTCGCACTGTCGGGCGGGTACTGGTCCCTGGTCCACACCCCGCTCGACGCGATCCCGGACTTGAGCGACACGCAGGTGATCATCTACACCGACTGGGGCGGCCGATCGCCCGACCTTGTCGAGGACCAGATCACCTACCCCATCTCCACGCGGTTCATCGCCGCACCGAGGGTCAAGTTCGTGCGCGGGGAATCCATGTTCGGGAAGTCCTTCGTCTATGTCATCTTCGAGGACGGAACCGACATCTACTGGGCGCGCTCACGCGTCATCGAGTACCTCAACTCCGTCCGCGGCTCGCTGCCCGAGGGCGTCAACCCGGTGATCGGGCCCGACGCGACCGGCGTCGGGTGCGTCTTTGAATACGCGCTCGTCGACAAGACAGGCCAGCACAGCCTCGCCGACCTGCGCTCATTCCAGGACTGGCACCTGCGCTACGCCCTCGAGTCGGTCAAGGGCGTGGCCGAGGTGGCCCCCGTGGGGGGCTTCGTGAGGCAGTACCAGGTGGACCTCGACCCGAACAAGCTCGCTGCCTACGGCATCCCGCTCTCGGACGTGGTGGCGAAGATCCGCATGTCCAACAACGACGTGGGAGGGAAGGTGTTTGAGGTCTCCACCACGGAGTACTTCGTCCGCGGCCGCGGCTACATCAGGAGCCTCGCCGACATCGAGGACATACCCCTCAAGGTGGACCATGGCACCCCCGTGTACGTGAGGAACGTCGGCCTGGTCCACTTCGGCCCCGACCTGCGCCGCGGCGTCGCCGAGCTCAACGGCGAGGGCGAGACCGTGGGCGGCATCGTCGTGATGCGCTATGGCGAAAACGCCCTTACCGTGATCAACGGGATAAAGCAGAAGCTCAGGGAGATCGCGCCGTCGCTGCCACCGGGAGTGAAGATCGTCCCGACCTACGACCGGAGCGAGCTGATCAACAACGCGATCGCGACGCTCCGGGAGAAGCTCCTCGAGGAAAGCCTCGTCGTCGCCCTCGTCTGCCTGGTCTTCCTCTGGCACGTGCGCTCGTCGCTCGTCGCGATCATCACGCTCCCGATCGCGATCCTGCTCTCCTTCATCCCGATGCAGGCCCTGGGCCTGACCTCCAACATCATGTCCCTCGGGGGCATCGCGATCGCCGTGGGCGCCATGGTCGACGCGGCGATCATCATGGTCGAGAACGCCCACAAGCAGCTCGAGCATTTCCGGGAGGAGCATGGGCGCGAGCCAGACCGCGCCGAAAGGGTCGAGGTGATCATCGCGGCGGCCCGCAGCGTGGGCCGCCCGCTGTTCTTCTCCCTCCTCGTCATCACGGTCAGCTTCATCCCCGTCTTCTCCCTCGCCGCGCAGGAGGGCCGCCTCTTCAAGCCCCTCGCCCTGACCAAGACCTTCGCCATGGGATTCGCCGCCCTGCTCGGCATCACGCTGGTGCCGGTCCTGATGCTGGCCCTGGTGCGGGGCAGGATCACCCCGGAGATCAGGAACCCCATCAACCGGCTCCTGATCTGGGCCTACCGGCCCGTGGTGCATTTCGTCCTGCGCTTTCGATGGATCACCATCCTGGCCGCAGCCGCGATCCTTGCCGTCACCCTCGTTCCGTTCCGGCGGCTCGGCAAGGAGTTCATGCCGCCGCTCAATGAGGGCACGATTCTCTTCATGCCGACCGCCGTCCCCGGGATGTCCATCGGCGAGGCGACACGCATCCTCCAGATCCAGGACCGGATCATCAAGGCGATCCCCGAGGTCGCGACGGTGTTCGGCAAGGCCGGCGAGGCCGAGACCCCCACGGATCCCGCCCCGCTCTCCATGTTCGAGACCGTCGTCGCGCTCAAACCGCACGACCAATGGAGGCCCGGGATGACCTGGGAGAAGATCATCGCTGAGATGAACGGCAAGCTGAAGACCCCCGGTATGGCCAACATCTTCTGGATGCCGATCCAGACCCGCACTGAGATGCTGACCACCGGCTTCCGGTCCGTCCTCGGCATCAAGGTGTTCGGCCCCGACCTTGGCGGCATCGAGAAGCTCGGGGTGCAGATCGAGAAGGCCATGACGGACCTTCCCGACACGCGCAGCGTCTTCGCCGAGCGCACGACCGGCGGCTATTTCCTCGACTTCACCGTGAACCGCGCCGCGGCGGCCCGCTACGGCCTCACGGTCGGAGACGTGAACGACGTGATCGAGACCGCAATCGGCGGGGACACGATCGCCACCACGGTCGAGGGCCGGGAAAGGTATCCCATCAGCGTGCGGTACGCGCGCGATTACCGGGACGACCTCGACTCCCTGAAGCGGGTGCTCGTCCCGACGCCGACCGGCGCCCAGGTGCCCATCGGGGAAATCGCGGACCTCTCCTACCGCACCGGCGCCCCCTCCATCCGGGACGAGAACGGGCAGCTCGTCGGCTTCGTCTTCGTCGACGTCACGACCGACAACATTGACGGCTACGTGCGGGCCGCGAGCACGCGCCTCGAAGAGCGGGTCCAGTTCCCGCCCGGATATTACATCCAGTGGGCCGGCCAGTTTGAGTACCTCAAGAGCGCGGAGCAGAGGCTGGCTGTCGTGATCCCCTTCACGCTGCTCATCATCTTCGTCCTGATCTATCTCAACACGAGGTCTGCGGCGCGCACGGCCATCGTCCTCCTCGCGGTGCCCTTCTCCCTCGTGGGCGCCTTTTGGCTCCTCTTCCTGCTTCACTACAACCTGAGCGTCGCCGTGTGGGTCGGCCTCATCGCCCTCGCCGGCCTCGATGCGGAGACGGGCGTCGTCATGCTCCTGTACCTTGACCACGCGTGGGACAAGTTCCACGCTGCCGGCCGCATGCGGAACGCCTTTGACCTGCACGACGCGATCATCGACGGCGCCGTGCAGCGGATCAGGCCCAAGGTGATGACCGTCTGCGCGATCCTCTTTGGCCTCCTGCCGATCATGTGGTCGCCGACAACCCAGGCGGGGGCCGACGTGATGAAGCGCATCGCGGCGCCCATGATCGGCGGCGTCGTGACGTCCGCCATCCTGGAGCTTCTGCTCTATCCCGCCATCTACATGCTCTGGCGGCGCCGGCACCTGCCGATGCCCGCGGCCTGAGCAGGGCCACCAACAAGTGTGTGGCGTCGGGGGCGCGGATCGGCCAAGAAGACAACCCGCGATGCCCCTTTACGCCGACCCCCGCAGCGCGGCCGAAATACGCCAATGACGCCGGACGCCATGCCGATCGGGGCGATCGGGCGCCTCTCGCGCGCCGTCTTCTGGGCCTGCGCCGCTTACTGGGCGGTATACGTGCTCGTGGCCCCGGTGACGAACGTCGACTCGCAGATGTACAACATCGCCCGCCTGGAGCTGGCCCTGCGAGGGGGACTGTTCGGCAACGGCCACTTCACGAGCGTGTACCAGGTCATCTGGCCCTGGGCGTTTGACGCCGTGCATCTCCCGTTCCTCCAGCTTGGCTGGGGCTACGCGTTTCCGAGCTTCGCCTGCCTCATGGGCACATGCTACGTGGCCTTTGCGATGATCCGCCCAAGGTTCGGAACGGACGCGGCGTGGACCGCCGTGACCGCCCTTATGGGCCTGACGTGCCTGGTGTACCAGGGCACGAGCACGAAGAACGACATCCCGATCCTCTTCTGCGGAGCCGTGTGGGCCTATGCGCTCGCCCGCTGGAGGCAGGAGCGGAACGGATACCATGTATTCTGGATGGTGGTCGCCGTCGGTTTCATGGCCGGCTCGAAGACGACCGGTGTCCTCTACGGCGCGGTCCTCGGCCTGTGGACGCTCTGGGAGGTTCGCCTCGAGCGGGCCTTCGCGATTAGGGTGCTGGCCGGTCTCGCCGCGGCCGCTCTCCTTCTGGGCAGCGCCGAGACCTACGTCGAGAGCCTGCGCCTCTTCGGCCATCCGCTCGGCCCCCCGCGGACCGTCGACGGGCTGCGCAACACCGACGGAGTCCGCGGCGCGGCCGCCAACCTCTCCCGCTACGTCGCCGGCAGCCTCTACGTGGGGCCCTCGCTCGGGGACGCAACCCCGGACGCCGTGCGCCGCGTGGCGGGGGCCGAGGAGTCCTTCCTCAGGTGGGCGGGCATCGCCGACGCGGGGACCGATGAGAGCCTGCGCAACCGGACCGCGTATTTCGTGCAGTCGGGGTTCGAGGAGGCCAGCGGCTATGGGCCGGTGGGGACCGTCGCCATGGCCACCGCGCTGGCGGCGTGCCTTGTATGGCAGCCCCGGAAAGCCTGGTGGCGCCTCGCCGCGGCGGCGCTCCTCGGGTTCGTGGTCGTGAGCGCGACGATTGCCTTCACCTATTGGGCTAACCGCTACCTCGTCTGCTGGTATGCACTTGGGACCCTGGCGTTTGTCTGCGCGCTGTGGGAGAGCGAGACCGCATTCCGCCGTGCCGGGCGCTGGCTGTTCCTCGCCGTGGCGGCCTCGAGCGCCGTGGCGGCCCCGCTCCTGTCCTTCAACCGCGGGCCTGCCGGCATCGCGGCCTCGCTCCGAAACCGCGACGCCTTCGAGACCGGCTACTTCCCCATCGTCGGCAAGGTGCGCGAGCGGCTGCGCGCCCTGCGCGCCGCGGACGCGCAAAGCCGGATCTTCTTCATCGTGCGCAACACGACCGCGGTCCTCCCCATCCTCGAGGACCGAAAACTGGACGCGATCCTCGTGACCCCATCCGAGTTTGCGCTCCTGCTTTCGACGGGCCAGGTGGCGAAGGGCGACATCGTGGTCAACGACAGCACGATGACCTACCCCGGCCTCAGCCCGGTCGAGACGGTGTCCGCGCCCGACGCGGAGGAGGCGGGCCTGGTGCGGACCCAGGTCATCTACCGCGTGGCGCAGGTCGCACCCGCACCCTGATCCCCCCGATGCAAGGCATGAAGACGCTCGCCCAGCGGCCGCTCGTCCTCGGCGTCCTCCTTTTCCTGGCCGTGGCCGGCGTCTTCATTCCCGCCGTGTCCCACGGGTTCATCACCTACGACGACCCCGTCTACGTCACCGAGAACGCCCACGTGAAGGCCGGGTTGACGGCGTCCGGCATCGCCTGGGCGTTCACGAGCAAGGAGGCGTCAAACTGGCACCCCTTGACGTGGATCTCGCACATGGCCGATTGCCAGCTCTACGGCCTTCAGCCCTGGGGCCACCATCTCACCAGCGTCCTGCTGCACGCCCTCAACGCCTCGCTTCTCTTCGCCGCGCTGCGGCGTATGACGGGCTCGGTCTGGCGCAGCCTCTTTGCCGCGGCGCTCTTCGGGCTGCATCCGCTCCATGTGGAATCGGTGGCATGGATCTCCGAGCGAAAGGACGTCCTGAGCACGGCCTTCTGGATGCTGTGCCTGTGGGCCTATGCGATCCGCGCGGAGCGCGAGAAGGCGGGCAGGCCCGGTGCGACGGCGTATTACCTCATCGCTCTCGGCTTCTTCGCCCTCGGCCTCATGGCTAAGCCGATGCTGGTGACGCTTCCCTGCGTCCTGCTGCTCCTCGACTTTTGGCCGCTGCGTCGCTGGCAGGGCGCAGCCTCCGGCGCGCGGTGGGCCCTCATCGCCGAGAAAATCCCCTTCTTCATCCTCGGCGCCGCGGCCTGCGCCATGACCCTCTCGGCCCAGGGGGGCGGCGGCACCATGGGCTCGGCCGAGCAATTCCCCATGCCGGTGCGGGTCTCCAATGCGCTTCTCTCCTACTGCAGGTACCTCGGGAAATGCTTCTTTCCCGCCAGGCTCGCCGTCTTCTACCCGTTCTTTGCCGAGCAGCCGCCCCTCTGGGTGACCGTCCTTGCGGCCACCTTCCTTGTCGTCGTCACCGCTGCCGTGCTGGCCGCCGGCAGGCGCAGGCCCTACCTGCCTGTGGGATGGCTCTGGTACGCGGGCACGCTGGTCCCGGTGATCGGCCTCATCCAGATCGGCGGCCAGGCAATGGCCGATCGCTACACGTACATCCCGTTGGTCGGCATCTTCATCATGCTGTCGTGGGGCGCCGCCGACCTCGTCGCGCAGCTCCATGTCAGCACCAGGGCCGCCGCCTCCGCGGCGACCGTCGTGCTTCTCGGCCTTTCGGCGCTCACCTGCCGCCAGCTGGGATTCTGGAGCGATGGGGTGGTGCTCTTTCGCCACGCCGCGGCCGTGACGGAGAACAACTGGGTCGCGCACGCGAACCTCTATGCCTCGCTCGCCCGGTCTTCATCCCCGGCGGCGCGCGGCGAGCTGCAGGAAACGCTGCGGATCCTCGCCTCTTTCTCCGAGGTCCACCAGAGGAAGGGTGCCGAGCTGGAGAAGGTCCCGGGCCGGGCCGACGATGCGATCAAGGAGTACCGGATGGCTGTGAGCATCATGCCGGACATGGCCGGGCCGCACGTCAGCCTCGGCTCCGCCCTCGCGCGGATTCCCGGCCGCCTTGCCGAGGGGATCGAGGAATTCAGGACCGCCACCCGCCTCGACCCCGACCTCGCCGAGGCGCGTTACGACCTCGGCACGGCGCTCGCAGGTTCCCCGGGGAACCAGGCCGAGGCTGTCGCTGAGTTCGAGGATGTCGTCCGGATCAACCCGGGCAATTTCGCGGCCCATTACAACCTGGGGTACCTCCTTGCGAAGACCGATGCGGCTGCGTCGATTGACCACTACGAGGCGGCCGCCCGCCTCAGGCCCGACAGCTTCCAAGCCCAGTTCAACCTCGGCCTCGCCCTCGCCGACGTTCCCGGTCGCAAAGATGAGGCGGTGAGCCACCTCCAGGCCGCCCTGGCCGCCAACCCGGGCCTGACGCAGGCCCGCAACCTCATTGCACGGCTAAACGCTGAGTCCCAATAGTTAGGAATAGTCGAAACAGCGCATCCATTCCGGCCCAAACTGCGTAGAAGAGACTAGGTCCAGTCAACCCAGGTATCCCCATGAATTTCCGACACGCGCCGGGCGCCCTGATCGCCCTCGTCCTCGCCTTTTCGGGAGTCCCCTGCCCCGGCCAGGCGCCCTCCCCTGCGCCGAAGCCGGTCCTGGCCATCGACGTCGTGGAATCGCTCGGCCGCGGCACCAACCGGCTCACGGACTTCGACCGCATCTCCACGGTTTTCACGGACGTGTTCTCGCGCAGGAAATGGCCCGTCACCCTCAAGATGGAGCGCTTCGCGGCCAATGACCCATCCTACGACTATGAGCTCCGCGTCTTCTTCGAGGGCATCTACGAGGAGACGCCGGGCGACCTCACCTTCCACGCCTGGATGACGCTGTTCGACCATGGCACAAAGCACGACTTCGGGATGGTCCGCTTCCGCTACTATCCCCGGCCCGGGCAGGACGCCGAGGACGCCCTCGAGCGCGCCGTGCGCGGCGGTGCGGAGGAAGTCGCCCCGAAGATAGGGGCGATCCTCATTACCCATGGCGACGGCCACAAGAACTGACCCCCTGGCCACCGTCCCCGCCGTGCCGCCCCTGCCGGAGAACGAAGCCGCGATTGACTCCGGCCTCCTCGCGCGCGCGGGCTCCGGCGACCGCGACGCCTTCCGCGAGCTCTACGGCCGCTACAGTGCGCCCCTCTTCTCGCTCGCCATCCGGATCGTGGGCAACGCCGGCGAGGCGGAGGAGCTGCTCCAGGACACCTTCGTCAAGATGTGGAGGCACGCCTCCTCCCACGACCCGAGCAAGTCCAAGGCGTTCACGTGGGCCGTCACGATCCTCAAGCGCACCTGCATCGACCACCTGAGGAAACGCCGGAGAAGGCCCGTGACGACGCCCTTTGTGTCCGAGGCGATCGAGGACGACTCCTCCCGCGAGGACGGCCCCCGCTCGGCGGAGGCCCGAGAGGACGCGGAGCGCCTGCGCCATGCGCTCGCGGGCATCCCGCCCGAGCAGCGCAGCGCCCTTGAGCTCGCCCTGTTTTCGGAGATGACCCAGTTCGAAATCGCCCAGCGCCTTGGCCAGCCCGTCGGGACCGTGAAGTCATGGATCCGCCGCGGCATGCTCGGCCTGCGCGCCACCCTCAACGATCCCGCGCCATGAACCCACAACTCGAAGAACTCGCCAGCCTCTACGTCCTCGACCACCTCGACCCCGCCGAGAGGGCCGCGTTCGAGGCTCGCATCGCCCACGATGCGGGGCTCGCGGCGCTCACGCGCGACCTGGAGTCCGCGATGGCCCTGCGCATCCGTGCGCTGCCCCAACAGACACCGCCCGCCGCCCTCGCCGGCCGCATCAATGCCGCGATCGACCGCCTTGCGCCTGAGGAAGAGCCGCCCGAGCGCCTCTCCATCGGCGCCGTCATCGCCCGCTGGGGCGTCGCCGCGGCCATCGCCGTGACCGTGGGAACGGCGGCCTACATGAGCCTGCGCCGCCCGCCCTCGCCCCACGTGATCTTTGTCGGGCTCGACTCGGAGACGAGCACGCTCGCCGACCTCCCCGTTGCCGAGAACCCGCAGAACCCCGATGCCCGGTTCATCCAGCTGGCCTCCCTCGCCGAGAAATACTGGGACAAGCCGGAGGACCTGCCGGTCAAGCCGGCCGCCGCGGCCCAGGCAGGCCGCGGCTACGCGCTCTTCGACCCGGCGAGCAACCAGGGATTCATAGCGATCCGGCAGCTGCCCACGGTGGAGACCGGCAAACGCTACCACCTCTGGGTGCTCGACGCCGCGTCGGGCCAGATCCGCGAGGCGGGCATCCTCCCCCTCGAGGGCGCGAGCCGCGGACTTTACTTCTTCTCGGTGGCCCCGGGCACGGGCGCCAAGTCAGAGCGGCTCGACTTCTTCGTTACCGCCGAGGACGGAGCCGTGGCCGACCCCGTGCAGCCCCACGGCAAGGTGGTGCTCGGCGACCGGGACTTCTGACGGGGCCGCGCGCTCGCATTCGCCTTTATTCGCGCAGAGGCGCGTGCAGATTGTCTGCGACGTGACCACCCCGCCCCCGACCCCAGAGGATGCGCGCCCAGGTCGCTGGACGCCGGCGCAATGGCTTGGGGCGCTGCTCCTCGTCGCGGCCACGCTCCTCACCTACCACAGGGTGTGGCATGCCGACTATATCTGGGATGACGACGCCCATGTGACGCCGCCGGTGCTCCGGACCTTCCACGGCCTGGCCCGGATCTGGTTCCAGCCAGGTGCGACGCAGCAGTATTATCCCGTCCTCTATTCCGCCTTCTGGGCCGAGCACCGCCTCTGGGGCGATGCGGCCACCGGCTACCATCTCGCCACTATCCTCCTTCACGCGGCCGCGGCCTGCCTGTTCTACCGGCTGTTGGCGCGCCTGGCCGTTCCCGGGGCCCTCCTCGGCGCAGCCCTGTTCGCCCTGCATCCCGTGAACGTGGAATCCGTCGCGTGGATCTCGGAGCAGAAAAACACGCTCTCCGCCGTGTTTTATTTCGCGGCGGCGCTCGCCTACCTGGATTTCGACCGGGGCCGCCGCTGGGGCCCGTATGGCCTCGGGACAATCCTCTTCACCCTGGCGCTCCTGAGCAAGAGCGTGACCGCCGTGTTGCCCGCGGCGCTGCTCGTGGTCCTCTGGTGGAAACGCGGGCGCCTCGCCTTGAAGGGCGACGTGCCCCCGCTCGCTCCATGGTTCGGCCTCGGGGCGGCCTCGGGGACCTTCACCGCGTGGATGGAGCGCACCCACGTCGGGGCGCATGGCGCCGCGTTCCATTTGAGCGTCGCCGACCGGGTCCTCGTGGCCGGCCGCGCCCTTTGGTTCTACCTGGGCAAGGACCTGTGGCCCTCGGGCCTGACATTCATCTATCCGCGCTGGGCCATCGATTCGGGAAGCGCCGCCCAATACGTTTTTCCTGCCGCGGCCGCCGCGGTCCTCGCCTGCTGCTGGGCGGCGCGGCGCACGTCCCGATCCCCGCTGGCCGCCGGTCTCCTCTTCGCCGGCACCCTCTTCCCCGCGCTCGGCTTCGTCGATGTCTTCCCTTTCCTGTACTCCTTTGTCGCCGACCATTTCCAATACCTGGCATCGGCGGTCATTGCCGCCGCCGTCGCGGCGA
>Ga0302326_10020605_pt1 | contig 13560 bp, 13 predicted proteins | sample Palsa_T0_3_FD_202264 | JGI IMG/M metagenome (GOLD analysis project Ga0302326, IMG submission 202264) | Peat permafrost microbial communities from Stordalen Mire near Abisko, Sweden - Palsa_T0_3 | ecosystem: Environmental > Terrestrial > Soil > Palsa > Peat permafrost | place: Sweden: Abisko... | reverse complement strand
ACATATATTTGGAGGCCTTCGACTACTCCCAGCCGGGGTACGCGGCGGCGCTCTCTTGGGTGCTGTTCGCGCTGATCTTGGTGATCTCGATGCTCCAGCTCCGGTTGTTCCGTTATGCAGAGGTGAACTGATGGTCATGGCTCCGGTGCACAAGGGCGTCGTCCCAAAGAAAGCACACCTCTCCGACGTCCCTGCGTGGGCACGAAGGGGCGGGTGGTGGTGGGGGTTGTCCCGCTGGACCAAATGGGTCTTGTTGCTCGGTGGGGCAGTGATAATCGTCCTGCCCTTCCTGTGGATGCTGGGCGCCTCCTTCAAGCCGGAAAGCGATATCTTCGGTTACCCGCTGCGCCTACAACCTACTCATCCCACTATTTCCAACTACGTGGACATCTGGCACGAGCTCCCCTTTTTCCGCCTACTGGTGAACTCAGTAGTCTTCGCCGGGGGTGTGACTGTCTGCTCGGTGTTCTTTGACTCCCTTGCCGCCTACGCCCTGGCACGTTTGCGCTTCCCGGGCCGGACGCTGGCATTCTATTTGGTGCTGGCCACGTTGATGGTCCCGTTCCAGGTGACGCTGGTGCCGCTGTTCCAACTCCTGTTCAAGATGCACTGGTTGAATACCTACCAGGGCCTGATCGTCCCCAGAGCCACCAGCGCCTTTGGGATCTTCCTGCTCCGGCAGTTCTTTATCACCATCCCCCGGGAGCTCGAGGAGGCAGCGCAGGCAGAGGGCGCTTCGGAGTGGTACATCTACTTGAGGATCATGCTGCCGCTAGCCAAGCCTGCGCTAGCCACGCTGGCCGTGTTCTATTTCATGACCAACTGGAACGACTTTCTCTGGCCGCTCGTAGTTACGTCGACCACCAATATGCGGACGCTCCCGGCCGGGCTCACCTTGTTTGCCGGCGAGTACGTGGTCGAGCACGGCGTGCTCATGGCCGGAGCGCTGATCAGCCTGCTCCCGCTGGCGGTGGCTTTCGCCCTCGCCCAGCGCTACTTTACCCAGGGCATCGCTACAACCGGGTTGAAGGGGTGAGCGCCCGGCTCAGCGGTGGCGGCGAGCTCGTGTTCGCTGTCGGGATAGAAGACACCGCGATTGGCTCCCCGCTACGGGGTGGAGGCCTCGCCCTAAATGAGCACGACCTAACTGGCCATAGCCAGCAATGGCGCGAGGATCTGCTCCGGGCCGCCGCTACTGGGGCTACGGCGCTGCGCTACGGGTTCCCGTGGTACCGCGTGAACCCGGCCCAGGGTGTGTTCGACTGGTCCTGGACGGACGAGGTGGTCGAGTTCCTGGTCAAGCGCGTGAAGCTGAATGTCATCGTCGACCTCGTGCACTACGGGGCACCCGTGTGGCTGGCGGGGTCATTCATCGACCCCGACTTTGCCACTGCCATTGCCGAGTACGCGCAAGCCGTCGCGACCCGGTACCAGGGCGCCATTGGCGCTTACACGCCCCTGAACGAGCCGCTCGTCACGGCATCGTTTTGTGGGCTACGCGGTATCTGGCCGCCCTACCGCGAGGGGGACGATGGTTGGGCCGCGGTTGTCGTCTCGGTCATGGCTGGCGTGCAAGGCGCCATACGAGCCATTCGTGAGGCGGACGGTCGGGCAGAGATCGTGCACGTGGAGGCCGTCCAGGTTTACCAGACCCAAGACCCCTCATTGGACGCGGAGGTCCGTCTCTGGGCCCGGCGTGCTCAGGTGCCGACCCGGCTGCTCCTCGGCCACGTTGGCCCCGACGATGAGGACTGGACATGGCTGGTCCGCCACGGCGTTGACCCGGCTTCCCTGGAGGACTTGAGACAGAGCGCCCAACGCCCCGACGTGCTCGGGCTCAACTACTACCCGGAGCTGTCCAGCCGCGAGATCGTCCGGCTGGACGGTACGGCTGTGCACGTGGCGGTCGACGGCGGTCTAGAGCCGCTGGTGGGGGAGCTGCGCCGGGCGCACGTCGCTTACGGGCTGCCTCTGATGGTGACCGAAACCGCAGTCGAAGGCGATGCCGACAAGCAGAGTGCCTGGGTCGACGAGCTTGTGGCAGGGCTTATTGACCTGCGGGTGGAAGGCCTGCCGGTGGTCGGGCTCACCTGGTGGCCGCTCATGGACTTTGTCGACTGGAGCTGGGCATCGGGCGGTTCGGTCGTCGAGGAGTTTTACCGGCGCGACGGGCCGAACGAATTGCCCCATCCCGTGTCCCCGCTGGGCACACCCGGCGGCCCGGTTGCGCCGTTCCTGCGCCGCATGGGGTTGTACCGCCTCGATGCTGACGCCACCGGCAAACTCGCGCGGCGACCGACCAGTGCGCTGGTGCATTTCCGTCGGCAGGCTATTGCCCACGGACCACGCCCCGTTCTCGAGAGCTAGTCGTTGCAAATAAAGGAGTGACTGTGCCCGCTAATGTTGCCACCGGCCCGCGGTTCCTCGGAGATGGCAAGATCATTTTTGAGGAGCGTCCGGTCCCGTCACCTCGTGCCGGAGAGCTTCTTGTCAGGGTGCGCGCCAACGCCATTTGTGGTACCGACCGAGCTCCGTACCTCGCGGGATCTGCGGTTACCCCGGGCCACGAGTCGGCAGGTGTCGTAGTGGCTGCCGGGCCTGAGACCTCCGTTCGCGAGGGGACAGCCGGCGTGATCTTTTTGATGGACTACTGCGGGCAATGCCGGAGCTGTCAGCTCAGTTACACCAACCAATGCCTCGCTAAGCGAGCCGACATGGGCTTTAATCACGATGGCGGCTATGGTCCGTACGAGCTCGTACACGAGACCAACTTCTTCGCGGTCGACGCGGGCACGGACCTGGTCGAGGCGACGATGTTGCTCGATGTAATGGGGACGAGCAGCCACGCCATCGCCCGCGCGAGGCTTCTGCGTCCCGACATCGAGTCAGCCTATATAGCCGGTGCAGGGCCCATTGGCCTTGGCCTGCTGGTGATGTGCAAGTTGACCTTCGGCAGAGATTTCCCCGTAGGCATAAGTGACCTCTCTCCTTGGCGGCTCAACTACGCGGAGTCATTTGGCGCCAAGGCGGTCGATGCCTCACAGGGGGACGCGCTGGCTGAGGTGGCGCCCTGCGACGTGGCGTTCGATGCGACAGGCAGGGCCACTGCGCGGCGAACGGCTATGTCAATGCTGTCCAAGAGAGGTGTGCTCGTATGCCTGGGCCACGGGGAGACGCTCGAGTTGGTGGTCTCTGACGATCTCATCGCTCCCGAGCGGGCTGTGCTCGGGAGCGAGTACTTTCGCTATGACGAAATGCCCCAAAACCTTGAACTTCTGCGTGCGAACCGTGATCTCGTGGCGCGGGTGATCACCCACCGCTACGACGTTGCCCAGATCAGCGACGCGTTCAAGACGTTCCTATCGGGAGAGTCAGGCAAGGTCGTCGTGACCCAGGAGCTGGAGGCATGACGGGCGAGCGACCGATAGGAGCACCGACGAGGGTAGCCGTGATCGGTGCCGGGCAGTGGGGGCAGCAGCATGCCCGTGTCTTCTCGAGTCATCCAGACGCGGAGCTCTGCGCAGTCGTTGCGAGGCACAAGGACCGCGCAGAGGCAAGAGCCGCGGCGTGGGGCACGCGCGCATACACTTCCATCGGCGAAATGTTGTCCAGAGAGCGACCGGACCTCGTGACTCTGTCGTTGCCCAACGAAGGCCATTTCGCACCGACATTGGAGGTAATCGAGGCTGGAGCCCCGTTACTGGCAGAGAAGCCGCTCGTGTTTGACCTAGCCCAAGCGGACCAACTGATCGGCGAGGCCGCTCGCAGAGACCTCTTTTTCGCCATCAACTTCAACCACCGGTACGCTGAGCCGGTCAAGAGGGCGAAGGCAGCCATCGAAGCCGGCGAGCTGGGCGAGCTGGTTTTTGCCACCTGGCGCTTTGGGGGAGAACCCGGTACCAGTTCCCACCCGCACGCAAACCTCATCGAGACTCAGTGCCACGGCTTGGACCTGCTCGAGTTCCTTTGCGGGCCTATCAAGTCGGTGATGGCCCAGATGACGAACAAGACCCAAGGCGTCTACTCCACGCTTGCGGTCGCCCTCGAGTTCGCTAGTGGGGCAGTGGGCAGCCTGGTTGGCTCCTACGATTCCTCGTACTCGTACCCATTTACTCACTTGCTGGAGGTAAATGGGACAAACGGCCGGTTGCTGGTGCAGGACACGGTGAAGCGATTGGATATTTCGCGGGCCGGGGACGAGACGCGCCAGGTGTGGGAAGCCGGCTACTTCAACGACGTTGATCGCGAGTTCCATCGCACTTTCGATAAGTATGCAGATGCTCTGCTGGGCGCCCTGCGCGCCGGCGACGAACCCCCTGTGCACGCGCGCGCCGGCCGGCGCGCCATCGAGCTGGCGGAACTGGTGATCGAGTCCTTTGAGGGCGGCCAGCGCGTAACGGTCCCCGCACTGCTACCTTGAGGACGCCTGTGCCCGGTTCTTGTAAACCTCCCAGGAGCTGAGAATGTGCGCGTTGACCGCTCGAGCCGCGCCCTCGGGGTCGCGTTTAGCCAGCTGTTTGTAGATGGCGACATGGCCCCGATGGGACCGCCTGTTGTCCTCGGGCCCTCGGTGCGTGTGGCTGTAGTAGGTACTCGACATGGCCAACGGTTGGACGGACCTCAGGATCGACCGTGCCAACTGGTGCCCTGAAAACCGCGAAATCGTATCGTGGTAATAGAGGTCTCCTTCGGTGTAGCCCTCGAGGTCGTCGAGCATCTCCTCCAGCCTCATGATCTGCGAGTGCAGCTCCTCCAACTGCGCGTCGGTGATCTTGGTGGCGGTGCGCTGCGCCATCTGGCTCTCCAATGCGGCACGGACATCGATCAAGTCATCGAAGATCGCCAGGGTGTTGTCATTGCTGATGACGGTTTTCAAAACCACGGGGTCAAGCAGGTTCCAATTTTCGGGCGGCAGGATCGTGGTCCCGTGCCCTTGTTTGACGACAAGGAGACCCTTTTCTTCCAGGAGCTTGAGCGATTCGCGGATGACAGACCGGCTCACGCCGTAGTCCTGGCACAGAACCGGTTCCGCGGGCAGGGGGGACCCCACCGGGAGCTGTCCGGTTACGATCCGGTCGGTCACGGAGGCAACCACCGCCTCGCCCAAGCGGGCCGGACGTCGACGCCAGGGTATAGCGGTCGAATCGGCGACCGGCGATGTCATCGCTGCTGGCTCCGGTGCATGAGGCCGCTCGCACCGTTTGAGGGCCGGGGAGAACCCCTCCTCATCTCCATCCAGGAAGCCTACGTGACCAGTGCAGGCGGGTGCGGTGAAGGGTCATTCCGCAGTTAACGCGAACATGGGGCTTGATTTGACATAAGTCGTATGGCATCATACTACAGTCGTCTTATGTTTGATCCCGGGGGGAACGATGAGGATCACTGCCGTTGAAGTCCACCCAGTCCTGGTGCATGCAAGCGACCCCCCCTTTGTTTGGCGCCGTGGCCTACCCGGGAGCCTGGCCGAGGGGTACGGGGCTGTGCTCCAGATCCGGACAGACGCGGGTTGCGACGGCGTGGCATTCCAGCCCCGGCGTGCGTCGAGCACCGTGCTCCCCGACATAGTTGAGCGGGGCCTGCGCGAGGTCCTGCTTGGAGAAGACCCTCTTCAGCGCGAATGGTTGTGGCACAAGGTGTGGGAGTTCGACCGCGTGGAGGAGATGCCGCTCTACTTGCTCGGCCTGGTGGACACGGCTTTGTGGGACCTCGCGGGGCGGGCGGCGGCCATGCCCACCTGGCAACTGCTGGGAGGCTTCCGCAAGGAGATCCCCGCCTATGCGTCGACCGTTACGTACGCCAGCGTCGAGGAGTACCTCGATGTGGCAGACCAGTGCGCCGAACTGGGCTATCCGGCCCTAAAGCTGCACGCTTTCGGCGACGCCCGCGAGGATGCCAGGTTGTGCGAGGCAGTGCGTGAGCACGTCGGGAGCGACGTCCCGCTCATGTACGACGGGTCCGCCGGGTTCGACCTGCCCGACGCCGTCTACCTGGGCCACGCCTTGGCCAACGCTGGTTACCTTTGGTACGAAGAGCCGATCCGGGAGTTCTCGGTCACCGCGTACAAGTGGTTGTCGGAGCGCGTCCGGGTCCCTTTGCTGGTTGGCGAGACATCGGACGGCGCGCACATGAACACCGCTGATTTCATCGCATCGGGCTGTGCGAGCTATGTCCGCACCAGCGTCGAGCTGCGCGGAGGCTTCACCGGAGCGATGCGCACTGCCCACCTCGCCGACTCGTACCGGTTGCGAGCCGAGCCGCACGGGCCCACCTTGACCTCGCGGCACCTATGCATGGCGACCTCGAACTGCACTTACTACGAGTCACTTGTCTGGGGCAACCCCGTACGCCGGGAACGGGGCATAGACGAGCGCGGCATGGTGCCAGCGCCGACTAACCCCGGTGTTGGCCTGCCCGAGGGCCCCGAGTACCCAGAGGCGCTCATGCCCTTTGTTGTGGCCGAAGCCAACTGACCGCCTGGGCCGGCCACGTTTGAAACTTTGACCACCCTAAACAAACATGCAAACAAGGAGGACAATGAAAGACAACTCAACCTCTCCGCACCGTGCTCTCCTGGGCCGGCCGCGCCGATTGTTCAGTACCCTGGCAGCAACCGGGCTCGCGGTGTCGACCGTAGTCGTCGGTACGAGCATCATGAGCGCAGTCCCCGCTCAGGCAAGCTCCTCGCCGATCACGCTTTGGGTCGACTCTGCCCGCCTTGCGAGCGTGAAAGCCTGGGAAAAGGCCAACCCCAGCGTCAAGCTCGACGTGTCGACCTTTGACGCCGGCGCCAACGGGTCCGGCAGCATCGAGGAAAAAGTCGCCCTGGCCAACCGGGTTGGCCACGGTTGGCCGGACATCGTTTTCTCCGCCGAGCAAAACGACGTCCAAAAGCTCGGCTATCCTCCGTTCAGTTTCCCGGCCGTACTCAACGGTGGCTTGGTCCCGAGCTCGATCATCAAAAATTACGCGGCGGGTGCATTAGCTCCCTGCTACATCGGCACGAAGCTCGAGTGCCTCCGCAATGACATGGCATTCGACGTCCTGTGGGTTAATGTCCCGCTTATGAAGCAGTTCGGTTACACCATCCCGACCACGTGGCAACAGTGGCAGGCGATCGGCGAAAGCGTGGCCACGAACCACCCCGGCTACATCATCGGAACCCTCGGCGACTCCTATTCCGACGCTGTCTACCTGCAGGCAGCCCAGTGCCACCTGAACGACGTGGTGGCCTCGTACAGCCTGATCGACAACCCGAACGACCCCAATTGCGTCAACATCGCCAATTTGCTCGACCCGCTCATGAAGGATGGCTCCGTCCCCGCGACCGCCAACGAATTCGGGTCCACCTTCGCGAAACAATACGGGGGCAAGGTGCTCATGGATGTCGGCCCCGCTTGGTACTCCACGGCTATCTTCGAGGGGACCGGGTCCGTCCTCAACAGCCCTAAGGGCACCTACGAAGCGGTTGACCCGCTGACCTGGGCCGGCAGTAAGCATACCTGGACCGGCGACGTGGGCGGAGGCCTCTGGATCCTGTCTTCGCACCTACAGGGCGCGCAGGCCCAAGCCGCGGCGAAGGTATTGGTCGGGCTGGCCACTTCGACGGTATCTCAGGACCAGTCGGAGGGCTACCCCGGTTACGTGCCGGCCGCGAAGAGCTGGATCGCCGAGCAGGACGCCAGCGGCCTTTTCGCCACCCCATTGGCCCCGGCCTTCGCTGTCGCGGCCCCTGAGGTCTGGCCCGGTTGGTCGCAGACCCCGTGGGACGTTTTCGGCCTTTGGGCCCAGAACGTCACGCCGAACTTGGTAGCGGGCGACACGGTCTTGTCTCAACTGTCCGTCATGGCCGGTGTGATCAAGGACAACGCGCAATCCGAAGGCTTCCAGGTCAAGAGCTAAGCGACAACCTTGACTGCGACCATCAGCCTGCCCGTACCCGAGCGCGCCAAACGCCGCCCCGGGCGCGGGCGGGCCGGTGGGAGCCACCACGCCGGCTACTTGTTCGTATCGCTATATGTAGTGCTGCTCCTGCTGTTCGGCGTCGCGCCGACGGCGTATGCCCTCTACCTGTCCTTCACCGAGGCCGGGAAGCCTTGGCATTGGGCAGGCCTATCCAACTTCTTGAGCACCGGCCGGGACTTCCGGTTCGTCCCGGCCTTCGAGCACATTGCGATCTACCTTGCGATCTGGCTCACCGTCTTGGTGGTACTGGTGTTGTTCCTGGCGCTCATGCTGCACGGCGGGGCCCGGCGGGTTGTCCCTGCCTTTCGTTTCCTCTTCTACCTACCCGGTGCGCTCGCCGGCTCTGCGAGCGTCATTGTCTGGGTCTTCATGTTCGACCCCGAGCTCAGCCCATGGCACTTCGCGCTCGCCTTGTTCCACTTTTCGTCGTTCCCCCAGGTGATCGCGCCGGGGCACCTGCCGGCCATCTTCGCCGTGATCGCGTTCTGGACCGGAGCGGGCGGCTGGATCGTGGTCATGAACGGGGCGCTCAACAACATCTCCGACGAAGTCATCGACTCCGCAAGGATCGACGGCGCCAACGCCTGGCAACTCGCGTTCCGTGTCAAGCTGCCGTTGATCAAGAAGTGGGTCGTCTACATGCTGATCCTTGCTTTCGCTGCAGGAACGCAGCTAATCGTAGAGCCCACCATCGTCGCCTCAGCCAGCCTGGGCATGGTAAGCCCCTTCTGGTCGCCGAACCAGCTGGCGTATTACCTCGCCACTTATAACGACAACTTCAACTACGCAGCAGCGATCGCCGTTGACCTGTTGTTCGTCGGCCTTATGGCCGCGGCGCTGCTCGTATTCCGATCGAAGCTGTTCGAGCTCGAGTAAAGGCAGAAGGGGTACATGTCCCAGGTCCCTGTACACCGTGCTGCCCGCCGACAGGCGGCCCCGGCTCCAGTGGCGGGAGCGCGCGGGTTGGGCCGGCCACGTAGCCGGCGGCCTTACCGGCGGGTGATAACAAGGCTCGCATGGTTCGTCGTGATGCTCGCTTTCACGGCCTTTTTCGTCGTCCCGGTGATCTGGTTGCTCATCGCCCCCACGAAGACGGACCACCAATTGGTGTTCGAGGGCCCCTTTACGTTCGGGTCCTTCCACACGTTCCTCCAGACATGGGACGCGCTATATAGTTTCCAGGCTCACGAGATGTTGAAATGGCTCGAGAACTCGGCAGAGTACTCTCTCGGCGGCGTGCTCCTCGCGTTGGGCTGCGCCGTCCCCGCGGGCTACGGCTTGGCGCTGACCGAGTTCGCCGGGCGGAGGGTGCTCCTCGGTATCACCCTGATCGTCATGATCATGCCGTTCAGCGCTCTGGTGTTACCGCTTTTCCTGGAAATGAACGTGGCCCACCTCGAGGGCACCACTTGGTCGGTCGTGCTGCCGCTTGGGTTCTTCCCGTTCGGGGTCTACCTGTGCTACATATTCTTCTCCTCGACGATCCCCACGGAGCTGTTGGCAGCCGCCCGGGTCGACGGCGCCAGCGAGTGGGAAGTTTTCCGCCGGGTCGCCCTGCCTCTCGCCCGTCCCGTAGTGGCGCTCGTCGGCTTCTTCGCATTCGTTTCGGACTGGACCAACTTCTTCCTCCCCTACGTGATGTTCTCTAACGACAGGCAGTACCCGCTCCCGGTCGCTCTGGAGTACCTCGTATCCCAAACCTCCGCGTTCAACCCGGTCGTCGGCGCCAACAGCCCGGTCCTCCGACCGGAGTTAGCCATGGCTGCACTCGTGGCGATCGGGCCGGTCTTCATCGTTTTCCTCTTCGCCCAGCGAGCCCTGGTCACCGGGATGCTGGCCGGCGCGACCAAAGCGTGACTGTGGGCCCACAGCTACGATTTAGTACTAACAAGCCGAAAGCTGTACCATCAGATGGGCACGGCAAATAACCCCAAAACGTGCCCAGTCAGCACCTGCTGGCTGGGAGCGGTACTCCAGACCTTGGTAGCGCGACATTGACAGCCCCAAAGTCAGGAGAGCATCATGGCCGCCGCCGGGTTTTCGTTCTTCACGGTCCCAGACCTAACCACTGCCGAGGGGGTAGGCAAAGCGGGCCCGATGGTCGTGTGGATGCGGGGGGAGCACGACATCTCAACCGATGGCGCGCTGTGCCAGACCCTGGCACGCGCCATCGCCCTTGACAACTCGGGCCTGGTGCTGGACCTGGGCAAGGTAGAGTTCATCGGCGCGTCGACGCTCGGGGTCATCGTGGCGGCCCGGGAGCTGCTGGGCCGGCAGTCACGGTCGCTGACAGTGCGCTCCCCTTCGGCCTTCGTCCGGCGCATCATCGCCGTTTGCGGCTTGGACAACCTCCTCGGCCCGAGCACCCAAGAAGAGCTGGCTGAGATCGCATAACGAAGGTGGCCGGCCGGCGAGGCGCGTGAGCGGAGTGGATGTTCACCGGCGGGGACATGGAAGTTGCTTTGCGGGGCCGTGCAGGCGAAGCGTGACGATCGCCCGGAAAACGATTTACCAGCTCTCCTGACGTGCCGGGACGGCAGGTTCGGAGCGTCCGGCCCTACTTGAGCCGCTCAATCGAGGCTTGCCGGCGGTGTTATGAGCCCCCGTTCGGCTCGCTGTCTAATAGTAGTTGGGGGTAGCGGCACCCGCTAGTAATCGTTTACCATAGCACCATTGCACATGTCAAGTCACCGAGGAGCGCCTGGGGCGCCCGGTCAGGAACCGATTTGAACTCCAGGCGGGTGCCATGATCGCGGTCGGACGACTATGAGCACGATCGTGGATGTGGCCCGCGCGGCCGGGGTCTCGACCGCCACCGTCTCGCGGGTTCTCAATGGGCACCCCCAGGTCGACCCCCGTCTCGCCGCTACGGTGCTGCAAGCGGTCAAGGATCTCGGCTACCGCCCGAGCCGTGTGGCCCGCAGCCTGCGTACCCGGCGCAACCAGGTCCTGGCCCTCATCATCTCCGACGTGCGCACCGGTCCGTTCTTCGGCGACGTCGTGCGAGGTGTCGAAGACGTTGCCTATGGCGCGGGCTACTCGCTGTTCTTGTGCAACACCGATGAGGACGCCTCCAAGGAGGCTTCCTATATAGAGCTCGCGGCGGCCGAAGCGGTGGCAGGCGTGATCCTCACGCCCTCGGGGCCACGCACCGACTTGGCCCCCCTGGCCGAGTTCGGCATCCCCGTGGTGCTGACCGACCGGACCCTGGTTGGCCGGCAGGCCGACAGCGTCGTGGTCGACAACTTCGCAGGAGCCTACGAGGCGGTGAGCCACCTGTTGGCCGGGGGCTATGAACGGGTGGCGTGTATCACCGGGCCGCTCAGCATCACAACCGGCTATCAGCGCCACGCTGGCTACATCAAGGCGCTGGAAGACGTTGGGGCGGCCTTGGACGAGTCCCTGGTCAAGGTGTCGGACTTCCGTGAGCCTGGGGGCCGTATCGCCATGGACGAGCTGTTGGGAATAGTCCCGCGCCCTGATGCTGTGTTCGTGACCAACCACCTGATGGCCATCGGCGTATTGCAGGCGATCAGCCAGGCCAAGCTCGTCATCCCAAAAGACATTGCCGTGGTCAGCTTCGACGATATGCCCTGGTCCTCGCTGCTCAACCCACCGCTGACCACTGTCGCCCAGCCCGCCTACGACCTGGGCTTGGAGAGTGCCCGGCTGTTGCTCAACCGGATAGACGGCTACACCGGGGCGCCGCGCATGGTCACCCTTTCACCCACGTTGCAGGTCAGGGAGAGCTCGCTACCAAAACGACGCGCCCCAGCGCGGCGCCGCTGAGGGCGTGGTGGGCGCGGACCAACGCACAACTGACAAGGAGGATGCGGGATGTTGAAGAACATCAGCCCGTTGTTGACAGCGGAGCTGCTCTATGTGATGGCGGCGATGGGCCATGGCGACGAGCTGGCGGTCGTCGACGCCAACTTTCCCGCCCACAGCGTCGCCCGCGGCACCGTCAATTCTCGGGTAATAACCATGGCCGGCGTGCCGATGCCCGAGGCGGTGAGCGCCATCTTGTCGCTGCTGCCCCTCGACCAGTTCGTCGATACCCCTGTACGCAGCATGGCAGACGACAGCGCTCCCGGCGAGCTCCCCGTGGTGCAACGTGAGGTCCAGGCGGTAATCGACGCCGCCGCCGGGCGGCATTGGCCGATCGGCGCGTTGGGACGTTTTGCATTTTACGAGGCGGCCCGTACCTCCTACGCCATTGTCCTCACCGGGGAACGTCGCTACTACGGCAACGTGCTCATAAAAAAAGGAGCACTTCCCCCAGAAGGCTGAATCGGGGCCATCTTGCAGGGGTTTTCCGTAAGAACCGTTTCCCGTAATGAACCGTCCCGGAAAGATAGTAGTTAGAAAGGCTGCAAGTAACCCATGAAAGTCGACCCTGCCACCGTGCCGCAGCGCCAACTCGTTGGCGGTGCTCTCATGCCGGCCATAGGGCTCGGCACCTTCGGTTCGGACCACGTCGGAGCCGATGAGGTCGCTCGGGCCGTGAGAGGCGCCTACGAAGTTGGCTACCGGCATTTTGACTGTGCCGCTGTCTACGGCAACGAAGACCGGATAGGCGAAGTCCTTCATCGGTTCCCTCGTGACGAGATGTGGGTCACGTCCAAGCTCTGGAACGACAAACATGCCGCCCCCGACGTCATCCCAGCCTGCCAAAAGTCGATATCCGACCTAAGAGTGGGCTACTTGGACATGTACCTTGTGCACTGGCCCTTCCCGAACGTCCACCTGCCTGGTGCTGAGGGGAGCTCCCGGAGCCCGGACGCCCGGCCTTACATCCACGACGAGTTCATGGAGACCTGGGAGCAGATGGAGAGGCTGGTCGAGATGGGCCTCGTCCGTCACATTGGCACCTCGAACATGACTGTCCCCAAGCTCGAGCCGCTGCTGCGCGACGCTCACATCCCCCCGTCAGCGAACGAGATGGAGCTTCACCCGCATTTTCAACAACCCGAGCTCTTCGCCTACGTGCGCAGCCGGGGCATCGAGCCGATCGGCTTCTGCCCCATTGGTTCACCGGCCCGGCCCTTTCGCGACCGGACGCCCGATGACAGCGTGGACATAGAAGATCCCGTACTGGTAGCGATCGCTGAGGATCACCGTGTCCACCCCGCGGTGGTCTGCGTGAAGTGGGCCGTCCAGCGCGGGCAGGCACCCGTGCCGTTTTCGACCACGCCCAGCCATTACGAGGCCAACCTGGAGGCCGTGGTGAGCGACCCGCTGACAAATGAGGAGATGCGGGCGATTGCCGGTATAGACAGGGACAACCGTTTGATCAAGGGGCAGGTGTTCCTGTGGAGGGACGGCCAGTCCTGGCAGGACGTGTGGGACGTCGACGGGAAGATTTGCGAATGAGCAAGGACGAGGTCGTGCCCTGCGTCGGCCTTGGGTGCAGGTCGAGCCGGTCCCGCAGAGGGGGGAAAAATTGCCCAAGGTCGTGACTATCGGTGAGATCCTCGTGGAGATCATGGCGGGGGAGCGCGGCGAGGGCTTCCGTGAGCCCGTCCACCTGGTCGGGCCTTTCCCTAGCGGTGCCCCGGCGATCTTCATCGACCAGGTCGCCAAACTTGGCCAGCCGTG
>Ga0302326_10020603_pt1 | contig 13561 bp, 11 predicted proteins | sample Palsa_T0_3_FD_202264 | JGI IMG/M metagenome (GOLD analysis project Ga0302326, IMG submission 202264) | Peat permafrost microbial communities from Stordalen Mire near Abisko, Sweden - Palsa_T0_3 | ecosystem: Environmental > Terrestrial > Soil > Palsa > Peat permafrost | place: Sweden: Abisko... | reverse complement strand
TGGCATGAAGCTGGCGCTTTTTAGCAAGATCACATCGAAGGGATGCGCTCGTGCGCCGGCGAGCCAATCGAGGTCCTCGACGCTATGATGGATCATATGGATGCGCCACAGGAATGGAACTGTGTGCATGGCGCGATGGGCAAAATAAAACCCCAGGTCGGCCAGAAACATAATCTCGATAAACTGCAACCAGATGGGCTGAAACGACACTGCGCTGCGCAGCCCGGGCAACCACAGGTTCGCGACGAACGTGACGCCGACGATCAGCAAAGCGAGCGTGAAGCTGACAGCATAGCCGTTGGCGATGGAAAATACAATGTCATTCAACCAATTGCGCCGGAGTATCCTTTGCGTCCGGAGCGCCAGAATGCGTTCAAGCGGAATAAAAATAATTGCCGAAAGCAATAACGTTTTGAGTATCTCCATAGACCTGTCTCGTTCTGGCCGCGCCGGCCCAGCCCCTCTCAGTTATTCTTCGGGTCCCTTCGAACGGCGAATGTTTGCCGTTGCGGCAAGCCGCGCAAACATTCCGGGTTTTCTTGCGCCAGCGTCAGCCCGGTGCCACGCCACTTCGTCGCACCGTAGGTACGGCGCTGAAAAAACTCTCCGCGCTTCGCAAGATTTGCAAAATAAGCCAGTTTGCATCAACACAATTGATATACATCAACTTAGACGACAAAAATAAATGTTACGGTGAGGGGTGATGCATTGCTTTTTGAGTCCAACTGAATTCTCTCTTAAATTGTCGCAACGGTAACATTCGTAGAACCGAGCCTCGCGGCGAACTTCCTTAGCTCATCGAGAGCGACTGTGCCCCCTGTATCGGCTTCGTTCACGCGCCGCCCGAGAATCGGGCGTGACGCCCTTTCCGGCTGGCTCGTTTCCGGACCGGCTCGCTCGGCCGTTATCCGGTTGTGCGCCGCCGTCTGGTTTCTCCTTCTGGGCGCGGCAACCGTCCGTACGATCGGCGGCCAGGCGGCCGACATCGCGGCCGCCCGGATCTCTTTGGGCGCCGCGTGGCCGGCTTTGCTCTCGCAAGGATGTATCATCGTTTTCTACACGATCATCTTCTGCATGATGATTCTTCGACCCGAGCCGGTCGCCCGGGCCACAGGCGTCCGGCCGGCTCTGCTCGCGCTAGCCGGCTCCTACGGCACTTGGTTGATCCCACTTCTGCCGCGCGGCCCGGAGTTGCCGGTTCTCGCCGTGGCGTCGGCGATGATCCTCCTCGTCAGCGAGGGGCTGATGGTCTATCCCCTCATCGCGCTGGGCAGATCGTTCAGCATGATGCCGCAGGCGCGCAGGCTCATCACCGGCGGCCCCTACGCCTACGTCCGGCATCCGCTGTACCTGGCCGAGGAGGCCGCTGTCGCGGCCATCCTGTTGCAGTACGCCTGGTTCGCGGCGCTGCCGTTCCTGGCGGTGCACGCCGCCGTGCAGATCCGGCGGATGCAGCTCGAGGAAAAGGTGCTCCGGAACGCCTTTCCGGACTACGCCGCATACGCGAAGCGCACGCCGCGCCTCATCCCCGGCGTGTGGTGAGACTCCGCCGCCCACAACGCCGCAGCCCCGGTTCAGGGCCTGCGCCTCCAGCTATCGGATGACGCCGACCGCGACCGGGCCGACGACGAGCACTGTGCGGACGTCTCTCAGATAGCATAAACAGCGATGAAATCGAGATCTCTTCGGCTTTAAACTTTGTATTTGCCATAACCTTTAAGTTGTATGACAATATATTGAAGTATTTCTTTTGATTCCAGCTCATAAAATTGATGTGGATCAATGAGGGGGTGCTAATATTATTTATATTGCTGTGTGAAAGGAAATTAAAATGCGTAACACAATTAAGGGACTCGCCGCTCGGTTTGGGGTCGCTTCCGAAAGCGGAGTGACCGCGATCGAATACGGACTTATCGCCGCACTGATCGCTGTTACCATCATTACGGCAGTGACCCTTGTGGGAACAAATCTCGGCCTGATATTCACCGGGGTCGCAGGCAAACTGGTCATGCCGGTTTAGCGGGCAATCGAGGCGGTTGCCCGCCTCCGCGGCGGTCTGCGTTCGGAAATCGCGGCTCTGTCCTAGGCACGGTGTGCGCGCAGGTTGCGTCTTGCTGGCAATCCACCGATGCGCGGGCGGATCCGATGGAACCGCGCGGAGGAAGCATGAGTCCTCAGCCTCTCTTTCTCGGTTCTTGGCTGGCGAGCCTGATCCTGCTCTCGGTTGCCGCTGGAATGGACCTGACACACCGGCGCATTCCAAATGAGATTGTCGCGGCAGTCGCCGCGATTGGCCTGACGCAGGGGATCATAGCCAAACCGGGACAGGTCTGGCTCAGCCTGCTTGTGGCGTTCATCCTGCTTTTCGGGCTCGGAACCCTCGCCCATCATCAGGTCATCGGGGGAGGCGACGCAAAGCTCATCAGCGCCGTCACGCTGCTTGTCCCTTCCGAAGGCGTGGGGCAGCTCCTGATCGACATCGCGCTGGCCGGCGGTGTGCTTAGCTGCATCTACCTCCTGGCGCGCTACGCGCTCGGGAGTCTGACTGCGGCCTCATCCGGCGCCAGGGAAGTCGCCCGGCCGGAATCCGGATTTGCACTCACAATCAGGACGGAGCGCGTCCGGATCGCCGCGGGCGGTCCTTTGCCTTACGCCCTGGCCGTATGGGGCGGAGCGCTGATCTACGTAACAAGAGAGCTAGTTTAATGCTGCGCATTATCATGCTCTCTTTGGGGGCCGTTTTCGTCCTCGCGGGCCTGGCGATCCTTTTGGTGTGGTTCAGCCAGGCGGGAAAGGCTCCTGTAGCCGCGGGAACCCCCACCGAAATCCGAACCACAGTCATGACGGCCGCGCACGCAATCCCCAAGGGCACTTTGCTGCGGCAAGACGATTTGAAACCAAAAGACCTGGGGTCTGACGAACATCTTCAACCGGGAAGCGTCGTATCCGGCCAGGAGAAGGACTTATTGGGCGCGCTCAGCCGGCGCGACTTCGCCGAAGGAGAGCCGCTTGTCGCGAGCGAATTCATCAAGCCCAGCGATCGAAGCTTCCTCGCCGCGGTGCTCAAGCCGGGGTCACGGGCCATTTCCATTTTCGTCGACGCGGCCCAGAGCGTGGCGGGTCTGGCTCTGCAAGGCGATTACGTGGACGTGATGCTCATTCAGAGCTTCGATGACAAGATTACTGTCGATCCCCGGCGAAAGACCGCGGGGGAAACAGTCTTGCATGGCGTGAAGGTGATCGCCCTCGATCAGTCGCTCGCTCTGCCCCAGGGCGGACTTATCAGCGCCGTCGCGAACACCGCCGACGCCCATATTCCAAAGACGGTCACGCTCGAAGTGACCGAACGGCAAGCTGAAAAGCTTATCGTCGCGTCGAAACTTGGGATCTTTCAGCTTACGCTTGTGCCTCTCACGGCCGCGGCCGTGGACGAGATCGAGGACGAACGCAACGCCAAGCCGGTTTGGGCGTCGGATGTCTCGCTCGCTCTCGACGAAGTCTCGCGGCGCGAGCCGCTAAAGATCGAAGCGCCGCCAGCAAAAGCCGAAGCGCCGCAACCGCCGCCTCCCGCCCCCTGTCCGCCTTCGACCGGCAGCACACTCGATCAATCGGTTCGGTGCGCTCCCTCGACCTCGAGCTATTACCGCGCCCCCACGCCCTCCACGCCCTCCAACTCGGGACCCGCCGAAGAAGCCCCGCATCAGAAGCTATCGCCCGACATGCGTCTCCCGCCGGTGTCCCGGCAAGAGGGAGGCCGCTATGACTGATACGTCCGTTGGGCCAGCAGTCGCGGTCCGCATCGCGGCGCCGACGACGCTGGTTTTTGTGTCGGATCGTGAGAGCGAAGACGTGCTCCGGCAAGCTCTCAGCGATGTCGGCGCGCATGACGCCAAATTCACGAAGGGCACGATCCAAGCCGCAACCGCAGCGCTCGCCACGGAGGCCACCCCGCGTCTTCTGATTGTTGATATTTCGGGCGTTGACGATCCGCTCGCGCGCATCGATGAGCTTGCTGCGAAATGCGAGCCGGAAGTCAACGTCGTGGCGATCGGCGATCGAAACGATATCATTCTTTACCGCCAGCTGAAGAATGCCGGCGTTACCGAATACTTCTTCAAGCCGCTCGTGCGCGACATGATCAAGCGCCTTTGCAATGGCATTCTGAGTGGCGGGCACAACGATAAATCGGTGAATCCCCGCGGCGGAAAGCTCGTCTTCGTGCTGGGCGTGCGCGGCGGCGTCGGCGCGACCACAATTGCCGTCAATGCCGCCTGGCGATTGGCCAACAAGGCGCAGCGCTGGGTGATGCTGGTCGACATGGACCTGGAAAGCGGCGACGCGGCGCTCCAACTTGGCGCAGCGCCGACCAATGCGCTCCGGGAAGCCTTGGAAAAGCCCGAGCGGGTCGACAGGCTGTTCCTGGAACGCGGAACGCTGCACGTCACCGAGCGTCTAGACCTGATGGCGACCCTTCAGCCCCTTGGCGCTAGCAGTGCGGTGAATGAAGACGCTTTCGACGGGCTCACGGATAAATTGCTGCTGCGCTATCGATTCGTCCTGATCGATTTGCCAGAACATTCGGCGGCAAAGCTCTTTGAAGCTTTGCAAAAGCCAAGCACCTGCATTTTGGTCAGCGACGCCAGCCTGGCGTCGGCGCGTGAATTGGTGCGCTGGCGCGAATGGATCGGACCGAACTCCTCCGAGCGCCTCACGATGCATGTGCTTAACATGTCTGGCGGGGATGGCGCATTGCCGGAAGCAGAATTCTTGCGCGCCGTTGGGCGGGCCCCTGATGTCACGATACCCTATAGCCGAGACGTCGCGATCGCTTCAAATCTCGGCGTGAAGGCCACGCAGAAATGCGCCGCGCTCAACCGTGGCGTGGATAAGCTGCTCCGCGAATTGGCGGGGGAACCCGCGGCCGCGCCGCAGTCGCTCCTCAGCCGGATCTTTGGTTAGCCATGGCGCCCTTTGGTAGAAAGGCCGAACAAGAGGCGCTCTTACCGAAGCCAGAGACGCCGGCTGCTCCGCAAGCCGCGGCCATCGCCACAAGCCCCGTCCCTTCGACGACGCAGTCGGAGGCTAAAGACTTCATCCGCGATCAGATATTCCTGCGCGTCGAGCCTCTCGTCGCGGTGCGGATCAGCAAGCCGGAGCTGACCTCCTTCGTCAATAAACTGGTGGCGGAAATCGCCAACGATCGAAAAATTCTTTTAAATCAGCTCGAGCAGTTCGCCCTCAGCGCCAACATCGTCGACGAAATGGTCGGACTGGGCCCAATCGAGCCGCTCCTGCGCGACGCATCAGTATCCGACATTCTCATCAATGGTTCGCGAACGATCTATGTCGAGCGGCGCGGCAAGCTCGAGCTCTCCAAGCTGAAATTCCGCAACGACGCGCAGGTCCTCCACGTCGCTCAACGCATCGCCTCATCTATCGGGCGGCGCATCGACGAGTCGAGCGCCATGCTGGACGCCAGATTGGTGGACGGCAGTCGCGTCAACGTGATCATTCCGCCGCTCAGCCTCAAAGGGCCGTGCATTTCGATCCGAAAATTCTCGAAGAGCATGATGGACTTCGCGAGTTTTGTCACCAGCGGCACGACGTCGTCCGATCTCTCGAGTTTTCTGGAGATTTGTGCGCGCTCCCGGTTGAATATCATCATTTCCGGCGGCACAGGTTCGGGCAAGACGACCGTTCTCAACGCTCTCTCGCGCACGATCGACCCGGGCGAGCGAATCATCACCATCGAGGATGCCGCCGAGCTCCAGCTGCAACACGCGAATGTGGTTTCGTTGGAGACGCGCCCCCCCAATCTCGAAGGGCGCAACGAAATCACCCAGCGGGATCTGATGCGCAACGCACTGCGGATGCGTCCCGACCGGATCATCGTAGGCGAGGTGCGCGGCTCCGAGGCCTTCGACATGCTGCAGGCGATGAACACCGGACATAATGGCTCGATGTCGACGGTTCACTCCAACTCCGCCCGAGATGCGTTGGGCCGGATCGAAAACATGATCCTGATGGGAACCGGTAACCTTCCCATGCGCGCGATTCGCACGCAGATGGTAAGCGCCCTTGATCTCATCATGCATACCGAGCGCATGCGCGACGGCGTTCGCCGCGTAACCGAAGTTATGGAGGTTGTCGGACTGGAAGGAGAAACGATCACTCTAAGCCCGTTGTTCGTCTACCGATACGAAGGTGAAAACCCGGACGGTCTTCTTCGGGGACGCTTCGAATCCAGACAAGTCCGGCCGCACTTTTATGAGCGGGTCGAGTATTACGGTTTAGGTTCCGCGCTTCTGCGAACGCTCGGCATCGACGACCAAGGCCGGGAGGCAGTCGCATGATGATCGCCTTTTCTGCTCTTATCCTGGTGCTCATTGGCGGCGCCATTTTCGTGGCGGAGCTCGTCTGGCGCCGAAGGGCGCGTCTTGCCGTGGAGGATCGCGTGAACCTGATCGCCAGGGATAGGCAGCCGACGCAGACAGAGGCTATCGACGCATTTGGTGGGTTGTTGAAGGCGGGCACTAAAAAAATCGACATTCTTACACAACGAATATTCACAGTCGGGATCAAGCGAAAATGGGCAATGCGCTCCGGCACGCTCACGCTCTGGCTCGCTGCAGGCATATCGGCCGGCGGGATGTGGATTCTGGCGCACGGTTTCTTCGCTATCTCGTCGTTTCTTTCGATCCTTTTGAGTCTGTTCGCGCTTTTCTTCGCACCCCGATTCATTCTCTCCGCAGAGCAGAGACGCACGGAGCGCAAGTTTACGGATCAATTCCCTGACGCGGTTGATACTGTTTCTCGGATGATTCGAGCAGGTCTTCCCATCAACGCGGCAATGCAAACTGTCGCCGCCGAATCAAAGCCGCCAGTCAGCGAAGTATTCGCGGGAATCGCTGACAACGTAAAGATCGGCGCTCCGCTCGAAGAGGCTCTGGACGAAAGCAGTACGAGAATCGGGCTGCCGGATTTCCGCTTTTTTACCGTTGCCGTGACGTTGCAGCATGCCGCAGGCGGCAACCTTACGCAGACGCTTGAAATTCTCTCCGATATTGTCCGCAAGCGACGCGCAACGCGCCTCAAGGCCAAAGCCGCCACCGGTGAGATTCGCATGACCGCCTATACGCTTGGCGCCGTGCCTGTTTTCACGACTGTTGCACTGCTTGTGAGTAACCCGGGCTATCTTGCTCCGCTATGGGAGGACCCACGCGGCCATTACATAATCGGGGCCGCTGGGGGGCTCCTGTTGCTGGCGTACCTTTCCATGCGGATGATGATGCGCACCGTGAGCAGCGCTTGACGGAGATTTGAGAGGCAGCGGTGATCGAGCCGGATTTCTTGCGCCACGCAACATTCGCGGACATCATGGCGCTGTGCGGCATAGTCGCAGTGATCGCGGGCGGCGCGACCCTGATCGTGGCCAGCGCGTCGACGCGAGGTGACGCGCTGGCGCAGCGCATCAGTCTTGCGGTGCCCAGAGTCGGCGCTAGAGTAGCGGCCCGGCAGACGCGAGGACCGAATCCAGCGACGGTGCTGCAAAAGCTCCCTGCGGTTTCGGGCGGCCTTTCGGGGGCCGAGCATCGGCAGGTGATTAGACTGCTTTCCCACTTCGGCGCGTCGGCTGAGCTAGCGGCGTCGTACTTTCTCTTCGCCAGGGTCGTTCTTGCCGCCGTCCTCGGCGCCTTGACGATGGCTGCGGGCCTGCGCCTCGGCTTCACCGGGGCGCACTGGTGGCTGCCGGTCTTTGCAGCGATAGGCAGCGCAATCTTCGGATGGGTTTTGCCTATCCTCGTCATCTCTTACTTGTCGAAAAAGCGAACCAAAGCGATCGTTTCTGGGTTGCCGAATGCGCTCGATCTGCTGGTGGTCTGCGTCGAAGCCGGCCTGTCTCTTGAGGGCGGGCTCGAGCGCGTCGCTCGCGAACTCCGCGACTCGCAGCCAGCGCTTGCCGAGGAACTTGCGCTGACCTGGGCGGAAGCCAGCATTCTGCCCGACCGCGCACAAGCGCTTGTCAATTTGTCGGACCGCATCGAAGACCCGAGCATGCAGGCAGTCGTCGGCATGATGTCTCAGAGTCTCCGATTTGGAACTCCGCTCGGACAATCGCTGCGCGTAGGCGCGACGGAAATGCGCAACGACCAAATAACGAAATTGGAGGAGCGCGCGAGCCGTTTGCCCGCACTCATGACGATACCAGTCATGTTGTTCATAATGCCTACGATCTTTCTGATTGTAGGCGGCCCTGCGGCGCTGACGCTCATGGACGCGTTCAAAGGCCGGGCGCATTGAACAAACTTGGCCATGTCAAAGCTGTCCGGACCAGTGCGACGGCGATGTACCCGCGCACAGTCGAGAACCCATATACCTGTTATCTTGCGACGAAGAGTTCTTCCTGTTATCAAGTTCATTGTTGATCCCACGTGGTGGACGCATTGGTGGGAGAGGATGGCGAAAGATTTGCCCCAGTCAGGCGTTCATCCGGTCAGAAACTTCAGGGGATCACGGCACGATTCAACTGGCAAAGACAGACTCATTAACCTAAGATATCCATTTTTCCCCCTCTGGACACGTGAAAGTAAACTTAGACCTATAGCCTCGCCGACATCATAACGCTGCGGAATAAATTGGCAGGCGGGGAGAAGGTTTGGCGGAGTATAGATTGTGTTTTTAACCATCAAAGTAAATCAAACTCCTGTTTTGGCTCGCTGCCTGAGCAGCGTCCGTCTTTATTCTTCCTTAAGATCTCCTAGAGACGGCGGATATGTTCGATGTCTTTCGCCGCCTCGAATCAGGCTCGTCAAAGGCGATGGGGTTTGGCCATGTTGAAATACTTGTCGATCCGCGTCGCAACTGCTTTGTCAGTCGTGATCTTCTCCACAGGAATTATTGGTCTTCATTCCGCTAGGTCGCAAGAGGGTGCCGTGGCGCCAGCGCGCCACTTTAGAGTCACACGCGACAAATCGATAACGTTTGCTGTGCCTCAATTTGCTACGGCCGTCATGGGGAATCTGGACATCGCCGATGTTCTTCCGGAGTCCGATCGACTGATTTATATTCAGGGAAAGAAAATCGGCACGACCAACATCACGCTGTATGATCAAAACAAAAAACTTGTACAGATTATTGACCTGGACGTAACCCTCGACCTCGAGGAGATTAAGAACAAGATTCTTTCCGGGATGGAGAGCCGCGGCATCCGCGTATCCGTCAGCAAAAACCAAATCGCATTGAGCGGCGTAGCGAGGAACGCCGTAGACGCGGACCGGGCCGTGGCGATCGCCAGGTCGTTGGTGACATCGGACGACGGGAAGGAGGTGGACCCCGACAAAGCGGATAAATACATCATCAATTCGATCCGCGTCGCGCCGTCGCAGCAGGTCATGCTGAGAGTCCGTTTCGTCGAGGTGGACCGCACCGCGGAGCGAGACATCGGGGTCAACTGGTTCGGCGCAAATAAGGGCCAAACCGCCGGCCTCAACATAGGGAACGGCGTTGCTACTCAGGTGGGTCAAAGCCTAACTCCCACGCCCGGAGCAATTCCGCTCTTTCAGACGCTTGGAACGCTGGTTCCGGGCGGCCTTTCGACAGCGGCCGCTTCCTCGCCGTTTGGCGTTGGCCTTCTCAAGCTTGCCGGCGGCGACGCCGACCTTCTCATTTCGGCCCTCGAATCGAAGGGGCAAGCACGCCGACTCGCAGAGCCGGATCTCGTCGCGCTCTCCGGAGACACGGCAAGCTTTCTCGCGGGCGGCGAATATCCCGTGCCATCCGTCCAGTCCTCGTCGGGCAGCGCTCCCGTAATCACCACGCAGTACTACCCTTACGGCGTGCAGTTGACTTTCGTCCCGACCGTCCTCGCCTCGGGAATCATCAATCTGCGCCTGAACCCATCGGTGAGCGAACTCGACTACAAAAACGCCGTCGTGATTTCCGGCACCTCCATACCATCGATCACGAAACGGGAAACGCGCACAACGATCGAACTGCGCGACGGGCAAAGCTTCGCCATCGCGGGCCTTCTCCAATCGGACAATGCGCACGATGTCGACCAGCTGCCTTGGCTCGGTTCGGTGCCGGTTCTCGGCATGCTGTTCAGCAGCAAGTCGTACCAGGCGAACGAGACCGATCTCGTGGTGATCGTCACGCCGCATCTGGTCGCCCCGGCGGCTCCAGGCCAGGTCATGGCGACGCCGTTTGATAAGACGCTGCCGCCCAATGACGTCGATTTCTTCTTGTTGGGCAAGCCGGAGGTTCGCAAGCAATTTACCGATTTCGTGTCGTCGGGGGGAGGCGCGGCCGGACCCTACGGCTACATAATGCCTCTCTCAGCGAAGTGACGCAGGGCGTGATGAAAGGAACGGCGATGAGGAAACTGACCGGATTTGCCGCGCTGATAGTCCTGATGGCCGCTGGCGCAGCGCGTGCCGGCGGAGACAATCCGTTCTGGGACGAATTGACGCGCTATGCTCAAAGAATCGACACGCTCTCCGTCGTGTCCGGGGACGCCAAAGATGTCAACGCGACCACCCAGATCATCGACCCTTGGCCGCTCTACGCCCGCGACAGGCGCATTCCTGCAAACGGCCAACGCATGGTTGGCGCGATCAATCGCTATCAAAATCCTAAACTCCTGGGCGCGCAGGCGCCGACCCTTTCTCCGGTAATCACTCAGACCCTGCAAGGTGGCGGCGGCGGAGACCAGGGCAGTTCAGGCATGGGGGGCACCGGCGGACAATAACATTCCGATGTTCAGTCCAGCCCCGTGCGGAATGAGAGGAATCGCGCGCGCAATTCTTCTGGGTGCTGCCGGATTTCTTGCAATCACGCAGGCGGCTTGCGTCGGCGATGCTCCGCCGGCCGCCGACCTTAATGCTCCGCCGCCGGCCGCGAAGGTCGACAACGCCGGAACCACCCTGACAATCCAGAATCCGGACGACGTAAAGTATTATCCTTCGGACCAGCCATTGCGCCTGGGCCAGGAGTATTTCAATCGCGGGATTTATGGAGTGGCGCAAAAGTATTTTCAGGCCGCGGTCGAAAAGGCCCCGAGGGACGCGGACGCCTGGATTGGACTTGCTGGCAGCTATGACCGCACCGGGCGTTTCGATCTGGCCGACCGGGCGTATCGCGAGGCGATCAAGCTTCAGGGAGAAACCACGCAGATTCTCAACAACTACGGTTATTCCTTGATGCTGCGCGGCGATTTGAATGGCGCACGCGAAAAATTCAAGGAAGCGTTCGAGCGGGAACCCGACAATCCGACCGTCCAAAATAACATCAATCTCCTCAATGATAGTTATAGATTTATTCAACGCGATCAACAGTAGTATATTTTATAGGTTGGACGAATGACTTTCCTGATTGATAAAACGCTCGGTGTACCATGTGCCTAAGAGGAATATCTGCGGTTTCCTGTGCCGCTCTGCTCGCGCTTACGCCGGCCGCCTTTGCCGGGTTTACGCGCGCGCCGGTATCAACAATCAATTCGCCCCACGCGCAGGCCAAGCGCATATATTATCGTTGCCATGGCCAATATGTATGGATACCAGATGGGACGATTGCTGGTCAAACCGGTGGTTATCCTTACTACGGTTGGTACGGTTACCCGTATGTGCCCTACCGTTGCGTGCGCCTGCATCGTGGCCGCTACAATTACTACGGTCAGCCCACATGATACGTTTAACCTTGGAAAGTGACTTTGCCCTGGGCGCTCGAAAAGTCCCACCGCACCGGTGATTCCGAGGGAGGGCGGGTCGGCAACAATTCGAGGACCAGCAGGCGGTCAAATCAGCCGCATGATCCTTCTCCGGCTCAGGGGCCCACTTCGCTGAGCGAGGAATCTGCCACGCGAAGGGCGTCCGGGATCCCTTTGACGGCGCCTGCCGACGGACCAGGAAAATGACCGTCGCGCAGCACGCCCGCAGCATCTTCGGCTGTTAAAGGTCTGGCGAAGAGAAAGCCCTGAACCTCGCCGCAGCCCCACTCCTTCAGCAAATCGTACTGCACTTGCGATTCGACCCCCTCCGCGATGACGTCGATATTCAACTCGCGCGCAAGACCGATAGTTGCCCGAATGATGGCGGCATCGCCCGGCGTGGTTTCCAGTTTGGTGACGAAGTTCTGGGCGATCTTGATGCGATTGCTCGGATACCTGCGCAGGTAGTCGAGCGAAGAATAGCCGGTGCCAAAATCATCGATGGCGACGGTCACGCCGGTCTTGCGGAGGCGCTGCAGGAGGTCGCTGTGTTCGCGCGACGCATCCATGAGCACGGACTCCGTCAGCTCGAGCTCCAGCATCCGCGCCGGCATGCCAGTCTGCGCCAGGGCGGCGGCGATATCGGCTTCCAGCGCGACCGGCGCCCTGAACTGCAGGGCCGATACGTTCACGCTGATTCGGACCGGCGCGATGCCAGCGTCGAGCCATGACTTGCCTTGCCGGCAAGCCTCCCACAACACCCAGTGGCCAAGCTTTGCGATTATGCCGATCTGCTCGGCGATCGGAATAAAAAGACTGGGACCAAGGACGCCCCGCTGAGGGTGTCGCCACCGCACCAGCGCCTCCACGCCGGTAATCCGCCCGGTATCGATCGCGACCTGCGGCTGATACATGAGGAATAGCTGGTTTTTTTCGAGCGCGATGCGCAGCTCGGCTCCGAGCGCCACCCGAGTCTGGACTTCCGTGTCCATCGCATCGGTGAAGAATCGGTAGCTGCCGCGACCCTCCGACTTTGCCCGGTAAAGCGCCACATCGGCGTGCGAAAGCAGGGTCTCCGCGTCCGACGCCTCGGAGCCGTAGGTGGCGATGCCGATGCTCGCGCCGCTATGGATGTCGCTCCCCTGGACCGAAAAGGGAATGGCGAACCCGATGATCAGCTTGTCAGCCAGGATCGCCGCGTCGGCAGCGTCGCGGGTGTCGGCCACGATGATCGCGAACTCGTCCCCGCCAAACCGGGCGACGGTGTCGGTCTCTCGCGTATTTGCCCGCAACCGGTCCGCCACGGCCTTTAGAAGCTCGTCGCCAACCGGGTGGCCAAGCGTGTCGTTCACGTCCTTGAAATGGTCGAGGTCGAGATAGAGCACCGCGAAGCTCTTTTCGCCGCGCTTAGTGGTCGCGATCGCGTGTTTCAGCGCCTCCACGAAAACCGCGCGGTTGGCCAGACCCGTCAGCACGTCATAGCGCGCCATGCGCAGCGCCAGCGCCTCGACCCGCTTGCGCTCGGTGATGTCACGGAAAAACCAGGCGCGCCCCAGATACGCGTGCGATGGGCCGTAGAGCGTCACGGTATAACGATCGATGGATCGCCCGTCAGTTGTCTCGAGCTCATCCTGGCTATCCTCGCCGGGGTGCTCGTAGAGATGTCGCACGCGGGCGATGAAATTCTGTTCGTCCTTCACCGAGGACGCCACTTTCGCCAACACTTGAGCGTCCTCGCCGGCCGCCAAATCCGCGAGCGGTATATTCCAGATCGTGGCGAAGCGTTGATTGTTCGAGACAATCGCATTGTTGTTGTCGACGATGAGGATGCCGTCGAGAGAAGCCTCCATCTGAGTC
>Ga0302326_10020602_pt1 | contig 13561 bp, 18 predicted proteins | sample Palsa_T0_3_FD_202264 | JGI IMG/M metagenome (GOLD analysis project Ga0302326, IMG submission 202264) | Peat permafrost microbial communities from Stordalen Mire near Abisko, Sweden - Palsa_T0_3 | ecosystem: Environmental > Terrestrial > Soil > Palsa > Peat permafrost | place: Sweden: Abisko... | reverse complement strand
GGTACATGGTGGCCACCGAAGACCGATCAATTAATCCGCAACAGGAGCGCATGATGGCGAAGCGCGCCAATGCCAAGACGGTCGAAGTGAAATCGAGCCATGTGGCCTATATGTCTCATCCGAAAGACGCAGCCAAGCTCATCGAAGAGGCTGCCACCAGCGTATGTGGGTAGCTACATGCTTTGGGACAAAATGATCTCCGCCGATCCGATCCCGGTCGGCGGAGATTTTCTATCGATACAGCCACCTTAAGGAGGGCAAAATGGCGGATAACATCATCGTACAAGGACAGGACGGCACATTCGCCGCTTATGTCGCAAGACCGAAGACCTCGCCGGCTTCGGCCGTTATCGTTTTGCAGGAATTGTTCGGTGTGAACGCCGACATTCGCAAGCACTGCGATGAATTGGCGGAGCAAGGCTACCTCGCGGTCGCTCCAGATCTGTACTGGCGGCAGGAGCCGGGCGTCGACCTGAACGTCACCTCCCAAGCCGACTGGGACCACGGCCTTCGCCTCTATCAGGCTTATGACAGAGATGCCGGCGTCAGGGACATCAAAGACACCATCGATGCAGTACGTAGTCTCCCGGAATGTAACGGCAAGGTTGCCTTGCTCGGCTATTGCCTCGGAGCACTGATGGTCTTCATGACAGCTGTGCGCAAAGACGGTATAGACGCCGCGGTCTGGTATCACGGCGCCGATACTGATAAATACCTGGGAGAGGTCGATGGGCTTCATGCGCCCATTCTCATGCATCTGGCGGAGGAGGATGAGTTCATTTCCAAAGCCGCACAAGCGGAAATTAAAGCGGCACTAGGGAAGAAGCCAAATGCGACGCTGTACAGCTATCCGGGGCAGAGTCACGCTTTCTCGCGCCATAACGGAAAACACTACAACGCCGCCGCGGCTCACCTTGCCAACGGTCGGACGGGCGAATTCCTCAATCGCCAATTGCGATGATTATCGGAAGTTTCTAAGGGAGCAATTGAAAGGAGCCAGAATGATCAGAAAAATGGAAATAGAGCGATTTACAGTGACCTCCTCGAGGCCATTCGACGTGGTTGTTGCAGCCATCAAGGCTTCGGTCGGTCACCCAAATATGGCAGAGCTCTGGCAAGCAGCGCAGCGAGCAACAACTGCTGCCGAGCTAGAGGCAGCCATACAACCCACGCTGGGCAAGACCGGTCTGATGCAGTTTGTCGAGTTCGATCACGGGATGGTTATTCGCAAGGGGACGGAGCAACACGCATCCAAGATGATTCGTCTGGTCATTGGAAATCCTCTCATCATGAAAGAAATGGCGAAGCGTGTTCCGGACGCCGGCTCGTATGCTCCGGTTACTGTCCTCGTGGATGAGCGCGCTGATGGCGTGCATATTTCGTATGACAGGATGGCCAGCCTCCTGGCCCCTTACCGGGATCGCGATGCGCTGAGCATAGCTCGCGACTTGGACGCTAAAGTCGAAGATGTATTGAGACAAGCTGCAGCGTGAGTCGGAGTCAGCATGACGTCTTGGAGGTTGTCATGGACGGGCATCTTGTTCCCGCCAGTTCCAATTCAAATATCCGCTGCTCTCTGGAGAACTTCACATTGGACGCGGAACGATGGCTCGCAGCTCTCTACTGGTGTGTACGGACAAGTTATGGCGACGATGCAGCCCATGCTGCGGCAGACTGCTGGCTGCAAGTCTTTGAAGAACGACTCAAAGGATCAAGCGGCCTTCCAGAACTGACAAGAATCACTGCGGCAGCAATCGCTCTCTTCGTGTCAAATCGTTGTCAAGCCGTCTACTAGCCTCACGCTCGACACTGCGCAACGCGAGGTTCATTCTCCTCGAGTGTTGCCGCGTTGTTCGCAATCCGATGGTGAATTGGCATAAAAGGGTTGCGGCCGGTTATTGAGAGTTTGGTGGACAGTCCCACGGAGCGCAAAGTTCAGGCTCATCATTGCGCACATTTCCGACGCGCGGGTCACTGCGCTGGTCGATAGCGCGATGGAACTGCGTTCGCATGATTTTCATTGATCTTGCTGCTATCACTTCCGAGGAGCCGACTCAATGACGGGTCGAGCATCCCGCCACAGTTTAGCTAGGCCGTGGATTGAACTGGAAACATAGCGCAAAAGTCTTCTCCAGGTGCTCAATGAAAATGCGTACTTTCGCGGACATCCGGCGGCTGGCAGGCCGCACGGCAAGGATTGGCACTGCTCGCTCAAAAGGCGTGAGAAGACGTACAACTGTACCTTCTCTGAGTTCTGCAGCGAAGAGCCATGCTGGTGCCTGGGCAATCCCTAGATGTTCAAGAACACCCATCCTCATCTGTTCAATATCGCTGGTTCGAAAAACTCCTGTGGGGATAACACGCTTCGCGTCTTGTCCAGACCCAAAGCTCCACGGCTGTACGGAACCTCGCTCGACAAAAACGACAGATCGAAAGCGGCTGAGATCCTCCGGCGATCCTGGGGCACCGTAGCGTGCGAGGTACTGAGGAGTGGCGACGAGAACGGTCATCGTCTGCCCTAATCTTCGCGCAAACAGAGTGGAGTCCGGGAGATCACCGGAGTGGATTGCCAGGTCGAAGCCGTCTTCGATGATCGTTGTTGGGCTTTCCGATGTGGACATCTCGATTGCCATATCAGGGTAGGCAGCAAAAAAAGAAGGGAGCTTTGACACCATGTGGAGGCGGGCAAATGTGGGAGGAACGGTGACGCGGATGAGGCCTTTCGGCGCAGTTTGGCCTCGACCGATTCTCGAAGCCGCGTTTTCAAAGTCGTCGAGGATGCGCAAAGCCGACTCGTAAAAATCGCGGCCTGCCTCAGTCAGAGCAATGGAACGAGAGGTGCGGTGAATCAGTTCAGTACCAAGTTCATCTTCAAGGGCAGAAATCTGTTTGCTGACAGCAGGCTGACCAATTCCACGTTCTTTCGCGACAGCGGAGAAGCTCCCTTTCTCAATTACTCTGACGAACGCTTGCATCGCATCCAATCTGTCCATATAGCCTCCCTATTCCTCTATGGAATGGATTGTATTTTGCTGGAGAAGGATTCACCCTTTGAGGCAGCATTCCCATTGGGAATGGCTTGTATTCCTCGAATTGCCACGTCTCCTTGCAGGCACGGCACATCAGATAGGCGTCACTAGACTACTCAGCCCGAAATGGAAGGAAACATAGATGACCACGACTCCTAAAGAGTCTGCTTCGAACCGTGAAATCCTACTCGTCGGTCCGTATGGCGTACTTGGCACGGGAGTGATCGACGCCGTTGCCACTAACCCGGCCTGGCGCGTCACAACAGCAGCGCGCCGACCCGTACCGGCATATCGTGCCCAAACCCCGCCCCGCCACATTAGCGTCGACCTCATGGACCGTGAGGGCACGATCAAGGCCTTCTCCAGTCTGGATGCCGTGACCGACCTTGTTTTTTGCCGCCTATGTCGAGAGGCCGACTATGGCCGAAACCGTAGAGCCCAATGCCAGGATGCTGACAAATACACTTGAAGCCCTCGCGGCGCGCAATATCCCCTCAGACGCATCGTCCTGTCAGGTGGAGCTAAATCCTATGCATTTAACCTAGGCGCGTTCAACGCTCCAGCGAAAGAAACAGAGCCTCGTCTCATTGCGCCGATCCACTATCACCAACAAGAGGACATCGTTGCCGATTGGTCGAGCAAGAACGGAGCGGACTGGACGGTCTTGCGTCCGCATCTCGTGATGGGGCCGAGCTTGAATTCGCCGATGAATCTTGTGACGAGCCTCGCTGCATACTCCGCGATGAGCCGCGAACTCGGGTTGCCGTTGCGATTTCCGGGCAGCCGCGAAGGGTGGAACACACCTCAGGAAACCACCGCCGCAGAGTTGTTTGGGCGTGCCGCCCTGTGGGCGCTCGATGAGGATAGGGCACGCAACGAAATCTTCAATGTGTCGAATGGGGACGTCTCCCGCTGGCGGCAGCTTTGGAACGAATTGGCTGCATTCTATGATCTTTCCGTCGCAGAGTCTCTTGCAATGTCGACCGTTTCGGAGATGAGTGAGAAGGGCCCGCTGTGGGATTCGATAGTGGCTCGTTATGGACTGCATGCAACGCCATACCAACAGATTGCGAACTGGTCTTTTGTGGACTGGATGCTTAACTTCGGCGAAGAAACAATCCTGAGCACTATCAAGATCCGCCAGGCCGGCTTCGCAGATTGTATTGATACCCATGAGAGTTTCAGACGACAACTCACGAAGCTACGGAAAGATCGGATCATCCCGTAGATGCACGCTTCCGAACCATACTCGATTCGGAGTAATGGTGGAAAGAATGCACAATGACGGACTGACGGGCAGCCAGATGGCGCGAATTGGCCGAGTTCTGGCCGAGCCGAGACGCGTTCAGATGCTCAGGGAGATCGCGGCCTGCAAAGACCCGACGCCCACCACCAGGCTGCACCTAATCCACCGCGTGAGCGCCGCGACTCTCTCTCATCATATTAAACAATTGAAGACGGCCGGCTTGGTTGAAATCGTTCGTAAAGGCAAGTTCGCCAGCCTCATACTCCAACGCGAAGTGCTCCGCGCTTATGTTGATCGCCTCTCGGCGATTTGATCACCTTCAATCTTCGTTGCTACGAATTCCTCCTGGGGATAGCTGGTATTCCCAATGGTGCCAAATCCATTGCAGAAACACTACATCAGATAGGAAGTCTGACAGCTCCCAGCGAGATCGCAGTCAGTTGGATCGGTGGGAAGTGAAAACCAAAGGAGATTTATGTCTAAGTTAGCCAATAAAGTGGCACTCGTAACCGGTGGTTCGCGGGGCATCGGTGCAGCGATTGCAAAGCGCCTTGCCGCCGATGGAGCAAGCGTAGCCTTCACGTACGCGAAGGACGCCAGCGCGGCTTCCGCCGTGGTCAAAGCAATTGAACTCGCGGGCGGAAAAGCTGTCGCTATCCAGGCGGACGCTGCCGACGCCGAAGCCGTCAAGGGTGCGGTCGAAAAGGCCGTCGCGACCTTCGGCCGGCTGGATGTGCTGGTGAACAATGCCGGCACGGCCATTCCGAAATCGTTCGAGGAAACCACTCTGGAGGAGATGGACCGCGTGATCGACATCAACATCCGCGGCGTATTCGCCACGACCCAGGCTGCGCTGAAGCACATGAAGGACGGGGGCCGCATCATCATGGTCGGTTCGGCCGTGGGCGAGCGCGCCGTTGCGCCGGGGCTTGTGCCCTACGCGGCCACAAAGGGCGCCGTCAAGATGTTCACCCAGGCGCTGTCCAGAGAGGTCGGGAGCCGGGGCATCACGGTCAACAACGTCCAGCCGGGTCCGATTGACACGGATTTAAATCCCGCCTCGGGTGATTGGGCGGTGCCGCAGAGGGCCGCCACAGCGCTCGATCGTTACGGGCGTGTGGAAGAGATCGCCGCGATGGTGGCGTTTGTCGCCGGTCCGGAGTCCTCGTACATCACCGGGACGAATCTTACCGTGGATGGCGGAATGAATGCCTGAACCGATGTCCACACTTAGTCTCCGGGCCTGAAGCAAGAGACATCCGTGTGGAGATGATTGAGAGTCGACGCCCTAACGGAGTCGGCTCTTTTTCTCTTTGTCGGATGTAAAGAATACAGACCAAGAGAAGGTTTCCTCGTATGGGCTATGCATTCCTATTGGGAATCAATGGTATGCCCAATAGTGCGAACTCTGCTCATATTGCTCAGCAACCTTACCCGAGCCTGACCATCCGAGTAACAGAAAGGAATGAAGATGCCGAAGACTACACCCGAACAAAACAAGGGCCTCGTATTGAAGGCGTTCGACACACTTTTCAACCAGCGCGATTATGCGGCCGCAGAAGGCTTCTGGTCCCCTAACTACATCCAGCACAGTGACCACATCGAACCGGGCCGAGAGGGGCTGTTCAAGCTGATAAGGTCGCTCCCAGCCACTCTAAAGTACGAAGCCGGTGCGATTGTCGCCGATGGTGACTTCGTGATCGTGCATGGGCGCTTTTCCGGATTCGGAGCACCGGTGAACTGGATTGCGGCGGATGTTGTTCGCATGGAAGACGGCGTTCTCGTAGAGCACTGGGATGTCATTCAGGACGAAGCCAATGAGGACCAGTCGAAGAGTAAAGCCCCTATGTTCGGTGACAGATTTCCGACATATTCGCCCAACCAGACATGAAAGGAACTCTCGATGACTAAAGTGTCTGAATGTACCGCTGCTGCGTTCGCATGATTTTAATTAGGATTGGGTCGCTGATTGCTGGAGAACCAAGATTCAATGTACAAGCCCGTCGGGTGGGCGGGCATAGTCGCTCCTGCCAGGCAGGAGCAACGCCCAGGGTGGGAAGACGGGCGCACGACTAAGGGAGTCTGCCGGGTGGCAGACTCCCTTAGTGAATGTGCGGAAGTTATGCGGCCTTCGCCTTTTTTGCGAGTTTGGGTCGCGCTTTTGCAACGGTCTTCGTTGGTGGCTTCTTGGTGAGCCTCGCTTTCTCCTTGGCGGCGAACTCCTGCTTGACCTTGAGGCCGATGGCATCCACATCCACCTTGTACGCGGTTGCGGCATCACGGAGAACTTGTGCTGCGTTCTGCCGCATGGCCGAATGGAGGATGGTTATCTCTACCAATAGGCCGCCGAGTGCGCTTTCCTCAGCACGACGGAGGTAGGCGGCAAACAGCTTCCCGATGGAGTCGCTGTCCTTCGCCTTCTTGATGCCGTGTTGACGGGCGACGACTACCAGACGGTTTTCGTCCAGCAACGATGCCAACCGCTCCACCACGAAAAGCAGGTCGCGTTTCATCAACCGTACCGGAACGGCTGCGGTGATGGCGGCGAGGATGCGGATGCCGGTAGTGTTGGCAATCGCAGCCTCCTTGCGCTGCTTCTCCTGCTCGGCCTTCCACTTCGTATCGTCCGTGTTCGACTGCTTCTTCGGGTGATGCACCGGGCAGGTTGGCTCAGTGCAAACCTTGCGGATTTCGCCCTTGTCGATACCGTCCGACACGATGGCTTCTGTGGTGTATTTGCAGGTTTTGAACTCCGGTCGCACCGCCTCTTCTTTGCAATCTATGGCTGTCGAAGCAGATGCCGCTGTCTGCTTCGCGTAACCTTTGCACTTCAGCTCGTGTTGTATCTGTTAATCGGGGCCTTGCTGATTCAGGAAGGTCCCGATTAACAGCAAAAAACATAATCGGAAATTCCGACACCATTCGTCCGCTGTTTGTGAAAAAACGCGACACGGCGAAGCCGGCGTCGAGAGCACTGCCTTCGCTGCCACCAAAATATCCTTTAGCGGCGACGCGACGGGCGTTGGGCAGGCCATCGCGGTGCAGTCCAATGGGCAGGTGGTGGTCGGCGGCCTGATCAATGACGCATAGCCGATCTTTGGCGGCCTGGCCCGGCTCGACACCAACGGCGATCTCGACACCAGCTTCGGCAGTGGCGGCACAGTGACGTTCGACAATTCTGTCAGCGCTCTGCCAATCGAGGTGAGCGGTGACATTGTCGCGGTAGAAGAGCCGGTCGCGAATGGCGGGGATGGCAACGTGTTGCAGCGCTACCTCGCGAACTAACTCGGCGGCGGCGGAAACCGAAGAAGCATGGCCTCTATCTTGGGGAGGGGCCATGCTTTTCGCTGCAGAATTCGAACATACGACCCCACGTGATGAAATCCATATTTCACGCATTTTCAATAACTTACCTGGACAGTCAGGGATGCTAAGGCATCCCTCAGAGCTGTTTGACGGAGCTATTCAGGCTGCTCACATCCTTTCATCTCCTATCTGGATCGGCGGCCAGCGATCTGCAGGCCCTCCCACATAGTGGGACCGTAGCGCCTGAGAAAAGGCGAGCCACGCTTTATCGTGAATTTTAGCGAGCACGAGAATGGCTTCAATGCCTCCTGCTCGCTCAACCTTACGAAAAAGTGAGGAACTATTATATATAGTGATATCCGAGACGCTTGGCAGAAGCATAGTCCACCAGTCTCATCTGGGCGAGCGAGGCGCTTCTTCTCTTCCCGGGCCCGGATGAACCATATTTCACCATGTCGCTTTCTGAAGACAACTCGATATGGATGCAAACGGAAGACATTCTGCTCGATAGCGAAGAGCGAATCCGCCTGATACTCGATTCTGCTTCGGAAGCGATCTGTGGCTGCGACTCACAAGGCACTTGTCTTTTCTCAAATCCTTCAGCGGCGCGCATTCTGGGATACGACGATCCCGCGGAATTAATCGGGAAAAACTTGCACGCGCTGGAACACCATACCCGAAAAGACGGCACCCCATATCCAATCGGAGAATGTCCTATCTACCTTGGTTTCCAAAAAAATGAGAACGTCCACAGAGACGATGAGGTTTATTGGAGAAAGGATGGCACGAGCTTTCCCGTGGAATTTTGGTCCCATCTTATCATTCGGGAAGGCAAAACTCTGGGCGCGGTGATCACCTTTATCGATATCACGGAGCGGAAGCGAGCGGAAGCGGCGTTGCGTAAGAGTGAAGAGAAGAACCGCATTCTGCTTGAGATCAACAATGCCATCATCACGAATCTGACTCAGCAGGCCCTCCTGCATTCTATTTCCGAGGCCTTGCATCCTCTTATCTCATTTGACCGATGCGCGATTACCCTTTATCAGCCTGGGAGAGAGACGTTTCGTTTCCTTGCCGTGGAGGGAGAACTGGTCTCGGACTACTTTCACACGGGGCAGGAGTTCAGTCGCAACGAGACCTGCGGTAGTTGGGTGTTTGATCATCAGCGACCTCTCGTGCGCCGCGATCTTGAAAAAGAGCAGCAGTATCCCAATGAGCGCCGCCTTGCCGCAGAAGGTATCCAGTCGATATGCGTCGTGCCCCTGGTTCTTCAGGCAAAATGTGTCGGGCTGTTCAGCATTGTGAGCCAGCAGAGGGATCGGTATTCGGATGAGGATGCCATTTTTTTGCAGGAAGTGGCAAACCAGGTTGCACTGGCGGTTCAGAATATGCAGTCCTACCAGGAGATTGCCAGCCTGAAGGCAAGGTTGGAGAAGGAAAACGTTTATCTCCGGGAGGAACTGCGCGCGGAGCACAACTTCGAGGAGATTGTGGGTAATAGTCCGGCACTGCTGAAGGCGCTCCACGCCGTGGAGCAGGTCGCTCCCACGGATTCGACAGTACTCATTTACGGAGAAACGGGGACGGGGAAGGAACTCGTGGCGCGCGCGATCCACAGCCGAAGCTCCCGCAATGGCCGTGCCCTGGTGAGTGTGAACTGCAGCGCTATCTCGGCTGGTTTGGTAGAGAGCGAACTGTTTGGACATATGAAAGGGGCCTTCACGGGGGCGCTCGAGCGGCGCATCGGCCGCTTCGAGCTTGCCAACGGGGGCACAATCTTCCTGGATGAAATCGGGGAGCTTTGCCTGGAGACGCAAGTGAAGCTGCTCCGCGTCCTGCAAGAACACGAGTTTGAGCCGGTAGGGAGTAGCCACTCTTTGCGTGTGGATGTGCGCGTGATTGCTGCCACTAACCGGAATCTCCGTGAAGCAGTCCAGGCGGGCCGATTCCGCTCAGATCTTTTCTACCGTCTCAATGTGTTTCCCCTCGAACTTCCTCCGTTGCGAGAACGCCGCTCCGACATTCCCCAACTCGTGGCTTTCTGCCTGTCTCAGTTCTCCAAGCGGTTGGGAAAGAAGATCGACGGCGTTTCACGGGAATCGATGGAAAACCTGGTGAATTATCCATGGCCCGGAAATATTCGCGAGTTGCAGAACGTAATTGAGCGCGCGATGATCGTATCGGTTGACCCGACCCTCCGGCTAGATCGCGATCTGTTGCCGGTTGACACCGCTGCGAAAGGCATGAAAGCGCCTGAGACGGATGCGCCAGAAGATCGGCAAGCGGACCTCAAGTCTCCAAAGCCAATTCTCACGCTGGACGAGGTAGAGCGAAACCATATCCTCGCCGCCCTTCAACATGCCGGTGGAGTGGTCGATGGTCCAAAGGGCGCGGCGAGGATCCTGAATCTTCATCCAAACACGCTTCGCCACCGGATGGATAAGCTCGGCATCAAGGGATCTCGCCACCGCCAGTCGTAGTTCCTCGTACACCACCGCCCCCGTGACTACCGTATGCGGTGGCTCCGTCTCTCAGTCCAGGACCGCGGAGGGAACAGCCGTCTTCGCATCCTAGGAGACGGAGCGGGAACAGATGCCTGCAAACCTTTCTAACATATTGATTTAAATGGATATTGACTCCGGCGCTCTCAGTGGATCGCCGGTGGATCGTTTCAGGCCGGGTCTGATCTTGTGGATGGCATGCCAATTGCTCTATTGAGACCAGAGGCAATTAGGCGAACCGCAATGCTAAGGATCACGGTTGTCGAATCATCAAAGATTGCGGTAACTCTTCGGGTTGAAGGCCGAATAACGGGTCCCTGGGTCGAGGAGCTTCGCACAGCATGTAATGTGCACACTTTCCCCGATGATGTTCAGGTATCCCTCGAACTCGCGGACATCTCATTCGCCGACGCCGCGGGGATCGCTCTCCTCAGAGAACTGCAGAACCGTGGCGTTGGTCTTATCCGCACTTCGCCGTTCTTGGCCGAACAGCTCAAAGATAGGAATTCGTATCTCGAAATCTAGGTCCACAGACGACTACCGCCGAATCTGGGAGGGACCTTTCCTCTCTGAACTTCGGCCCATCGCAGACGGGGAGGGGTTTTCAATGCTGGAGCAAGCTGTGTGTAGGGAGCGGTTATTGCCGGCTGGGTCTTTGCGGAGCGTTCAAAGAAATATTCCAATTTCGAAGCCGCAATCCGACGTAAGCAGGATGGTCGCCCTCATTTGCCACGATCTTCGTCTTCCTTTGACCGCCATTCTGGCGAATGCGGAATTTCTCACTCAGTCAAGTATCACCGAGACAGAAAGGAACGAGTTTTACCAGGAAATCCGTTGGTCTATAGAGCGCATGAATTCACTCGTCACCTCATTGTTTGAGTACTCCAAGAATCGTGACACCTTTCGTCCCGCCCTCCAAAACATCGTTGACACAGTCGAGCGAGCGATCCGCATGACGAGAGTGAGAGAGGAGTTCCGACGCATTACCATCAAGCATCATCATCGAGGCTTAGCCGTGGGCTGGTATGACTCCAACTGTCTCGAGCGAGCGGTCGCCAACCTCGTCCTAAATGCTTGTGAGGCGGTATCTCCGGACTTGGGGTTGATCGTCATTACAACGACCGGAAATCAAGACTGCTTGCAGATTGGCGTTTGGGATAACGGACCCGGAATCCCGACAGAGATACAGGACTCCGTCTTTCAACCATTTGTGAGCTACGGAAAGACCGAAGGCAGCGGACTGGGCCTCGCGATAGTGAAGAAGATTGTCGAGGACCATGCGGGAGAGATCTACCTTGATGGCGGACGTGAGACTGGAACTTTATTCAAGATCACGATCCCATTTCGCTATTCCGGAGGAAGGGATACAGCTCATGTCTGTAGGCCCGATCTACTCCACCCACATGTCAAGAAACGTGGCGGGTAATGATTAATACAAGTTGCTCTCGAATCGCGATGTCGAGTCATCATGTCGCAGCTTCGAGAATCCACAAGAAGGAGGGCACATTCATGACACGTGGGGAACTTCAGACAAATCAGGAATACATGTGGCGAGCACTTTCCGGCGAGCAACAGACAACTCTCATGCTCGCGGTTGAGATGCTTTTGCGTTGTCATTTATCTCCAGAACAGATCCTCACTAAAACAATGACGGCTCTGGAAGGCTCGCAGCAAGATTCCTGAGAGTTTGTTTTGTTGGCCACTCAGAAAGCTGGCGATCCTGCGTCAGAGTACTCCAATGCGGAAGTGGGCTCTCGGGAAAATGCGGCGCCCGCATAGAGCCCGAACTCTGCAATCCCGGGCGGCTTGCCCGTCCCACCTAGGCTCAAGCGCACACGCTCCGCAGAGGTCGGCTTCACCCGGTACACCATCTCCCTGGGTGACTCGCCAGCAAACACTTCTCGCCACTGTCCTCCGCTCCACGCTTCGACACGATACGAAACAATGCGGCTGTCCGTTCCGTAATGGCCGAGATATGTCGGCTCAACGACCGCAACCGTGTCGAATATGGTCGGCTTCTGCAGATCAATCTCAACCCACCCCGACGTTTGCCCGACATCGCACTGCCAGTACGTTCCCGGCTCATCATCGTTCGCCAGGTCCGGCCCCGTCGTATCGGCAATGCTGCTTGCATACGAGGGCCGCGCAGAAGCAAGGTTCGGTGTAGTGATCTGGGTTGCGGTTGCGAGCCGCGGCGCAGGCGCCCGCTCCCGCCAGAGCTGCCCAATTTCAGTAAGCCGGTCCACCGCATTTTGGTCGAACCGTCCGTCCCGGTTAGGTGCCACGTTTAAAATCAAATTGCAGTGCTGCGCATTGAACGGGATCAGCCACTCCTCCACGATTTGCTTGGCCGAGCGAAGTTCCTGCGTCGGATAATCCAGCTTCCAGAACCAGTCGCTTTGCAGCGTCGTTGCCGACTGAGACGGCACTTCGCTCCCGGTCGGAATCGTCTGCCCCGCGTGCTGCTCATACTGCTTCACATCGGTGTAATAGAGCGCGGGCGCCGGATACCTGCCCTGGTTGTAATCACTCATCAGGCAATTCGGTTGCAGCTGTTTCACATGCCTGTAGATCTCTGGAAACGGCATTTCTTCATAGTTCAATCGGCTCCATGCCGCGTTCCATCCGTCGATCACCAGCGCCGTAATCTCTCCATAGTTTGTCAGAAGCTCGGTCAGCTGCGTCTTCACTTTGTCGATCTTCTCCCGCGTCACACAATACGGCCGGATGTCCCCGCGTAGATCGAGAATCGAAAAGTAGAGACAGGTCTTGAGCCCCTGCGCCCGGAACGAGTCCACATACGCGCGTACAATATCCTGTTTATAGGTCGCATATCGCACGCTCGCGCTGCCGGTCGCGGTAGGCCACAAGCAAAAGCCATCATGATGTTTCGTCGTCAGGCAGCCATATGCCATCCCGGCGGAGCGGGCAGCACGCGCCCACTGATCGGTGTCGAGATCCTTCGGATTAAACAGCGCAGGTGAAGCCTTCGGATCACCCCACTCCCGCTGCTCATAGGTGGCCATGTTCAGGTGGATATACATGCCCAAGCGCAGATCGAGGAACTGCTGCTGCAGCTCCGTCATTGACAGTTCCGAGTCATTTCCGGGAAGTAATCCAGCCGAAGCCTTTCCCATCGAGGCATACAGCGCTGCAGCCGCCACGCCGCCGGTAAATTCTCTTCTATTCATCCTGCTCCTTTCTTACCAATCCTGTTGCCGTGTACCATGCCCGGGTTCTTCGCTCTCCGAAAATGATCCCGCATCGATGCCCTATCCGACGATGACCCTGTCGCATTCGGCCGTCAAATTCAACTAGGAGCGCAGCCCTGGCACTGCTCGACTATCTTTCCGCCTCTCCCCGAGTTTTAAAAGAAGCTCTGCGAGACCCATCTCAATCGGTGTACGAGATAACATCGCCGCTGTTTTCGCTGGAGCGATAGAGCGCTTCGACAAGCGCCATGGTTTGGAAGGCATCTT
>Ga0302326_10020599_pt1 | contig 13562 bp, 10 predicted proteins | sample Palsa_T0_3_FD_202264 | JGI IMG/M metagenome (GOLD analysis project Ga0302326, IMG submission 202264) | Peat permafrost microbial communities from Stordalen Mire near Abisko, Sweden - Palsa_T0_3 | ecosystem: Environmental > Terrestrial > Soil > Palsa > Peat permafrost | place: Sweden: Abisko... | reverse complement strand
AATTCGTCCGCCGAGGCCCACTTCGTAAGAAGAGCGGACGCCTCAGCCAAACTCCACAGCTTCACCGGTGATCAAGGCCCGCGACCAGAAATGGCGCGGGCCTTTCACGTTGTGGCAGGGCTCTTCATCCGCGGCTCGCATCGCGGCGTGGAGCGGGCTTACAATTCATTCATGGAACCACTGGTGATTGCGGGTAAGGCCTTTCAGTCCCGGCTGATCGTGGGTACGGGAAAATACAAGGACGGCGCGGAGACGCAGGCGGCTATTGAAGCTTCAGGGGCGGAGATGGTCACGGTGGCGGTGCGGCGATTGAACCTGGACCGCACCCGGGAATCACTGCTCGACTACATCGACCCGGAACGCTACTTCCTGCTTCCCAATACCGCCGGCTGCTACACCGCCGATGAGGCGATTCGCGCCGCCCGGCTGGCGCGCGAGGTGGGTCTCTCCGACTGGGTGAAGATTGAGGTCATCGGAGACCAGGCGACACTTTATCCGGATGTACAGGCAACCCTGGAAGCAACCCGAGTCCTGGTGAAGGAAGGTTTTACTGTTCTCCCTTACACCTCCGATGACATTGTTTTCGCGCGCCGGCTAATCGACGCAGGGGCTGCGGCAGTCATGCCCCTGGGCGCGCCTATCGGGAGCGGCATGGGGTTGCAGAATCTGGCGACGCTGCGCATCCTGCGGGAGATGATTACCGAGGTTCCACTGATTGTCGATGCCGGGGTGGGGATGGCCTCCGATGTGTGCCTGGCGATGGACATGGGGGCAGACGCGGTGCTGATCAACTCCGCCATCGCGCACGCAGCCAAGCCGGTGCTGATGGCCGAGGCGATGCAGCATGCGGTGCTCGCCGGCCGTCAGTCGTACCTCTCTGGCCGAATGCCCAGGAAACTATACGCGACCGCCAGCTCGCCGCTCGAAGGCCTTTCCAAGTAGAGTATTGCTGCATCCACATGACTATTACGGTCATCCTTGCTGTGGGATAGACTCGGTCACATGCGTGTCTTCGGCATCGATTGCGGCACCCATTGCACTGGGTATGGGGTTGTGGAGGTGCAAGATGGACCGCGGGAGACACGCTTGATCGCGGTGGCCGCCGGCGGTCTTAAACTGGCCAAGGATCAGGCCTTACCCATCCGGTTGTCCTATATTTATGCGGAGCTCTCGGCGCTGTTGGAGCTGCACCGGCCGGAAGTTGTGGCGGTGGAAGAGGTGTTCTACTCGGTGAATGCGCAGTCTGCGCTCAAGCTGGGGCATGTACGGGGAGTGGCATTGCTGGCGGCAGCAATGCAGGGGCTGCCGGTGGCAGAATATGCTCCGCTGACTATCAAATCCGCCGTGGTCGGCTATGGATTGGCGCGGAAGGAGCAGGTGCAGTTTATGGTTGCACGACTATTGAACCTCGATCATGCGCCGGAACCTGCCGATGCTGCGGACGCCCTGGCGATCGCGATATGCCATGTGCATACGGCACAAACGCTTGCGTCGCAGGCGGAATCCCGCGCTTGAGGTTCGTGTTGCATCCGCTGCGAAAGATGGCATGGGCAGTGTTGCCCTGGGTCACACTCAGCGGACCGTGTCTTGCGGCGGACGGCGGGGTCCCGGCACAGATTCGCTTCACCTACGAAAACTCCAAGCTGCAGCCGCCGAAGTATCTGGTAACGGTGAACGAGGACGGTACCGGGCACTATCGCTCGGAGGGCGCCGGGCCGGTTTCGAATGACCCGGAGAATATACCGGCGGAGCCCCAGGACCGGCCGATCCACATTTCGCAAGCGGTGCGCGCCGCCATGTTTGCCACCGCACGCAAGAACAAACTCTTCGCCATGGCCTGCGATGACGGGGCAAAGAATATTGCTTTCCAGGGCACCAAGACGTTGCAATACGAGGGTCCTGAAGGGCAGGGAAGTTGTACATATAATTGGAGCAAAAGCTCCCAGATTGATAAGCTTACAGACCAGTTTCAAGCCATCGCTGCAACCCTGGACGAGGGGGGAAAATTGCAGCGCCAATATGAGCATGGACGCTTGAGCCTGGATGCAGAACTGGAATTACTGGACCAGATGGTGCGCGATGGGAGGGCGATTGAAGTGGAGAATATCGCTCCGATCTTGCAAACGCTTGCCGGAGATGAGGCAGTGTTACAGCGGGTCCAGCGGCGGGCGCGAGCCCTGTTGGCTGGGGCAAAGGACGATGGACGGTGAGGCACAGATTCACGAATCGTTCCCAGTTCCGTCCAACAGAGCAGGTAAAGTGTTGAATTCACGCCGGGGAAACTTATTGCGTGAAATCTTGTTGAAGTTAGTAGGGGACTAGCGTGCTGAGTCCCATCAGGAAATGGAGGTGCTCCGTGAAGCAGCACCCAGAAAATAAGAAGATCGTTGCCGGGCCCTTGGCGATAGCCGCGCTTTGTCTGCTCTGGATGGGATTAGGGACCCGTCGTGCGGGCGCCCAAGCTACCGAGGCCAACGTTGCCCGCGTGAGTTTCGTGCAAGGCTCCGTCCAGCTGCTTGCGGGACAGGGAACTGACTTCCAACAAGCAGTGATGAACATGCCGGTGTTGACGGGATCGCGTTTGCAGACGGGCGGCGACGGCCAGGCAGAGGTCGAGTTCGGCGATGGCAGCGTAGCCCGGTTGACGCCGAACAGCTCCCTGCAATTCGACCAGGTGGGTCAGGACCGAGTCCAGCTGCAGCAGTTGGGCGGTTTGGGCTACTACGAGTTCAATGTGGGCGACGGGCATCCGCCTTTTAGCGTGCAATTCTCTGGTCTGTATGTGCAGCCGACGGCAAACTCAATCCTGCGCATCGGTCTGGACGCCGGATGGGAAGTTGCGGTGATCAGCGGCTCAGTGGGTGTACAGGGAAATGGCGTTCCGCAGGTTCCTGTGGGGGAAAACCAGAGCATCCGTTCCAGCGCTGACAATACCGGGGCCCCATACACGGTGGCGCAGGGAATCAATGGCGATTCCTGGGATAACTGGAATCAGGACCGAGACCAGGCAATCGCCCAAGAGGCCTCTCAGCAAACACCGGTGCGCGATGATTCAGGGAATCCGCAGAACGAAAACTGGAACGATCTGGATGCCGATGGTAACTGGTATCCCGTAGAGGGAACTGGCAACGTGTGGGTTCCTGCCGGCGTTGGTCCCGGGTGGGACCCTTACGGATCCGGCTATTGGGCTTACTATCCGACCTTTGGCTACACCTGGGTTTCAGGCTATCCGTGGGGCTGGTTGCCCTATCATTGCGGCCGGTGGGGATATTATCCCTTCGGTTGGGGATGGGCTCCGGGCGGCTGTGGGCGGGTCTGGTCGCCGGTGATTGTGGTGCGTACTTATCCTCACGGCTGGGTTATGCCCATACGGCCGGTCTTCCGTGCCGGCGTGTATCCGCTGCCCGCGCAGCGCCTGGTGGTGGTCGACCGCGGACCGGTTGCCAAGGGCCCATGGGGACTGACTGGAGCGGTGCCTAGGGCGGATCATGAGCAGGCGCTGAATTTCAATGGCCAGACGCTTGCGCCGATTGGTCGAACCGATGTTCGTGCGGAGGGATTTGCTGCGGCGAAGGGAACGGCGCCGGGAACACGCGCTGTATTGTCGGGTGCTCCTGTCGCGCCGACGCTGCGGCCGAGCAATAACGGGTTCTACGGCGCAAATCCACCGCGCGCGATAGAGAGGCCGAATGAGCCCGCGGTCCAAAGGCCGAGCGTGGGTTACCCCGCGCCGTCGCAGTCTTACAATCAGCGTTCGACCTACGTAGCACGGCCGACGCCGAGCACGCACTATTCGGCGCCGCCTCCACCTCATTACTCGGCTCCTCCTCCGCCCCCACATGCGGCGCCTTCCGGGCCCCGCCATTAAGCGTTCCCTTAGAGGCTGCCTCGGGGTTTGAAGAGGGATGGGCTTAAAGAGGCTGAGGCCCCACGGTGAGGGCGCGAAACAGACACGCCATCGCCTCCAGCGACGCCGCCTCCGCCCGAACCTGTGCATCGACGGCACACTGCCTGAAAGCCCCGTCGATGATGGTGGGGCTGTATCCGGAGGCGCGCAGGTTGTTGGCCAGTGTCTTGCGTTTCAGAGCGAATACCTGACGTAGGAAGCGAAGGAAGCCTGCGGGTTCCACCCCCAACTCCTCGAATCGAGAGTGCATCGTGAGGCGGAAGACCGTGGAGTAGACCGCGGGCGGTGGTGCGAAAGCCTCAGGCGGCAAGGTGAGAAGATTTTCGACCTTGGCATACATCTGCGCAGCGGCCGATAGCAGTCCGTAGGCACGCAAGCCCGGAGGCGCTACGATGCGTTCCGCGACCTCACGCTGGGCCATCAGCACGGCGCGATCGATCACCGCGCTATGGGCGAAGAGATGCATCAGGATAGGGGATGAGATGTAATACGGCAGGTTGCCGATGACCTGCAGGCGAACCCCAAGTTGGGTAGCCAGTTGCGTCAGGTCGACGGTCAAAATGTCCTGGCAAAGGATTTCGACCGAGCTTCCGGCGGAGTAGGGCTGCAGTGACGCAGCCAGCACAGGATCGAGTTCGACCGCGATGAGCTGCCTGGCACGCGGTGCGAGCAGGCTGGTAAGGACCCCTCTTCCTGCGCCGATTTCGAGGACCGTGGCCTGGCTTACATCGCCCAAAGCATCTACGATGGCGCTTGCTGCGGCCGGGCTGACGAGAAAATTCTGGCCGAGCTTTGGCTTATGTCGCGATGAACCTTGCTTACGGCCGGACATGGCGCGCCCGCCGTGGATTGCTGGCGCCGTTTCTCATAGGTAGACTACGCAATTGCGACGGTTCCTCCCTTGCATCATACGGAAACGGAACCGCATCAAAAAAGGGGTGTTGGCGATGCATATCGTTTTTGCCGCGTCGGAGTGTGTTCCTTACGTCAAGACGGGCGGAGTTGCAGAAGTGGTTGGCGCGCTGCCTAAGGAACTGGTGCGGCAAGGCCACCAGGTCACGGTTTACGTGCCTCTCTACCGGCAAGTGCAAAAGCATCTCAAAGAGCGCCGGATCGCCATTCGTAGCCTGACTATTCCCTTTTCCTACTACAACCGTTTTGCCACGGTGGTCAACGGAGGCACTTCCGACGGGGTGCAATTTTATTTCATCGACTGCCCTGAACTCTTCGATCGCGAGTATCTCTATGAGACGGCGTCCGGCGATTACGCCGACAACGCGGAGCGGTTTGGGTTGTTTTGCCGTGCGGTGCTCGACAGTACAAAGCTCCTGGGTGTGCCCGACGCTTTTCACATCCACGGATGGCCTGCGGGGGTGCTCGCGATCCTGCTCCGGACGGTGTACTACTTCGATCCGGTGCTCAAGAATGTTGCCTGTCTGTTGACCATCCATAACTCGGATCGCCAGGGGTGGTTTCCCCGGGAAACGGTTGAAAAGTTGTTGTTGCCCTGGGATGTGTACACGGTCGAGCGCGCAGAGTTTTACGGCACCTTCGATTTTCTTAAGGGTGGGATTGTTTATTCCGATGCGATCAACACGGTGAGCCGCAAGTACGCTGAAGAGATCCAGACACCGGAGTATGGTAACGGGCTGGAGGGCGTCTTGCGCGCCCGGGCGCAGGATCTACGCGGCATTCTGAACGGTGTCGACTACCAGGTTTGGAATCCGGCGACCGACAGTAAGATCGCAGCCCACTACACCCCTGAGCGGTTGGAGGGAAAGGTGGCCTGCCGTAAGGACATGTTGCATGCCTTCGGCGTCTCCAACCTGCCCGAAGAGACGCCGGTGGTGGGCATGGTTTCGCGCCTGGCGACGCAGAAGGGTTTTGATTTGCTGGCGCAGGCATTCGACCAGCTGGTGCAGGAGAACATGTTCCTGGTGATCCTGGGCACCGGGGAACCTTATTACGAGAACCTGCTGCGTGGTTGGCAGGAACGGTATGCCCATAAGGTCGCAGTCGCGATTACCTATGATGAAACCCTGGCCCATAAGGTGCAGGCCGGATCGGACATGGTTCTGATGCCTTCGCGCTCTGAGCCTTGTGGACTAAACCAGATCTATGGCATGAAGTACGGTACTGTGCCGGTGGTGCGCGCCACCGGCGGCCTGGATGACACGGTGCAGGAATGGTCGGCGGAAGCGGAGACGGGAACGGGCTTTCGATTTAACGATTACCGGCCAGAGGAGTTGATGCAAGCACTGCGCCATGCCTTCGCGTCGTTCGCCGATAAGAAGCAGTGGCAGAGGCTGATGCGCAACGGCATGGCGCGCGATTATTCCTGGACCAAGCCGGCCAAAGAGTACATCCAGCTTTACGAGGAGATCGTGCGCAGAAGGTCTTAGAGCATGACTCCGGTTCGCAAACACAGTGGGCTTAAACAGCCTTCCGGTTCGCAGTGCGGAAATAGAGGTAGACCGGTATGCCGGCGAGGATGATGAACGTTCCCACCAGCGAGCTGCGCACGTTGCTGGCGAAGGAGTAGTAGAGCAGGACGGCGGCGGCCAGAATGAAGAGCGCCGGCAGGACCGGATATCCCCAGCTCCGGAATGGCCGCTGGGCCGCGGGAATGCGGCGCCGATAGATGAATATGGTCGTTGTCGTGAGCAGGTAGAAGAGCCATTCGGCGAAGATCGCGAGCTCAAAGAGCTGCTGAAAGCGTCCTACCAACAAGAGCAGGAGTGTGCTCAACAGACCCTGGACCACAAGCGAGGTGGAAGGGCTTTGGAAGCGAGGATGGATGTGAGCCATGCGGGCGGGAAAGAGCCGGTCCCGCGCCGCGGCAAAGGGCACGCGGGCGCCGGACATAGTGGTTCCATTGAGGCCGACGAGGATACTCAGCGCCATGGCAAGCGAGACCAGGGATGCGCCCCAATGTCCGGAAACCACGGACATGGCGAGGGCCGCCGGGCGCGAGGAGTCCGCGATCCTGGCTGCGGGCAGAATGTACTGAATAGCCGCGTTGGTGGCCATGTAGAGCACGCCGACGACGCCCACACCGGCGATGAGCGCAATGGGCAGGCTGCGCTCCGGGCGCTTCACTTCGCCGGCAACCATGGTGAGGTCGTTCCAGCCGTCGTACGCCCATAGGGACGCGATGAGCGCAACCATGAAGCCATCCAATCCGCCTTGTGCGCCGGGAAATCCGGTACGAAAATTGGCCACGCCGCCGTGCGGGCTGGCAAAGCAGAAGCCGGTGATGATGAGAATCAGAACCACCTTGAGCCAGGTGAAGAAAAGCTGGAAGTCGCCCGCCTTCTTGATGCCCAGGTAGTTGAGGCCGGTGATAAGCCAGGTGGCAGCAATGGCGAAGATCTGTGACCAGGTGATTACAACCGGCGCCTGCAGCACGACTCCATCGAGCCATGCGAACGCGGGGAAGACACCCAGAACGCGAGCCAGGCCGGTGGTGACGCTGGCGATGGAGGCCGGCTTAGCGACGGCAAACCACGTCCACATGTAGAGAAACGCGGGCACGTCGCCGTAGGCGTTGCGCAGGAAGACATACTCCCCGCCGGCGTGCGGCATCATGGCGCCAAGCTCCGCGTAAGTCATCGCGCCAAAGAGCGTGAGCACCCCACCGACGATCCAGGCCAGATACACCATGCTGCTGGAGCCGACAGCGCGCATCATTTCCTGGGGTACGAGGAAGATGCCGCTGCCGATGATGGTGCCAATCACAATCGCGGTCGCATGCCAGACACCGAGCACGCGGGGAAGGTCCGGCGCTGTGGAGACGACGCCGCGCTCCAATGGGGATGAGGTATTCATCGGTGGTAGGCGAGTCTAGCACGCCGTGCTTAGACGGTATGGCCGGGCGGAGACGCGACCGTATCCGCGGGATGGAAGTAGTCATGGATAGCCGCAGCCAAATGGGGTGCGACGACGGAGGCAAGGGCCTGTAGGCTCGCTTCCTGTATGCCCCGCACGCTCCCGAAGTGCGCGACCAGCCGATTGCGCGTCTGTGGGCCGACGCCGGGAATGGCCAGTAGTTCGGACTCGCGATCCCTGATCTCCCGGCGCTTGCGGTGATAGGTGACGGCGAAGCGGTGCGACTCATCGCGAATCTTCTGGATCAGGTGCAACACCGGCGATCGGCGGTCAAGCACGATGGGTTCATCCTCCTGCCCGTAGAGGTAGATAATCTCCTCTCGTTTGGCAATCGAGGCCAGTGGCTGGGTGGTGATGCCAAGCAGTTCCAGAGCCTCGGCTGCGGCATGCAACTGGCCCAGTCCACCATCGATGAGGATCAGGCTGGGCATGGCTAATTGTTCTTCTTGCACCCGGCGATAGCGCCGGCCGACCACTTCGCGCATCGATGCGAAATCGTCCACGCCTTCGACGGTCTTGATCTGATATTTGCGGTAATCGGATTTCTTCATGGCGCCGTCTTCCCAAACCACCATGGAGGCGACTGTTTCCGCGCCCTGGATGTGGGAGATGTCGAAGCACTCAATGCGCCGGGGCAGGTCGGGCAGGGTCAGCAGATCCTGCAGCGATTCCTCGATCACTTTTCGCGAAGGCTGCAACACGCGGAAGCGCTGGTCAAAACTCTGTTTGGCGTTTTGCCCCGCGAGGTCGACCAGAGAACGCTTCTCCCCGCGGCGCGGCACCGCCAGCTCGACTTTGTGCTGGGCGCGCTCGCTGAGCAGCGCGGCCAGCGCATCGCGATCGGCAAAATCAACGGGAATGTAGACCGTCCGGGGCACATACTGCTGGTCGATATAGAGCTGCTTGAGCAGGGCCGAGAAAAAGAAGGAGGCGTCAAAGCCCGCTCCGTAAGATTGAGAGGGAGTATCCATCTCTGGCTCAGAGGCAGCTTGCTCGCCCTCTTGCACCGGCTGCTCGGAGGCGTTGAGCTCGGGAGGGTATTCGGGCAGCTCTTCCCAGAAGAATTCGCGGCGATCCACGATCTTGCCACCCCGCATATGAAAGAGGTTAACGGCCAGCATGCCGTTCTCGTGGTGGTAGCCGTAGACGTCTGCGTCATCGCCATCCGCCGTGGCCATGCGCTGCCTCTCCTGCACCTGGCTCATGGTGATGAGCAGATCGCGGTACCTGGCCGCGAGCTCGAAGAGCTGTGAGTCTGCTGCCGCCTCCATGCGTTCCTCGAGCGAACGGCTCAATTCTGTTTGCCGGCCTTCCAGGAACATTTGTGCGTCGCGCACCGCTTGCCGATAGTCCTCGGGCGTGGTGAGATTCTCGACGCAAGGTCCCAGGCAGCGCTTGATGTAGTACTGCAGGCAAGGGCGGGGATGGTAGCGCGACAAATCGACCTTGCAACTGGGCAGGAGAAAGCTGCGGTGGATCAGGTCGACTACCCGATGCGCCAGATTTCCCGGGAAAAAGGGTCCGTAGTACGCGCTCCCGTCCTTACGCAGCCTGCGGGTGACAAAGACTTTGGGATACCGGTCGGCCAGGGTCAGCTTGACGTAAGGGTAGGTTTTGTCATCGCGCAGAAGGATATTGAAGCGCGGCTTGCGCTGCTTGATGAGGTTGTTTTCGAGCGCGAGAGCCTCGTGTTCGTTCTCCACCAGGATGTAATCGATGTCCACGGCTTCGCGCATGAGCGAACCGGTTTTGGCGTTGGCTTGGGCTGCGCCGAGCAGGTACGAACGTACCCTGGAGCGAAGGTTTTTGGCTTTGCCGACATAGATTACGTCGCCCTGCGCATTGCGGTACAGATACACACCTGGACGGCTGGGCAGGGTGCGTATCTTTTCGTGCAGATCCATGGAATGTCCCTAACCAAAGTTTAGACGCTATGCACTTCAGGCGACACTTTGCGCAGTTAGCAGGTAAAACTTTCCTTACTGGGCGATTTCAAAGCGCACCAGGCTTTACACTTTTAGGTGCAAGTGATTGCAACGAAACTGGTAATGCGAATCGAGCGCTTTGGCATTGTTCGTGCAACAAGCATCTAGATGGGCGAAGTAAGGGAGCAGAATTTCTTATGATCCGAATCGATAAGACGTCGCAACAAGCAGCTATCCTGTTGGGAGCCGTGTCCCTGTTTGTCACCGCCGGCTGCTCCACCAAGAATTACGTCCGCTCGCAAACCACTCCGCTGGTGCAAAAGACCAACGAGCTTGACGATGCCACGGCAGCGAACAACCGCGCGATTCAGAGCACCAACGACCGCGCTCAGGCGGGCATCCAGCAAGCCCAGGCGGCGGCTAATACCGCCACGCAAAACGCTACGGCTGCAACCACGGCTGCAACCCAGGCACAGGGCAGTGCGCAGGAAGCAGTCAATCGTGCCGACTCGCTGGCCAGCGTGGTCGCGAACCTCGACAATTACAAGCAGATCGGTGATGTCTCGGTGACGTTTGGCTTCGACAAGAGCGAATTGACCAAGGCGGACATGGCTCAACTGGACGCCCTCGCACCGCAACTGGGCTCGGCTAAAGGCTACATTTTGGAAGTTACCGGGGGAACGGACTCGGTAGGCGGTGCGGACTATAACTACCAGCTGAGCCAACGCCGCGCCGAAGCAGTGGTGCAGTACATTGCATCCAAGTACAAAGTGCCGGCGCACAAGTTTTACCTGATTGGGATTGGCAAGGATCAGGAAGTAGCGAGCAACAAAACGGCGGCCGGAAGGGCGCAGAATCGGCGAGTGGAAGTGCAGATTCTCTCCAACATGGCGCAGACAAACAGCACTGCGGTTTCACAGGTTCGGTAGCTGTAGGCATTCGAAGTGTGACGGCGGGCTGAAGCTCGCCCCCTCAATGCGCTTGAAGGGGCGGGCTTCAGCCCTCCGTCGTTAACGGTCGGTCCCGAAGAGACTGCCCTGAGCTTGTCGAAGGGGACTGGCTGGAAGTTACCCAGGACGCCGGTCGCGGGTTGTGATTCGCATCCCACCCAGGACGATGTCCTGGGCAATTCTCAGCCGTCCCCTTCGACAGGCTCAGGGCAGGCTCTTCGGGACTTGGATCTGTGGAGCGTAGACGTCTTCCGGTTGGGCGTAGAGCCTACGGGGCCTGGCGCTGTCCTACATTGCCAGGTGGCTGACATGTTCCGCGCGTACATCGGCCGCGCTGAATAGCCGGTAAAACGGCGCACCCTGCGCTGCCGCCTCGACTGCCGGCCGGCCTTTTGCTTCTTCCCGTTCCACCAGGCATATGACCCCGATAACCCGCATCCCGGCCTCGCGCGCGGCCTCGATCGCAGTCACCGTGGAAGCGCCGGTGGTGCACACATCATCAACGATAATCACGGGCGCGTCCGCCTGTTGAAAGCCTTCGATACGGCGCCCCGTGCCGTGAGTCTTTTCCGCCTTCCGCACCAGGAAACCGTCCAGCACCGGCGAGCCGGGCGCTTCCAAGGCGTGCCAGGCACTCGCCGCCGCTACATTGCACACCATGGGATCAGCACCGAGGGTGAGACCGCCGATCGCGCGCGCGCGCAACTCGTGCTGGCGAATGAGATCGAGCACCGCCAAGCCGGTTAGGCGCCCCCCTTCACCCGTTAGGGTGGTGGTACGGCAATCGATGTAGTAATCGCTGGTGGCTCCGGAAGAGAGCTTGAACTCGCCTAGGCGAAAAGAGATGCGGGCCAGCATCTTGAGCAGCGCGTCGCGATGGGCAAGGGTCATCAATTGATTTTATCCAGGTGGCGAAAGCCGCCGGTGGCGAAAAACAGGATAGTGAAAATGGTGCCGTTATAGGTGGCGTGAATAAGTGTGCTGGCGGCGAGAGAATGGGTCCACAGCCGAACTCCGCAGAGCACCAGGCTTACGCCGAACAGCACCGCCAGGGGCGCCCAGGCATGAGCCAGCTGATCGGCGTGGACCAAAGCAAAGGCGATGCTGGTGACGGTGCAGGAAACCAACAACGCCGCGATGCTCCAGCGGGGATCGTATTGCCGGTCCCGGTCAGTGGGAACGAGGCCTCCCTCAGCGACGCGATTAAGACCGCGCAACCAGTCCCAGGCGGAAGCTAACGAGGGTAGCAGGAAGCCGCGAAAAGCCAACTCTTCACAAACCGGAGCCAGCAAGGTGCCAAACAGGGCCACCATCCACACGTCGGCTGGAGTTCGGAAGAAGTCGTCGATAGGGAGTGACTTGGGAATAGGAAGGAAGTTCGACAGGAACTGGACCGTGAGACTCAAGACAACTCCGCCGACCAGGAGAGGAACCCAGCGGCGGCGCACGACGGAAAAGTTCCAGTGCAAGCCTTGCGGGAACGGCTGCTGCCAGAGATAAGTAAAAATGGCCCACACAATGGCCCCGGCGATGAGGTAACCGGCAGCCATGCTGGGGATGAGCAGGCGCGGCTCGCGCAGCAACTGATCCGGCGTCTCCGCCCCCAACAGGTGCAAACCCATGACGATGGCAAAAACGGAAACACTGGTCAGCAGGAGCACGATGATGGCCACGGTGAAGAAGAGAATGGTGTGACCAAAGTTAGGGATTCGGCCCCGACGTACGTAAGGCGCAGCCTGTGGCTGGGGATCGGGCGGAGGGGGAGCCGGGGGCTCCGTCGACGGCCCTGCCGGGATATAGGATGAGGGCAAAATCTCCGGATCAGTCGACATGGCTCAGGGCGGGTTTCCTGTTGCGGACGGAGCTTTTTGCCCGGTCTGCACCTTTGCGCGGGGCGCGAGCGTGGTTGCCATTGGTTTCGGGGGAGAGCGTCAAGAGGGGCTTCAACTCAGCCACGGGAAAATAACGACGGAGAAATTCTCCGGTATGCGAGCCGAGTGTAGCAGCTATCTCGGCCGGAGTGCCCTTGGCTACCAGGCGGCCGCCGTCTTCTCCTCCCTCCGGGCCGAGATCAAGGATCCAGTCGGCGCTGCGGATCACATCCAGGTTGTGTTCGATGATGATCACGGTGTTGCCCAGGTCAGTCAGGCGATGCAGCACCTCCAGCAGTCTGCGCACGTCGTCGAAGTGCAGGCCGGTGGTGGGTTCGTCGAGCAGGTAGAGCGTTTTTCCGGTTTGCCGCTTGGAGAGCTCCCGGGCCAGCTTCATGCGCTGAGCCTCGCCACCCGAGAGCGTGGTCGCGGCCTGGCCGAGATGGATGTAGCCGAGTCCCACGTCCACCAGGGTCTCCAGTTTCTGGCGCACGAGGGGAATATCGACCAGGACCGGAAGCGCGTCCTCGATGGCGAGCTCCAGCAGGTCGGCGATGGAGTAGCCATTGAACTTGACCGCCAGGGTTTCCTGATTGTAACGGCGGCCGTTGCATACCTCGCACAGCACGTAGACATCAGGCAGAAAGTTCATCTCGATGCGGCGCTGGCCTTCGCCCTGGCAGGCCTCGCAGCGTCCGCCGGAGACGTTGAACGAAAAGCGGCCCGGTTTGTAGCCGCGTTCCCGCGACTCCGGCAGCCGGGCGAAGAGGTCGCGGATGGCGGTAAAGACTCCGGTGTAAGTGGCCGGGTTGGAGCGCGGGGTCCGGCCGATGGGGGACTGGTCGATGCGCACTGCTTTATCGATGTTCTTAAAGCCCTGGATGGTTTTGTAGGGCTCTGGTGTTTCGCGCGAACCGTAGAGCTCCTGGGCCAGGGCGCGATAGAGTGTGTCGTTGACCAGGGTGCTCTTGCCTGAGCCGGAGACGCCGGTTACCACGGTCATCACGTTGAGAGGAAAACT
>Ga0302326_10020598_pt1 | contig 13562 bp, 10 predicted proteins | sample Palsa_T0_3_FD_202264 | JGI IMG/M metagenome (GOLD analysis project Ga0302326, IMG submission 202264) | Peat permafrost microbial communities from Stordalen Mire near Abisko, Sweden - Palsa_T0_3 | ecosystem: Environmental > Terrestrial > Soil > Palsa > Peat permafrost | place: Sweden: Abisko... | reverse complement strand
ACGCCGCCGATGTAGTCCTCCGACTCCCACAGCTCGAAGTCAACGTCGCCGCCGGACGCCCGCAGCTCCAGGATCCTGGCGAAGTCCGTCACCGCGGCCGAGGCCGGAACGTCGGTCTTGTAGGTCGGCGGGATCGAGTCGCCGATCTGAGTCAGCAGTTCCCTGGCGCGCTGCGGGCCGAAGACCCCCACTGCCTCGTCGGCAAGATCGTCATCCCACGACCTGACCGCCGCGGCGACCGCGCGCTCGAGTGCGACCGGGTCGGCATCGGGCAGCTGGCGCCCGCGCTCAGCCCGGACAACCAGGTGCAGCCTGGCGACCGACGACTCGCCGACCTGGACGCTGTAGTCGACCTGCTGCGCGCCGAATGCCCGCTGCAGGATCTCCTGCGCGCGCAGTCGTACCTGGGTCGTGTACCGGTCGCGCGGCAGGTACACCAGGCAGGAGACATACCGGCCGTAGATGTCCTTGCGCAGGAACAGCCGGGTCTGGCGGCGCTCGCGCAGCACGTGCACGCCGGCGGTCATGGCGGCCAGGTCGGCCACCGACGTCATGAACAGCTCCTCGCGCGGGTAGAAGTCGAGTACCTCGGCGACTTCCTTGCCGTCATGGCTGTCGGCGGTCATCCCGGACAGCGCGAGTACCTCGGCCAGCTTGCGCCGCAGCACCGGGATGCCCTTGATGCTCTCGGCGAACGCAGCGTGCGTGTACAGGCCGAGGAACCGGTACTCCCCCGTCACGGCGCCATCCGGCCCGAGCCGCTTCACCGCGACGTAGTCCAGGTAGCTGGGCCGGTGCACGGTCGAGCGGGAGTTCGCCTTCGTGACGATCAGCCGCTGCGGCTCCAGTGCGCGCGCCTTCACGGCGTCCGGCAGGGTCGCGAAGGCGCCGGGCCCGACCCGGTCGTGCCGCAGGATGCCGAGCCCGGTGCCGGGAACGGCGGTCAGCGCCATGCCGTCAGGGCCGGTCTCCAGGTCGTACTCGCGAAAGCCGAGGAACGTGAAGCGCGCGTCCGCCAGCCAGCGCAGCAGCTCGGCGATCTCAGCCGGGGAGTCGGCGCCGCCGTCGTCGCCCTCGGGCGCCAGCACATCATCCGCCAGCGCCAGCGCCCGTGCGCGCATCCGCGGGTAATCCTCGACGGCGACCCGCACGTCGCCGAGAACCCGGCGCAGGTCGGCGGCGACCGTCTTCGCCTCGCCATCGGCGAGCGTCGGGATCTCGATATGGGTCCAGGACTCGGTCAGCTCGTCGTAGCTGGACTCGCGGGCATCGGCCAGCGCGCCGCCGGGCTGTCCGCCGTCCGCCGGCTGGTCGCCGCTACGCGCCCGCTGACCGTCGGCAGCCGGCTGGTGACCGTCACCAGCCGCCTGGTGACCGTTGGCAGCCGCCTGCCGGTCGAGGTCAGCCGGCTGCTGACCGTCGTCAGTGACCGGCCCGATCACCTCGCGGAGCAGGCCGGCGACGTCGCGCCGGACGCGGAGCTGAGGGTGCACGACCAGCCGGGCTGACAGGCCGTGGTGCGCGAGCTCCATGGTGATCGAGTCGACCAGGAACGGCATGTCGTCCGTGACGATGTCGATGACGTCCGAGCTGGCGTCCAGCGCCGCCGCGCCGCCAGGCCTGACCTCGACCAGGGCCCGGCCCTGCGGTCGGTCCACCGCCATCCGGGCCTGCGCGAGCGCCGCGGCGGCTACCCGGTCGGCGCCCGCCGAGCCCAGGTCATCGACCTCTACGTGCCGGTAATAGGCGCTGAAGAAGTTCGCGAGGTCGCCGACCTCAGGTACCGGGTCGCCGGTCGCTGCTGCCTTGGCCAGCAGGCCGTATTTAGTGTCGGTCATGCCAGCGGCCAGCTTCTGGCCTGCCGCCCCGTGATTCGCTGCACCGTGGCTGGCGTCCCCGTAGGTGGCTCCACCATCCGACATGACTTTCCACTCCCTTAGCCGGCCTCATTGCCGTTATGACGCATGCAATCACAGCGAATCCCGCAATTCCCAGAGCAGCGGGTAATACCGCATCGGCACCCGCCGGTGCAGATACGGGGCACCGGTCGAGCCGCCGGTGCCGGATTTCGTGCCGATCTGCCGCTCCACCATCTGAACGTGCCGGGCCCGCCACAGGCCGGACAGCTCGTCATGAGTCAGCAGGTCCTCCGCGAGCCGCCACAGATCGTCGTGATGCGGCCGGTCCCGTGCCACGCTGACCAGCGAGGCCAGGATCTCCTTGTCGGTGCTCACCGCGAGGCCGCGGGAGGCCAGCAGATCCACGTAGGCATCCCACAGCGACGGCTCAGCCAGCCGGGTGGCGAGCCGGGCGCGCTCGTCATCGGTGAGCGAGCGGAACCGCGCGACGAACCCCGGATCCTTGGCCCCGGACAGGAACTCCAGCTCCCGGAACTGCACGGACTGGAAGCCGCTCGCCGGCGCCAGCGCGGCCCGGAACTCCAGGAAGTCCTGCGGCGTCATGGTTTCCAGCACGTCGATCTGGCTCACAAGCAGGCGCTCGATGACGTGCACGCGGTGCAGCAGATGCCGGGCCAGCCAGGTCGGCCGGTCCTCGGCGTCCCGCCCCGCGGCCGGCCCGGAGCCGGCCAGCATGGCGTCCCTGACCGCGGTCAGCTCGTGCAGCAGCTGCTTGAACCACAGCTCGTAGGACTGGTGCACGATGATGAACAGCAGCTCGTCGTGCGCGGGCGGCTCCACCTCGGGTACCTGCTGGGCGAGCAGCTCGGGCACCCGCAGGTAGCTGCCGTAGGTCAGCAGGCCGCCTTCCTCGCCGAAGCTGCGGCCTGGCCCGGCCGACTTGCCCCCGCTCACGCCATCCCCCGCGCTCATGCTGTCTCCCGCGGCGCGAAGTAGGCGAGCACGTCCGGGTTGGCCAGCGCATCCCGGTCGGCGGCGTCAGCCACCGGCGTGCCCAGCAGGATCTTGCGCACCGGGACTTCCAGCTTCTTGCCCGACAGCGTGCGCGGAATCCCTGGCACCTCGTTGATCTCATCGGGAACGTGGCGCGGCGACAGCTCAGCCCGCAGCAGCGCGCGGATCTTGCCGGTCAGCGAGTCGTCGACAGCGTGACCGTCGGACGGCACGACGTACAGGATCAGCCTGCCGTCCTGGCCCAGCTGCCCGGTGTCGACGACCAGGCTGTCGGCCACCTCGGGCAGCCGCTCCACCACCCGGTAGAACTCGCTGGTGCCCATCCGCACGCCGCCCCGGTTGAGGGTCGCGTCCGAGCGCCCGTAGATCACGCAGCCGCCGTCCGGCATGATCATGATCCAGTCGCCGTGCCGCCACACGCCCGGATAGTCGGCGAAGTAGCTGGCCCGGTACCGCTCGCCGTCCGGGTCGTTCCAGAAGCCGACCGGCATCGATGGCATCGGCTGCGTGAGCACAAGCTCGCCGACCTCGCCGATCACCGCGTTCCCGGCCGGGTCGAAGGACTCGACTTTCGCCCCCAGGCACGGACCAGAGATGATCCCGGCGCGCACCGGCAGGATCGGAGCGGGCCCGACGAAACCTGTGCAGACGTCGGTACCGCCAGAGAAGGAGCCAAGAATCAGCCCGGACGGGCGCGTTCCCAGCTCTTGATACACCCAGCGGAAACCTTCCGGTGGCAGCGGCGAGCCGGTGGAGCCCACGCCCTTCAGTGCCGACAGGTCGTTGCCGGCGGCCGGGCTCAGGCCGTCCTTCATGCAGGCAAGCAGGTACGGCGCGCCGGTTCCGGCATAGCTGACGCCCTCCGCGGCGATCAGCCGCCACAGCGCCCCGATGTCCGGGTAGACCGCGCTGCCGTCGTGCAGGACCACGGTCGCGCCGGCCAGCAGACCGCCGATCAGGTAGTTCCACATCATCCAGCCGGTCGTCGTGTACCAGAAGAACGTGTCCGCGCTGGTCAGGTCCTGGTGCAGGGCCAGGGCCTTGAGGTGCTCGAGCACGACCCCGCCGTGGCTGTGCACGATCGGCTTGGGCAGCCCCGTCGTCCCCGAGGAGTACACCACCCAGAGCGGATGCGAGAACGGCACGTCGGCGAACTCAAGCTCGGCCGGCCGGCCGTTGTCTTCGCTAATCTCTTCCCAGCTCAGGACGGGAACGCCCGCCTGCAGTGCTGATGCTTCCGCCCCTTCGCCGAGATAGTCCACCATGATCACGGCGGTCAGCCCGGGCAGCTCGGCCGCGATCGCGGTCAGCTCGGCGCGCCGGTCGAAGCGCTTGCCGTTGTAGGCGTAGCCGTTGACGCCGAGCAGGACCACGGGTGAGACCTGCGCGAACCGGTCGATCACGCTGTGAGCGCCGAAATCCGGCGAGCAGGACGTCCAGATCGCACCGAGGCTCGCGGTGGCGAGCATGGCGATCAGGGCCTCGGGTGCGTTCGGCAGGTAGGCAGCGACCCGGTCGCCGGCGCCGACGCCAAGGCCGGCCAGGGCGGCGCGGACGCGCGAGACCCGCTCGGTGAGCTCGCCGTGGCTGATGCGGCCCGCTCGGCCGGCTTCTGAGGTGTAGATGACGGCGATGTGGTCGGGATCGACGTCGGCTCGCAGCAGCGCGTTCCTGGCGTAGTTGACCGTGCTGCCGGTGAACCAGGCGGCGTGCGGCATCTCGCCGGTCAGTACCGGACCGTCGCCGCGGGTGCCGAGCACGCCGAAGAAGTCCCAGATCGACGTCCAGAACGCGGCCGGGTCATCGACCGACCACTGCCACAGCGCCCGATACGAGGGAAGGCCGTCCTGGCCGGCCGTCGTGTCTGGGCCGCCGTGGTCGGCCAGCCACCGCGCGTAGCGGACGATCTCGGTGCTCCCCGCCGACTGCGCCGTCGGCGCCCACAGGACCTCGCCGTAGTCGCTCCCGGCCGCCGGGGTCAGGTCACCCACGCCCTACGCCTTCCGCCTGTCGGCACGCTCGTCGGCACATCCGTCAGCAGGTACTGGACTGATATATGCCATTACATCGCCAGTTTCCGTTTGACACGCTGAGCCAAGATCGCTTCCAGCACACCCTGACGAGCTACAGCATAGGTGTCAACAGGTACCTGCCACCCCGGGCCGCGGCTGTGGCCAACGTCACGGCGAGCGCTGCCGCAGGTCCCGCTCGCCGGGGGGCGAGCCCCGCCCGGTCCGGCCGGACCGGACTGCCGCGGCAGCGGCCGGGACGGGGCGCAGAACCCCGTTTAGGTGCTGCTCAGCCGGGAAGCTCCGCGCCAGAACGCCAGCGCTGAGCTCGGCGCTGGCGGCACGACGGAGGCACCCATGGGGTACGTATTTCTGGTGGCGGTTCTCGTGACCGGAGGTGTCATCCTCTTCGCGGTGAGCCACTCTCGCCGCGAGAACCGGCTCGTTCCCCGGCCAACGCTGGCAGGCGCGCGCAGGACCCTGCAGCAGTCGCGGCATGTGGTGGTGTCCGGCGATCAGTGCGTCTGCGGCGGCATCCTCGGGCTGTCGGGGCGCGTCTCGGACAAGTTCGGGCCGCTGATCGGCTGTACCGGCTGCACGCGGTTCTGGACGGCCAGCGGCCACCGGATCCGCACGCGCCCGGTTCGGCGCCCGTCTCCGCCGGGCGCTCCGGTCGGCCAGAGTTCCCCGGTCGGCCAGACTCCCCCGGACGAACCTCCCGGCTTTTAGCGCCCCGCCGGGACCTTGGTGAGCCGGTCGACGACAGCGACTACCTGGGCGGTGTCGGACAGGTCGGCCAGCACCACATCGGCGCCGGCGTCGCGCAGCTCGGCCGCCGTGGACCTGCCGGTCGCCACCGCAAGGCAGCGGGCGCCGCCGGTTGCGGCCGCTTCGATGTCGCGGACGGTGTCGGCGATGTACACGGCCGCGTCGTCGCTGACTGGCGTGCCGTACTTGTCCCCGGCCTGGTTCTTGACCAGCAGCAGCAGCGAACCGCGCGGATAGGCGTCCGAGCCGTAGCCGCCGATCTCCAGGTCGAAGAACCGGTCCAGGCCGAACGCCTGCAGCTTGCAGATGGCGTTCGGCTTGATCGTGCCGGTCAGGACCGTCTGCACCACGTCCGGCTGGGCCGCGAGCGCCGCGACGGCGGCCTCAGCGCCCGGCAGCAGGCGGCCCTGCGCCAGCAGCTCGCCCTGCCGCTGCGTAAAGGCGGATTCCAGCTCCCAGCAGTACCGGGCGAGCAGCTCGGCGTCAGCGACCTCGTCGTCCCCGGTGGGCACGTCGTTCAGGTACAGCGACTCGAAGAAGATCTCGGTATCGCTGCGCCCGGCCAGCTGGGGCAGCGCCGCCAGTGAGCGGCCCGTCACCCGGCGGAACGCGTCCGCATACGCATCACGGGCGACCCGGCCGACGTCAATCAGGGTCAGGTCGATATTCCAGAGAACCAGGCGGTCGATGGCGCACCTCCGGCGCGGACTCCTCGGACGCACAGGCCGCGCTGCCGGGTGGCTGCTGTCGCAGCCAGCCGCGCGGCCAGGGTAGCGGCCTGCAACTGAGCGTACCTGCCGGATCGGACATCCGACGCAATCGCCTCAAGATTCGCCGCGAAACCGGAACTGCGGCGCGATGGATGCCTCCCTGAGGGGGTCAGGACCCCACTCATGAGGCATCCACGGGCCCGGCGAGCGCCGGTCAGCCCATATGCGGGTACCGGTAGTCAGTCGGCGGGGCCAGCGCCTCCTTGATCGTCCGAGCGTTCACCCAGCGGATCAGGTTGAAGATCGAGCCGGCCTTGTCGTTGGTGCCGCTGGCGCGGGCGCCGCCGAACGGCTGCTGCCCGACGACAGCCCCGGTCGGCTTGTCGTTGATGTAGAAGTTCCCGGCCGAGAACCGCAGCTTCTCGCTGGCGGCCGCGATAGCGGCCCGGTCCCCGGCGATGATCGAGCCGGTCAGCGCATACGGCGCGATGTCCGCGGCCTGCGCCACGACTGCCTCGTAATCCTGGTCCTCGTACACGTGCACGCCGAGAATCGGGCCGAAATACTCCCGGACGAACATCTCGTCCGTCGGGTCGGTCGATTCCAGCACGGTGGGCTGCACGAAGTAGCCGACCGAATCGTCGGTCGTCCCGCCGGCCAGCACCGAGACCGAGGCGCGGTCCCGAGCCCTGGCCAGCGCGTCCCGGTGGCGGCCGAACGCCCGCTCGTCGATCACGGCGCCCATGAACAGCGACAGGTCAGCGGAGACGTCGCCCATGCTCAGGGCCTCGGTCGTGCCGATGAGCTGGTCCTTGGCCTGAGTCCAGACGCTGCGCGGAATGTAGGCACGGGAGGCGGCCGAGCACTTCTGCCCCTGGTACTCGAAGGCGCCCCGGACCAGCGCGGTGACCAGGACGTCCGGGTCAGCCGACGGATGGGCGATCACGAAGTCCTTGCCGCCGGTCTCCCCGACCAGCCGCGGGTAGCCGCGATAGCCAGCGATGTTCTCCCCGACGGTCCGCCACAGATGCTGGAAGGTGCCGGTCGAGCCGGTGAAATGGATGCCGGCCAGATCCGGGTGCGGCAGCGCGACCTCCGATACGGCTGTACCGTCGCCGGTCACCATGTTGATCACTCCGGGCGGCAGCCCGGCCGCCTCCAGCAGGCGCATCAGGTAGTGCGCCGACAGCTGCTGGGTGGGCGACGGCTTCCACACCACGACGTTGCCGAGCAGCGCCGGAGCGGTCGGCAGGTTCGCCGCGATCGAGGTGAAATTGAACGGGGTGATCGCCAGCACGAAGCCCTCGAGCGGCCGGTACTCCAGCCGGTTCCAGCTGCCGGGGGCGTTCGCGGGCTGCTCGGCCAGGAGTCGCCGGGCGTAGTGGACGTTGTAGCGCCAGAAGTCAATCAGCTCGCAGACGGCGTCGATCTCGGCCTGATAGGAGGACTTGGACTGCCCGAGCACGGTCGCGGCATTGATCTGCTGCCGCCACGGGCCCGCGAGCAGGTCCGCGGCCTTCAGGAAGATGGCGGCCCGGTCATCGAACGACAGCGCCTGCCAGCCGGGAGCCGCCTGCCGCGCGGCCTCGATGGCCGAGCGCACGTCCTGGCTCGTGGCGTTACGCAGCTGGCCCAGGACGTGCCGGTAGTTGTGCGGCTGAACGACGTCGACGGGCTCGCCGCCGCCGTGCCGCTGCTCGCCGCCGATCGTCATGGTCAGCTCGGCCTGCTCGCCGGCCAGCTCCTTGATCTTCCGCTCCAGCGCCCCGCGCTCCGGGCTGCCCGGCGCGTATCCCCTGACCGGCTCGTTCCCCGGAATAGGGACATTAGTGACGGCATCCATGGCGGATCGCTCCTTGCTTTTCCCGGCATCAGTGGCGGCAGATCCATCGTGCCATGACCGCCCAAATCGAGCCTCAGCCACCCGGTGCGCAGGTCAGCGGCCTCCGGCGCCGGCCGCTGCGGTGGCCGGCGAGCGCCTAGTCCCCGGCGCCGGCCAGGAAACCGAGCTCCTGCGTGGCGTACCACTGAAGCTCGAAGCCCTCGGCGCCGTCCACGACGAACCTGGCGTCATCATCGCCGGCATCGGCCGCCGGCAGCGCCGCTACCGCGGCGGCGATCTGGCTGGCGGCGGTGCTGTCGTCAACGTGACCGGCGGCGACATCCCGGACGCGGATCGCCGCCGTGACCCGGACCAGGGCCGGCTCGTCGAAGTCCGTGCCGGCAGCCGCGATCTGCTTGTCGGTCACCTCGGCCGCGAGCACCACCCGGCGGCGCGGCGCGGCCGGGTCCGCTGCCAGCAGCCGCAGGGACTCGCGCGCCGCGTGCATCAGCGCGACGTACTCGAGTTCCTCGATGTCGCCGCTGGAGTACCACTCGCGCAGCGCCGGCGTCACGGCGTAGCCGCGTACCGGCGCCGGCTCGATCGTGCCGGCACGCAGCAGCTCGGCAACGGCAGACAGAGTGGAAGGCAGGTAGACGCGCACAGCAGGCCCCGAAGCACGGCGAAGTAGAGCCTTGAGTCTGTCAGCCTGGCTGCCGCTAAGTCAGCCAAATGACGTCTCTGTCAGGCCAGCTCGCCCGCCAGCGCGGCTGCCGCCGACGGCCGCGATGACGGCCGCCACGGCTCCCTCCAGCGACTCATGCTCCCAGACGCGGACGACGTGCCAGCCGGCCGCCGTCAGGGCCGCGTCGGCTGCCTGATCGCGCTCGACGTTCCTGGCCAGCTTCGGCGCCCAGTACCAGGTGTTATTGGCGGGCTGGGTGCCGTGCTGCGGGCAGCAGTGCCAGAAACAGCCATCGACGAACACCGCCACCCGCCGGGCGGTGAACGCGATGTCAGGCCGCACTCGCGCGCCCGCCAGGTCCAGCCGGAAGTCCTTGCGGTAGCGGTAGCCGCGGGCGTGCAGAGCGCGCCGCAACGCCAGCTCGGGCTTGGTGTCGCTGCGCCGGTTCGCGCGCATGTTGGCTGAGCGTCCGGCATTGAGCGGCTGCGGATAGTCGGCCACAGCCGCTAAGGCTAGTCCGGTAAGACCCCTCATTCCGGCGGGAACGCGGCAGCACCACCCCCGGCCGTCAGCCGGCTCGGGCTGCCTACGCGAGCCGGACCCTGAGCAGCCCGGCGACCCGGTCCGCGGTGCCGCCGGCATCACTGTGCAGCACACCGGTGAAGCCAAGCTGCTCGGCGGCGGTGATGTTCGCCTCGATGTCGTCGACGAATACGCACTCCTCCGGCTCGAGGCCGAGCAGCCCGGCCGCGTGCAGGAAGATCCGCGGCTCCGGCTTACGCATGCCCACCTCGGAGGAGATGACGACGGCGTCGAACATCTCGGGAAACAGCTCGGTCGGGTAGCTGCCGCCCCAGGAGTTGGACAGCAGGCCGGTCGGCACCCCGTCGGCGTGCAGCCGCCGGAAGAGCGACACCATCGCCTCGTCGAGCACCGAGCCGGCGAACATGCGGGCCAGCAGACCCGGCCCGGCGACCGGGCCGCCGTCCTCGAGCACGAGCTCTCGGGCCAGCGCCAGCTCGAACTCGTCGTTCGTGCACTCGCCCCGCTCCAGGGCGTGGATCGGGTTGGTGTCCTGCTGGCCGCCGGCGTAGGCCTGTTTCACCCACCCCCGCATGACCGCGACGTAGCTGGCGCGGTCGATGCCCTCCGCTGCCAGCCACGCATTGACGCTGTCCGAGATGGGGTTGGTCAGGACGCCGCCCCAGTCCGTGATCACTCCGCGCAGTTCAGCCACAGCCTGATGGTAAGCGAGCCCCTGAGCCGTGCTCGCCGGCCGGGCTGCTGACAGAATCGGCGGCATGGATCAGCGCACAGCGGTAGTGACGGGAGCAAGCAGCGGAATCGGCGCGGCGACGGCCGTTCAGCTCGCCGAGGCGGGGTACCGGGTGGTGCTGACCGCCCGGCGCGCCGACCGGCTCGCTGAGGTCGCTGACCGCATCACGAGCAAGGGCGGCGACGCTCTGGTGCACGAGCTGGACGTGACCGACCGGCCGGCCGTCGACGCGCTCGCGGCGGCGCTGGACCGGTGCGACGTGCTCGTGGCGAACGCCGGCGGTGCGATCGGCGCCGACACTGTCGCCACCAGCTCGGCCGCGGACTGGCAGGCGATGTTCGACGTGAACGTGCTCGGCGTCCTGAACGCGGTTCAGGCGCTGCTGCCTAAGCTGGTCGCGACTGGCGCAGGCACGATCGTGCTCATGGGCTCCACCGCCGGGCTGATCAGCTACGAGGGCGGCGGCGGCTACGTGGTCGCCAAGCACGGCACCCATGCGATCGCCGAGACCCTCCGGCTCGAGCTGTTCGACCAGCCAGTGCGGATCATCGAGATCGCGCCCGGCATGGTGAAGACCGATGAGTTCGCGGTCAACCGCTACCGCGGTGATGCCGGCAAGGCCGCCGCCGTGTACGCGGGGGTGAAGGAGCCGCTCACCGACGCCGACGTGGCCGACGCAGTGGTCTGGTCCGTCACCCGGCCAGCGCATTTCAACGTGGACCTGATGGTGATCAGGCCGCGGGCGCAGGCAGCGCAGTACAAGGTTTTCAGGGAGCAGTAACCGCGTCCGAATGAGTTGGCGCAACCGGGGTACCTCGCCGCCCCGGAGGCAGCCATGACAGATGACGCTAAGACCCGCTTTACCGCTCGTTCGTCGCATCGGTTGATAGTCACCGCTCTCGCAGCCTCGGCCGCTCTGGTCACCGCGACCACAGCCTGGGCCGGGACGGCACTCGCCGCTCATTCACCTAGCAGCACCCCGTCCCCGTCCGTCAGCGCGGCGCCAGCCTCGAGCTCGCCCGCGCCGTCCGCGTCGCCGACGCCCGAGCCTTACTCCTGCGCGCCTAACGGCCCGGCGGGCAGCCAGACGATCTTCGGCACCTTCGGCGACGCCAGCGTCATCGGCTGGACCGGGAACACCCAGGCGGTCGTCGCGTGCCTCGGCGGCAGCTTCTTCGTCGACACCAGCCCCGCCGACGCCGGGCCTGGCAGCGCCAGCACCGCCGCCGTAACGGGCACCAGCTATGGCTACGGCATCTACAACGACACGGCGACGACGTGGACCAACGCCGACGGATACCTGCCGGCGCTTGTCACCACCTTCGATGCTGACGGCGCGCGCATCTCGATCACGAACTTCGGCGACAAGGACGTGATAGGCGGTCACAACTACGTCGTCATCTACTCGCGAGTGCAGGTGACAAACCCTACGGGCAGCGCGCTGACGGTCAATCCGGCGGCTACGGCGGGCCTCGTTCCCCTCGCTAATGTCTCTAATACCGTGCCGGCGCACGCCACCGTGGATCACGACTACGCCGTCGTCTCCAACGAGTTTGGCGGCAGCTATGCCGCGCCGTCGGCGGCGGCGCTGGTCTCGGCCGGCGGTTACAGCCAGCATTTCGCGCACATGCGCGCGTACTGGAATGCACAGCTCGCGGGCATCGCGCAGATTCAGCAGCTGCCGGACCAGAGCCTGACCGACGCCTACCGCACCGGCTTCATCTACACCCAGATCATCCGGTCCGGTGACGAGCTCAAGACCGGCGCGAACGGCTACGACAAGGAGTTCAGCCACGACGTCATCGGCATCCTGGCGAATCTGTTCACCCAGGGCTACACCAGCGGCGCGCACGGCCTCCTGGACCGCGCCCGGTACGTGATCGGCACCCAGACCCAGTACGACGACGGCGTCTGGACCTATCCGTGGGTGTGGGCGATCTACCTGCTCAAGACCGGCGACCTGAGTTTCGTCAAGGCCAACTTCGACACCGAGGGGCCGGCTGGCGCCACTGAGCCGAGCATCGAGGACACCGCGCACCTGATCGCGACCGACCGGACCGGACCGGGCGGGATCATGGAGGAGACCAGCGACATCGACGCCAACGGCTACTGGACCATCGACAACTACGAGGCACTGATGGGCCTGGCGGCCTACCGGTGGCTCGCCGACCAGATAGGCAACACCGCGCAGGCGAGCTGGGCCGCAAGCCAGTACAACAGCCTCCTCGCCGCGACCAACAAGACGCTGGACGCGACGATCTCGGCCAGCCACCTGAACTATCTGCCGTGCTCGATGATCGAGCCGAACACCGACAACCGGTGCGCCAACGCCGAGGACGCCAACTGGGCCGCGCCGTTCCTGTTCGGCCGGTGGGCGTGGGACGGCTACCTGTTCGGCGCGAAGCTGACCGGTCCCGGCATCAGCCTGATCAACGCGACCTACTCCTACGGCTTCAGCCGGCTGGCGGGCAAGCTGCCGCCGGACACCTTCGGCGGCTATCCCACGCAGTACTACAGCACCGCCTACAACGCCGGCTACGGCGAGTGGGGCCTGGCCAGCACGCAGTACCGGGATCAGGGCATCCTCAGTTACGAGTTCATGATCGCGGACGGGCAGAGCGGCCCGTACTCGTGGTGGGAAAGCCAGCAGTTCCCGAACCCGGGCTCGCCCTGGACCGGCACCCATCCCGAAGCCGGCAACGGCTCGTCACCGCACGCGTGGGGCATGGCCAACGCCAACATGGTCCTGCTCGACTCACTGGCGGCGCAGCGCGCGGACGGCAGCCTGATCGTCGGCCGCGGCGTGCCGAACAGCTGGGTCCAGCCAGGCAAGGTCATCCAGCTCGCGCACTTCCCCACCACCGACGGACGGCACATCGGCCTTACCATCAGGGTGAAGGGCCTCGCCGTCACCCTGACGCTGACCGGTCAGCGGCCCTCCGGGCCCGTGCTGTTCCAGCTGCCGGCCTTCGTCGGCAACATCGCCCACGCGAGCGCCGGAGTAGTGAGCGGCAAGACCGGCACCGTCACGATCAGCCCGTCCACTCCGACCGTTACCGTGACGCTGGCACACTCGGCCGCCAGCTAACCCCCGGAGGAAACATGGAATACCGGACTCTCGGCCGCAGCGGGTGCGCGGTGTCCAGCCTGTGCCTGGGCACCATGACCTTCGGTGCCGAGACCGCGCAGGACGTGGCGCACCAGCAGCTCGACCGGTTCACCGAGGCGGGCGGCACCATGGTCGATACCGCGGACGTCTACGGCGACGGCAGGTCGGAAGAGATCATCGGCCGCTGGCTGGCCCAGCGGCCGGCCGACGTCACCGACCCGGTCGTCCTGGCGACCAAGGGCCGCTTCCCGCTGACGCAGGCGCCGAACGCTTCCGGGCTGTCGGCGCGTCATCTGACCAGGGCGCTCGA
>Ga0302326_10020595_pt1 | contig 13564 bp, 6 predicted proteins | sample Palsa_T0_3_FD_202264 | JGI IMG/M metagenome (GOLD analysis project Ga0302326, IMG submission 202264) | Peat permafrost microbial communities from Stordalen Mire near Abisko, Sweden - Palsa_T0_3 | ecosystem: Environmental > Terrestrial > Soil > Palsa > Peat permafrost | place: Sweden: Abisko... | reverse complement strand
GCGCGCAAGGGGCGGTTGCGCGATGCCTACGACGTGATCGTGATTCCCAACGGCGGACGCGGCAGCGCCAAATCCCTGGTCTTCGATATCGAGCCGAAAAACAAGCCGCTGGCCTACGTGAAGTCGCCGGAGTTCAAAACGCTGGGCATGTACGGATCGTCCGAAGACATCACCGGCGGCATGGGTCTTGCCGGCGTGGACGAATTCGACAAGTTCGTCAACCAGGGCGGCGTTCTGATCACGCTGGGCGGGGCGAGCTACTTCCCCGCCGAATTTGGCATCACGCGCACAGTGGAAGCGGCGCACCCCACGCCCACGTTCTATGCCCCGGGACCCATCGTGCAGATGAGCGTCAGCCGTCCCACGCATCCCATCTTCTACGGGTATACGGAAAAAACCATGCCCGTGCGCTGGGCGGGCGGTCCACTATTGCGCGTGCCGCAGACCGGGCGGCGGTGGGTGCTGGCGCAGTTTCCCGGCGGCGATGACTCAGTGATGAGCGGCTTGATGAAGGGCGCTCAGGAGATCCGCGGCCGTCCCGCGATTGTGGACGTGCCCACCGGACAAGGCCGCGTCATTTTGTTCGCCACCAATCCCGCTTACCGCTGGCAGAATCTGGGCGAGTTCAACATGCTGGCGAATTCGATTCTCAACTTCAACCACTTCCCTGCCCCGCCAAGCGAGTCCGAGATGCCGACAGACGGGACCAGCGGCCGAGGCGGGCGGCGAGGACAGTAGGCGTTGACTGGGTGCGCGCCAATGTGGGACAGACTCTCTCGTCTGTCAATCCGCGATCTCGGCGATTTTTTCCCAGCTTCTGACCACTGACCTGACGTGGGGGTCCCGTCTTCCCATTGCTCGCGCCACGCTACCATACCTGTAGTGCGTCCGCTTGTTGCAAGACGCGCTCATGACGAACCAGCGCCGCGCGGTCAGTTGGTCCAAAATGGCTCGTCCGATGGCCGCCCCGGGTAACTAATTGCGTTGCCCTTTGGACATCGGCGCCCCGAATGCCTACCAATTCGCGGTTGAGCACTGACGAGCCAAACACTGCGCGCTGGCGCCTGCTGATACGGGCGCTCCATTCGCGCAACTACCGGCTGTTCTTCGAAGGCCAGGTCGTTTCCCTGATTGGCACATGGATGACCCGCGTGGCCACCAGTTGGCTGGTCTACCGCCTCACCGGTTCGGCTTTTCTCCTGGGATTGACCAGCTTCGCCAGCCAGATCCCCATTCTTTTTCTGACTCCCTTCGCCGGCGTATGGGTGGACCGCTGGGATCGTCATCGCACTCTGGTGGTCACTCAGATTCTGGCGATGCTGCAATCGTTCGCGCTAGCGGCGCTGGCGCTGGGCGGCATTATCACCGTGTGGGAAGTCATCGTGCTGGCGCTGATGCAAGGCGCTATCAATGCGTTCGACATGCCGGCGCGGCAGAGCTTCGTGGTGCAGATGATCGAGCGCCGCGAGGATCTTGGCAACGCCATCGCGCTGAACTCCTCCATGGTGAATGGCGCGCGGCTGATCGGTCCGGCCATAGCGGGCGTGTTGATCGCCACGGTGGGCGAGGGCTACTGTTTCCTGATCGACGGCTTCAGCTACATGGCGGTAATCGCGTCGCTGCTGGCAATGAGGGTGGCCCCGGCGCACGCGCACGGCGTCTCGCGGCCGCTTACCACGGAAATCGTCGAGGGGTGGCGCTATGTGAGGGATTCGGCGCCTATCCGCTCCGTGCTGTTATTTCTGACATTAGTGAGCCTGGTCGGGATGCCCTATACCGTGCTGATGCCCATTTTCGCCAGGGCCATTCTACACGGAAACGCCCACACCTTGGGATTCCTGATGTCGGCGGCGGGGCTGGGAGCACTCGCCGGCGCAGTCACGCTGGCCATGCGCCCAAGCGTCCTTGGGCTCGGAAGGGTGATCGTGTGGTCCGCCGCTCTGTTCGGCGCGGGGTTGATCGGCCTCGGGTTGTCGCGCGTGCTATGGCTCTCGCTGCTTGCAATGGCCGCCGCCGGCTTCGGCATGATGCGGCAAATGGCCTCCAGTAATACCATCCTGCAAACGATCGTCGCCGAGGACAAGCGCGGCCGCGTGATGGCGTATTACTCGATGGCGCTTCAGGGCGTCGCGCCTTTCGGCAGCCTCGGCGCCGGCGCCATCGCGGCCAAAGTGGGAGCGCCTCTGACCATCATGGGCGGAGCAACCTTCTGCCTGTGCGGCGCCGCGTGGTTCGCCTGGCGGTTGCCGCGCCTGCGCCGCGCGGTGCACCCCATTTACGCGGAATTGGGCATCTTACCGCCGCTACCGCCCGAGCCCTGACTATGCACACTTCAGAGGTAGCGCACGCTTTAGCTTGCCCGGCGGTCGAGCGAAGCTCCCCGCGTACCGCACGTATCTGGCTCACTGAGATGCGCAAATACGTTGGACGCTATGTTATAACCGCGGCTGCCGGGATGACTATCGGATACCATGCTTCCGTCTTGCGACCCCGCGGCAATCCACGCGAGCTCGCGCTGAAATAACATACGGCTAAGCTTGGCCGGCGCCTATCTGTATGCTCCGCTCCGCCTTTGAATAGGCGTTGGGATCGTGATACAGCGCCCCTTCCGGAAGCCACTCCCACAGAAACCCCAAGTCTTTGCGTACGAGGTCAAGATAAAACTGAGGAAGCTCGGTGGTCTCCTGTTCAAAGTAAGGGCGAAATTGCCGGTCCTCGTCCAGCCGCCGCCGAATGTCTCTGTGATACCGGATCCTTCCAAACCCCTCCGTCGAGACAGCCCGCACCAGATTCATGCCCCGTGAGGTCAGCCCTTGCGTCGCGCGGAAGCGGCGCATAATAGCCTCCCATGAGAAGGAGTACCGGGTCAGATCGATAACGTTGTCATAGAAGTCACTCCAGGAATAATTCCTGGGTCTGACGTTCATGGCCTGGTTGTTATTCAGGAAATGGAAGGGAAAGGGCAGCACGCGGTTGGCACGCTGATAGTCCAGGTTGAGCGGCGCGGCGCGGCCGAACGCCGTGAGCAGCGAATAGCCCGGAAATGCGCCCGGCGTCAGGTCCAGAAATCGCTTGGTAAGTTCAAAGGGTTCCACTCCTTCGTCGCTATCCAGTCCCAACACGAAATTGGTTTGTACATATGGTATGTAACTCAATATCAAATTGACGTGCTCGGCTACCTGGCGGACCTTATCCATCCCCCGTTGTGCGCCGGTCTTCGACTTATTGCCCAAATCGAACCATGACTCGACGCCGGGCAACAGGGCTTTGAAGCCATTGTGCTTGAGGCGCTGCAAGTGCGGTTCCGAAAGCAGGGACAGACTGCTTTCGGCGATGAAGTCGATGCGGTCCGGAGGCACGGCTCGCTCAATCGCTTCCATGTAATCGCTGAATCGGACGCCGAAATTGGGATCGTGCCAACCTACCATGGGCCGCTTGAACTTAGTCAGCAGGAACCTCAGGTCGTCTTGAATCTCATCGAAGTCCATAGGCTGATAGGGCACGGCCGCATCGATGCAGAAACTGCATGTATACGGACACCCCAGGCTGCCGAGCATGGGAACGAATTTGATGAAGGGCGCTTTCTTGAGAGTGGGTTCGATAAACTGCCAGCGCTTGCGCACGCCTGGAAGTGTCTTAGGCTGCTGCCCGGCCGCTATGTGCACGCCCGCCGGCCGATGTTCGGAGCAGTCCCGCAAGACGTCGCGGAGTGTCTCCCTATCGGTAAAGCCCAGGACATAGTCGAAATACCGCTGGGAGTCTTCCGGGTAACATCGGGCATGCGGTCCCCCAATCGCGGTGATGGCGCCTCGCGCGCGGAACAGGTTACTCAGGGCGTACGCGGTATGAGCCGCTTCAGTGAAGGCGCCGATGAAGACCAGATCGACCTTGGACGGTAACTCCTTCTGCAGGTCTTCAAAGCCGGTATAGCAGACGAAGGTAACGTCATGCCCTTCCTCCTGGCACCATACGCCGACTACCTGCGGCATGATGCTGGCAAGATTGGGACTCATGACGCGAGCGTATAAAGCTCGCGTCGGACCCCTGGAAACAATGTCTATAATCCCGATATGAAGTTTTCTCATGTGAATAACGGCTCAACCAGTCCAGTGGGTACTCTATCGCAGTCCGAGGTTACTTCGGCATACTGTAAGTTTGTAAATGGATGAATTCATACGCATGACGCTATCGCGCGTGGGGTCGCTTACGCGAACGCCCTGTGCAGAGGCATCGCCCGGCGCAAACCGCGCCTCTAGGACTAAATCCCGGCGGCCGGCGTGGCTGCCATCATGACCACGATACATGTCCGGTGAAGTGTTTCGCATGAAATCCGCCAAGCCCAAGCATCGATAGCTTTCGTCCGTCCAGCCTCACGTTCGCGTGGGCACTGTGTCATTGACCAAGGCCGGCATGATACGCAAAACCCAAGCACATATGCCATTGTTAACGGGCAATCACATGGCGCGCCGCCCGTATACCCGATGCGATGGCGCCGTGGACTGTCGCACTGTGGCCGTCTAAGTCGGTGGCCTCACCGGCGAAGTAGAGCGTGTCCGCGACTGGGGTGGCGAGGGCTTCGCGCGCGGCCAGCTTACCCGCCGGCACATAGCTGTAGGCGCCGCGAATGAACGGGTCCGCGTGCCAATCGTGAAAATGGGCGGCAAGCACCGGAAGCGGCGAGATGCCCGCAATCCGCTCCAATGACTCGATCGCGCGGCTCACCACGGCGATTCTCGATTGCCCCAGCAACGGACTTGCCGCCGGGCCGGCGCTCCAACCGGTGATCAGCGGCGCATGCACCGGATTCGGTCTCCACCATGTCGGGAAAACTGGCGCTTCGGAAAAGATGAATCCGGCTCCGGAAAGCTCGGGAAGGCGTTCCCAGAAACTCGAATGCACACGTAGCGTCACACGGAACGCCTGCCCGAATGCGAGCGCGCGCGCCGCGGCGAGAATCTCCCCCGGCTCAGGGTCGAAGCCGATCGCGCTACGCCCATCAGGTTCGGATTGCAGCACGCCCAGCGGAACGGTGACAATCACCCGCCGCGCGACCAGCGTTTCACGCCGTCCGTTCAGCGCCGACCGCACATGTACTGTCGCCTCGCCGGGCTTCCACGCAATCCGTTCGACCACTGAGTTGAGTTGCAGCTTGTCATCCAGCGCTTCAATTCCGTGGAGTAAAGCCAGCGGCACGGAATCGTAGCCATTGAGGATGGAGAACGACCGGTCTCCATCGATCCGATCCGCAGCCTGCGCATCTTGGGCAAGCGATGCGATGCCAATCGTTCCAGCATCGGCGGCGTTGAACCCCTCCACGTAGCGGGTCGCCCTGCGCTTCACCGCGGCGGAGAACTCGGCCCGCCCGATGAAGCTGGCAAAACTTTCGTCGGGCCCTTTCCCGGCCGCCTGTTCCACCGCGGACGTCGCCAGGCCGATGGCATCGCCCATCTCTTCGTCGTGCACAAGCTTGCCACCGTCCATTCGGATCGCATTCCAGCCACGTTCGACTACCGACAGGCTGGCGCGTGTGGCGATATCCCAGATCTCGCGCGGGCGGCCGTGGACAAACTCGGCTCCGAGCTCAATCGGCGCCGGCGATAGTGGATCGTGGACGGTGAAAATACGCCCGCCGATGCGTTCCTGCGCCTCAATGCAGCGGGCACGCGTACCGGCGCGATCCAACTCGCGAAGCGCGGCAAGACCCGCGGCGCCGGCTCCTATGATCAGGACATCCCACGGCTCAGCCATTCCCGTACATGGTTGTACCATGAGTAAGCCATGCACGCCGCCCGACTCCGATCAGAGCCACGACCGTGAGGGAGTGATTCTCCGCAAGAGCAGATGACCACCGACTCGCGGAACCAGCGCCTTACATCTCAAAAGAAGAACCGCAGCGCGACTTCCATCGCCCGCGCCCCGTTATCGCTGGTGATCTTGCCGTAGTTCACGTTGCCGATCGTCGTATTCGGATTCTTGAAATTTGGGTGGTTCATCGCGTTGTAGAATTCGCCGCGGAACTGTACCCTCAGCTTCTCGCGGACTGAGAAGTTGCGCATCAGGGCGGCATCCCAGTTATTGATTCCGGGGCCGAAGAAGGAATAACGCGGCTCGCTTCCGGGAATGAAAGCCGGCGCCGCCACAAAAGCCGCCGTATTGAACCATTCAGCCAGCGTGCGCTGATCGCTCGGAAGCGCGCCCGCGGCAATCTGGTTGGGTCGCTGAATGCCGGTGAACCCTCCCAGGCCGTTGGAACTCTGCGTGACTTCCAGCGGCAGGCCCACCTGAAACTCAGTGATGCCCGAAAGTTCCCACCCGCTGACCGCGTCCCGCACCACCGGGACGCCGTTAAGAACCTTACCGCCCCGTCCCAGCGGAATTCGATAAACGTAGCTGGCCACGAAGCGATGCGGTACGTCATAAGACGCGATTCCGTGCTCCGCCGGCAAGTTATAGATGTTCTGGATCGCCGTAGACCCAGCGGGGCCATCCACATAATCCGTAACCTTAGACCAGGTATAGGCGAACGTGAGTACGCCATTGTCCCAGCGGCGTTGCAAACTAGCTTCGAGCGCGTTGTAGAACGAGGTTGCGTCGTTCGACAGATAGGTGACATTCAAGTACTGGGGAAACGGCCGCAACGACTGTGGAACGCTCGAAACGCCCCACTCGCTTTCCGGCAACTGATTCTGCGGGATACCCTCCGGTAACTTAGTCCCCTTTGTACCTACATAGTCGGCCTCGGCGAGCCAGTTACCCGGGAATTGCCGCTGCACGCCGATTTGCCAAGTCTGGTTGTAGGGGGTGCGGGTGCGAGAGTCTAGCTCCGTAACATTGCTGGTTGGGTTGGTTAGACTGGCGGGGATGTTCGGTTGCCCGCTTGCATTCACGTTGTAGCTATACGCCGGAACGCCGTTGGCGAGATAATACGCCGGCGTGACGTTATTATCCGGACTTTGAAAAGTTGCGCTCACGGCATACTGAGACGAGAGCCCGGTAGTTGCGTATCCGATGGAAGGCAGACGATAGATGCCGTAACCGCCGCGCAGCACGGTGTTGGGCGCGAGGTTCCACGCAAAGCCGATGCGGGGAAGGAAATCGTGATAGATGTTCGGCGAGAAATTCCGCGGTACGCCATTCCGGCCGGCGAACTGAACCAGGCCAAGGTTTCCCGTAACGGGGTTGATGACGTTGGGATTGAAGCTGGCGTACTGATTGTTGGCCTCAGTGTATGGGCCATCGAACTCCCAGCGCACGCCCAGGTTGACGGTCAACTTCGGAGTCACCTTGAAATCGTCCTGAATGAAGGCGCCGGCGCTGTTGATATCTTCGCGGTAGGTATAGTCGTTGAAGCTGATTGAGGTGGTGGCGGGCGTGCCCAGCAGCAGATCGGCCAATCCGAAACCAGCTTTGGAATCGTTAGGCGTATCGGTAGAAAACGTGTTACTGAAGGTATAACTGCCCGATAACTTACCGGGGGCGTAGTCGTTATACATCTGCCGGCGAAGGTCTCCGCCGATCTTGATCGAGTGGCGTCCTCTGAGCCACGTCAGGCCGTCGCTGAACACCCAGCTGCGATCGCGGTCGTGGCTGTTGGCGCTGGCCCCCAGCCCGATCATTTGAGACACGCTGATGGTGGGAAAATTCTGCAGCGACACGCCCTGCAATCCAAGCTCCGGCGCCGGTCCGCCATTGTTGCCGGTGTAGTTGATTTCCTGTACGAAACCGATGCGGAAATCGTTCACCACGACCGGGCTGAAGACGTGCGTTTCACTCAGCACCGCTTGCGTATCCGTCCATCCGCTGGCCGTAGAATTATTGGCTTTGTTGGGGATGTCTTGAGCGGGTGGCGAGTTGGGGCTATATTGGCCGAAGCGGGCGAAAGCGCGGTCGTTTGGTCCGAAATTCTGATCGAGACGGCCCAGGTACTGCCAGACATTGTTATAGCTGGAGGGCGTCACGGCATAATTGTTGCCGTTGATATTAGCGTTTGGCTCGGGGTAAAATTTGGCGATCTCTGCCGCCACCGGGTCGATCCGATTAGTGGGAATGATGTTGCCCGGGAACTGGTTGCGGACCATCACTCCGTTAGCTCCAACGTGCACGGTGGCCGGATCGTAAATCGGAACCATCGCGCCGCCGGCCACAGTCTGCGAGAAGTTACCCTCTTTTTGCAGATCGGTGGGGACCAAGCCGGAATAGACGTTACCCTGGGAAGCTTCGGTCACGTTGAAGTCCACGAAGAAGAACGTCTTATTCCGTCCGTCGTAAAGCTTCGGAACCTCTATAGGACCGCCGATAGTCAATCCCGGATCGTTCTGTACGTACTTGGATGTGCTCTGAGCCGGTGAGAAGAAGTCGCGGCCGTTGAGCAAGCGGTTGCGAAAGAGGTCGTATACGCTGCCGTGCAGTTCGTTACTGCCGGAGCGCGTCGTGGCAATCATCACGCCGCCGCCGGTATGGCCATACTCGGCGGAGAATGGCGTAGTTAACACTTTGAACTCACTAATTGAATCCGGGCTCGGAGTCAGAGTGTAAGTCTCATCGGAGGGATTGGTCGTAGGGAGTCCATCGACCAGGATTTCGTTAGTTACTCTCCGCCCGCCGGCAAAGCTGAATCCGTTAATGTTGGTGTAGGTGTTTCCGTTGGTGGTAACACCCGGAATTACTTTGGCCAGAAGAAAGGGCGAGCGTCCACGGCTGTTCACCACGTCTTCCGGGAGGTTGACCAGTTGATCCGCGTCCACTACTTGGCCGATTTCCGGCGAAACATAATCCACCTGGCTCGTCGAAGCCGCCACTTTCACTACTTCGGTGGCGTCGCCAATTTCGAGAGTCGGGTCCATACGCCGGTCCTGGTTGATCTGCAATAGCACTTGCGATTCGACGTGCGACTTGAAACCGGCCGCGGCGAATTCGACGGTGTATGACCCCGGCTTCAGGTAAGTCGCGATGTAATCGCCCGAATCGTTGGATACGGTTTTAAAAGCCGTGTTGGTAGACTCTTCCGTGATGGTGACCATCACCTTGGGAATCGCCGATCCTGTCCTATCCAGAACCCGGCCGCTAATGGAGCCGGTATAGCTCTGGGCGAAGAGTGCGGCTGCGGTAAGCAGTAACAGGAAACACTTCGGGCGCATAGTGAAACTCCTTGACTGGGAATAGATATCGCGCGAGCGCGTATTACAAATCGAATACTTACTGCCTTGCAGTGATATGGATAACTGTCCCACGCACGGGCCGAACCGGTCAAGAAAATACTCGGTTACAAACTCGGCGAGACAGTAATTGATTTGTAATTCCGGAGCGGGGGATATGCCTGGATCTAAATGCCGCGCAGAGCCACTACTGTCACATCGTCGTCGCGCGACCCGCGGCTGAATTCCGACACCGCGTCCACCACCGATTGCACCAGCGCGGCGGCTGTGGGCCACTTGCGGGTGCGCAGGGCGGTCTCGAGGCGCTGCTCGCCGAATTCTTCGCCCGCTTCCGTGCCCGCCTCAGTGACGCCATCCGAGTAAATCGTCAGGCAGTCGCCCGATCGCAACTCGGTTTCGGCTTCGACGCAGCTCCACTGGGCGAATGCGCCAAGCATGGTGGCGGTAGGATACAGATGTTCCATTTCGCCCGAAGCCCGCAGTAACAACGCCGCGCAGTGGCCGCAATTCACATAGCGCAGCCGATGTGTGCGGTCGTCATAGATACCGAAAAAGAGCGTGGCGAAGCGCTCGGCCGCGGTGGATGCGAAGAAGTGCCGGTTCACCGTAACCAGAGCCTCGGCCGGCCGTAGCAGCGCGCCCGGCGGCTGGCTCCGGAAACACGCTTGCAAATTCGCCATCAGCAAAGCGGCCGGAACGCCCTTGCCGGAAACGTCGGCGAGCACGAAGCCCAGCGTATGCTCGGCAACCTCCAGAAAGTCGTAGTAATCGCCGCCCACCTCGCGCGCCGCCACGCATTGGCCGGCGTAATCTACCGTTTCGAGGCGCCGCAGATTGTGCGGGAAGAGCTGCTGCTGCACGTTGGCGGCAATTTCCAGCTCAGACCTGCGCCGCCGCTCGGAATCGGCCTGCTTGCGAATCGACGCCACCACGCGGTCGTTATCCCACGGTTTCTGGATGAAGTCGCACGCTCCCCGGCGCATGGCTTCCACGGCCAGATCTACGTTGCCCCAAGCCGTCATCACGATAACCGGCGTATTATTGCCTTGCGCTTCCAGGCTCGCCAGCAGGTCAAGCCCTTCTTCGCCCGAAGTGGTGTCGCGGGTATAGTTGAGATCGGCCAGAATGAGGTCGAACGATTCGGTGCGCGCCGCGTGCAGCAGCGCCTTAGGCGATTCCACCGTGACCGATTGCCAGCCCTGCCCCTTGAGCAGCAGCCGCATGGCCTCGAGTACGTCGGCTTGATCGTCGGAGACCAGGATGCGGAACGGTTTGGGGCGCGGCGGTGTTGCGGTTGTGGTATCCACGGCAGGTATCATCCAACTTCGATTTGGAGCACGTTTCGGTCCCGCGCAAGCTGCTGTGACCCGGAGAGTTACCGGTGCACGAGTGTCCGGTTCCGGGACGAGATGTCCATTGTGGGGCGCCGCTCAAGATCTGCAATTCTCGATCAACGCCGCGAACGCCGCCGCGTCAGAATTATTGAGTCGTTCCCTGGCAGCGGATGGGTGGGCGGCTGTGGTCCACCGCCAATCGCGTCCTTGAAGTTTTGTATTCCTTCGCCAAGTCCCTGGCCCAGTGTACGGATCTTGTGGCTGCCAATCAACAACGTTACTAGCGCCGCAAGCACGATAACTACGGGGATGCCCATGCGTCCATTGTAAGCCCGCACCGCCTACGAATCCAGCTTATAGATGGTCAGACCCGACAGCAGCTTGGGATAGAAATCCGTCGATTTTTGCGGCATCACGCCGCCCGCGAAGCTTGTGTCCGCCACTTGCTGCACGGACGTTGGCTTGAGCAGAAACGCAATCTGCGCAGCGCCCGTGCGCGCCGCATCCACCGCCGCGTCGATGCCGCGCGCGTAGCGGATAAACTGCTCGTTGCGCACCGCCTCTTCGGTAATGCCGAGCGCCTTCCCCAGCAAAAGATCGTGCAGTATGCGGATATCCAGCTCGCCGCGCGCTTCGCGCTCTTCCAGCATGTAGAGCTTGCCGCCGATCGCGGCGCCGATGATCGTGCTGCCTGTCCCGTTTCGCGCCCATGCTTGCGTCAGACGATCGGCCGAATCGATCTCCGCGACTTTGAAATCGACCGCCGCCGCGCGCAGGAATTCATCGGCGCGCTCCGCGGAAAGGCCGCTCACCAAGCGGTGTGTCGCCAATATTCGAAGGTCAGGCGAGTGCATGTTGACGAACGCCATCGCCACGCGGTCCGCACCGGGCAGATCGGGGTTCTCGTTGCGGAAAGCCATGGCGGTTTCATAGCGGTGGTGGCCGTCGGCGATCAGCAGCTTCTTGTCTGCCATGATTTGCTGGATGCTCAATCCGGCGCTCTCGGCGCCCGCGATTTTCCAAATGCGGTGCACCGCGCCGTACTCGTCCGTCACCTCGCCCAACGGCGCTGAAGCGGCTGCTTGATCGAGCAGCGCGTCGATGGCGCCCTCGGCGTCGGGATACAACATGAAGATCAGCTCGCAGTGCGCGTGGGTGTGCCGCAGCAGCTCCAAACGGTCCTTCTTCGGACCGGCCAGCGTACGCTCATGGCGATACACAATGTTGGCGGAGTAATCTTCCACCGCGCCCAGAGCGATGAAGCCCTTGCGCACCAGCCGCTCGCCGGTATCGGGGACAGTGAATTCCTGGAAGTAAGGATAGACGCCTGGCTCCGCGTCCTTGGCGAGAATGCCGGCAGCGATCCAATCGTTCAGATAGCCCGCGGCGCGCGTGTAGACGTTTTCGCTGTCGTTATCCACGTCGTTATCCTCGTAGCTGTCGCCGGGCTTGCGCTCGCCCAGAATCACCCGTACCAGATTGTACGGACTCTGCGCCAGATAGCGCGCCTGCGCCTCGGGCGTAATCTTGTCGTACGGCTGTGTGACCAAGTCCTGTAACGGGCCAGCCGCGGACGTGTAACGGTAGGGTTGGAAAGGATAGATTCGAGCCAACCCTTAGAATAACGAATTCGCTAGCGGTTTTTCGGCGCCGGCGGCGTGTTTTGATTGAGAACCACCGGCAGATCCGGCACGCGCCCTACCTGACCCCTCTTGGCCTCGTCGATATTCACATCGTAGTCTTCGAGGATCGTACCGAGCTGTTGTTTCAGGCTGGTGCGCGCGTCGATGTATGAGCGCCGCGCGTCCACTTCGGCCAGGTTGCGAGTGGTATCGTCGCGCTGGGCGATCACCACGTCGGTGATGGTTGAGGTGCCCAGTTCGTACTTCCGGCGCGTGCCGGCCAGCGTTTCGTCCTGCAGCTTGCGGGCGACGATGGCGCTTTCGTACGCCGCCTTCGACTGGCGCAACGCCGTGTAGGCGTTCAGCACGTTCAGCTTGATGTTGTTTCTGAGCTGCTTGTCCTGAAGCTCTGACTGGCGGTAGTTCAACTCGTCGGTGATCAAATCGGCCTGGGCGGCGCGATTGCGCAGCGGAATCGTGAGGCTGATGCTGGCGCTGTAGTTCGGGAAATTACGGTCGAAAATCTGGCCGAGCACCGTCCCATAGCCGCCCAGGAAGAACCCGTTTACGTCACCTGCGGTAATCGGACGGTACCCCAATATCTGACCATTGTTTCCAACGATAGGCACTTGCGCATTGCCCAGCGCCCCGGCTTGGCCGCTGTTGCTGAGTGTTACGTTGGCCGAAAGCGTAGGCAACAGATTGTTCTTGGTCCCCAGCATATTGAGCCGGGCGTTCTCCAGGCTGATCTGGTTATTCTCAATTTCCGTCCGGTGCTGCAACGCTTCGGCAATGAGATCCTGCAAAGGAACAATCGGCTCTTGCGCCGGCACTTCGATGTGATCGGTGGGGACAATATGCGCGGAAACAATGCCAATGTTATCCAACCCGCTGCGCGTGAGCACGCTCTTCAGGATCATCTCCTGCTGCAGTACCTGAGTTTCCTGAGTGACCACATCCTGCTCCGCGGACTTCATTTCGGCCTCAGCCTGAATGGTGTCGATGGGGGCGATTGACCCCAGTTCGGCGCGGCGTTTATTGTCAACGTAGAGTTTGTTATCGAGCTCGAGCGTCTGCTGCTTGATTTTCAGGTCTTCATTGAAAGACACCAGGTCCCAATAGAGGTTCACCACGTTCGCCACTGTGGAGATTACCTGCTGTACGAACTGCAGATCGGTGACGCGCAAATTGTTCTTGGCGACGTGCAGCGATCGCTTGTTGACTGCGATCCCAAAGCCGTTCAGCAGGTTCTGGGTGATGGACAAACTGGCGCTGCCTTGATCCACGGGGTTGAAAAGCGAGGTGGTGGCGTTTTGGTTCAAACCAAAGGTGCTGGTGGTGAAGAGTTGGACCGTGGTGCCGGTCCAGTACGACTCTTGAACGCCGATTACCCAGTTCTTGTATGCGGTAGTCAGGGCCGTGGTTCCCGTGATCACTGTCGAGGTCTCAGCGG
>Ga0302326_10020592_pt1 | contig 13565 bp, 13 predicted proteins | sample Palsa_T0_3_FD_202264 | JGI IMG/M metagenome (GOLD analysis project Ga0302326, IMG submission 202264) | Peat permafrost microbial communities from Stordalen Mire near Abisko, Sweden - Palsa_T0_3 | ecosystem: Environmental > Terrestrial > Soil > Palsa > Peat permafrost | place: Sweden: Abisko... | reverse complement strand
TTCATCCACCTGCGCGTCAACATTCTTTAATTCGGGCGAAGAAACGCTCTTATCGGGGTAGGATGCCTTTAGACACCCTTCGTCGACGTCACACTGTGGGCGCGGCAAGCCGAGGTGGCCGGAAAGGGCGACCGGTATTTATCGAAGGTCGTCTCCAATTGGACACCTGGGATGACAAACAGAGCGGACAGAAACGTTCGCGGTTACGTGTGGTGGCGGAAAATCTGCAACTACTGGGCGTACGCCAGGAAGATGAAGCACCGGCCTCATCGACGCCATCCCGTGGGCGAAGCAGTAAAAACGCATCTGTTCCGGCGAAAGGTGGTGGTGAGGAAACAGATGATGATTCGTATTAACAAAAGGTGAAATAACAGCGAAGGAGCGCGCTTTTTCATCTAACCCATCGGGCTTTATCGGTCTGGCCCAAAACTAGAAAGCTACATGCGCAGCTGCGGCGTGATAATGCAAGTCGGCTCGGGATCACGCGTCCCGGCCCTAGTTAGAGGTTATCCGAAAAGGGTTAAGTGGCTTTTGGTCATGAACTGGTAGGGCAGCGCCGAGGGGTCAGTTTTTGTGCCGACGAACTTTGGGGGCGTTTAACTTGAGTTTAAGTTCGTTCCGACATACTTTGTTTGACTCGACTATACATTGTTCTGCCCTCTTTTATATATACACTGCCGACTGGCGTAATTCTTAATTAGGCCGCGGCCCGCTCCACCTGTTCGGGCTCTCTTCTTCCGGAGCCGGATGATTTGAGAGATATTGTAGGCGAGCACTTTCTCCAGCATTTCGGCCAGAAAGTTCTCATGGGTGCGCCGCGCCATCTCTCCGAATTCAAAGACTTCTTTCAAAGTGAAGACCAGTACCGAAAATGGGGGCAGCCCGTTCCGCGAAAGACTTCTATCTACCTGTCCCGGCGCTCTGCCACTGCTCCTAGTCCTAGTACACCGACGACGATTTCTGCTCCCACCGCGCGACCTCACTCAAGGCAGACGGTAAAGATATCCTAATCGGTGACAATGATTCTTGCCATTCACGAGCGAGCACGCGTTGTTGCCATCACTCTTTACCATACGGGAAAGCAACCGAATCCGTCGAAAAAAGTATGGGAGAAGTCAATGAAGCCGGGCAATGCTCCTGCTGAGATACCGAAGGAAAACCCCTGGTCCCTACTTAAAAGGGATTCTTGCGCTTCGCTCCTCGCGGTCCTGAAGGGACGCTAGCTTGTTTCTGAGAGCAATGACTCTGACGATACTTGAACGATTATCATACCGTTATGCGAAGCGACTCTCGCTTGGCGAGATCGATCTACCGGCCGAAATTGGCCTAAACCACCCCTACCGCGTTCTCCCAATGACGGGCCGCTCGGAGGGCAGCCTGTTGGCAATTTTCGGCCTTGGTGTCCAAGGGATTCCCGAAAAGCGATAATATTGCGATCGTTGAATGGGACAAAGCGCTCCAGGTAATAAAGTACGAGGAGGGCATGAAGGTCCTAATGAAACCAACTGAGCAGTGAGCGGTAGATGAACCTAAGTCGTATAGGAGGGGTTGGGCTGATCACAAGAATTCCCGCGGTCACCTGGGGACTGGTTGTCATCCTCGCCATTTACGCTGCGTTTTCTCCGAGGATCTTGGACCCAGTTCATCTTCTGGATTTGAGCCGAGAGGCCGGCCCGTTGATCATCGTGGCATTTGCGCAGACCATCGTTATGATCGCGGGCGGCTTGGACCTGTCGATCGGCTCGGTCATCACGTTGACCGACGTGATCGCCGCTCAGTCTATGATGGGGGACCCTAACAGGGCGGTCCCCATCGCGTTGTTTTGTTTACTCCTTGGGGCACTGACAGGACTCATCAACGGACTGTTGGTTTCTGTCTTTCGGATTCCGCCGTTAATCACTACACTGGCGACCAACAGCATCCTGCTCGGCATTGCGCTGGTAATTTCCGGGGGCGCGCCCCGGGGCTCTATTCCTCAGAACATGCGTTTCTGGGGCAACGGTTTCATCGGTCCCATTCCGGCATCAACGGTCGTTTGGGTGCTTTTGGCGATCATCATTTTGGCCGGGATCGGACTAACCACTTTCGGGCGCCGACTCTTTGCGACGGGCGCCAACGAAAGGGCCGCATTTGGGGCCGGTGTGGAAACGAATCGCATCCGTGTGTACGCCTACGTTCTATCAGGAGCGCTGTCCTCGGTGGCCGGGCTCATTCTTGCTGCTTACATCGGCACCGGCAGCCTCACGCTCGGGACCGATTACACGCTTAACTCGATCGCCGCGGCGGTCTTGGGCGGGACGGCCTTCGAAGGGGGGCGAGGTTCACTGCTCGGAGGCGTCATCGGCGCGCTCTTCATCACGGTACTGGCAGGGATGCTCACTGTTCTCCAAATGGCCTACAGCGGGCAACTGATCACTCAGGGCATTGTGATCATCGTGGCCGTACTGCTTTATGAGTGGAAAGGGAGAATGCGCTACTCATAAACATTCACGATTTCTTGATTAACGAACCCCCACCCACAAACCCATATGATACTAAAAACCTTGCCTGTGCTTTTCACCGTCGGCTTAACCCTGAGCGCCTTTGCGGCCATCGACAAATTTACATCCATGGATGACATCGTCAACGAGGCGCTGAAACAGGCGAAACAGACGGTGGACACCTCAAAGTTTAAAAAGAATCCTCCTTACACCATCGGTTTCAGCAATGAAGCGGCGGTCAACACCTGGCGCGTCCAGATGGTGAGGGAAATGCAAGCCGAGGCGGATCGGCACAAGGACCTGATTAAAAACCTCTTCATAACCGACGCTAACGGTAACGTTTCTAAGCAAATCAGCGATGTCCAAGATTTGTTGGCCAAAGGAATAGATGCGCTCTTGTTAACGCCTCTCTCACCGGACGCCTTGGTGCCGGCGGTGACCAAGGCCGTGCGGCAGGGCGTTCCGGTGATCGTCTTTAACAGCAACATAAACGGGGATCGTTACACCAGTTTCGTTGGAGAAGATCAAGTGCAGTTTGGCTACGTTCTCGCGAAATGGCTCACGCAGAAACTGAATTGTCAGGGCAACCTGATCGTTCTCGACGGTGTCGCTGGCAACTCCGTTACCGAAGAGCGGTTCCAAGGTTTGGAGAAAGCCATCAAGGAATGTGCTGACCCGTCTAAAATCAAAATTCTGGCTAGGTATCCTTCCGATTGGGCGTATGACAAAGGGAAGATTTCGACCGAGCGGGCTTTGGCGGCTTATCCCAAGATCGACGGGGTGTGGTCGCAGGGCGGCGCGATGACTCAGGGCGCCATCGAAGCGTTCCAAGCGGCGCGCCGGCCCTTGGTACCAATGACGGGTGAAGATAATAACGGGTTCCTGAAGCTTTGGCAAAATTTGAGGCCTGAGGGATTCAGTAGCTGCGCGGGAAGCGACGCGCCATGGGAAAGCTCCATAGCGATTGTTTTCGCGCTGCGAGCGCTGCAAGGCGAACCGATCCCGAAGGACTTCCTGGTCCCGGTGCCTACCGTGACGGACGAAAACTTGGACAAATACGTCCGGCCGGACCTTTCGGACTCCTTCTGGGCCAATACGCGGTTGCCGGAACAAGAGGTCAAAAAAGATTACGCTGCTCAGTGAGGCTTCTTTCACCCTAGAGCCAAGGCCCGAGCTTAACTGTCCGGCGCTGCGGCAGTGCCGACCACAGCCATCGTGATGACCCCCAAAAGACAGGTGGACGCATCTCTTTCCCCCGGGAAACAGCAGCTTGGCGGTGCGCCCCTGTTGGAAATGAGGGACATCCGAAAATCTTTTGGCGCGACCCGCGCTGTCCAGGGGGTAAGCTTTGAGTGCTGCGCAGGGGAGGTTCACGCGCTCGTCGGAGAAAATGGCGCCGGAAAGTCGACCCTACTGAAAATTTTGGCGGGAGTTTACCGGGCCGATGGCGGCGAGGTCCTTATGGACGGCAAACCCGTCCAGATCCATTCTCCCCGTGAAGCCCAGGCGCTTGGCATCGCCATCATGTACCAGGAATTCAACCTGGTGCCTCCGTTGCCCGTCAGCGCCAACATCTTTCTAGGGAGAGAACCGCTGGGGATGGCTGGGATCGTGGATCGAAACAAGATGGATCGCGATTGCCGTGAACTGGGAAAGAGCTTGGGAATTGCGATCGACCCGCAGATGTCCACGGAACGGCTGAGGCCGGCCCAGCAGCAACTGGTGGAAATCCTTAAGGCGCTCTCCTTTGGGGGTCGGATCGTGGTCATGGATGAGCCCACCGCCGCCTTGGCCCCCAGCGAAGTGGACCAACTCTTAGCCATCATTCGCCTGCTGAAGGCCGAAGGGCACGGAGTGATCTTTGTCTCGCACCGGTTGCGCGAGGTTGGCGCTATCGCGGATCGGATCACGGTCCTCAAAGACGGGAGAAAAGTGAGCACGCTTTCCGCCGCCGAGGCTAATCCCGAAAAAATCGTTTCGCTTATGGTCGGGCGTCCCTTGGAGGCGCTGTTTCCCGAGCGACGAAAGCCAGCGGCCAAGCGTGCGTTGCTCCGAGTGAAACAACTGGGTAGCCGCGCGTTCCACGGGATTGACCTGGAGCTGAACGAGGGCGAGGTGGTGGGGCTTTTTGGACTGGAAGGGCACGGCCAACGCGAACTGGCTCGCGCGCTCGGGGGTTGGGAACGCTACCAAACCGGATCCCTGGAACTTGCCGGCAAGGACGCTCGCCTTCATCATCCTAATGACGCCATTCATTGCGGCATCTCCTTCGTTTGCGACGATCGCAAGAGGGAAGGCTTGGTGCTGGGGCACTCGGTTCGCAGCAACATCTCCCTGCCGGTTTTGCGAGATCTTTCCAAGCTCGGATTTGTCGACCCCAAACAGGAGCGAGCTCGTGCGGCAGAGTTGATCGAACTGCTGGGCGTTAAGCTGGCCGACAGCGACCAGGCAGTGGGAGAGTTGAGCGGGGGTAACCAACAGAAAGTGGCAATCGCTCGAGCGCTCATTAGCAAGCCCAAGGTCCTGATCTTACATGAGCCGACCCGCGGAGTGGACGTAGGTGCCAAACTTGAAATTTACCGGCTGATTGGTGAACTGGCGGAGAAGGGCGCTGCCATCCTTGTAGTCTCGAGCGACATCCTCGAAATCATCGGGCTATGCGATCGCGTGCTCGCGATCCGCGACGGGCGCATAACCAAAGAAATTGCCGGAAAAGACGCGACCGAAGAAACGATCATGTGGGCGGCCGTGCACCAAGTGGAGGCAAGTGGCGTCGCTGAGGAGCCGAAAAAGCCCGCGGATCAACAGGCCAGAAAACGGCGCCCGCTGCCGCAAACGGCGGTGGCCTTTTTGGTCTTGATAGGGTTGATCCTGATCACGTCCATCTTCTCGCCATCGTTTAGAACGGTCCGAAACTTCTCGAACCTCGTTGAACAGACGCTGCCGCTGGGGATCGCAGCCTTGGGTCAGACGTTTGTGATCATGACTGCGGGGATTGACCTCTCGGTCGGCTCGGCGATCAGCTTTGTTGTAGCCATCCTTTCCTACGTCATGGCGGGGCCTCTTGGGGTGCCGGGATCTATTGTTCTAGTACTTTTCGTCGGCGTTGCGGTGGGATCGATCAATGGGCTCGCGGTGACTAAGCTGCGGTTGTCCCCACTGATCGTGACCCTTGGGATGTTAAGCATTTTGCAGGGGCTGGCCCTGCAGCTACGTCCCGCTCCAGGGGGAGAAGTTCCCGATGCGTTTATGGACGCCCTGACGGGCCAGCTTGGCCCCATCCCTATGCCCCTCGTGCTCTGGGTGATTTTCGCAACCATAGGCATCTACCTGCTTCAGTTCACCCGCTTCGGGGCCCACCTTTACGCGGTGGGCGGCGAAGAGCGCTGCACCTATTTAAGCGGCGTTAAAACCGACCGGGTCAAGATCGGCGCCTACGTGATCTCGGGGATTTCGGCGGCCGCTGCTGGCATCTATTTAGCGGCACGTATTGGTTCGGGCGATCCTTTGGTCGGGCAATCTTACGCGCTGGATTCGGTCACAGCGGTGGTGGTCGGCGGGACCAGCTTGTACGGAGGCCGGGGCTCAGCGGTGAATACGATTGTAGGGGCTTTTATCGTTGGGCTCTTGAGCAACGCGCTCAACCAACTCGGGGTTACCAGCTTTTATCAATACATTTTCAAAGGCATCCTGCTGATCCTTGCCGTGTTCATCTACTCGCGGGGCCGAACAGGCGCGGGTCGATGAGTCGCGCGGCAACGTCTCTAACCCAAGTATCTCATAAGGCGGCGTGATCGCGGGCTCAAGGTTCGCTAACTGGCAGACCAACGTAAGCGTCACGCTAGCCGCCGTTGAAATCGCGCAGCATCAGGACTACTTCGCTGGCAGCCATCTTCTCCTTGGGCACCTCACCGCGAACAATGTAACAACCGTCGAAGAGTTTTTCGGCCGCGATCTTGTCCTGATCAAAGCTCCATGAGAGCCGTCCATCGATCACGTCCCAGCGGACGAATTTGCCCATCTTGGATCGCTCCAGCACCCGGCCTACGCGTGCTCCCAGCGTTTTGGCACTGGCCCGGCGTTTGGAGCCGCTATTTTGTCGAGTTCTGCGCGAGTGCGCTCCAGAAGCCGCTCCCGCGTCTTGCCTTCGCGTCCGGCAGTCTGCGAGTGAAGACCTACCCTATTCTCAAAGGTGACACTCTGTGAATAATGGCATGCCATCATGTTTTTGCGCTGCACGACGCGAAAGAAAAATGGCAAGGAGCACCGCTATTGGAATCTGGTCGAAAACCGCCGAGTCGCTGGCGGTCAGGTGGTGCAGCGGCAGATGCTTTATCTTGGAGAGATCAACGACAGTCAGCGCGAGGTCTGGCGTAAATCGATCGAGGTCTTCGAAGATGGCCGCAGTGTTCCGCGGACCGTGGCACTCTTTGCCGAAGAGCAAACCGCGCCGATCGAGGACGAGCAAATCATTCAAGTCCGGCTCAAAGAGTTAGAAGTGCGCAACGCTCGCCAATGGGGTGGGTGCTGGCTGGTCTGCGAGCTCTACGAACAACTCAAGCTAGACCAGTTCTGGGCGGAGCGTCTGCCGCCCGGGCGCAAGGCACCCGATGGGACCTGATTTTACAAACCCAATCGCTTTGGGCCGTTGATCAGTGTGCTGCCGCTGCTAACCGCCCTCATCGTTTTAGGCAAATAGTGGCGTCGCGGCATAACAGCGGGCGCTATCGAAGGTTAAGCGCGAAAGAACGCCTCGGCTCTTTTTCGCCCTAGCCATTATTGACGTCATTACCTTATTTGCAGGGGATCCAATGTTCACCTGCAATAGGTCTATATGCTGTCGGGGCTAAGGCACAGCTAACAATCGCCAATTCGTGTCTGCCTTTTCGATGTTGCTGTCAATATTAGTCTTGAATTCTTTCAACGCGCCCTGATTCCCACAGAGGTAAAGCCTGCCCTTGTAGACAGCAAACGCATCCGGGCCTTCGAGGTCGGCCAATACTCCCATAGTTACGCCGTAGGAACAAAATGCGCCATAGCGCGGCGCATACTTTGCCGGATCTTTGTCAAAGTCGGCTTTGTCCACTGACGAGGCAAATAAGTATGTTGCACCTTGATACGTGCTCTCGAATGCGGGATTCCCTTTGACCGGTTTTCCTTGTTTGAAGTAGGCGACCACGTCGTACCCGTTAACTATAACCCCTTGACTATCTACGTTTACTTTGGTAGTCGAACCACTTTGCACCGCATTTTGAGAATCGTTTTGAGTCGGAATATCTGGGCCTTTTGCTGACGTACTTTTGGCCGGGTCCAATGCTTGCGTGTCGGAGGCGCCGACGGTACTATTTCCGGCGAGGACGATCCCGGCTGCCATGCAAGCCGTAGTTATAAAGCGTAGGAGTCTTTTCATATCTTCCGGTCTCTTTTTTGATGCCGCCATGGGGGCGTAGTAGTAGTAGCAAAGTCGAACGTGCAAGCGTTTTGCGCAAGCCTGTCAACGTACACGCAAAGCGTCGCCGCGCATAAACTATTTTGTTTGAGTCGGCTCACGCGGCATGGCACCCAGGACTTTGACACGAAGATGCTGAGCGGACAGATCCTTGGGATCGGCTAGGAGCGCGTTGTCGACCGCAGCAAGCGCAAGCTTGGGACGCTCTTGTGCCAGCAACATCTCGCCGGCGCGCATGCAGACAGCGCTTTTTTTCGGGAGCCTCGCTAAACCAAATGAGCGAAGAAAATCAGCTCGTTTGGAGTCAGTTTCGAATCCGGCCAGCGCGATATGAAGCAAGGGATGATCCGGGAGCAAAATCAAAGCGTTTCGCACCCATTCTTCGTTCACATTCGGATTCGTCAGGAGTGCGTTCTCCGCCCATTCGACTACTTTGACGTCGCTCGCCGGAAAGATCGTTCGATCATTACCAGCGCTGCAAAACCACTGGATAAAACGTGCATTCGGACCATGGTCTCTCACTAAGCTTTTTAACTGAGTCATTATCTGCGATCTGAGTTGCTCATCGACCATTACGAGCGAGCCGTCGTCTGCAAATTTGAATCCGCTTGCAACAATTGAGAGCGATTCGACTTGTGACGCCGCGTAACCGGTTATCGCTCCGGACGAGTCTGTCCCGGCTGTTTCTCCACCCGATTCTTTCACCTTACGGGCTAGGATCACCGGAGTCGCCGCATCCCAAAGTTTAGCGGTTTTGTCCCAGCTCGCGGTCAGGACGCGAGCTCCGTCCGGACTAAAGGCCAACCACCGAACGGTGCCCTGATGGTCAAAGGAGGCGATGAGCTTGCCAGAGGCCGCATCCCAGAGCTTGGAGGTGTTGTCTGCGCTAGCCGTAAGTATCCGAGCGCCGTCCGGGCTAAAGGCCCCTTGGTAAACACTACCCTGATGAGCAAAAGAGACTATTAGCTTGCCCGAAGACGCATCCCAGAGCTTGGCGGTCTTGTCCAGACACGATGTTAGGATCCGAGCGCCATCCGGACTAAACGCTGCGTCGTTGACCTCATCCTGATGTTCAAAGGAGGCGACGAGCTTGCCCGAAACCGAGTCCCAAAGTTTTGCGCTGCGATCCGCGCTCGCGGTCAGAATACGAGCACCGTCTGGACTAAACGCCGCGTGATAGACCGCGTCCTGGTGGTTGAAGATTGCGATGAGGTTGCCAGAGGCCGCATCCCAGAGCTTAGCAGTTTTGTCCGCGCTCGCCGTCAGAATCCGAGCACCGTCCGGACTAAACGCCGCGTCGTTGACCTCATCCTGATGGTCAAAGGAGACGACGAGTTTGCCCGAGCCGGCATCCCAAAGCTTGGCGGTTCTGTCTTTGCTTGCTGTCAGGATCCGAGCGCCGTCCGGACTAAACGCCGCGACGCTGACAGCATCCTGGTGAGCAAACGAGGCGATGAGTTTGCCCGAGGCCGAATCCCAAAGCTTGGCGGTTTTGTCCGCGCTCGCGGTCAGGATCCGAGCACCATCGGGGCCAAACTCCGCGTCGATGACCCCGTCCAGATGATGAAAGGAGGAGATTAACTTGCCCGAGGTCGCATCCCAAAGCTTGGCGGTTTTGTCCGCGCTCGCGGTCAAAATCCGAGCGCCGTCTGGACTGAACACCGCGTGATAAAGTCCATCTTGATGCGCAAAAGAGGTAACGGGCTCGCCTGAGCACGCCTCCCAGAGCTTGGCGGATTTGTCCCAGCCTGCCGTCAGGATCCGGGCGCCGTCCGGACTAAACACTGCGGCGTTTAGTACATCCGGATCCGGAAACGAGACAATAAGTTTGCCGGAGGACGCGTCCCAGAGCTTGGCGGATTTGTCCCAGCTTGCCGTCAGGATCCGAGCACCGTCCGGACTAAACGTCGCGTCTACTACCTGATCCTGATGGTCAAAGGAGGCGATGAGCTTGCCAGAGGCCGCATCCCAAAGCTTGGCGGTTTTGTCCACGCTTGCGGTCAGGATCCAGACGCCGTCTGGACTAAATACCGCCCGCTGGACAGCATTCTGATGCTCAAGGGAAGTAATAAGCTTGCCAGAGGCTGCATCCCAGAGCTTGGCGGTTCTATCCAAACTCGCGGTCAGAACCCAGGTACCGTCTGGACTAAACGACCCGTGGTACACACTGGCCTGATGGTAGAAGGAGGCAATCGCCTCGCCCGAAACCACGCTCCAGAGCTTGGCGGATTTATCCGCACTCGCCGTCAAGATCCGACCGCCATCCGGACTAAATGCTGCGTCGTTGACCACATCCTGATGGCCAAACGAGGCGATAACCTTTCCTGAGACCGCATCCCAAAGCTTGGCTGTCTTGTCCGTGCTCGCTGTTAAGATCCGGGTGCCGTCCGGACTGAACGACGCGGCGTTCACAGAGCCCTCATGGGGAAATGAGGCGATAAGCTTTCCCGAGACCGCATTCCAGAGCTTGGCAGTTTTGTCCGCGCTCGCTGTTAAGATCCGGGCACCGTCCGGACTGAATGCTGCGGTGTTAATCGCACCCTGGTGGGCAAAGGTGGCCATGAGCTTGCCGGAGATCGCGTCCCAGAGCTTGGCTGTTTTGTCCCAGCTTGCCGTCAGGATTCGAGCGCCATCTGGGCTAAAGGCCAAAGCGTAGAGCGTATCTTGGTGGCCAAACGACGCAATAAGCGGGGGCAGCGCCTTTTCACGATGAACGATCAGTTCCTGGAAGAATCGTTCTGAAGCAACTTGATTTGCCGGGTCGAACTTGATCGCACGCGCCAGAAAAGCGATGGCTTCCTTCCACTCTCCCAACTGGAACTGACGCTCTGCTTCGTTAAAGCTTGCCCAACTCGCCTGTCGCACCGGGATGGGCGTGCCGGATACCGCTGCAGGCGCCGAAGATTGAACCTTCGAACCGAGCGGTTTGGATGCCTGGTTTGCGTCCAGAAAGGCGGAAAATACCAAAGTCGTTCCCCCCACGATGAAGATCGCCGCAGCAGGCCAAAGAACGAAGTGGACCTTTCTGGAACGCAGGCGTGAGCCGCCTGCCGCAAGACGAGCAGCTCGCAAATCGATTCTCCAACCAATTATCAGGGCCGCACCAAATCCGACGAGAAGCAATGCCAAGATCGCCCTAAGAGTCCAGTTCGGAAGGCCCAGAGCCGAGCATAGAAGCGACGCGATCTGCAGGATCAGCCAGGAAGTGACCATGTACCCGGCCGCGATGCGGTAAATGTGCTGGGTTCTGAGCTCGTCGAGAATGGCTTTCACTGTGCTTACGGTCAACCGGGTCGCGAGCCACCGAGCGCGCTGATGACCTTTGGAAGCAGCTGTTCAGCAAACAGACGATGGCCCTCAGCGTTCAAGTATATACGGTCGGGCGGCTCGTGTCCCGGAAATGCCCGCATTTTTGACGCGAACATTGTGACCCTGCCCTCTGCAAATTCTTTGATTGGCCGGCCCAGGCCTGCTAGGATGACTGAGTTTGTGATAAATTCAGGGCGATTAGAAACTTGAACACTGTTAATTGGAACCATGACTCAAGCGACCAAGAAGAACCAGGAAAATATACTGCTTGCCACTCTATGAGTGCTAACAAGACGCCGGTGTGGTCAGCAGTTCACGATGTAATTCCTGAGGTCGACCCGGACGAACAGTGCGTCTTTTTAGCAAACAGGAATAGGAAAAGGTGTCAAATGAAAAGTTCCCCTTTTGGATTTCAATCGGTCAAAGTCATCGCGCTGGCCGCAACTGATGTTGCTCGGGCGCAGCGTTTCTATTCGGAAACTCTTCAGCTCGAAGAAGATCGGGATTCAACCGAGGAAGTGGGTTATCGAATCGGAGAGTCGGTATTGATTATCCGCCAACATCCTCCGACTGACGATCCAAATCCGCGCATTACCTTGCAAGTACAGGACGCTCGGGCGACCGAAACACGACTATTAGAACGAGCAGTAACTATATCCGACCCTGTCAAGTTGTACGAAGACAAGTTCTGGGTCGGCGGGTTCCTGGATTCAGAGGGAAACAAACTCTGGTTTTGTTCCTGTGCCTAATCCACTGAAATCCACTGTTTCAAAACCAACCTCAGAAATCTTGGTGGTAGCGCGACTGGGCAGCCGCCGGAACTTCCGTCACTTAGGTCGAGCCCGCCTCTCTTGACCTGAAAGCGAACTTGGCAGACTCTCGGCTGGTCACCTCCGTTTTATCCGCTGAACTAAGGATGAGAACTTCCTTGGCGGGGCGTTCGGTTTCGGCGCCGCGACTCCTTTTGCCGCTTCGCACGTCAACGCGGTAAAAATGTTTAACGTTCGACCACCAACCGTTAGCGAGCCGGTGCATGTGTAATGGGAGCTATCCCGCGGCGGCGGAAGTGCGCAAAATGCCGCTTGCCGTACGAGGCCTGAATGGATAGCGTGCCGCCCATGAGCAACCTTCCCACGCCCGCGGCGCTGATTATCGTTCCGTCCGGCGGCGGGGAATCGGTGCACGCTTTCGGCACCGAGTTGCTCTTTCATCTCACCGGGAAACAGACCGACGGGCGCAACGCGGTCGGCACGAACATCGTCCCGCCGCACAATCCCGGCCCGCCGCCGCATTTCCACGAGCGCGAGGACGAAATTTTCTTCGTGCAGGACGGGCGCATGGCGTTCCTGGTCGACGGGACGTGGCAGGAGGTACCGGAGGGCTCGACCGTTTTCGCGCCGAAGATGTCAGTACACTCGCTCAAGAACGTGGGTGACGCGCCGGCGCGCGTGCTCACAGCCATGGTGCCGGCCGGCTTCGAGGTTTTCTTCGCGCGCTGCGCCGAGGAATTCGCCAAATCCGGCGCCCCCGACCTGGCCCGGATCGTGGAGATCAGCGCGGAGCACGGAATTCACTACGTCAAGATTCCGGGGACGAACGATTTGCTCGACCCGTTCATCGCGTAGGCCGGAGACACGGAACCGGTCGCTTTTGAGGTGCTCCTCCACGCATACCCTATCTCGTCAGTCACGACTTGCAGGCGGCTTCCTGTAGTCTTTCCATAAATAGATCAACCGATTCCCTGTCTACCAGGCGAACTCCACGCAAAGCGTCACGATGCAACTTCAAGCAAATTGAATTAATGCTTCCCTCTGCGATCAACTCGTAAAGCCGAGAACGGGATAGGCCCGAGTACTTTACGGCGCTGGGTATTCTGAGCCAACGTGGACGCAACGTCACAGGATCAGTATCTGTATCCCGCTGGATTTCTGTAGTTAGCATGAAGCTAACATAGCAAATTCGTCACCGCCCATTTTTCGCAAATTTTGAATCTGTAGTGAACCAAAACCGCATGATGTCGCCCCGAGTCAAATCAGCCAAATCCCGTTCTGCCCGCTCGGCTAGGAAATGCAGAAACACCGAGATGGTCTTCGTGTAGGCGAGGTGGCTGGACTCTGCGGCCTCGGGTTTCGGCGACAAAAAGACGCTTGTCTCTACTCGCCGCTCGGGACCGTCGTCATCACAGATTCACAAGGTTTGAAACCGTGGGCTGAGTCCAGTAGCCCTACGGGCCCTGCAGTTTGGACATTTGCAACGGCTCCCGACAGCATCCGATCGGTTGAGCTAGCGTTCAGGCCGCGGCGGTTTGAACCATGGTGGGATAGCCA
>Ga0302326_10020589_pt1 | contig 13567 bp, 12 predicted proteins | sample Palsa_T0_3_FD_202264 | JGI IMG/M metagenome (GOLD analysis project Ga0302326, IMG submission 202264) | Peat permafrost microbial communities from Stordalen Mire near Abisko, Sweden - Palsa_T0_3 | ecosystem: Environmental > Terrestrial > Soil > Palsa > Peat permafrost | place: Sweden: Abisko... | reverse complement strand
GCTGCCCGAAGAGATGCTGCCCGACGAGATGCTGCCCGACGAGATGCGACCCGACGAGATGCGACCCGAAGTGTTGCGTACCGCGGAGATGCTCAACCGATGACTTCGCAGCCCTTCTCCCTGACAGTGCTCGGCACCGACGGCAGCTATCCGGCCCCAGGCGGTTGTTGCAGCGGTTACCTCCTTCAAGCAGGCGACTTTGCCACCTGGATGGACACCGGTCCAGGAACGATGGCGAACCTGCAGCTTCACCTTCCGCTCTCCCGGCTGGACGCGGTGGTGGTCAGCCATGCCCATCCCGATCACTGGAGCGACCTGGAGGGACTGTACGTGGCCATGCGCTATTTCCTCGGCCGCAAGGGCCTGCCCATCTATGCCCCTGAAGGCCTGCGGGACTTGATGGTGGGCGAAAAACCCGACGGGACCTTCGACTGGCGGGTGATCGGCGACGGTGAGACAGCCCAGTTGGGCCCGGCCCGCTGGAAGTGGTCGCGAACTGACCACCCTGTCGAGACCCTTGCCGCCAGAGTGGAAGTGGGGGGCCGAGCGCTCGGCTACTCCGCTGACACAGGGCCGGCTTGGGCATTGAGCAGCCTGGGGGAAGGGATCGGATTGGCCCTCGTGGAGGCGACCTTGAGTTTGCAGGAAGAAGGATCTTTTCAGCACCTCAGCGCGAGGCAGGCTGGTTGGGCCGCAGCCAGCTCCGGGGCGGAGCGGCTGGTTATTACCCATCTGGCCCCGACGATCGACCGGGAGCTTGCCTGCGCCGAGGCGTCCGCTGCCTTCGGCAGCACTGTTGAGGTTGCCGAGGTGGGCAAGACGTGGACGGTATGACCGATCGACGCCCGCGGGCCGACGGCCGCAGCCCCCAAGAGCTTCGCCCCGTTGAGCTCGAGCGGGACTTCACTAAGTTCGCACCCGGCTCGGTGCTCGTCAGGATGGGCCGTACGGCCGTGCTTTGCACTGCCTCGTTCTCCGAAGAAGCCCCGAGATGGCTTCGAGGTACAGGCAAGGGTTGGGTTACCGCCGAGTACTCGATGTTGCCCGGCTCTTCTCCCGAACGAGTAGAACGAGAGGCAGCCCGCGGTCGCCAGTCCGGCCGTACCCAGGAGATACAGCGCCTCATCGGCCGGAGCCTCCGGGCGGTTACCGACCTTTCGGTGCTAGTGGAACAACAGGTGACCCTCGATTGCGATGTCCTCCAGGCCGACGGCGGCACCAGGACCGCAAGCATCGTGGGAGCTTGGGTGGCTCTCCACGACGCCTGCAGCCGGATGGTCGCCGCCGGCCGGCTGAAGTCCAATCCCGTAAAGGAGGGCTGTGGGGCCGTGTCGGTGGGGATCGTCGGGGGTACTCCTATGTTGGACCTCGCATACGTCGAGGACGCTGGAGCGGAGGTGGACATGAACGTCGTCATGACCAGCTCTGGCGGCCTTGTCGAGGTCCAGGGCACCGCGGAAGGTGCCCCTTTCTCCCGCAAGGAGCTTGACGAGATGCTGGCTTTGGCAGAACGCGGTATCGCCGAGCTGTTGGTCGCGCAGGCCCGCGTTGTCGCGGCGCCGCCCCCGGGACGGGACCCACGAGGGTCGCCTATCCGTGGCTGACATGGGGCCGTTCGTGCTGGCGACGACCAACCCCAATAAGGCACGCGAGATCCGCGAGATCTTCGCTGGCGCCGGGCTCAACTTCGAGCTGCTGGCCAGGCCGCCGGACGTGCCCGAGGTCGAAGAAACCGAGTTGACGCTGCTCGGCAACGCGCGCCTCAAGGCGTCCAGCCTGGTCAAGGCGACAGGGCTGGCGGCGATCGCCGAGGACACTGGGCTCGAAGTGGAGGCGCTGGGCGGCGCGCCGGGCGTGCGTTCGGCGCGCTATGCGGGAGAACCGCCTAATGAAGAGGCCAACGTCGACCGCGTGCTTGCCGAGCTCGTGGATAGTCAAACGCCGCAGGAGCGCCGGGCCAGGTTCGTGACGGTTGCTGTGGCGATGTGGCCCGAAGGCAGGGAGATCACCGTGGAAGGATCGGTGGAGGGATGGATAACGTCAGAGCGCCGGGGCAGGGGCGGCTTTGGGTACGACCCGGTGTTCGCACCAACGGAGTCAGACGGGCGCACTTTCGGCGAGCTGGCCGAAGAGTCACCCGACGCTAAGCACGCGCTCTCCCACCGGGGCCGGGCCTTCAGGGCTCTCGTGGTCGCGCTTGGCGCCGCCGGTTAATACAGAGAGCAGAGCCAGCGCGAGGATGAGACTATGAGCCCTGGCAGGCGGAGATGGCCGCGCACGGTCCGCCGCCTCGCCGAGTTACTGATCGTCGGCTTCATCCTCGAGTACTTCGTCGTACCCCAGATCGGAGGCACCCACAAGGCGATCCACGTGCTCGCCGAGGCCAACCCGTTCCTCCCAGTGCTCGGCCTAGGGCTCGAGGCCCTCTCGCTCTTCGCGTACTTCGAACTGACCCGCTCGCTGATCCCCAAGAGCGAAGACCCGGGCCTTGCCACGGTTTCGAGGATCCAGCTGTCGACTTTGGCGCTCAGCCACTGTGTCCCGGGGGGGAACGCAGCGGCCTCCACGCTCAGTTACAGGCTCTTGACGCGCGCCGGGGTCGGGGGCACCGACACGGCCTTCGCCCTTGCCACTCAGGGGCTCGGTTCGGCCGTTGTCCTGAACATCATCTTCTGGCTCGCCCTCGTCGCTTCACTCCCTATCTACGGCTTCCGTGTGGCGTACCTTTTCGTCGCCGTCCTCGGGCTGCTGCTCATGGCCTTCATCGCCGGCCTTGTCATCTTGATGACCAAAGGCGACGAGAGGGCAATGACGTTCGTGAACGCCGCCGGGAGGAAGCTGCGGTTCCTCCACCTCGACCCCGGCGCCCTGCCCAAGTTTTTCGGCCGGCTCGTTGCGCGGTTCAAGCAGCTTTCGACGGACCGCCGCCAGCTCGCCAAGGCGGTCTTCTTCGCGAGCGCGAACTGGCTGTTCGACGCCGCGTCCCTATTCGTCTTCCTGGGCGCCTTCGGCCGCTGGGTCAACCCGGTTGCGCTGCTCGTCGCCTACGGTGTGGCCAACATCGCGGCGGCGATCCCCTTCACGCCGGGTGGCCTCGGGGTGCTGGAGCTGACCCTTATCGGGATCCTCGTCGGTTTCGGCCCGCCTAGGGCGATCGTGATCCTTGGGGTCGTGGCCTGGAGGCTTGTCAACTTCTGGCTGCCCATACCCGTCGGCGGGATCAGTTACCTATCGCTGCGCGTCCACCCGCCGGCGGGAAACCAGGCTGGCCTGGCGAAGCGCAGGGCGCTGTGGCGGGCCCGCTGGCACTGGGTGATCGAACTTTTCGGCAAGGAGACGCCTTCCCCGATCCCGGCGAGAAGCCCGTCGATCATCGACAAGGTCGTGGACAGCCACGCCCCGCTCGCCTCGGACGCCCCGCTCGCCTCGGACGCCCCGCTCGCCTCGGACGCCCCGCTCGCCTCGGACGCCCCGCTCACCTCGGACGCCCGGCTGGTCCCGGACGCCCCACCGCGCCCGCCTTCGTCCCCCTGACCGGGCTGTTCCCGCACGGCCCGACCGTCGCCGGTTGCTAGCAGGTCTCCCGCACCGGCTGCTACGCTCATGCGAACACCCGGTCCCATCCCTCCTGCCGTACGAGCGCGATCTATCGGGCGCAGGAGCACCGGACCAATCAACGGACCAATACCGAGCAGCCAAATGCCGGCACGGAGCTGGCGAGCAGACTGTAGTGGAGGGCAGTAGTGGGATTTGACTTGGACGTCGTGGTGGTGGGGGGTTGCGGCCACGTGGGTCTGCCGCTCGCTATGGCCTTCGCTGACAGGGGCTTGCAGGTCGTCGCTTATGACATCGACCCCGCCGCTGTTCGCAAAGTGCAATCAGGTGCCATGCCCTTCGACGAGCCTGGTGCCCCTGAGGTGCTCGAGCGCGTCATCGCCAGCTCGCGGCTCGTGGCTACCAGCGACCCCATTGTCGTCTCGAGGGCCGAGCACATCGTCGTCGTGATCGGTACCCCTGTCGACGAACACCTCAACCCCGACCCGCAAGCGGTGCCGTCCGCAGTCGAGGCTCTGGCACCTTATCTGCGCCCCGGCCAGCTACTGGTCCTTCGCAGCACGGTATACCCAGGGGTGACTGCGCTTGTCGAGCGCCGTGTCGCCAGTCTCGGCATCGAGCTGGACGTTTCGTTCTGCCCCGAGCGCATTGCCGAGGGCAAGGCCCTCCGCGAGCTTTTCGAGCTCCCTCAGATCGTGTCTGCGCGCAACCCCACCGCGATGGCGAGAGCCCGCGAGCTCTTCGAGGTGCTGGTCAACGAGACGGTCGAGCTGCTCCCCGAAGAAGCCGAGCTCGCCAAGCTCTTCACCAACGCCTACCGATATTTGAAGTTCGCCTTGGCCAACCAGCTCTACATGATGGCGAACGACTTTGGCCTCGACTACGAGCGGATCCGCCAGGGCGTCGTGCAGAATTACCCACGCGCGGCTGACTTGCCGGCGGCCGGTTTTGCAGCGGGCCCGTGCCTCCTCAAAGACACCATGCAGTTGGCGGCTTTCAACAACAACAACTTCGTACTGGGCCACGCCGCCATGATGGTCAACGAGGGCTTGCCCTTGTACATGGTGGACCGGCTCTCCCGGCGTTACGACCTGTCCACCATGACGATCGGGATCCTCGGCATGGCTTTCAAGGGCGACAGCGATGACATCCGGTCGAGCCTCGCTTACAAGTTGAAGCGGATATTGCGCTTCAAGGCAGCTGGTGTCCTCTGCGCCGACCCCTACGTCAAGGTCGATGCCGACCTGGTGCCGGAGGAAGAACTGCTCGAACATTCGGATCTCGTCATGATTGGAGCCCCCCACAAAAGGTACGCCCAACTGGAGATCGTCAAGCCCGTGGTCGACGTCTGGGGGCTGCGACGCGGAGGTGTCAGGGTATGAAACCGCGAGTTTCCATTGTAGTCACAGCAAAAGATGAGGACGAGGCGATCATGGGCGCATTGGCCCGCATTGCCGAGGCGGTCGAGATGCCGTGCGAGATCCTGGTCGTGTGTGACTCCGTTGAAGATACGACCGTCCGGTGGGTCAAGAAGTATGCCGAGGAGGACGACCGTGTGCGCATCGTCATCAACGCCTATGGCGCTGGCCCGGCGCGAGCGATCCGGTCCGGTTTCGACGCTGCGGCGGCTGACGTGGTCGTTGTGACCATGGCGGACGGCTGCGATGACCCCCAGCAGATCGACCAGCTCACTCGTCTAGTCGAGCGCGGCGTCGTGGTCGCTGCGGCCTCTCGCTACTCGAGGGGCGGCCAGCAGGTCGGCGGCCCGCTCCTAAAAAGCCTAATGTCGCGCACGGCCGGGGCATCGCTGTATATCTTTGCTCGTGTAGGGACCTGGGATCCGACCAACTCGTTCAAGGCCTACAACCGGGACTTTGTGCGGGAGGTCGGCATCGACAGCGACAAGGGCTTCGAAGTCGGCATCGAGCTCGTGGCCAAGGCCCGCCGCCTGCGCCTCCCAGTCGCCGAGGTGCCAACCATCTGGCTCGACCGCACTTTTGGCGTCTCGCATTTCAAGATTACTAAATGGCTCTCCGCCTACCTGCGCTGGTACCGGTTCTCCTTTGGGCCGAAGCTGAGCGTTGACCAACTACGCCTGCAAACTTCCGGAGAAAAGAAATAATGACATCAGTTGTGGTGAGCGGTTCCGCGGGCTTCATTGGCGGCTATGTGGTCGAAGAGCTGCTCCGGCGGGGCTACGAAGTGATCGGGGTCGACGACTTCTCGAAGTACGGTCCCGTCAAGAAGTCCTACGACGACAACCCTTCCTATCGCTTCGTCGAGGCGGACTGCCAGGACACTGCGCTGATGGAGGAGCTCCTCATGGCAGCGGACCATTTCATTGCCGGTGCGGCGATGATAGGCGGGATCTCCTATTTCCACGCCTACGCCTACGACCTTCTGGCTACCAACGAACGGATCATGGCCGCCTCGGTCGACGCTGCGCTCGCCGCCCACCGCCACGGGCGGCTACGCAAGGTGACCTACATGAGCTCCTCGATGGTCTACGAGTCCGCAGACCGGTGGCCTTCCGTCGAGGGAGACGAACGCAAGGTCCCCCCTCCGCTGTCCTCGTACGGCTTCCAAAAACTGGCAGTCGAGTATTTCGCTCATGCCGCATGGGACCAGTACAAGCTCCCGTACACGATTGTCCGTCCCTTCAATTGCATCGGGGTGGGGGAGGGGCGGGCGCTCGGCGACGTAGAGGTAGCCTCCGGCAACGTCAAACTGGCTATGAGCCACGTGGTGCCCGATTTGGTGCAGAAGGTCCTTATGGGGCAGGACCCGTTGCACATTCTTGGTGACGGCTCGCAGGTGAGGCACTATACTTACGGCGGGGACCTTGCGCGGGGCATCGTAACTGCTATGGAGCACGACGCGGCCATGAACCAGGACTTCAATCTTTCAACAGCTACCTCCACGACAGTCCTGGAGCTTGCCGGCGTCATTTGGCAAAAAATCCGTGGCCCAGAAGTGCCCTTCCATTACGTCAGCGACCCGCCCTTCGAACATGACGTCGCCAAGCGGATCCCATCCGTAGAGAAAGCCAAGCGGGTGCTTGGTTTCGAGGCGACCACAACGCTAGAAGACATGCTGGACGAGGTCATCCCATGGGTGCGCAATGCGCTGAAAGAGGGCATTATCTGAGGGGGACGGCTTGAGGGTACGGCGGGCCCCGGGCTGCGGTCCGGTTTTCAAGCGGAGTGCCGGGCGCGGAGGCCGGCTCACCGGCTACGTTTTGTGCCTGGTTACCCTCTTCGGCGCGGCCGGCATGCAAAGTGCCTACGGGACGGCCAGCACCACCACGTCAAGCACTTCGAGCTCGGCCACGACGAGCGCCACGCAGCCCTCTGCCTCAACGACCGCAGGGACTGGCAACACGACCAGCACGGCTGCCAGCACGGCTACCGGCACGACCAGCAGCACGCTTGCTCACACAACCACCTCGCTCTCCCACACCAGGACGACAGTCCGGGCGAAGAACCCCACCACCACGACCAGGCCCGCTCCGCCCCTGCCGCCCGGGTACTGGGTCGTGCGAGCGGATGGCACGGTCGAGAACTTTGGCACAGCGTCTCTCGGTGACCTCGGGAACGTAAAGCTCAACAAGCCAATAGTCACCGCCGCCGCGACCCCCGACGGGCGCGGTTATTGGCTTGTGGCTTCGAACGGTGGGATTTTCTGCTTCGGGGATGCCGCGTTCCATGGCTCTCCAGGAGCGCTCCGGCTCAACAGCCCAATAGTGGGGATCGCTCCGACGCCTGACGGTGGCGGCTATTGGTTGGTCGCCGCCGACGGTGGGATTTTCAACTACGGGGACGCCCGGTTCTTCGGTTCGATGGGCGGGAGGCCCCTCAACAAGCGGATAGTTGGGATAGCCGCGACGCCCGACGGGGGTGGGTACTGGCTCGTGGCAACCGACGGCGGCATTTTCGCTTTTGGGGACGCCCGCTTCTTGGGCTCGACGGGGCCCGATCACCTCAACAAGCCGATCGTCGGCATGGCGGCCACGCCTGACGGAAATGGCTACTGGCTGGTGGCCTCGGACGGCGGCATTTTCGCCTACGGCAACGCCGGTTTTCACGGTTCCACCGGCTCGAGGAAGCTGCCCAGCCCGATAGTCGGCATCGCAGTGACCCCTGACGGCAAAGGTTATTGGCTTCTCGAGAAAAACGGCACCCTTTTCAGTTTCGGAAATGCTCCCGACAGGGGATCGGCGACCGCGAAGACCGCTGCCAAGGTCGTGGCAATGGCCGTTGGCCCCGCTAGCAGCACTTCTCCGACTACCGGTCCGTCCGCCGGCACCCTACCACCGGCGACCACTACGACCTCGGCGCCGACCACGACGACTGCGGCCACCGCTACTACGGCCACCTCTACTACGACCATCACTCCCACGACCACCACTACTACGACGATCCCCACGACGACGAGCACTCCCGGTCCCGAGAGCCCCAACTACCCCTACCCGGCTCAGGTCACGGGTTACGACGTGTCCTGGCCGCAATGTTCCCCGCATGGTTCGGGCAAGGCGCAGACGCTCCCTGCCGACCCGGCATTTGGAGTAGTCGGGGTAAATAACGGCAAGATCAACGGTTTCGACACCTGCTTCACCGCCGAGATTGCTTGGGCCGGCGCTAATCGCTCGATGTACATCATCATGGAGCCCGCTCCCGGCAACAACCCCGTCCAGGAAACCAGTGGCCCCGAGGCGTCATGTGCGAAGACCAGCAACACTTGTCTTGGCTACGACTGGGGCTACAACTACGCGATGGCCGACATCGCCTTTGTGAAGACGGCCGGCCTCAGCCCCAAGGTGTGGTGGGTGGACGTGGAGATCGGTGAGCAATGGCCGACGGCGTCTGTGGACCAGCCGATCAATGCAGCGATAATCCAGGGCGCGCTCGACGCGATCAAGGGCGCGGGGCACATTGGTGGCGTTTACAGCACCTGGTTCCAGTGGGGCGAGATAACTGGCTCGTACATCCCGCCCGGGTCGCCGCCGCTGTGGGTGCCCGGAGCGGACACCTTGACCGGCGGGGACTTCAGCGCGCAGTCGTTCTGCCAGCGGGCGCTCTTCCCAGGGGACCCTTCGACGCTGGCTTCGGCGTCTATCGGCTTCGCCGGCGGTGTCCCTTGGCTCGTACAGTACGGGTATGACGGTGCCACCCCTCCCGATGGTGTCGACCCGGACTATACGTGCGGCCTGGTGAACTAGGCGTTCGGCGAGAGCCCCTCTTCCCGCTTGCAGGCCCATCCGGGTGGCAGCGGCCCCTGCTTGCTTGCGGGTATGGCTTCGGCTTTGTGTTCCTGGCGGCAGTTGCTTTGGTGCGCCAAGCGGGGGTTCCCGCCATGCAAACCTTGTGGGCCGAGGACGGGCTGATCTTTTACTCCCAGGCGCTGGCGCACTCGTTCTGGCGAACGCTCATTACCGCGTACAACGGCTACGACCAGCTGGTCCCTCGCCTTGTCATCCAGCTCACCAAGCTGGCGCCTGTCGCCGACGCCTCCGCTGTGGTCGCACTTTGCGGAGCTGGTGGCCTCGCCGCGCTGGGCTGCCTCGTGTTCCACATGTCTCGGGGCCATATCCCGTCGCCTGCCTTGCGTGGGCTCCTCGTGGCCGCAATGGTGACGTTGCCGCTCGCCAACGTGGAGATGTTGGACAACCTGGTCAACCTGCCGTGGTGGTTGTTCTTCGCGGCGTTCTGGGCGCTGTTGTGGAGGCCCGAGACCACGGCTGGCCGGGTCACCGCAGGCTTGATCTGCTGCCTGGCCGCAGCTTCAGAGCCGCTCGTGGGTGTGTTCGTTCCACTGGCTGCCTTCCGGGTTTGGGCCTTACCTCGTTTGAAAGAACAGGCCTCCACCGCCGGCCTGACCATAGGCCTGGTATACCAGGCGGCAGTTGTGCTCGGTAACCACGGGGAGAACACGTTCCCCAAAGCGGGCCTCTCGGGCTTGCCTACGGACTTCGCCCTCCGGGTTGGCCTCGGTTGGCTGGGCGGGCTGCGGGGAACTGACGCCGTCGTGCGTTGGGACAGGTCGCTCGCCGAAGTCCTTGGTGGGGTGCTGTTCGCCGCTATTGTTTTGGCGGGTGTGAAGCTGCGGTCAAAGCAAGGGCGGGCGTTTGTCATAGCGGCCGCAGTGATGGCGCCTATTTGTTTTGCCGTGCCGGTATGGCTGAGGGGCGCCGGGCCGTTCATGACATTGGCGACGACCTCGGTCGGCTACGGAGGGCGCTATGCCGCAACGTCGATCCTGATGCTCGTGAGCGCCGTTCTTGTGCTGGCCGGGCACCTCTCGACAGGTCGCCGTCGGCGAGCTCCGGCCAACTTTCCGGGCAGGGCAGTGCGGGTCGGCTCTTCCGGCGGCTCCGCGGGCAGGGGCCGCAGGCGATGGGCGTTTGTGGCCTGTTGCGTCTTGCTGCTCCCCGCCTGGGTGGCCGATTTCCGGGATGCCAACGGACGGGCACACGGGCCCACATGGCAAAGCCAGCTTTCGGTCGCGGCCGCAACCTGCCGGACAGAGGGCCGGGCGAGCGTGGTGGTTGTCCCGATCGACCCGCACCGCTGGACGGTCTTCCTCCCGTGCCGGGACGTCCCCGGCCACGCGTCCGCCAGTGGCTGACCGCGTCCCCCGGCCTAAATCCCCGCTTGTTCGAGTTCGCTTGCCATTGCGGCCTCGCCGTTGGCATTGGGGTGTACGGGGTCGGCGGCCGAGGCGGGCACGATGGGCTCCACCCAGCGGGTGCTCTCGGCTGTGCACGCATTGTGGCCCTCGCTCGGTGTGTAAGTGTTGACAAAAGTGGCGCTGTTTGCTTGAGCGGTCTCCTGAAGCATGGTGTTGAGGTCCTGTTCGATACTGTTCAGGTACTCGGCGTCGGCGGTTTCGAAGGGCATGGAAGGCCAGCAAGCACCGTTCTGGGGAAGGATGTCCGGGTAACCGAGGACGAAAACCTTGGCGTTAGGTGCTGTGTTGTGGATGTCGGCAAGAATGGTGGCAATCGGAAGCGCCAGCGCCGTAATGTCGTTTGCCAACGAGTTCTTACCGTTGGGGTCGTAATAATTCCTGCAGTTCGCGCCTACCTTTGTCGGGCCCCACGGGGTGAGGGCGAGGCAGTTTTCGATGATGCTGGTAAAGCCAAGGTCGTCACCCCCGACCTGCAAGCTGACGAGCTGAGTAGCGGAGCCCACCGCGGTCAACTGGGGCGGGTTGTCCGGCCCAGGCGATACATCTTGGGTCGTATTGAGGATGTTGGCGGTGGTAGCTCCGCTACAGCTGACGTCTGTCAAGGTCAGGTTGAGGGCTGCAGCGACGTCACTTGGGTAGTTGTGATTGGAACGGTCGCAACCGCCGGCAGCGCTGGACTGAGTAGGGATAACTGGCCCGGAAGTGTAGGAGTCACCGAGCACAACATAGGCCGCACCGGTAGCGGCGGCGCCGCTTCCGGTGACCACAGCCAAGGCCGCTGAAAAGACCACAGCCGCCACCGCTGCGACGGGTGCCGAACGGGGCATACGGCGCCTAAGACGGAGTGAACTGGAAACCCTTGACATTGCACACCTCTCTGTCCGGGGGACCCTAAGTGCGGACCTAACGGGCAGGAACCTACTAGTTGCCGGGGTGCGGCGCAACGACCTATATGCGTCGCCAGCAGAGCTACTCGTCCCTCTAGATCGGGACCTTTGCGCGCCTGCCTAGGGGTGCAGTTCAGGCGAACACGTTGAGCATCAGAGCAAGATCATGTAGGGAAAGGCCGGCGTCGGCGACGATGAGAAGCAACGCGGTGGCGGAGACGATCCGGTCAGCGATCACGGGTGTCAACCGCACCGGCTTGGAGTAGGCCGTCTGCACGGTGCCCCTACTCTCGATACTGGGCCCAGGGCCACCAACTGTAACGAGGGCACGGGCAGCCAAGACCCCAGTGAGCGTGGAGGTGCCGGCGCCGGCGCTGTCGGCGAGGCGGCGCTGCTGAATTGCCCAAATGGCCCCTAGTGCCACCAGGAGATAACCGAGCACCCAGCCGGTGTCTAACCCGTTACCGATCCCGTAGCTGTTCGTTGCCGTGAAATAACTGAAGGAGCTGTCGGCGATCGTAAAGGAGAGGATCCCCGCCAGGACGAACCCCAAGCTCACCCGATCTCGTGTTGCTCGCCGGAATGCCACCACCACCATGGACGCGATCACTAGGTCGCTCGTTGGGTAGGTAATCCCTACGACGGGCGAAAGGATAGCGTCGACAGGGCGGTGGGAGACAAGGCCGGCAAGCGTTGCCCAGCCCGCAAAGAATACGGCGAACCCGGCGAACATCTCTGCGGCGAGCCCCAGCAGGCGCCTGGTGCCGCGGTTCGTCCCGGCGGAGAACGCCAGGAGGCCCACCACTAACAGCGGTACGGCGCCAAGGAACCCGACGTCGGCGAGCGAAGGGAAGGGAACCTCGACCCCGCGGACGAGGTCGTAGTAGCACCACATCGCCTCGCCACATGCCCAGGTGAAACTGGACACGGCCAGAAAAGCCCACCCGGCCCGAGTACGGCGCTGCCTGCGCGCCGCCCCCATGCAAGCGGCCGCTGACACCAATGCTGCGACTAGTTCTCCTACATCGTCGACCGCGTCAGCTGTCCGGGCTCCGCCGATACGGAAGGTCACGCAGGCCAAGAACAACACAGTCAGGGCCCCGAACAGCGACGCGATCAAGCGGAAACCTCGGGTGTCCTCCGCTGAATAGATCATTGTCGGTCTACGCGACGCCTCGGCTGATTGGCATCTCGAGTCGAGCGCGTTAGGCCGGTTTGTGACCTTCGGCCCTAGTGCCGAGCGCGCTTTTCTGGCTCCGAGGCTCCTGCCTTGATCTCGCCGCTCCCGCGAACATCGAGCCGAGTGCGGGCGAGAGGACTCGAACCTCCATCCCTTTCAGGACCAGGACCTAAACCTGGCGCGTCTGCCAGTTTCGCCACGCCCGCATGGAACGACAAGCGTAGCCCCTCTCAGAGAGGCCCTCGACCAGCGTGGCTGGCATGGCTGCACTGGCACGGCTGCACGACCGTACGAGCGGAGGCAAGCGGGGACGGCACCTCCCGCCGGCGCGGTAGCCTCGTGGTATGTCCGAGTTGAACCTGCCAATGAGGCCGCTAATGCAACCGCTCTTACAATCGCCGGGGGGTGTCGGCGCCGACCCGAGTGCCGACGTGTACCAGCGGCTGCTGCGCGAGCGCATCGTCTTTCTCGGTTCAGAAGTCGAGGACCGCTCGGCGAACCTCATCTGCGCTCAGCTGCTCCTGTTGGCGGCAGAGGACTCCGTCCGTGACATCAGCCTGTACATAAATTCGCCTGGCGGCTCGGTTACGGCCGGCCTGGCCATCTACGACACCATGCAGTACGTCCCGTGCGACGTCTCCACCGTCTGCATGGGCCTCGCCGCCTCGATGGGCCAGTTCCTTTTGTGCTCAGGGACCCCAGGTAAGAGGTACGCGCTCCCTCACTCCCGCATCCTGATGCATCAGCCGTCTGGCCAGATGCAGGGGCAAGCTACCGACATTGCGATCCAGGCGGAGCAGATCGTTTACCTGAAGCGGATGATGGCAGAACGCATCTCGTTTCACACTGGCCAGACCGTCGAGCGCATTGAACGGGACTCCGACCGTGACCGGTGGTTCACCGCCGACGAGGCGAAGGACTACGGCTTCATCGACCAAGTCATCTCGAAGGCCCGCCACGTAGGCGAGCCGGCTCTCGCGTAGGTCCTGTCGGCCATTTGGGCCAAGGGTCGGCGGCGCAATGCCCCCTTGGCGCTTGCCACTTGTAGTCTGCGTCCCAACCGCCGGAGGTCCAACACCCTTGGGTGCGCGCTCGAGGCTCCGTGATGCCATCCGAACTGATTCCGCTTGACCCGCTGCCCGCGGTTCTTGTCTGCATCGGCTGGCCGCCGCTTGTTGGCTGTCCGCCGCCGAAGGGCGGACCCGGCACTCATGGCGGGTGTGGCGGGTGTGGCGGGTGTGGCGGATATGGAGGGTTA
>Ga0302326_10020588_pt1 | contig 13567 bp, 11 predicted proteins | sample Palsa_T0_3_FD_202264 | JGI IMG/M metagenome (GOLD analysis project Ga0302326, IMG submission 202264) | Peat permafrost microbial communities from Stordalen Mire near Abisko, Sweden - Palsa_T0_3 | ecosystem: Environmental > Terrestrial > Soil > Palsa > Peat permafrost | place: Sweden: Abisko... | reverse complement strand
GGTGGACCATGCGGCATCCGACGATCAACGATACCCGAACCGCGCAAAATTCGCCGCGTCGGGGCGGCAGAAAGGGGCACCCGGAGATTCCCCGGTTTTCAGGATCATTATTCGATTAGAAAATGCTTACCCCGCCGCTTTCCGGAACACTTCTTCGGCGTGCAGCGCACCGTCCGGCGTCTCTTCATGCTTGAACATCAGAAACAGATCCTTGCCCTGCGCGAGCAGTCCCCGCGCGCGCCCCGCGATGGACTCGATATCCTCCGCCGTGTAGTCCGGCTTGCGCAGCCGGTAATAAACAAAATCCGCCGTAATCACCTCGGGCACCTCGAACTTCTCGGACTCCGCCACGCATAGCGAGATATTGCGCCCCTCCAGCAGGCGGTACACTTCGTCCACCAGCCACGACGCGTGCCGGAATTCGAACGCATAACGCAAATCCTCGGGCAGGATCTCGACGAACGTCCGCAGCACATCCATATCGCACCGCATCTGCGGCGGAAGCTGGAACAGAACCGGCCCCAGCCGCCGCGCCGCGCGCAGCGGATCGATGGCGCGCAGAAAAACAGCGGTGGCTTCCGCGGCGTTCTTCAAGCGCATGATGTGCGTGATGCGCATGTGCCCTTTCAAGGCGAACACGAATCCCGGCGGCGTGGCGGCCACCCAGTTTTCGAGCGTGGCGGCGGAAGGCATGCGGCGGAAAGTGTAGTTGATCTCCACCGAGTTCAGCCGCTGCGCGTAATGTTCCAGGAATTTGTTGGCGGGAAGCTTCGCGGGATAGAAGAGCGGCTTCCATTGGGCATAGGCAAAACCGGAAGTACCGGCAAAGAGTCGGGCCATTGGCTTATTATGGATCTCCGGGGGGACCGATTGTGCATCTGCTCATAAACTGGCTGCTCAGCGCGCTGGCATTGTGGCTTTTGCCGCGCATCATTGCCGGTATCGAAGTCCGCAATTATGGCACCGCGCTGGTCGCTACGGTGGTCATCGCTATTGTGAACACGCTGGTCGGATGGCCGCTGAAGCTCATCACGCTTCCGCTGACGATTCTCACCCTCGGCCTGTTTTGGTTCATCCTGAACGCATTCCTCTTGAAGCTGGCATCCGTCTTCGTGCCCGGATTCTCGATCGGAGGTTTTCTGCCGGCGTTCCTCGGGTCGATCGTATTCACGGTTCTGCAATACGTTCTGCAACACCTGGCTTTCTACCCGCATGCCGGATTATTTTACTGAAATAGTCCAGCCGCAGAGTCCGGAGGAGCTGGCCGAGACCATGGGCTGGGCGTCCGCCCGCCACCAGACGATCGAGCTGGGGGGACATTTCTCCAAGCGGCTGATGGGCGGGCCGGCGGGGCCGTCGAATATGACGATCTCCACGTCCGCCATGCGCGGCGTCAGGAAATACGAGCCACGCGACTTGACCATCAGCGTGGAAGCCGGCATCCCGTACTGCGAGCTGCGGCGCCTGCTGGCGGCGCAACGTCAGATGATTCCGCTGGATCCGCCTTTCGCCGATACCGCCACCATCGGCGGCATCGTAGCGTGCAACTGCAGCGGACCGCGCCGACGGCTTTATGGCACGGCGCGCGACTTGGTGATCGGGATGCAGTTCGCCACGCTGGAGGGCAAGCTGGTCGAATCCGGCGGCATGGTGGTGAAGAATGTCGCCGGGTTGGACATGGGCAAGTTGATGATCGGCTCGTTTGGCACGCTGGCGGCCATCGCGGTGGTCAACTTCAAAGTGATTCCGCAGCCTCCTTGCGAGCGCACGTTCCGTTTTTCGTTTAGCGGCCTGGAAGAAGCCATGGCGGCGCGGGACGCCATCCTGAAGAGTCCGCTGGATCCCGCGGCCATCGATCTGTTGAATCCGGCGGCGGTGGATGGCAAGAAACCGGCCTACATGCTGGCAGTGCGGGCCGGCGGCAATGCCGCAGCCATCGCGCGGTATGAGCGGGAACTCGCGGCCATGGGTGCGCAGGCGGTTCCGGCGGACGAGGAGGCCGGCTTCTGGCAGGGGATCCAGGATTTCACGCCGCGATACCTCGCTGCGCACGAAGATGGCGCGGTGGTGCGGGTGTCATGTACCCTAAAGGAATTGAAGGCGGTGATGCGGCCGATTCCAGGACCGGCCATCGCGCGCGCGGGCTCGGGCGTTTGCTACGCGTACTTCAAGCACTTCGGCGATGCGGCCGTGTTTGCCGCGGAAACCGCGCGGGAGTATAGCGAGACGGTCGTGGAATTTGCGCCGGAAAACCGCAAAGAAGAGATGGACCTTTGGCCCGCGCCGGGGCAGGATCTGGAAATCATGAAACGGATCAAACACATGTTCGATCCGCAACTCTTACTCAACCGTGGCCGACTCTACCGCCGTATTTGAAATCGCGAGCGACAAGCCCCGCCAGGCGGATCTGGACCGCTGCGTGCATTGCGGGCTGTGCCTGAACGCCTGCCCCACATATCGGGTACTCGGCGTGGAGATGGATTCGCCGCGCGGCCGGATCTATCAGATGGCGCAAGTCGCCGCGGGCGCCCCGATCGGCCCTTCGTATATCGAGCACATCGAGTTGTGCCTGGCCTGCCGCGGCTGCGAGAGCGCCTGCCCTTCCGGCGTGCAATATGGCAGCCTGGTGGAAGCCGCGCGCGCGGAAATCGAAGGCGCCGCGGTGCGGGGGCGCGGGGCGCGGTGGGCGCGGCGCTTCGTCTTCGGATATTTGCTGCCGTCTCCCGCCCTGATGACCGCGTTCGGCACGCTGCTCTATCTATACCAGGCGAGCGGATTGCAGAAGCTGGTCCGGGCGCTGGGCTTCTTCAAATTGCTGGACAAGCTGGGCGGCGTGGAGCAGCTTGTGCCGCCCGCCGAGCCGCCGTTCTTCTTCGGCAAAATCGGCAAAACGTTTCCCGCCGAGGGCCAGCGGCGTTACCGCGTGGCACTGATGGCGGGATGCATCGCCAACGTGTGCTTCGCCCGTTTGAACGAGGCCACCGTGCGTGTCTTGCAGAAGAATGGCTGCGAAGTGGTTGTGCCCGCCGGTCAAGGGTGCTGCGGCGCGCTGCACGTGCACGCGGGTTTGCGGGACGAAGCGCGGAGGCTAGCGCGGCGCAATATCGACGCGCTGGCGGAGGGCGGCTACGACGCCATCATCAGCAACGCGGCGGGCTGCGGCTCGACGTTGAAAGAGTACGGCGAATTATTGGAAGGCGACCCGGAATATGCCGCGCGGGCGCGCGAGTTTTCGGGGCGCATGCGGGATGTCACCGAGTTCCTGGCTTCCATCGAGCTGAACCGCGCGGGGATGCGGCCGTTGCCGGTCACGGTCACTTATCAGGATTCCTGCCACCTGGCGCACGGCCAGCACATCAGCACGGCGCCGCGCAGCTTATTGGAAGCGGTGCCCGGTCTGACGTTCCGGGAGATGCCGTTGGCCGATCTGTGCTGCGGCAGCGCGGGCATTTACAACGTGGTGCAGAACGAGATGTCCATGCAGATTCTGGAACGGAAGATGGAGGACGTGAACCGCACCGGCGCGGATGTGATCGCCACGGCCAATCCGGGCTGCATCCTGCAACTGCGGGCCGGCGTGAGCTTACACGGCAAAGGGCAGCGCGTGGTACACGTGGTGGAGCTGTTGGATGAGGCGTACGGGAAGCCGGAATGAATTTGCCAGAAACAGACTTTGACCGCGAACGACGGTGGTGGGATGCCAAAGCTCCCAAGGAAGAAATAGATTCGGCCGACGAGAGCATCAATCGCGCCCTTCGCTGGCGAGAGATCGAGCGCCATCTTGAAGGCGCCCAGACCATCCTGGATATCGGCGGAGCTACCGGCGCTTTTTCGATTCCGCTGGCAAAGAGAGGCTTCCACGTAACCCATTTGGACCTCTCGCCAGAGATGCTGGGTATCGCCCGGGATAAGGGCCGGGATGTGCCAGGCATCGAATTCCGGGAGGGGAACGCATCCGACCTGAAACAGTTTTCAGACCGCAGCTTTGACTTGGTATTGAACATGGATGGGGCAATCTCCTTTTCGGGATCCAAAGCGACTAGAGCAATTCAGGAGACCTGTCGAGTTGCGCGGGCGAAGGTAATCCTAACGGTATCCCATCGGGCACAAATGGCAGCGGCGTGGGGTGAGTGCGAGCCTGCTCAAGACCGGGCAACTCAGTCCCGCTGTCCACGCCATGATCGAGCGCGGCGAATGGCACCAGGACCAGTTCCCCGGCAGCGAGGTGCTCACCGAGGGCCTGACCCAGAACTACCTGGGCGCATTCCAGGCATTCCTGCCTGGCGAGCTGACAAGAATTCTCGAAAATGAAGGCATGCGGATCTTGCGCTGCAGCGGTCTCGGGTCGCTCGCCGGGTTGTGCGCCCCGGAAGCATTGACGCGCGTTTTGAAAGACGGCGCATTGCTGGAATCGTTCCTCACCATCTGCGAGCGGTTCGACAGAGAGATACTGCCCTGCGGGCCAGGAACGCGTCAGCGTGCGGGACTGATCGCGGTGGCCCGCCGCGTGTCGTAGAATCTCAAGAGGTGCAAAGAAGGCAGAGCCGGTTGCGCTGTAACCTTCCTCGCCGGCGGCACGCCTCCCGGCTTGTGACCCTCCTTGCGCGCATCGCCGTGCCGGCAGCTTTCGTCTGCCTGACGGCGAGCGCCGGCGCACGCGCGCAATCGTCCGCGCAGTCGTCCGATGGTCTCAACCATGACCGCATCCTGGGCGTCATCCCCGACTATCAGACGGTCAACGATGCCACCCCGGCGACGCCGCCTCTCACGCCGAAGCAGAAATGGCAATTCTTTCTGGACGAGACTCGCGATCCGTTCAACATCGCCGCCGAGGCGCTGAGCGCCGGGCTTTCGCAGGCCGACAACCAGACGCCCAAGTATGGCGAAGGCGGCAGAGCCTACGCCGAGCGATTCGGCGCGGCGGTGGGCGATTTCACTTCCCAGAATCTCTTTAGCGACGCTGTACTGGCCTGCCTGCTGCATCAGGATCCCAGGTATTTCCGCAAGGGTCCGCAATCGCGGTTTCTGCCGCGCGTCATGTATTCGCTGAGCCGCATCGCCGTGGCCCGGCAGGACTCCGGCCGGTCGACGTTCAACGCTTCCGGCGTCTTCGGCATGGCGCTGGGTATCGGCGCTTCCAATCTCTACTACCCTTCCGCCAGCCGGACCGGAACGGTTATGGCGACCCGCGTGGGCACCAGCGTGGCGGGCTGGGCGCTCGGCAACGTCGCGGTCGAATTCTGGCCCGATATTCACCAGAAGTTTTTCACGAACGGATTCCTGCACCGGAAGGCGCCGCAACCGCCGGCACTACCGCACCGATAGCAAGGCGAGTTTCGCTCGCCGTGGCTGGTGGTTCGTGGCTGGTGGCTGGCGGCGGTTGCTCATTCGATCGCCAACAGCAGATCCTTGGCTTCCACGTGACGGCCCGGCTGCACCAGCACCTGCGTCACCTTTCCGCCCACCGGGGCGTACACGGTGCTCTGCATTTTCATGGCTTCCATCACCAGCAGGCGATCGCCTTTCTTCACCAACTGATTCAACTCCACCGCCACAGTCGAAACCACGCCCGGAATTGGGGCGCCGATCTCGCCCGGCTTGGCGGGGTCTGCCTTCGGCCGCGCAGCGACCTTTACTTCAAGACTCGCGTCCCGGATATTTACTTCGCGCGGCTGCCCGTTCAACTCGAAGAACACCGTCCGAAAGCCTTCGGGACGCGGTTCGCCCACGGTCAGAAACTTGATCACCAGAGCTTTGCCTGGCTCCAGCTCCACCGCGATTTCGTCGCCCTTCTGCATGCCGTAATAGAACTGCGGCGTGGGCAGCACTTCCACGTCGCCGTAAGTCTGGCGCGCCTTGGCGAACTTCAGGAACACGTCCGGATACATCAAGAAGCTGAGCACTTCATCCGGCGCCGGCGCATGGCCGATTTTGCGGCCGAGGGTGGCCGCGGTCTCCACGAAATCCACCGCGGCCAGGTGCGCGCCGGGCCGTCCGCGCTGCGGCTTGGCGCCCTTCAGAATGGCTTTCTGCAAGCGTTTGGGCCAGCCGCCTTCGGGTTCGCCCAGAGCTCCGCTCAACATTTCGATCACCGAGCCGGGCAGCGTCAGGTTGTGGTCCGGACCGAGCCGCTCGAACTGCTGCGCGGTCATGTTGTGATTCACCAGGAAAATGGCCAGGTCTCCCACCGCCTTGCTCGACGGCGTGACCTTCACGATGTCGCCCAACGCCCGGTTGGCTTCGGAATAAGTGCGCGCGATGTCATGCCAGCGCGCGCCCAGCCCCATGGACTCGGCCTGTTCGCGCAGATTGGTGTACTGGCCGCCGGGCATCTCGTGTACATACACTTCGGCGGAACCGGATTTCGGACCGGTGTCGAACGGCGCATAATATGTCCGCACCGTCTCCCAATAATCCGCGCACTGGTTGAGCGCATCGAGATCGACGCCGCTATCGCGCGGAGTGTGGCGCAGCGCCGCCACGATGGAGTTCAGATTCGGCTGGCTGGTGGTGCCGCTCATGGAGGCGACGGCCGCGTCTGCCGCGTGTACGCCCGCTTCGGCGGCTTTCAGCACCGAGGCTGCATTGACGCCGCTGGTATCGTGCGTATGGAAGTGAATGGGAATTCCGATTTCCCGCCGCAGCGTGCGCACCAGTTTCCAGGCCGCGTAAGGCTTGCACAGCCCCGCCATGTCTTTGATGGCCAGCACGTGCGCGCCCATACGCTCCAGCTCGCGCGCCATCTTCACGTAATATTGCAGCGAATATTTATCGCGGCGCGGATCGAGGATGTCGCCGGTATAGCAGACCGCGGCCTCGCAGATCTTGCCGGTCTTGCGCACGGCTTGCATGGATGCCTTCATGTTGGGCAGCCAGTTCAACGAGTCGAAGATGCGGAAAATGTCGATGCCCTGCGCGGCGGCCTCGCGGATGAATCCCTCCACGGCGTTGTCCGGATACGCGGTATAGCCCACGGCGTTCGAGGCGCGCAGCAACATCTGGAAGCAGATGTTCGGAATGGCTTCGCGCAATTGGCGCAGCCGCAGCCAGGGGTCTTCGTGCAGGAAGCGCATGGCCACGTCGAAGGTGGCCCCGCCCCACATCTCCAGGCTGTAGAGATTGTGCAACCGGTGCGCCACGAAGTTGGCGATGCGCAGCATGTCGTAGGTGCGCACGCGCGTGGCCAGCAGCGATTGGTGCGCGTCGCGGAAAGTGGTGTCGGTAAGCAGCAACCGCTTCTGCGAACGGGTCCATTCGGCGAATTTCACGGGACCCAGAGCGTCGAGCAATTGACGCGTGCCATCCGGCGGAGCGCCACTGTGATTCGCTGCGCGCGGCGGCACGGGCGGCGGGTCGATGCGCGCCGGGACCGGCTTGCCCGCGACCGTGGGATTCCGGTTGACGATCACCTCGCCCAAATACGTGAGCAGCTTGGTGGCGCGGTCCTTGCGCTGCACGAAGCGGAAGAGTTCCGGCGTTTGCTCGAGCCATCCCGTGGTCACCCGGCCGGCCTGGAAATCGGGGTGGTTCACCACGTTTTCGAGGAACGGGATGTTGGTCTTGACGCCGCGCACGCGGAACTCGCGTAGGCTGCGGTCCATGCGCTGGCAGGCTTGCCGGAAGTCGCGGCCCCAGGCGGTGGTCTTCACCAGCAGCGAGTCGTAGTAAGGCGTGATGACCGCGCCGGAGTAAGCCGATCCGCCATCCAGGCGAATACCGAAACCGGCGGGCGAGCGGTAAGTGTGGATCTTGCCGTAATCCGGCACGAAGCTGTTGCCGGGGTCCTCCGTGGTGATGCGGCATTGCAGCGCGTAGCCGTACAGCGGAATCTGTTCCTGGGGCGGCAGATGCATCTCCGGGCCGAACAAATCGAGGCCTTGCGCCACCTGAATCTGGCATTGCACCAGGTCGATGCCGGTGACCATCTCGGTGACGGTGTGCTCCACCTGGATGCGCGGATTCACTTCGATGAAGTACCAGGCGCCGGAATCGGCATCCACCAGAAACTCCACGGTTCCGGCGTTGTAATATCCGGCGGCATTGGCCAGCTTGACGGCGGCTTCGGCCAGCGCGCGCCGGATGGAATCGTCGAGGCCCACGGCGGGGGCCACTTCGACCACCTTCTGATGGCGCCGCTGCACGGAGCAATCGCGCTCATAGAGGTGCAGCAGGTGGCCGGCGCGATCGCCCAGGATCTGCACCTCGACATGGCGGGCGCGCTCCACGTAGCGTTCCAGGAACACCGCATCGTTGCCGAAGGCCGCGCCCGCCTCGCGCCGCGCTTCCGCCAGCCGCTCGCTGAATTCCGCGGCGCCGCGCACCACGCGCATGCCGCGCCCGCCGCCGCCAAAGGCTGCCTTGACGATGAGCGGAAAGCCGATGCGGCGCGCGATGCGCTCCGCTACGCGCGGATCCGTGATGGGGTCGTCGGTGCCGGGCACGGTGGGGATGCCGGCGCGCTGGGCCAATTGGCGCGCCGCGCGTTTGTCGCCCAGCAGTTCCAGCAGTTCCGCGCTGGGCCCGATGAAGGCGATGCCGGCCCGCTCGCAGGCGCGCGGCAGAGCCGGATTCTCGGACAGGAAGCCATAGCCCGGATGGATGGCGTCCACGCCTTTTTCGCGCGCCAGCGCCACGATGCCGTCCACGTCCAGGTAGGCTTCGACCGGCCCTTTTCCCTCGCCGATCAGGTAGGCTTCGTCGGCCTTGAAACGGTGCAGGGCGAGGCGGTCCTCCTGCGAATAGACGGCCACGGTCCGCAGGCCCAGTTCATTGGCCGCGCGTAGGATGCGGATGGCAATTTCGCCGCGGTTTAGGGCTAACAGCTTGTGCATTTGCGGGGATGATTTGAGGATAGCAGTGTTGGGAGGGGCGGGGCGGGCGGGGGGGCGGCCGGCGTCATTGGGGGCTGGAGCCTCGGTGCGCAGGAGTGAAGCCGTTTGCGCACAGACATGGGGGGTAAGATAAACGCGGAGGGCTGTTGGGCGGCATTTCTCCGGCATGCCACGAGTTGCGGTGCGAGGGTGATACTGTTTCTTGTATGAAAACAGCGTTGTACGGGCGGATCGTCTTTGGCGCGTCGGCGGTGCTGTTCGGCGTCATCGCACTGATGTGGTACGACTCCGACACCTGGCAAACCCTGCGTCAGATCTGGAGCCTGCCTTTTGGAACCATCGTCGGCGGGTGTCTCATGATCGCTCAAATTGCCGGTGGGATTGGGATGCAGTACCCCAGGGCCGCGCATTTGGCGTCGATCGTTCTGGGCATCGTCTATTTGCTTTTCTCCCTCGCCTGCATCCCTGGCATCCTTGCCGCACCGGCCATCTATGAGCACTACGGGAGCTTCTTCGAACAGTTCGCCTCACTCTGCGGCGCGATTGCCCTGTACGCCGCAACCGAGGCAAATGCGGCACGGGCGGCAGCGTTCGGCCGAGTGGCGCGCCTTGGACTCGGAGTCTGCGCGATTTCATTTACGCTGAGCCAGATACTCTATCTTCCTGTGACAGCCGGCTTGGTTCCAAAATGGATTCCGCCAAATCAGACCTTTTGGGCCATACTCACGACGATCGCATTTGCACTCGCGGCGATTTCCATTCTCATCAATCGCCAGGCACGGCTGGCGATACGCCTGATGACCCTCATGCTGGCGCTCTTTGGTGTGTTGGTTTGGGTTCCGCGCCTGATCGCTCACCCGGAAGCCCATCTGAACTGGTCTGAATTCGGCTTGACCTTCCTCATTACTGGGGCCGTATGGATGGTGGCTGATTTGAGGTCTTTCTGATTCAGGCGTGTTTGCGCGCCGCTTCATCGTGCAACCGCCAGCGTTGTTTCCGGTTCACTTCGCGTGTGGCGGTGGTATCCGGAAGTTGGTTTTTGGGGTCCGTCGTGGAGGGACCCGGGCGCGCGCGCCGCTTGCAGACTACATAATGAAGCAAGAGGCGCCAGATGGGTAACGCGATGCCTGAGTTGCCGTATCTTTTCGTCTACGGCACGCTGCGCAGCGGCGCTGGGACGGAGTGGTCGAGATCCCTGGCGGCCGCATCCCGCTTGGTGGGTATGGGGCGCACGCATGGCGCGCTGTTCGACTTGGGCGGCTATCCGGGTATGACCATTCGCGCGGACGGCGAAGCGTGGGTCAGGGGCGAGGTCTATTGGTTGAACGATCCCTCCGCGACGTTGCCATCACTCGACGCATACGAAGGATGCGGCCCCGGCAATCCCCTGCCGCATGAATTCGAGAGGCAGGCCGTGACCGTGCTCCTGGACAACGGCCAGCCCGTCGAGGCGTGGGCCTATGCGTATGCGCTCGAAACCAAGGGCAAGGCGCGGCTCGCCTCGGGAGACTATCTTCAAACCGCCGGCTACGCAGACTCTCCTTGACGCTCTAGGAGAACTCGGCTAAGATTCTCCTAGACGGTCGAGGAATGAAGAAACAGGTCGAATTGGTACAGGGGACGCTGGACATGCTGATCCTCAAGGCGGTCTCGCTAGGCGGCCTCCACGGCTATGGCGTCCTGCTCCGGCTGCAACAACTCACGGGCGGCCGGCTCCGGATCCAGCAGGGATCCCTCTATCCCGCGCTGTACCGCCTCGAGCGCCAGAGGCTCATCGCCTCGGAGTGGGGCGAGAGCGACAACAAGCGCAGGGCGAAGTTCTACACGCTGACCTCTTCCGGCCGCAAGCGGCTGAAGGCGGAGGAGGAGGGCTGGAATCGTTTCTCGATGGTGGTGGCCTGTGTCCTCGGCGCCGTCCCGGAGGGGTCGTGAAGATCTCGCGCCGCAAGAAGTTCGAGAGCGATATGGCCGCCGAGCTCGGATTTCATGTCGAGGCTTATGTCGAAGACCTGGTCCGCTCCGGCATCGATCGAAAGGAGGCCGAGCGCCGCGCCCGACTCGAATTCGGGGCCATGGAAGCGGCCAAGGACGAGTGCCGCCAAGCCTGGGGGCTGCAGTGCATGGACGAGCTGCGGGCGGACCTCCGGCTCACGGTTCGCACCGTCCGCCGGAATCCGGGCTTTGCCGCGATCGCTATTTTCTCGCTGGCGCTGGGTATCGGCGCGAACGCGGCAATCTTCGGATTGGCCGATGCCGTCATGCTGCGGCAACTGCCGGTTCGCGATCCCGGCGAGCTGGTGTTCGTGGAAACCGCGGGCACCGCGGGACGCGACGGTCCGCCGTATCCGTTCTTCGAGCTGCTGCGCGACCAAGCCAGGAGCTACAAAGCGATGGCCGCGTTCGGCGCCTCCGGCATGGAAATTCAGATCGACAGCGGACGCGAACAGGCGCAAGGAGTCTGGGTATCCGGCAATTTCTACGAGATGCTCGGCGTGGCGCCGGTCATCGGCCGCACGCTGGCGGCCTCCGACGATCAAATTCCCGGCAAAGGCGGCCCGGGCGGCGCCGTGGCGGTAATCAGCCGCGCCTATTGGCAGCGGCGATTCGGCGGCGATCCGGCCGTCTTGGGGCGCACCATCCAGGTGTTCGAACATGCCGTGACTATCGTGGGCGTGATGCCGCCGGAAATCATGTCGCTCGATCCGGGGCTGCCGATCGACATTGCGGTTCCCATGACGCTCGCCGATCCCGCGCAGTTGCGGTCGCGGGATGCGTTGTGGCTGGCAATCGTCGCGCGCCTCAAGCCGGGAGTGCGGATGGAACGGGCCCGCGCTGAATCCAACGCCTTGTTTCAGGCATATATGGCCGATGTCCGGATTCCGCCGGAGGTCCACAAGCTGCTGTTCGATCGCATAGAACTCGCGCCCGCTGCGAAAGGATTTGGCGGCCTGCGGACGCAGTTTTCGCAGCCGCTTACCGCGATGACGATTTTGGCGGGTTTGGTGTTGCTGGCCGCTTGCGTAAACGTGGCCAACCTGATGCTCGCGCGGGCTACGGCCCGACAAAGAGACTTCGCGGTCCGCCTGGCGATAGGCGCGGGGCGCGGCCGCCTGATTCGCCAAACCTTAACGGAAGCCCTGGTGCTTGCCGGGGCGGGCGCCAGCTTGGGGATTTTGCTGGCGCGGCAAGGCGAGGCCGCCTTAGCTGGCTTTTTCGCCGAGAGCAACAATCCGATCGTCCTGGACCTCTCGCTGAACGGACACATTCTGCTGTTTACGCTCACCGTCGCGATGCTGACCGGTGCGGCATTCGGAATACTGCCGGCCCTGCAGGCATCCCGCGGCGATCCCGCCGCCGGACTGCAAAGCGGGTCGCGAAGCATCGCGGGAAGCCGGGCCTCCGTGCGGATCGGCCAGGCCTTGGTGATCTTGCAGGTGGCGCTCTCCACGGTGTTGCTGGCCGGCGCGGGACTCTTCGTTCGCAGCCTTCGGCAGCTTGAGTCGGTCGACCTGGGGTTCACTCGCGAAGGCATTCTGACGATGGAGGTCACGCCGGATCGGCAATTGGCCGGCACGCCTCAATGGCCGGCTACCCAAGACGAAATCCTGGATCGAATCCTGGGGATGCCGGGAGTGCGCTCCGCCAGTTGGGCCACCACGACCCCGATGAGCGGCCGCGACCGGGGCGCGCTTCTGGAGATCCCCGGGCTCGCGGCTCGAACCGAGAATGACAAGGATATCCATCTAGCCGCCGTTTCACGCCGATATTTCGAGACATTCGGTATACCGTTGCTGCTGGGACGCGCCTTCACGCCACGCGACGATGCCAACGCGTCCAAGGCAGCGATCGTCAACCAGACCGCCGCCCGATTCTATTTCGGCGACGCAAATCCGATCGGGAAGAAGGTCCGGTTCGCAAATTATCCAAGCCACGACCTGGTGTACGAAATTATCGGCGTGGTAAAGGACGCCAAGCACGACAGCCTCCGCGAGCGGCCATCGCGCTTCATCTATCTTCCGATCCCGCAGTCGGTCGATCGCATCAACCGGCTGGCGCTGGCCGTGCGCTGCACGGGCGACGCCATCGCGTTCGCAGGACCGGTGCGGCAGGCGATTCAGAGTGTCCGCGCGACGGTGTCAGCCAGCAATGTCTCCACGCTGGAGAAGCAGGTGCGGCAATCGCTGAGCCGGGAACGCCTGGTAATGGCGCTGTCCATCGCCTTCGGAGCGTTAGCGCTGGCGCTCGCCTGCATCGGCCTGTACGGCATCCTGGCCTACGCCGTCACGCGGCGCACCAACGAGATTGGAATCCGCATGGCGCTGGGGGCCACGCAGGGCAAGATGGTTTGGCTGATCCTCCGTGAGGCCATGGCTCTGGCGGCAAGCGGCATTGTTATCGGCGTTCCGGCTGTGTTGGCGCTGGAACGCATCGCGCGGGCATTGCTCTATGGAGTCGGACCGTTCGATATCCCGGCCTTCGGGTGCGCCCTGATGGTACTGCTTGCTTGCGCTGCGTTAGCGGGAATTGTGCCGGCGCGCCGCGCTGGCCGGCTGGATCCGATGTCCGCGCTTAGATGCGAGTGACACGCTCGGAGGGCGGCCAGTCTTGGCCGCAGCCGCCTTTCAGCCCGGGGAACGTGCCGGGGGCACGCTCCAAAAGGTCTGAAACTGTACCAGAGCGCCAACGGTCGCCCATATTGGACAATATCAGAAGACCCGGCGCGGCAAGCTATAGTC
>Ga0302326_10020585_pt1 | contig 13569 bp, 13 predicted proteins | sample Palsa_T0_3_FD_202264 | JGI IMG/M metagenome (GOLD analysis project Ga0302326, IMG submission 202264) | Peat permafrost microbial communities from Stordalen Mire near Abisko, Sweden - Palsa_T0_3 | ecosystem: Environmental > Terrestrial > Soil > Palsa > Peat permafrost | place: Sweden: Abisko... | reverse complement strand
CGGGTAGCTGACCTTGTAGCTTTCCTCCCAGCCCAGCCAGGCCTCGCGGGGAACCTTGCCGGTGCCGCTGAGCCATTCGGGGTAGACGGCCTCGTCGTCGACATAGCTGTAGGTCCAGTCCACGTCACGGACGAAGCCCTGCCATTCCTCGCGCTTGAGCAGTGCCATCGGATGCGTCCTCCTCGTCAGTCGACTTCGGTGTGGCCGAGCTGCTGGCTGATGCCGGCGTCGTTCCAGTAGCCGGTGATCCTGTCGATGAGCAGGTCCGGGCCGACGCGGAAGATGAACAGGTGCGGCTCGCGGTAGTGCCGCCCGGCCGGGGCTATGAGCCCCCACGGGAGCTGCTGGGTGCCCTCGATGTCGACCTCGGCGACCACGTCGCCGTCGTCGTTGCTGGTAATGGTGTGCACGGTGTTCGACAGGTCAGGGAACGAGGCGATCAGCCCGGTCCACAGCGGCTTGCCGATGGTGGCGACCTTGCCGTCACCGCGCAGCACCCGCTGCTTGCCCCACAGTTCGACCGGCACGTAGGAGAAGCCGGCGTTGATCGAGCACAGGTCGGTCATGCCCTCGACGTCGTGCGCGCGGTAGCGGTCGAAGAACTCGGTCACGACCCCGGCCGCGGACTTGGCGGTGCGGGAGCGTTCGGTCAGTGTCGTCATGTCGGTCTCCCAGTCCTCAGGCGATCGCGATCTCGTCGTAGCGCTTGACGGCCAGCCGCCGGTACAGCTGCGCCTGGCACCAGTAGGCGCTGACCCCGGTGATCAGGCCGTCGCCGACGGTGAACCGCCAGGCCTGGTCGATGTCCAGGTGCTTTTCCTGGTTGATGGCGCCCGCGTAGCCGGCCGCCTGCGTGCCCTCCGCCTTGAACTGCGCGGTGACCACGTCGCCGGTGCTGATCAGCGCGCTGACGCTGATCACCAGGTCGGGGAAGCCGTGCACCAGGTCGGCCAGCACCTGGCGCAGCGTGTCCGGCCCGCCGTCGCGCAGGCCGAGCGGATGGACGGTGACGGATGCCTGCGGGGCGAGGTGGGCGATGGCCGCGTCGATGTCGTGGCGGCCGAAGGCCTCCAGGAATGCCTGCACGGTCTGCGTCGGCGTGCTCGTCATCAGCGATGCTCCTTGGCTAGGCGGCTTGGCGGGCCGGGTTCCGGAGTTTCTTGATGACCGCGTCCGCGGTCGCCTCGGTGGATCCCGGGTTCTGCCCGGTGATGAGGTTCCGGTCGACGACGACGTGCGAGACCCACGCCGACGGGCCGTCGTCGAAGACCGCGCCGGCGTTCTTCAGCGCGACGTCGAGCAGCCACTCCATGCCCAGCAGGCCGGCCTCGGTCTGGTCTTCCTCCTCGTCGGTGAAGGAGGTCATCCGGTAGCCATCGAAGAGCCACAAACCGTCGGCGCGTTCGGGGGCCGACAGCAGGATGGCCGGACCATGGCACAGGGCGGCGATCGGCGCCCGCTTGCGCTGCAGCGCGGTGAGCAGCCTGCCGACGTCCGGGTTATCGGCCAGGTCGACCATCGGGCCGTGCCCGCCGGGCGCGAACACCGCGTCGAACTCGCTCATGTCCTCGTCGGTCAGCGTGTCGAGCGCGACGGGATGGGTGAAGCCGGGGATCTCCTGAAGCCGGCGGAGCCGGTCCTCGGACAGCCGCTGGCTGTCGGCCCGCTGCGCGTCGACCTCGCCCTGGATCTGCTCCCGGGTCAGCCCGTCCTCGGCGAGCACTCGATTTTCAGCCAGCACGTCGGCGAACGGCCGGTCCTGCCGCCACGCGGTCTTCGCGGCGGCGCTGACGATCCGGTGCGCCTCGGCGGGCGTGCGGCCCTTCGCCTCCAGGAGTGCGGCCACCCGGCGGGCCGCGGCCAGGCCGAGCTCGGTGTTCTGGTGCAGGGTCAGCCGGATGTCGTCGACGTCGTGGGCGAAGGTACGCACCACCGAGGCGAGGTAGTCCTTGTCCTCCTCGGGATAGTGGAAGAACCAGGACAGCCCGTACGGGTCCGCGTAGGGCGGCTGCCCGTCCGGCGTGATCACCGTGACGTCGAAGCCCGCGTCGGCGAACCGCTCGTAGGGCTTCAGCGCCTCCTCGGCGAAGTAGCCCGTCGGGTGCTGGGTGCCGTCCGCGAGCGTCAGCTCGCGCGCGCTGGTGACGAGGTATGCGATCCGGGTCATGCCGCCGCCCTCCGCAGTCAGTGCAGCCTGCCGGTACGTTCGTGATCGTCACTGTGCCATCGCCGTGGCGGGACGGCTACGGGCGGAGATAGCAGCTTCCTGCTGAACTGTTGCCCATTCCGGCGCGGGTATCGGATTCCGGCTGACCTATGTCGTGATCGGCTTGCGCCTAGGGGCAGGCGAGCTTTTCTTGCCTACGCTGCTGTCCATGACACGAGTGCTCTTCGCGGTATCAGGATCGGACTACTGGACGCTGGCCGACGGAACGCGGCATCCGTGCGGCTACTGGCCCGAGGAACTGGCCGTCCCGCACGAGGTGTTCGCCCAGGCGGGCTTCGACATCACGATCGCGACTCCCGGCGCGGTCCCGCCCACGGCGGACGAGGCCGGCTTCAGCGCCGCCATGAACGGCGGCTCGGAGGAACCGGGCCAGCGGTTCCGCGCCTACCTGGACTCGATCAGCGGGCCGCTCAGCGCGCCGACCGCGCTCGAGGACGCCGACCCGGCGGACTACGACCTGGTGTTCGTGCCCGGCGGCCACGGCCCGATGGAGGACCTGGCCGCGTCGGGGAGCTTCGGCCAGCTGGTGGCCGGCTTCACCGCCCTCGGCAAGCCGGTCGCCGCCGTCTGCCACGGCCCGGCCGCGCTGCTGCCCGCGGTCGACGACGACGGCAAGTGGCTGTTCGGCGGCCGCCGCGTCACCGGCTTCAGCAACACAGAAGAGGAGCAGGTCGGGTTCGCCGGCCGGGCACCGTGGCTGCTCGAGGACCGGCTCAGCTCGTCAGGCGGATCGTTCGAGGCCAGCGGTGCGCCGTGGGCCGCGCACGTGGTCGTCGACGGCAACCTCTACACCGGCCAGAATCCGGCCTCGTCGCTCCCGCTCGCCACGGCGCTCGTGCAGACTCTTTCCTGACCCTGCCTGACCCTGGTCTGCCCCTTCCTGGCCCTTCCTGACCGAGCGTCAGACCAGGGTGGCGCGCTGGCTGGCGTCCTGCGCGCGCTGCGTGTCCAGCTCGCTGTGCAGGGCGTGCGCGTCGTAGTAGGCGCGCGGCGTCACGCCGAAGCGGCCGCGGAATTCGCTGATGAAGTGCGAGACGCTGGCGTAACCGACCTCTTTGGAGATCCGCGCCACCGTGAAGTTGCCGTCGACGAGCAGTTCGCGCGCCCGGTCCAGCCGCATCTCCTTCACGAACTGGTAGGGCGAGCGCCCGGTCACGTCCCGGAACAGGTGCGCGAACGCGGATGGGCTCAGCCGGACCAGGTCTGCCATGTCGGCCACCGTCAGCGGCTCGGACAGGTGGCCCCGGACGTACTCGAGCACCGCCGACACCGGGTTGCTGGCGGCCTCGGCCGCGGCCAGGTCGAGCAGCCGCGCGTACTGCTCGCGCTGCAGCACCCGGTAGACCATCTCCTGCAGGTACAGCGGGGCGAGGACCCGCCGGTCCGCGCCGGTCCGCACCGCGCGCAGGAACCGCAGCACCACCCCGAGCAACTCCTGGTCAAGCGCCGAGACGCAGGCGGGCTCTGCGGGCTGGCCTTCGGCGTCACGGGACCGGAACGCCGTGGTGCGCCGCTCGAGCATGTCGCTGGATACCTGGCGCACCAGCGATGGGTCGATCTGTAGCACGAGCGACAGGAACGGCAGCCCGATGGAAGCCTCGAGGATCTCGGCCTGGAAATGTACATGGTTGTTGAGCACCAGGTAGTGGAACGGGTCATAGAGGTAGGTCCGGCCGTCGATGGTCACCGCCTTGCGGCCCTGGGCCACGATGCACAGCGATAGGGACTGGATCTCCTCCCAGGTCGGCCCGGCCGGTCCGGTAAACCGGTAAACCGTCAGCCCCGGCCATAGCCCGGTGTTCGCGCCCGCCTTCGGCGCGCTCGCGGCCAGCTCGGCGATCAGCTCACCTGAGCTCACCGGCTTGGGGAGATATCCAGACGCCATCGTGCTGCCTCCTCGCCCGTCCTGCTGCCACCCATCATGCGCCGTCACGCCCGCCCGCGCGAGAGCCGGACGGTGACTCTGGTCCCAGGCGCGGCCATTGACGTACCGGAATCGCTGCTTCATGATGTGAGAGCCGAACGTTCGGTTGATAAACCAACTAGTCGGACGACTGGCCACACCAAGCCGACCTGAGGAGCCGCCCGCCATGGAGCTGGAAGAGGTCTACCTGGTGAATGGCCTGCGGTCGCCGATCGGCCGGTTCGGCGGCGGGCTCGCTTCGCTGCGTGCTACCGAGATCGCCTCGCCGGTGGTCACCGAGCTGCTGGCCCGCACCGGAGTGCCGGCGGCCGAGGTGCAGCAGGTCATCGCCGGCATGGTGCTGCAGGACATGACCGAATCGAACCCGGCACGGATCGTCGCGCAGCGCGCCGGGATTCCCGACGAGAGCGCCGCGTTCACCCTGAACATGCAGTGCACGTCGAGCATGACCGCGCTGATCCTGGCCACCAGGCAGGTGGCGATGGGCGCCGTCGGCTGCGTGCTGGCGCTGGGCCTGGAGTCGATGAGCAACGCGCCCTACATGGTCCAGGGGGCCCGCTGGGGCCTGCGGCTGGGAGATGACCGCTTCATCGACACCCTGCAGGAGTGCAAGTTCGCCGGCTCGGGCATGTGGGGCGACCCGCAGACGATGATCGACGTGGCGGAGCACCACGCCGAGGTGGATGGCGTCTCCCGGCACGACATGGACGAGAGCGCCGTGCTCTCCCACCAGCGGGCGGTGGCCGCCATCGAGGCGGGACGGCTGGCCGAGGAGATCGTGCCGGTCACCGTGCCCCACCGGCGGGGCGACATCGTGATCGAACGGGATGAGAACCCCCGGTCCGACATCAGCATCGACCGGCTGGCTCAGATGCCTCCGGTGCGGGCGGGCGGGACGGTCACCGCGGGCAATTCCTCCGCGCACAACGACGGGGCCGCCGCCGCCCTCATCTGCGGCGCCCGGACGGTCGCCCGCCTCGGCCTGGAGCCCATCGCCCGGATCGTGGTGCCGGGCACGGCCATGGTCGGCTGCGATCCGCACCTGATGGGGTACAGCTGCGTGGTCGCGGCCGAGGCCGCGCTGGCCGGAGCCGAGCTCGACTTGGACAGCGTCGACCTGATCGAGTGCAACGAGGGTTTCGCGGTCCAGATGGTGGCGTGCGAGCGGATGGCCAAGTGGCCGCGAGAACGGCTGAACGTCGACGGCGGCAGCGTGGGCTACGGGCACCCGGTCGGGATGTCCGGCCTGCGGATCACCGTCCACCTGGCCAAGGCACTGCGGCAGCGTGACCTGCGGCACGGGCTGGCCACGGTGCCGGCCGGCAGCGGGCTCGGCACCGCCGTCGTACTCGAGGCAGCCTGAGGTGGCCGGAACGCCGCCGCGTCCGCAGCCGACCGGGCGCGGGATCAGCCGCGAGGCGCTACTGGCCACGGCGGCCGAGCTGTTTGCCCGCAAGGGCTACCGGGCCACCACGCTGGACGACATCGCGGGCGAGCTCGGCCTGAAGAAGGCCTCGCTCTATCACTACATCCGGTCCAAGGACGAGCTGCTCGCCGACATCTACCAGCAGATCTTCGACCGCATCGAGGCGGCGGTGGCGCCGCTGGTGTCGCTGGACCTGCCGGTCGACGAGCGGCTGCGCCGGATGGTGCACGCGCACATCACCGTGGTCAGCGAGGAGCTGCCCAGCCTGTCGGTGGTGTTCTCCGAGGAGTCCGAGCTGCCTGCCAGCTTGCAGCGCGGCATCCGGCACCGCAAGCGGGCGCACGACGCGCTGTTCGAGAAGGTCATCGCCGAAGGCCAGCGCGAGGGCGTGTTCCGCCCGGGTTCGGTACGGCTGATGGTGATGGCGCTGCTCGGCATGTGCAACTGGATCTACAAGTGGCACCGGCCCGAGGCGGCGGGCCCGGGCGCGGTGGACGAGATCGCGGCCGAGTTCGCCCTGATCATCGAGTCGGGCATCAGGAACACGGACCGGCCGGGCGGGGCGTGGCCGCGGTTCGCGACCCTGGACGAGGCGTTCGAGCCCGCGGACCGTTCGGTCAAGCGGATGCGGGCCGAGCTGGAACGCATGGAATCAGAGCTCACTGAGACACGTGAACGGTTGCGGGACGGGCTGACCGGCGGGACCGGGCTGCGTGCCGTGGAATCCCCCGGCCCCGCCCACGCGAGGAAGCGAGGCCGGACATGACGACCGACAACATGACGATGGGCCACATCGTCAGGCGATCCGCCGCCCAGTACCCGAACCGCCGGGCCATCATCTACGAGGACCGCGTCTACACCTACGCCCAGTACAACCAGCGGGTCAACCGGGCCGCCAACGCGCTGACCGGCCTCGGGATCGGGTTCGGCGACCACGTGGCCATCCTGGGCCGCAACTCGGTGGAGTACCTGGAGCTCTGCCACGGCTCGGCCAAGATCGGCGCCGTGTTCGGCACCATCAACTGGCGGCTGGCACCCAAGGAGATCACCTTCATCGTCACCGACGGGGACTCCAAGGTGCTGGTCATCGAGGCCGGCTTCCAGGACTCCCTGGCCCCGGTGCTCGGCGACCTGGCCGGGATCACCCTGGTCGTGTTCGACGGGCCGGTGACGCTGCCCGGCGCGCTGGCCTACGACGAGCTGACCGCGGCGGCCAGCGACGCCGAGCCCGACGCCGAGGTGGGCAGCGACGACGAGGCGCTGATCATGTACACCTCGGGCACGACGGGACTGCCCAAGGGCGCGCTGCTCACCCACGGCAACATCTGCTGGGACTCGATCGCCTACCTGACCTACGCACCGCCGATGCCGTTCGACTGCCTGCTGGTCGGCATGCCGATGAACCACGTCAGCGGGCTGCACATGCAGACCACGGCCTTCCTCATCCGCGGCCTGCCGATGGTGATCATGCGCTCGTGGGAGCCGGCCCAGGCCGCCCGGCTGATCGAGCGGTACCGGATCACCGCGGCCACCATCCTGGTCACCCCGCTGCAGCAGCTGCTCGCGCTGCCCGACCTGGCGACGTACGACCTGACGTCGCTGCGCCTGGTGCTGTCCGCGGCGGCCAAGTACACCCCCGAGCTGCCGATCAGGACCATGCACGAGCTCACCCTGGACCGCTTCCTCTTCGGCTACGGGCTGACCGAGGCCGCCCCCCTCGTCACCATCACCGAGTTCTCCGGTGAGGCGCTGGCCAGGGAGAACACCCTCGGGTTCCCGCTGTGGTACAACGACGTCCGGGTCGTCGACGAGCAGGACGCCGACGTGGCCGAGGGCGAGATCGGGCAGCTGATCGTGCGCGGCCCGAACGTCTTCAAGGGCTACTACAAGCGCCCCGAGACCAACGCCGAGGTGCTGCGCGGCGGCTGGCTGCACACCGGCGACCTGGCCTACTACAGCAAGAATCACCTGTACTTCGTGGACCGCAAGAAGGACATGATCAAGAGCGGCGGCGAGAACGTCTACTCGCTCGAGGTCGAGATGGGCCTGCTCGCGGCCAACCCCGCGCTGGCCGAGGTATCGGTGATCGGGGTCCCCGACGAGCGCTGGGGCGAGGCCGTGAACGCCATCGTCGTGCTGCGGCCGGGCCAGGAGACCACCGCCGAGCAGGTCATCGCCAACGCCCGCCAGCACATCGGCGGGTACAAACTGCCCAAGCGGGTCTACTTCGCCACCGACCTGCCCAAGAACGTGTCGGGCAAGGTACTCAAGACCCGGCTGCGGGCCATGGTCGCGGACGGCGAGTTCGAGCAGGCCGCGTCCCCGCCGGCCGACACGTCCCCGGAGGAGATGGCGCATGCCTGACCAGGAAACCCCCGAGCAGGCTGAGGCGCAGTGGCAGGCCGGCTACGACCGCATCGGCAAGCGCTTCGGTGACCAGGCACCGGCCCAGGCGACCCGGCCGCAGTCGCACTCGGGGCTGCCGATCAAGAACGCCTACTTCCCGCAGGACGTGCCGGCCGGGCCGCCGGAGGCGCCTGGGGCCTTCCCCTACACCCGGGGCAACCTGGCGGCCCAGTACCAGTTCATGAACTGGGCGAACCAGCCGGTGATCGGGTACGGCCTGCCGGAGCACACCCGGAGCCGGATGGACCTGCTGGCTGAGCAGGGCATGGTGGGCTACTTCGGCAGCCGGTTCTACAACCTGGTGTACGACCTGGTCTCGCACGAGGGCCTGGACCCGGACCACCCGGCGGCCCGCGGCCGGATCGGCCAGTGCGGGATGGCCGTCTACTCCGCCCAGGACATGGCCACCTTGTTCGACGGGCTCGACCTGCGCAAGATGAACGTCGTGCACATCACCTACTACCAGGTGGTGGCGGCGTTCGCGCAGTACATCGCGTACGCCGAGCGGCAGGGCGTGCCGCCCGCCGAGCTCAGCGGCAACACGATGAACTGGTACCACCAGTCCGCCTACGTCGGCATGAGCGCGTTCCCGCCGGAACAGGGGCTCAAGCTGGCCGTCGAGCTGATCTCCTACTGCACCAAGCACATGCCGCGCTGGAACACCACGAACTTTTTCGGCTACGGCGTCGAGGAAGCGGGCGGCACCGCGGTCCAGGAGATCGGGCTGATGCTCGCCTTCGGCATCGAGCTGGTCCGCGCCTGCGAGGCGGCCGGGCTGGCGGCCGACGACGTGCTGCCGCGGTTCGGCTTCCAGTTCGCCCAGGCCAACGACTTCTTCGAGGAAGTATGCAAGATCCGCGCGATGCGCCGGATCTGGGCGACCACGATGGCCGAACGGTTTGGCGTCACCAACCCGCGCTCGATGCACGTGCGCATCCACACGCACACCTCGGGCGCGGTGCTCACCGCCCAGCAGCCGATGGTCAACCTGATCCGCACCACGCTGCACGCGTTCGGCGCGGCGCTGGCCGGCACCCAGGCCATGGAGGTATCGGCCTACGACGAGGCGCTGGCCATCCCCACCGAGGAGGCGGCCACCCTGGCCCTGCGCGTCCAGCAGGTCATCCAGGAGGAGACGAACGTCACGGCGGTCACCGACCCGCTCGCCGGGTCCTACTATGTCGAGGCGCTGACCGACCAGCTCGCCACGGCGGCCCTGGCCCTGGTCGCCGACATCGAGGCGCAGGGCGGTTACGTGCAGGCCCAGCGCAGCGGCTGGATTCGGTCGGTGGTGGAGGACTCGGCCGAGCGCTGGCGCGAGCAGGTGGACTCCGGGGAGCGGAAGATCGTCGGCCTGAACTGCTACGTGGCCGGGGAAGAGGCAGAACCGCAGCTGTTCACGGTCGACCCGGAGGTCGAGCGGATCGCGGTCGAGCGGATCAAGCAGCTGCGGGTCAGCCGGGATGCAGCCGCGTTCGACCGCGCCATGGCGGCGCTCGAACTGGCCGCCAAGGAATTCGCGGATGCCGCCATCGGCCAGCTCGGCCAGGACGCGCTCATCCTGGCCGCGATCGACGCGGCCCGGGCGGACGCCACCACCGGGGAGATCATGGGCGTGCTCAAGCACCACCTCGGCTGGGGTGCCCCGCACGAGTCCTGACGGCACGAGTCCGCACGGCACGAGTCCGCACGATACGAGTCCGCACGACGGGAAGACCGGATGGCCAAGAAGATCAGGGTCCTGCTCACCAAGCCCACCCAGGACTGCCATGACCGCGGGGTGCGGTACCTGGCCCGCAAGTTCCGCGACGCCGGGTTCGAGGTCGTGTTCACCAACTTCCTGCTGGCCGACGAGGTGGTCACCACCGCGGTACAGGAAGACGTGGACGTCATCGGCGTATCCAGTTCCTCCGGCGGCCACCTGCCGGTGTTCGAGGACCTGATGGCGGCGCTGCGGGCGGCGGACATCGACGACGTGCTGGTGATCGGCGGCGGTGTCATCCCGCCCGCCGACGTGCGCGTGCTGACCGAGCTCGGAGTCGCGGCGGTCTTCGGCCCGGGCGCCTCGGCCGAGTCGGCGGTGGCGTTCGTCACCGAGCACGTCCGCGAACGGAGTGCACTGTGACGATCGAACGGAACGCACTGTGACGATGAAGAAGATCGCCATCCTGGGCGGCGGCGGGCTGATGGGCCACGGCATGGCGCTGGCCTGCCTGCGCAGTCCGGGTACCGAGGTGGTGCTGGTCTCGCGGCGCCAGGAATCGCTGGATTACGGGGCCAAGCTGGTGACGGAAGGCCCGTTCGGTATCGAGAAGGGGGTCGCCCGGGGGAAGCTGACCCGGGAGCAGGCCGATGACATGGCGGGCAGGCTCCGGCTCACCCTCGACTACGACGAGGGCCTGGCCGGGGCGGACCTGGTGTTCGAGTCGGTGCCCGAGGTCCTGGCCGACAAGCGGCGGGTGCTGGCGCAGGCCGAGCGGTGCGCGCCGCCCGCCGCCATCCTGGCCACCGGCACCTCGTCGATGATGATCTCCGAGCTGGGCGGCGAGCTGGCTGATCCGGGCCGCCTGGTGGGCACGCACTGGTTCTACCCGGCCAACATCATGCCGCTGATCGAGCTGGTCCGCGGCGAGCTGACGCGCGACGAGCCGGTCGCGGCCGTCACCGAGTTCCTCCGCGGGGTAGGCAAGAAGCCGGTGGTCGTCCGCGACTCGCCTGGCTTCTTCATGACCAGGTTCATCAACACCTACATCGCCGAGGCGATCCGCCTGGTGGAGCTCGGCGTGGCCGGGCCTGCCGAGATCGACGAGATGGTTAAGACCGGCCTGGGCTGGCCGATGGGCGTGTTCGAGATGCTGGACGACACGGCCAGCTTCGACTCCTGGTTCCACGCTCAGGAGTACCTGCACGAGACCTGCGGGGAGCGGTACGCGGTGCCGCCGCTGGCCAGGAAGGTCTTCCGGGCTGGCTACCGGGGGGCACCCAAGCTCAAGCCGGGCAGCCGCGGTGGCTGGTACGACTTCCTGGGCGGCCGCAGGAAAGAGCGGGATCACTGACTCGTGTGCGGTGTCAGCAGAGCCCGCGGCCTCGGCCGCCCCTGGGACGGCGAGTTCACCGCCCGCTGGCTCGCCCCCGATCTGGTCCTGCTGCGTGCCGACAGCAGGAACTGGCCATCGCCGGGCAACGTCCTGGTCGTGCTGGACGGTGACGGCGCGGCGCTGATCGACTGCGGGTTCGGCACCGAGAACGGGCTCGAGGCACTGTCCGCGGGGCTGGCCGCGGCCGGGCGGACCCTGGACAGCGTGCACACCGTACTGTGCACCCATCCGCACGTCGACCACGCCGGCGCGGTCGCGGCGCTGGCCGCCGGGCGCCGGATGCTGGTGCCGGCCGGGGCCACGAAGGTACTGAGCGATCCCGCGCTGATCGCGGCCTCCGTGCTACCCGCCGCGGTGCTGGCATTCGCGCCGTGGCTCGCCAGCGTCGACGTCGACGGTCATTTCCGCGCTGACTGCGGCGCTACCGCGCTCGCGCCCGGGGACCCGGTGACCGAGATCGGGCCGGGCGAGGTGATCACCCTGGGCGCCTATCGCTGGACCGCGGTGCCCACCCCCGGCCACGACGCCCACCTGATGTGCTACTGGGAGCAGCGAACCGGCATGTTCGTCTACTCCGACCTGCTGAGCACCCGCGGCACCGCGATTCCCTGGTACGCGCCGGGCGGCGGCGGCACCGGTGCCTACCTGAACAGCCTGCGGCGGATCACCGGCCTGGCGCCGCGGCTGGGCATCTCCGGGCACGGCGGCCTGCTCGAGGGCGCCGACGCCGTGACGGCCAGCATCGAGGCCACCGCGGAGGCGATCAGCACCCGCACCGAGCGGATCGCCGCCGCGCTCGCTACCGGACCGGCTAGCTTTGCCGAGCTGGAGCGCTGCGTGTACCCGCCGGTGGTGCACGACGTGATCCCATGGGCATCCGGCGTGCTGGCGGTGCACCTGCTCGAGGCCCTCGAGCGCGGCACGGTCCGCCCGCAGGGGGCAGGTTTCGTCGCCGGGGGAGGCGCCGATGCCCGCCGCTAACGGTACGTCACCCGGCACGCTGCCCCCGGCCGGCCTGGCCGCCCGGGTGCTGGCCGGCGACCAGCGCGCCGCGGCCCGGCTCATCACCTTGATCGAGGACGGCGATCCCCGCGCCGGGGCGCTGCTCGCCGAGTTGTTCCCGCACACCGGTCGGGCGCTGGTGGTGGGCGTCACCGGACCGCCCGGAGCGGGCAAGTCAACCCTGGTGGAGCGGCTGGCGCTGGGCTGGCGGCAGCGGGGCCGGACGGTCGGGATCCTGGCCGTCGACCCGTCCAGCCCGTTCACCGGCGGCGCGCTGCTCGGCGACCGGATCCGGATGGCGTCGGCGAGCCGCGACCCCGGCGTGTTCATCCGGTCCATGGCCAGCCGGGCGCAGCTTGGCGGCATCGCTGCCGCTACCCCCGCGGCCGTCCGGGTGCTCGACGCGCTGGGCCGGGACGTGATCGTGGTCGAGACCGTAGGCGTGGGGCAGAGCGAGGTCGCCGTCGCCGCGATGGCCGACTGCACCGTGCTGGTCACCATGCCAGGCGGCGGTGACGCGATCCAGACGCTGAAGGCCGGCGTGATGGAGATCGGCGACGTGTTCGTGGTGAACAAGGCCGACCGCGACGGGGCCCTGCGCACCCAGCGCGAGCTCAACGTCATGCTCCGGATGAACGACCGGGCGGTGCGCCCGCCGGTCCTGCTGACCACGGCGGAAACCGGCGAGGGGGTCGCGGAGGTCGTGCAGCGGATCGAGGACTTCGCGGCCGCCCAGCGGGCCAGCGGCCAGCTGGAGCAGCGCCGGCTGCGCAGCCTGGAACACGAGGTCATGGAGCTGATCGGCGTCCAGGCCCGGCAGGCCACGGTCGCCGCCCTCGGCGAAGCCTCGCTCGCCGCGTTCACCGCCGAGCTCCGCGCCCGGCGGATGGATCCCGCCACCGTGGCCGCCAAAGCGCTCGCCAGGGAAAAGCTGGTCAGGTGACCGCGGAGACCTCCTGGAGCAACCGGAGTACGAGGGCCAGCGGGGGCCAGTCGGAGCGGCCGCGGCGGGTCACGGCGAAGGGCCGCTGCGTCACGTCCGGCTGGTCGAGCGCCCGCAGCGCCACGCCGCGGCGCACCGGGCGACCGGCGGGCAGCAGCCCGACGCCCAGGCCGGCCAGGATCATGTCCTGCACCAGTTCGAGGCTATCGACGCGATGCATGATCCGCGCCCGGAAGCCGGCCAGCGAGGCCACCGTGCAGACCACCTCCTCGTCACCGCTGTTCCGTGAGTTGACGATCCAGTCGCGGTCGGCAAACCAGCGGAAGACCTCGAGCGCGGTCCCGGCCGCGCGGTCCCGGCGGGCGGGCGTGCGGTCCCGGCCGGCCGGCGTGCGGCCCCGGTCCGCCGGCGTGCCCAGGCTCCACCGCCTGCGGCCCAGCGGCTGGCTGGCCAGGCTGCGGTCGAACCGGGCCGGAGCCAGGTTGTAGTCGTAGGTCAGGGCCAGGTCAACCGCGTCGTCGGCGAGCAGGCCGAGCGCCTCGT
>Ga0302326_10020584_pt1 | contig 13570 bp, 7 predicted proteins | sample Palsa_T0_3_FD_202264 | JGI IMG/M metagenome (GOLD analysis project Ga0302326, IMG submission 202264) | Peat permafrost microbial communities from Stordalen Mire near Abisko, Sweden - Palsa_T0_3 | ecosystem: Environmental > Terrestrial > Soil > Palsa > Peat permafrost | place: Sweden: Abisko... | reverse complement strand
CCTTTCATCGAGAGGTTGGAGAATCTGTTGGCGGGTGATGTTGCAAACCCGAAAGATCGGGTCCACCTTAATTTCGCGTTGGGCAAGGCGTATAACGACTTGGCCGTTTACGAAAAAGCAATGAGGTTCTACGACGAGGCGAACCGGATAAATTTTGAGATCCATCCCGAGCGAAAAAACTTCAAGCCATCACAACTTAGAGCGTTCACCGACTTGCAAATCGAATACTTCAGCAAAAAAAGAGTGCAAGAACTTGCGTCAGAGGGTCTCTTCAGTCCGCTCCCGATTTTCGTCGTCGGCATGATGCGCTCAGGCACAACACTGTCCGAGCAGATCCTGAGTAGCCATTCGAAGATAAAAGACGGTGGGGAGCAGTCGTTCTGGCAGTACCGCGTAGCGGGGATGATGAACCAAAAAAACTTTCAGTTTGATCTCGCGATCGGCCGTCGTACCGGCCAAGAATACTTGGAGATTCTGGCGGCCAAAGACCCCGATGCACTCCATGTGATCGACAAAAACCCCGGGAACGTTGCAGTCGCGGCGCCGATCCACTGTATTCTGCCAAATGCGAAGTTTGTCCATATCAAGCGGCATCCGGTAGATAACCTCCTCTCAATGTGGATGACCCCCGCCGAATCGAGTTCGCCTTACCTTTCAAACAGGGAGAATCTCGTTTTTGGATACCGCGAGTATCTGCGGCTCGTCCGCCATTTCTCAGAGGTCCTACCGGAGACTCGGTTCAAGACCTTCTCCTATGAAGAGATAACCTCGAATCCGTCGGTCACGATCCAGAGCATGTTGGATTATCTTGGGCTGGAGACCGAAGAGGCCTGCTTTTCCCCGGAGAAAAACGAGAGAACGGTGCGAACGCCAAGCGTCTATCAGGTGAGGCAGCCGATCAGCCGGGCATCCCAGGAGCATTGGAAAAGGTACGAGCCCTGGCTCGGCGCCTTCGCGGAACTTCTCTGATCATGGGTGGAGAGGTGAGGGCTCTCGATATTTCAGATGTCTATCGCCTGATGGCGAGGGGTGAATTTGCTGATGCAGAGCAGGTCGTTCGGCGATTGCTTTCACAGGGAACTTCGCACCGTGCGCTGGTGCTGCTCGGAGCATCGCTGTCTAGGCAGGGGCGTTTTGAGGAGGCGCTGGCGCCGCTCAATCATGCGCTTACGGGCGATCCGAGTTTGATCGAAGGCTGGAACTGGCTTTCGATCAGTTTGCGCAACCTAGCTAGGTTCAAAGAGGCGGAATCCGCATCCCTTAGCGCGCTGCGGCAGAGTCCAGAGGATCCGGGGACCCATTTCAATCTCGGCCTGTGCTATGTCGCTGCTGACGAATTTGAGCCGGCGGTGACCCATTTGAAAAAGGCCCTATTGGCTCACCCCGAGAATCCGCAGGCTCTTCAAAATCTCGGGCTTGCCTATGAGGGCATGGGGGACGACGAAAACGCTGCGAGTTGCTTCAAGAAGGCTATCCGGATCGCTCCACATGCTCATGAACCGCGCTTGGCGCTGGGAAACCTTGAACTGCGACGCACGCGGGCTGAGCAAGCGAAAAAGATCGCGTTCGAGATTTTGAACGAGTTCCCGAGTTCCGTTCCAGGGCATTTCCTCGGCTGCCGTGCGAGCATCGCCCTGAATCAATTGGCAGACGCCCGAAGCAATCTTGAAGCTGTGATCAGGCTTGAACCGGACAACGACCTGGCGCATGCCATGTTGGGAGTTCAGTTGCAATACGAGGGGGATTTTGCCGGGGCCGCCCACGCATTCAGCCGGTCCCTTGAACTAAATCCAAAACAGGGAATGGCGCACTTCGGAATAGCGCAGGGGCAGCGAGCCACCGCCGACGGTTCGGACCGCATCCCCGGCCTGCTAGGACTCCTCGAAGATCCCGACGTGCAAGGGGAAGAACGGGTTTACCTCTGCTACGCTTTGGGCAAGATCTCAGACGATATCGGAAGCTACGGGGAAGCGCTGAGGTTCTACGATCAGGCGAATGAACTCGCCGCAAAGCTGGCGTTCGGATCGAAACGAATGGATGTTTCGGAGTACCGGGGAAGATTCGATCAGATCCGTAGCATTTTCCCGCCGGGCTTGGTAGAGAACCCGGGACTCGCGGATCCCAGCGACCGCCCCATCTTTATCGTAGGCATGATCCGCTCCGGGACTACACTCATGGAACAGATCGTCAGCAGTCATCCAGACGTGGGCGGCGGCGGCGAGATTCACTTTTGGACCGAGTGGGGACCCAGGGCAGTCGACTTGGAAACAGGGTGCATCGACCCCAGAAAAGCCGAGAGACTCGTTCGCGATTACCTCCTATTGCTTGAGGAACTCGCACCCGGCGCGCCTCGGGTGACGGACAAGATGCCGCTCAATATTCAGATGGTTGGGCTGATCCACGCGGTTCTCCCGAACGCGAAGTTTATTCTTATGGATCGCAATCCGGTCGACAATTGCCTTTCGATTTACACCACGCCCTACGCTTTTCCGCCTGAATATGCCTTGAACCGCGAAAACATCGCGGTCGCCTACGAGGAGAACCAGCGGTTGGCCAGCTACTGGCAGGAGATTCTCCCCGAGGGCACGATCTTGAAGGTGTCGTACGAGCAACTCACCGGCGATCCTGAGCCGGTGATCAGGCAGGTGCTCGGCCATTGCGGATTGCCATGGAGCGATCGCTGTCTAAAGCCTCAGGACAACAAGCGAACTGTGTCTACACCAAGCGTATGGCAGGTTCGGCAGCCCATCTACCGAACCTCCGCCGAGCGATGGCGGAACTATGAGGGGTCGATTCCTGAGTTCGAGCGACTCTTGCTCGGTGCGTAGTTTGGTCTCTTGGTGGGGTGTGCGTACGTTAAGAGAAGAACGAGTAAACCGCCAGCGTCACGCAGGTAGCTTCGGTTAAATCTTTCGATTTTCGGGCCACCGTGACGCCTTCCGTGGACCTGAGGCCAACTCATGCTAGTGACGAGATCCTTCCTCGTGCCTCGTCTGGATGACAATTCCTAGTAGAAAAGTGAAATTGGGGGTCCGGCCTTAATTGGAAGGCGAGCGTTCTTTGCCAATCAAATCCGGCATGATTTTAAGGGTCTCGTCGGAACTATCTTAGCTTCGCAAATGCCCCTAGCCACGGCTCATACTTTCGCCATCTCTCTACAGATGTGCTGTAAACCGGCTGGCGGACCTGCCAGACGCTAGGTGTCGCCACGGTGCGCTCGTTATCCTCGGGGTGTAGGCAGGCTTCGTCCCATTCGAGTCCGCAGAATCCGATGAGCCGGCGAGTAACGGCGTCACGATCGGATATGAGTTCCTCGTATCGGAGGTCGAGCAGCCTGTCGGCTGGGATCACGTTTCTCCAGTGAGCCATCAAGCGCCGATACTGCTCGTAGGCAAAGACGATGTTGTCTTTGTTGTTCGCGTATTCAACGGCCGTTCGGTTCGGAGTCGTGTAGATCGAGATGCATGTATCTACGGGGTTCCTGATGGTGTGGACGATCTTACAGTTGGGGAACGCAAGGTGAATCAGCCCCAAGAGCAGGAAGTTGTCGGGCATTTTATCCGTTAGGTGGGGCGCTTCCGGGCCGAGGTGATGAATAAACTCGAAGTAAGTCTCGGCCACCTGTCGTAAGCGGTTCACATCCAGTTTCGTTTCGCCAACGGCCATCACGGATTGCCGGCGCTGCATCCAGAACGGCAGCTCTCCGCGCGCGTTGACGAGCGGATGGCTCGAGAGGATCTGCTCGACGAGGGTCGTCCCGGAGCGCATCATTCCGACGATGAAAATAGGGCAGTCGGTTTCTAGCCCCTCATGGCGGTAGCTCTCAAGGAACTCCTTGCTGAAAGTCTTGATCGTCCAGTCGAAAGTTTTGGCGTACTTGTCACGATCGAACGAGGCTTCGCCGAAGCGGAGCCGGTAGGCAAGCCGGTTCGCCTCATCGAAATGCGCCATCGCTTGCTCATAGTGCTTCAGATCCTCGTAGGCTTTCCCCAAGCCGAAGTGCAGATAGCTGAGCCCGCGGGCGGGGACTTTGCCGGCGCCGACGAGGGACTCCATCTCCGCCACCATCTCTGCGTCTTCGTCGGTCACCCGGTGGTTTCGCATAAAAGCGCAGTAAGCAAAGCCCTGTTCCGGCCTGAGCCTTGCCGAGTTCTTGAATCGCTGATTAGCTTCATCCAGCCGCCCGAGCGCTTGGTAGCGAAGCCCTAACATCGCCTGGCCGTTGGCGCCGTTCGGATCGAGCGCGAGCGCCAGATCGATATGGGCCTCAGCGTCAGGCGCGCGTCCCTGAGCGATGAGGGCGCTGGCCAACAGCAGATGCGCGGAAGCAGATTTTGGATTGAGAGTGAGCAACCGTTCTGCGCAGCGAATGGCGCCCTCCGTATCCACTCTGTTCAAAAGAGCCTGGCCCAGTGCGGCCAGCGTCTCGGGCATATTTGGCGCCAGTCGGAGCGCCTGCTCAAACGCGGCAATAGAGTCGTGATCCCGTCCTTGAAGCTGGTAAGCCATTCCGAGGTGATGGAGGTTCATCGGGATCCTCGGATTGAGCTGCTTCGACCGCTCGAACGCAGTCACCGCCTTATCCAGGTCATGGACTGCCAAGAAGCACAGGCCCAGATTGCTTTGCACATGCGCTTCCAGGGGCCGTAACTCGATCGCTTGCTGCGCGAACCGGACCGCTTCCCCGTGGTTGCCGGCGCCGCGATAGAGGACGGACAGCCAAAAGACGGCATCGAAGCCGAAGGGATCCTTCTCCAAGATGGAGTGGAACCTGGCTATGGCCTCCGCTTGGCGGCCCGTTTTCGCCTCTATCTGAGCCAGAACCGTTAGAGCCCGACCGTGATCGGGCTCAAGGGCGAGGGCTTGTTTAACAAGCCGCTCAGCGTCGGGATATCGCCTGGCATTCTGAGCGGCGTCTGCCTCTAGCACCAAGCGATCAATCATTTACCCCGTGTTGAGCTTAACCTTTGGCCGTGTTCAGAATCTCAATGAGCTCCGTAAACGGTACCGCGCCCCGGTCGCCTTCCTCCCGGCTGCGGAGTCCGACGGTGTCGTTCTCCAGGTCGCGATCGCCTAGTATTGCCATGAAGGGGACCTTCTGCAACTGCGTCTCCCGGATCTTCTTGCCGAGGGTCTCGCGGCGGTCGTCAACCTCCACCCGGTAGCCGTACTCATCCCGGAGCTTTGCCAACATCGCGTGAGCCGCGTCGTTGTGCCGGTCCGCGATCGGAAGAATTGTGATCTGAACAGGGGCCAGCCAGAATGGAAAAGCGCCCGCGTACTGCTCGGTCAGCAGACCGATCATTCGCTCGATGGAGCCGAAGGGCGCGCGGTGGATCATGATGGGCCGATGGGGCTTGCTGTCTTCCCCGATGTACTCCAACTCGAATCGTTCCGGCAGGTTGTAATCCACCTGAACTGTTCCCATCTGCCAATCCCGTCCGAGGGCGTCCTTGATGATTAGGTCCAGTTTGGGGCCATAGAAGGCCGCATCGCCGGGTGAGAGCTCGTACTCCAGCCCGATGCGTTGGCACGCCGTCTCGATCGCAGCCGTCGCCGCGACCCAGTTATCGTCGTGGCCGACGTATTTGGAAGAAGTCGAATCCTTGGTGCCGAGCCTTGCCCGGTACTCGGTCAATCCGAGCTTTTTGAGCACGACCTTCATCAGGTCCACCACCGCTACAAACTCGTCGAGGAGTTGGTCCGGCCGCACGAAGACGTGGGCGTCGTCCTGGGTAAAGCCCCGGGCGCGCAGGATGCCCGCCACTTCGCCACTCTGCTCATACCGATACACCGTCCCGAACTCCGCGTAGCGGATCGGTAGGTCTCGGTAGCTCCGCATCTGAGACGCATAGATCTCGATGTGGAACGGGCAGTTCATGGGCTTCAGGATGTACGTCTCCTTGTCCTCGTCCTCCATAAAAGGGAACATCTTGTCGCGGTAGGTCAGGATGTGCCCTGATTTCTCGTAGAGCTTGATGCTCGCGATGTTGGGCGTCACCACCGGCAGGTAGCCGCGCTTTAGCTGCTCCTTCTTCAAGAAGTCGGTCATCGTTTCACGCAGGGTGGCCCCTTTTGGCAGCCAGAGAGTCAGTCCTGTCCCGACCCGCGGCGAGAACATGTAGAGCTGCAGTTCCTTGCCCAGAATGCGGTGGTCGCGCTTCTTCGCCTCCTCCAAGTTGTGGAGATACAGGTCCAGTTCTTCTCTGGTCTCGAAAGCCGTCCCATAGATCCGGGTGAGCTGCTTGTTCTTGACGTCGCCGCGCCAATAGGCGCCCGCGATCGACATCAGCTTGAAATGCTTGATCTCCTTCGTCGACTCGACGTGAGGCCCTCGGCACAGGTCGATAAAACGATGGAAGGCGCCTTCCCGGTCCGTGCGCTGCTGGTCATAAAAGGAGACCGTGTCGCCTTCCGGAACTGCCTCCAAGAGCAGCAGCTTGTATTCCGCGACTTCCGGGCCCTGGCCAAGAACGGTCTCGGTCAAGATCGTATTCCGGGCGGCATCCCGGTCGGGCGCTTCGATGCGAACGATGCGCTGGTCGAGCTTTGCCAGCTCCTTCATTTTCGCTTCGATCTTGGGGAGTTCCTCTTCGCGAAGGGGAGCGGGGAAGTCGACGTCGTAGTAGAACCCGTGCTCAATCGGGGGGCCGATCGCGAGCTTGACGCCCGGATAGAGTTCGGTGAGCGCCTGGGCCATCAGATGGGCCGCAGAATGTCGAAGTTTGTAGAGGTAGCTGTCCTCGTACTTTTCTTGTTTAATGGGTGCAGATACTGCCATAGGTGATTCCGTCCCCAACCAAGGGATCGAGTTGTATTCGAGACTCAATTATGGCAAACAGGCGCTCGCGGATCAAACGGGTGAGCCGAACGACCGGGGCTAGTGGCCCTTTGGACTGACAAAAACGTAGTCCGCAATCGACCGAGAAACCGTCACCGGAGTGTCAGACTCGATCATCACCAAGGTCAGGCCCCGGCCGCCGTGACGTCTTTCAACCCGAAAGTTGATGCCTTGCTTGTACAGCACGTGCCCGGCGCCGGCAATGACGACAAAGATGTTCGATGGGTCGTTCGGGGAGCGCTCGATGTACTTGAGCGCGGTGTCGGCCATGCCCTCGTCCCACAGCACCTGCGCCTCGTACAGGTTGTCCATCGTGACCCCCTGCATTTCATGACCGCCCATGAGCGCATCGAAGACCTTTCGGTGTTCCCGGTTTCCCAGGTATAGCTGAACCGGAAGCTGGATCTTGGCACTCGTAGGTAGACCCGCAAAGCCCGTCCTGCTGACTGCGTGAACCCAGTCTCGCGGAACGTTCAGCGCGACAGCCGGCGCATGGAGTTCCTTGACCGCCTCGAAGACCGGGCGATAAAAGGCATAGTCGAAACCCCATTGGCGCCCCCAGTCCGACTGATCAAGGAACTGCGCCTCTGACAGGGAACCCAGCGACCATGCGTCCAGCGCGTCCTGCTTGGGCCGCGTGAGCATCTCAAAGCCAACGACTACCCGTCTTCTTTCATTGGCAAGCGCGTGGAGCATGTCCGCTTCCATCTGTTGATGCGCGGTGGTGGCATGCTGCTCCCCGATGTAGAAATAGTCGTAGTTGGCGGCTGCCTTTGCAAGTTGGTCGGCGGTGCGGACCTTGTGGTCAGAAGTTTCGACAATCTGACCCGGAGAGACCGTGACGACGCCGGATTCTCCAATGTCCAGGCGTTGCGGATCGGCGTCCTTGAGCTGGCCAGCCGCGAGCAGTGTCGCGCAAGCCGCAAATGCAAGGGTCATGCCAGTTAATTACCTCAGCAACTCCGCCCCCAGTGCCCAATGAACCGGAGAATTTTGATCTCGGGTAGCACTATGCCTTGCCGCTCGACTTTAACTTCGTCACATTCAACATCCGCTACGGCACCGCGGACGACGGTCCAGATAGCTGGCGGTGGCGGGCCGGCCGCTGTGAGGCTCAGATACGGCAGTTGCAGCCGGACGTGCTCTGCGTGCAGGAGGCGCTCCGACTACAAGTGAACTACCTTCTCGAGAGGTTCCCGGAGTTCGATTTCACCGGGATCGGTCGAGAAGACGGGGCAGCCGAAGGGGAGCACGCAGGCATCTTTACGAGGCACGATCGGTTCAGAGTGTTGAAATCCGGCACTTTCTGGCTCTCAAGCACCCCGGAAGTTCCAGGCTCTGCCGACTGGGGAGACAGCAACGTCAGAGTCTGCACGTGGGCCCGCCTGGGATGCGTCGAAGACGCCCGCGAATTGGTCGTCTTCAATACTCATCTTGCGGTCGTGTCTCAGGCAGCACGCGAGAGAGGGGTGGCGCTTATCCTCGAGCGCCTTGCGGGCATGGACGGCAAAGCTCCGGCCGTAGTTGCAGGGGACTTCAATGCAGACGAAACGAATCCGGTCTGCGACCTGATGAGCCGAGCCGGCTTCCGGGACAGTTACCGGCAGATTCATGCGACCGGCGTCGCACCCACCTACAACGGCTTCCTTGAAACCCCGGAACCTGGGAAGATCGACTATATTTGGGTGACGCCGTCCGTCGAAGTTATTGCCGCCGAGGTCGTGGCCCAGAAGTTTGAGGGACGGTGGCCCTCCGATCACTTTCCGGTCACCGCGAAGCTGAGTCTCTCTTAGTGGTCATCCGTCGATCAAATGAGGGTCAAGATCGACACAGTTGATGGCCGGGGACCGGCTTGTTCCGACTCACAGAGTCTGAGGAAACCCTGGGAATGATGATCGACACACTTTGTCCAGGAGTGAATGTTGAACCTGGAACGTATGAAGGACGGACACTAGTCAGGACTGACACTGGCCAAGTTGTCACGTGTTGGCCACCGTCGGCCGGCCGGCTAGGTTCAGCTGAACAAATTCTCCACTTGGGCTAGAATCCCCTTAGGAATCCTTTAGCTAAAAACATTTCAGCCACTATCGCAACTTTCTTCTGTTGTTTTAGTCGTCACAAGTGTTTGGTAACAAGAGGCTGGAAATCCTCACCAAATGAAGAACACAAGGAGGCACATGAACAGATTCGCATCAATGGCACTGTCCCTATCGGCCCTGGCACTTACCGCCGGAGCGTATGGACAGAGTCAAATTCAGGTTGTAGTTGACGGCAATCCAGTCGTCTTTAACGGGCAGGGGCCCGCCATGGTACAGGACAGGGTCCTGGTTCCCCTTCGTGGCGTTTTAGAGGCAATGCAAGCGCATGTCAACTGGAACCCATCGAACCAAACCGTCACCGCCGACCGACCGGGCTATCACATCCAGTTAACGATCGGCCAAACGACTGGCTCCGTGAACGGCAATCCTGTCACCCTCGACGTACCGGCTCAGATCATGAACGGCAGCACGATGGTTCCGCTTCGGTTCGTTGGAGAGGAACTTGGCGAGACTGTTCACTGGGACGCCAATAGCCACACCGTCACAATCACGGCGGGCGACTATAACGTTCCGCCCCCGAGGGAACGCGAACACCATCGCCACCCCCAGCTCCCCCCTCCCCCTACTCCCCCACCACCCGTGAATGTTCAGCAAACGGTCTGGGTTCTTCCCCCGAACATGGTCATCCCGGCGAACCTGAACATCGACCTCGACTCCTCACAGTGCCGACCGGGAATGCGGTTTGATTGCGTTGTGCCTCACTATCCCGGTTTGCCGGACGGTTGCCGCATTGAGGGAGTAGTCAGTGATGTCGTGGCCTCGATAGGTGGCGGGCCCGGTGGTATCGACTTCCAGTTCGACACCATCATCGCACCAAACGGCCGGAGGGTTCACATCAATGGTCAGCCAATGCGTTTGGACCAACCGGGGATGCGCCGGGATAACCGCGGTCGGTATATGGCTCCCGGAGGAGTCTTCAATCGATTCGTGGTTGTGAACGATGGCGGTCGTCCAAGATTCGTGAATGTCCACGACCACGGCCCTCTTCATGGCCCGGCAGCTTGGAAAGAGGCGAGCCGCGGCGTCCGTCGCGGCAGCGGTGACGTTCATCTGGCAGCCGGTACCAGCATCGGTATCCGGTTGAGCGCGGGCGTCCGTCTGTAGACGTCGCGACGCGGGCGAGCGGCGATTAGCCGTTCGCCCGCCCGCTCTCCAAGCGGGACTATAATGTTTGCGCGGTCGGGAGAGCACCCTTGTCCGTAATTGCGGTTCTGGAGCAGGTGAGAAACCGAACCTTCGCCAGAATCGTTGAATAGGATTTCATGGATAGCACGGGAGGCCGGATGCCTCGACGCAGGAACACGAAGCGCATCGTGGCGGTGGTAGCGGGGGTAATCGTCCTCGCGGTAGTGGTTTGGGGGTTCCGCGTCGTTTCCGCCTTGACGGGTGGGCACTTCGCTAGCGCGCCAGACATCATTCATCCCAGAAATGCCTTCCCGGGAAAGGATCGCATAGTGATCTTGATCGCGGGCAAAGACTATGACCACGACAAGAAGGACATGCCGTCGACCAAGAACTCGCGGTCAGACACCATCATGATCCTCTCGGCCGACCTGGCCGACAAGAAGCTGAGCGCAGTCAGCGTGCCGCGCGACCTGATGGTCAAAGGCCCCGACGGCAAAGAGCACAAGATCAACGCGATGCTCCCGATCGGAGGCATCAAACTCCTTGAGTCGACCATCCAGAACGTCTTGGGAGTCCAATGCGACTACCATGTGATCCTAAAAGATCAAGCTGTCAAGTACCTGGTGGACGCGGTTGGCGGAGTCGACGTGAATCCGCTCGACAACATGTTCTATCAGGACTACTGGGGAGGGCTCTTTATCGACATCAAGAAAGGGCCTCAGCACATCAACGGGGATCAGGCGATTGGCTACGTAAGGTTCCGCGAAACCGGCAACCACATCGTGACGAAGACAGGACAGGTAATCCCCTCGCCCCATCCGCATTCGATCGAGGAGGGCGACCTGCGGCGAACCGAACGCCAGCAGATCTTGATGCGGGCGCTCATGACGGAGGCTCTCAAGCCGGCCAATTTAGTGCAGGCGGCCAAGATCATCGATGTGGGCTTCGAGCAGATCGACACGGATTTGTCGCGAAGCCAGGTGACTGCGCTGGCTAACCTGTTCAGGGGCGAAAGCCTGGGGAACAGCCTCACCGGCACGCTACCAGGCAAAGACGGCTACGTGGGCGGGACCTACTTCTACCTTCCGGATTTGGATCAAGATCGCCTCATGATGAAGTGGATTCTGTTCGGAGACGAGGATGCCGGGCGCAAACTTGTGACGGTCTCAGTGACTAACGGCTCGGCCATCAAAGGAGCGGCAAAGGAATTCACTGACGAGGCGAACCAGCTCGGATTCACCGCCAAGAATCAAGGCAATTCCAAGACCCCAATCACTGCCTCCGCGATCGTGTTCCGAAAGGCGGCGGAGCAGGGTTATGCGCAAGAGCTCGGCAAAAAGCTTGGGATCGGCCAGATCACAAAGTCTGCCACGGATGACTCGCTCCTGAACAAAGCGGAACTTCAGGTGTTTATCGGACCCGACATCAAGCTGCCACAAACGGCCCCCAGTGGATCTCCTGGACCGACGTCTAACCAGTTGACTCGCCAGTAGTATCCTGTGCGCTATGATCGTGCAGGCGGTGCTCCTGATGGCAGGACAAAGTTCGGCTCCGTTGGTGAATCCCGAGTTGCGCACATCGCTTAACGGGTGGGAGACGACCACTTACGGGGCGAAACCCAAGGTGTCGTTTAGCGATGGGCTGGTCGTCCGGTCCGATGAGCCCTCTGATACCGCAATCGGCCAAAACCTTCAGTTGGCGCCGAACGTGCTGTACCGGCTCCGGGCGCTCGTGCGTACTCGAGATCTGAAGCCGGTCGACGCCGGCGTCTACGGCAACGTCCAGGTCCAGGCGCCTAACGGCGGCACGATTGCGCAGGGAACGAACCTTCTCGGCACGACTCCGTGGACACCGGAAACGGTCTACTTTCTCGCCCCGCCAGATGGAAACGTAAGGATCGCCCTCTTCTTCTGCGGCTTCGGCAAAGGCACCGGCGAGGCATCCTTTCGGGACCTCTCACTAGACCAGGTTGATCCGTCCAACACTCCGGTCAAGGTGACCCGGGAGGCGCTTGGCAAGGACCCGATCAGCCCTCTCCAATACGGTCAATTCATCGAATATCTTTGCGATCTCGTCCCCGGAATGTGGTCCGAGCGCCTTTGCGACGGCAGCTTTGAGGGCCTTACGCCCTACAAGTTCGAGTACATCAAAGAGACCGACTTCCGACAGCACCCGTGGTACCCGTATGGCGAGACCGACAAGGTCACCCTGGTTCGGGACACCGGCGCCAAGGTTGGGGGGGAGTCCAGCGGACGCATCGATCTTGCCGGGCCGGCTCGCTGCAGTGGGGGAGTTGTCCAAGACGGGATCCCGCTCAAGGGGGGCGAGACGCTCTACTTCACTACTTGGGTCAAGGGCACCGAGATTGGGCAGTTCTATGCCGAGCTGATTGATGGTCGATCCGTTATTCGTTCTGCTCCCCTCACGGTGGCCAAGGAGTGGACCAAGGTCCACTTCACGTTCAGAACGGATGGAGAAACCGAGAACGCAAAACTCGCGATCACGTTCAAGGGACCGGGTTCGTTCTGGCTGGACAGCGCCTCTCTTATGCCCGCCGAAACGATGAGCGGCTGGCGTCCCGATGTGGTCCATGCGTTGACGGCCCTTAAACCTGGGATCATCCGGGTTGGCGGCAGCGTGCTTGACGATGCAAATCTAGGCACTTTCGAGTGGAAAGACACAATTGGAGACGCCGACTTTAGGACCCCGTTCCGAGCTTGGGGCGGTCTGCAGACCCCAGGTGCAGGCTTGGAGGAAGTCGTTCAACTGATTCAAATGGTGCACGCGGAACCGCTGATCTGTCTTCGATACGAAGGCAAGACACCTCAAGACGCGGCGGACGAAGTCGAGTACTTCAACGGCTCCACGTCAACCCCAATGGGAGCCGTCCGGGCGAAGAACGGCCATGCTGAGCCGTACCGCATCAGATACTGGCAGATCGGCAACGAGCGCTGGGGGCAGGCCTATTGGGAAGCGGTGCCCAAGTTCGCGGAGGCGATCCGCAAAGTCGATCCCTCAGTCCAGGTGCTGTCGAGCTTTCCCAGTTCCGAACTCGTTCGAGGCGCCGCGCCTGAAATTGACTTTGTGAGCCCTCATCAGTACGACATCGCGAATCTTCAGGGCACGCGGCAAGAACTGGAGGACACCGCAAGGATCATCCGAGATGACGCCGGCGGCAAACAGCTCCATGCGGCGATCACAGAGTGGAACACGACGGCCGGCGATCGCGGCCTGAAGCGGGCGACGCTCTGGGATCTCAAGAATGCCCTCGCCTGTTCGCGATACCACAACCTTCTCCACCGCTACGCGGACCTGGTCAAGATCGCCAATCGGTCCAACCTCACGAACAGCTTCTGCTCCGGCATTATCCAGACGCGAGGCGCCAGGATGTACCTCACGCCGACCTATTTCGCGCAGTGGCTCTACTCCAACCTTGCCGGAACCATCCCGCTCAAGGTGGACGGAGATTTACCTGCCGATATATCTCCGGATATCAGTGCGACGT
>Ga0302326_10020583_pt1 | contig 13570 bp, 11 predicted proteins | sample Palsa_T0_3_FD_202264 | JGI IMG/M metagenome (GOLD analysis project Ga0302326, IMG submission 202264) | Peat permafrost microbial communities from Stordalen Mire near Abisko, Sweden - Palsa_T0_3 | ecosystem: Environmental > Terrestrial > Soil > Palsa > Peat permafrost | place: Sweden: Abisko... | reverse complement strand
AGGGCAGGCCCAGCATGTCCTGGATGATCCAGTGGTGCGACGGCCCGACGCCCAGTGCCAACCGGCCTCCGGTGGCGGCGTGCGTCGATAACGCCTGACGCGCCAACGCAATCGGATGCTGCGCCTGCAGCGGGACGACAGCGGTGCCCAGTTCGATGCGCGTGGTGCGGGTACCCATCAGCGCGACAGCCAGTAGCGCATCAAAGTCGTTGGGCACCTGCGGGATCCACGCGGTGTCCATGCCCGCGTTCTCGGCCCACTCAATATCGGCAAGCATCCGAGAAACCTTGCGCGCGGAATCGCCACGCTCGGCGCCGATCATTACTCCGAGTCGCACGTTTCCCTCCCTGGTCGATGGGGACTGCCAGCCAGAGTGCAGTTATCTTTCAGACGATAACGTACTTGCAAAAAAAGAGAATGCCAATATCATCTGCGTGACCAGGTGAAACGTCCAAGCGATGGCTAGCCGCAGCAGAGAATCTCGCCATGCGGGATGGCCAGCCAGCCGTCCGGGGCGGCAGCCCAGTCCCGCCACGCCGAGGAGATCTCGTCGAGTTCCGCGACGGTGGCCATCTCCGACTCGACCAGCTGTCGCGACAGGGCCGACTCGACGATCCGGTCTGCCCACATCCCGCCCCACCAGTCGCGGGTCTCCGGCGTGGCGAAACACCAGAGACCGCCGGTCGGCGTGATGTCGTCGAACCCGGCGTGCTGCGCCCAGGACAACAGCCGCCGGCCCGCATCGGGTTCGCCGCCATTGGCCCGCGCCGCCGCGGAGTACAGCGCCATCCACCGGTCCAGCGGCGGGAGCTGCGGGAACCAGGTGAACCCTGCGTAGTCCGCGTCACGCGCGGCGACAATGCCGTCCGGCTTACACACCCGCCGCATCTCGCGCAGCGCCTGTACCGGGTCGGCTACGTGCTGCAGTACCTGATGGGCGTGGACGATGTCGAAGGTGTCGTCGGGCAGGTCGAGAGTATGCACGTCCGACGTCACGAAGTCGATGTTCGACTGGCCACGCCTCTGCGCCTCGGTGCGCGCCAAATCCAAAGCATCATCCGTCATTTCGATGGCGGTGACCTGTCCTGGCGCGACCCTGGCGGCCAGGTCGACGGTGATGGTCCCGGGGCCGCAGCCGACGTCGAGCACGGACAGTCCCGGCCGCAGATGCGGCAGCAGATAGCCCGCGGAGTTTTCCGCGGTGCGAACGCGATGTCCCCGCAACACCGACTCGTGATGCCCGTGGGTGTAGACGGCCTGGTATTCAGCGGTCATGGTGCGACCTCCTTGCGATCGGATCCTGTTCGACCTCAAGGCTACCGCCGTCTATTCCATAATACGAAATATGTATCTCATATTTTGAGATCGATTAGTTGACTGGGACGTCGAGAATGGGCCGCTGGACCCCGGCGCCCGAGCCGTCGAAATGCCACCATTCACCGGTGTACACCGATAAGCCACCGGCGCTCATCGCGTCGCGCAATCGGCCCCGGTTGGCCTGCTGGGCGGCGCTGACGCCATCGGTAGCGAAAGCCGTTGCCCGGGGCGAGAAGTCGTCGAAGTCAGTGCCCATGTCGACTAGGCAACGCGGGCATTGCTCGTTGACGTTAGCCAGCGTCACATCGACCGAGCGGCCAGACTCGTGGCTCTTCGCATAGTTGCCGGGCTTGGCCACCCAGGCCGGGTTCGGCACGATGTCAAACATCTTGACCTGCACGTCGTGTGGTCGATAGCAGTCCCAAAAGACGAGCACGTCCCCCCGCGAGGCGAGCACCTTCGCAGCGGCCGCAAGACCGGGAGCCATCGATTCGTGCACCAGACAACGAGCATTGGCCGGGTAGAGCTGCGTATGGGTGAAGTTGTTCGACGTCGCATAACGCAGGTCGATCAGCGCGTTGGGGACAACGGAACGCACGTCGACGAATCCCGCTGCGCGCGCTTCGGGACTCAGCGGTGGGACGTCGGCGTTCGCGTGCACGCCGCCGCTCATCGCCGAGAGCAGAGCAAGCGCAACGAGGAGCCGAAGTGCGAGGACGGCCATGGGTTCAGTATGCGGCCGCCGCCCGCGTCAGCTCCAGTCGATGGCCGCGGCGCGTTGCTGGACTCCCTCGACTCTGGCCGCGATCTGGGCGGCAACCGCATGCTGATCGTGTTCCATTGTCCTGGCCAGTGTTTCGGCCTCAGCCACGATCTGCTTGAGCAGGTCTCGGTGGTCTTCGATCATCGTGGTGGTCGCGTTTCTGATCGCAACCACCGCGGAACCCCGGGCCTCCGACGGAGAAAAGCCCGAGGAGAGCAGCGGCGGCAGCGCCTGGCGCTCGAAATCCGTCATGTCGCGAGACAGGTGGACGTTGAACGTTGCTCGATAAGGATCGCGATCGTCGAATTCAACACTTGCATATCTTGAGTGGGTCCATGGCCGTTCCTTCTGCCGGCGAGGGCGGCGCCTGCGCCCGCGTCACGCCGAATTACATATCTGTAGTTTACCGGCGTTTTCGGGCGGGTGCGGAAACCCGCTTTATGCTGACCAAGGCCTGTCGGACGCGTCAAAGGAGACCGTCATGACCATCGGTACCGCTCCACCGAGTGTTTTCGACGCCGATCTGCCCACGCTCAGCTACGGCGCTGACGAGACTCCCGCGGAGGTCTATCCCCGATTCCGGGCGGCGCAACAGCGGGCAGCCCTCGCAATAGGCCCGTTCGGACCCGAAGTGCTTTCCTACCAACTCGTCCGCGCCGTGCTGCGCGACGAACGGTTCCAGCCGCCGCCCGGCATCGTCCTGCAGGCTCAGGGCGTCACCTCGGGCCCGTTGTGGGACAAGGTGATGAACAGCTTGCTCTGCGTGGAGGGCGAGACGCATCGCCGGTTACGCGGAATGTGCTCCAAGGCGTTCACCCCTCGAACGGTTGCGCGCCTGCACGATGCCATGGTCGACGTGATGAGTGGTCTGGTCGAGCGGGTCGCCGACAAGGGCCACTGTGACGTGGTCGCCGACCTCGCGCGGCCCTACCCGGTCCCGATCATTTGCGCACTGCTCGGCGCGCCTCGCGAAGACTGGCAGCGATTTTCGTCGTGGGCCGACGACATCTTCCAAGCGTTCAGCTTCTCCGCCGACATCCGACAACTCGAGCCCACGGTCATGCGGGCCTGGGGCGAGCTCGACGACTATGTCGACGACATGGTCGACCATCGTCGGCGCAGCCTTACCGACGACCTGCTTTCCGACCTCATCCGCGCCGAGGACGACGGGGATCGGCTCGACGCCGCCGAGCTCCGCATGCTCGCGGGCGGCCTGCTGCTGGCAGGAACCGACACCACCCGCAACCAGGTGGCCGCATCCGTGCAGGTGCTCTGCGAACACCCGGATCAGTGGGAGCTGCTCAGGGACAACCCCGACTTAGCCATGCACGCGGTGGAGGAAACCATGCGCCACTCGCCGATCGCGGGCGGGACCCTGCGCCTGGTGGTCGACGACGTGGAGCTCGACGGCTATCTGTTTCCGGCCGGAACCCTGGTTCTGATGAATACCTTTGCGGCCAATCGCGATCCGACCGTCTACGACGACCCGGATCGTGTCGACATCACCCGGGAGGGGGCGCCGGCGATATTGACCTTTGGCGGCGGCGTGCACTACTGCCTGGGAGCCAATCTGGCCAGGCGGGAGATCGCGGAGGCGCTGAATGTTCTGACCGGGCGACTGCGCAACCCGCGAATTGCCGGGCCGGTGCCTTGGAAACCTATCGTCAGCCTGAGCGGGCCGAAGAGTCTGCCCATCGAATTCGACTAGCTCCTGGTGGCCTTGCGAGCGAGGGTAGGTCAATGACAACGAACGGAGACGCAACGGCCACCAGTGGGGCGCCAGAGGCCGAACCCGAACAGCCAAAGCCATCAGTCGAAGGACACAAACCCAAATGCCGCGGCGTCATGCAAACCCTCACGGCGTTGTGTGTCCGGTATGTCGAACGCCTGATGCCCGACCCGTATCTGTTCGCCGTCATCCTTACCCTCATCGTCGCCGCGCTGGTCGCTCTTTTGGTGGAAGGCGCCTCGCCCAGCGGCATGCTCAAGGCGTGGTACGGCGGTGTGTGGGGATCGCAGAACATCTTCACGTTCGCCTTCCAGATGGTCCTGATCCTCGTGACGGGCTACACGCTCGCCGAGGCGCCGGTCCTGAAGCGGGCCATCGTCTACATCGCCGGCAAACCGAGGAACCAGGTCCAGGGAGCCCTCCTCTGTTTCGGCGTGAGCGCTGTCCTCGCCCTGCTGAACTGGGGACTCGGATTGGTAGCCGGTGCGCTGGTCGCCCGGCGGGTCGCGAAGCGCTTCACTGACGCGCATTTCGGCTACCTCATCGCGGCGGCGTTCATGGGCTTCATCGTCTGGACGCAGGGACTCTCGTCGTCGATCGCGCTGGCGAACACGGACAACGGCAGCCCAATCAACGTGATCCGCAAAATGACTGGCATCACCGTGCCGCTGAACCTGACCATCTTTCAGCCCTACAGCTGGCTGTCGGTGATCGCCGTGCTGGCGCTGCTCACGCTCGCGATCTGGCGCATGGAGCCGGCGGAGAGCCTTGCACCCGATCCCGCGGTGTTCGAAGACGAGGACCAGCCCGAGGTTAAGGCCGAGGGCAAGAAGACGTTTGCTGAATGGCTGGAAAACCTGTGGATCCTGAATGTCCTCGTGTTCGCCGCGGGCATTGCCTATTTCTGCATCAGCGGTTTCGCACTGAACATCGCGTCGATGATCATGTTGTTCACGGTCACAAGTGCGTTGCTGCACCGCACGCCGATCCGGTTCATCCGGGCATTCACTGGCGCCGCGAAGGTGTCCGGTCCACTGCTCCTGCAGTATCCGCTATACGGCGGCCTGGTTGGCCTGCTGGGTTATCTGCCCTCGCACGCGGCCAAGCCGCTGCAGACGCTGCTGGCCCAGGCGGTCGTGAGCGGCGCGACCCAGTACACGCTGCCGTTCCTGACCTTCATCGGCTCGTTGGTGATCAGCCTGTTCGTGCCGTCCGGCGGCGGGCACTGGGCCGTGCAAGGCCCGATCGCGGTCGGCTCGGCGCTGGCGATCGGTCAGCGCTCGCCGGCTTATCTCGGGTTGATCTCCATGGCGGTCGCCGTCGGCGAGGGGGTCGCGAACATGATCCAGCCGTTCTGGTTGCTGCCCTTGCTTGCGATCGCCAAACTCAATGTCCGCCAGGTGATGGGCTTTACGATCGTCGCATTCGTGATCGGGTTGGTCGTGTTGGGTACGACCGCTCTGATCGCGCCCTACGTAGTTTGACGCCGGAAGCGCAAGCCAGGGACGCGGAGCACTCCGCACCTTAATCTCTGTGGCCAGGGCCGGGATCGAACCGGCGACCTTCCGCTTTTCAGGCGGAGTTCTGGCCTACAGCAATGTATTTCGACTGGTCAGAGCGGGTTAGAGGCAGCGCACTAGACGGACTGGAGCACCTAGTCCGCGTGTTTGGCCCCATATTGGCCCCATGAGTCAGCGATGGCCCCGGGATGGGCACGCAGGCCTAGACGGACGGATTTACAGTCCGCAAGACGGGGTGTCTAACGGTGTCGCTACATTCCCAGGAGGCCTCTGGTCAGCGGTGATGGTTGCAGGGCGTGCCACCGTATATCCGCTTGTACCGCACGAGGGACAAGGTTGGGAATGCCAGCGAGGGTAGGTCAATGACGACGAACGACGACCCGAAGGCCACAAGCGAGGACCCTGAGGCCACCGGCGGAGACGCAACGGCCACGAGTGGGGCGCCAGAGGCCGAACCCCACCGCGCAGTTGGAGAGACTATGAGTTTAGCTATCTGCCTCGCTACATGCCACAAGGTATGCATGATACCGTTTCAGATGCATCGTCGATATACAGACATGGTCATACCCGGGCGCCGCGGTGACGGCGGCCCGCTGCCAGGTCAGCCTGCTTCGCTAAGAGGAGCACATGTCGTCTGTTACCACACAGCCCGAGATGCTGGCGCGGGCGACCGAAAACCTGCAGGTAGTGCACCGAGACGCTCCGACCGCGATACTCAACGCGAGGCAGCCAGCGAATCAGCCCGTTGAAGGCCAGCGAATTGCTCAGACGCGCCGAGGCCGCGACACAACCGACCGAATTCTGACGACCAGTCAGCTTGCACGGCACTCTGCGAGCCCAAGACGGTTCCCTATCGGTGAAATGCACGAAGGAGATACATGCAGGTCCTGAAGCCGCTCATCGAACTTGATAGGCCAAACAGACGTACTCGACCGGTGTGTGTCGAGTGTCTATGAACCACAGGGGTGTTGGTGTCTATTAAACATAAGGTGGGACAGCTTGACGTAGCGGTCGCGCGGTTCCACGTCGTTACGATCGTCAATCCAGCCATATCTAATTCCGCGGAGCGCGCGCCCAGCGTCCTGAATAGGATGGCGGCGCGCGGACCGCGGTATCGAGTTGGCCTGGTGCCTTCCGCAACAAGTCGGAGATGGGACTTTAGCGACGAGCCGGGGTCATGGTGTACCGAGTCGTTCGACATCTCCGGCCAGCACAGTATGCAAGAAATCCTTGATCACGTTGCTGGGCGCCGATTGGTGGTACCGATCTCCGTCTCGCAAGCTGGCGAATATTTGTGTGTCGCGTGCGATCATGGTCTCGGCGATTCGCACTTCATATGGGAAGTCTGTGCGGCACTGACGCATGGTAGTACCGATACGGGTTTTGTCGAGCCGCTGGCGGCGCCCACCATGACGAATCCGTTGGTCTCCGCTCTTTTTGATGCCGCCAAGTCGACGCCACGGCTATTTGTCAGGGCTGCTGCCATTGGCCTGTGGAGGCGGGCGTGGTCTTTCTTTCGAAGTCGCGTAGTAGCTCTGGTTGATCGGCTGCGCGTGGTGCAATCGAGACCGGCTGGAGATCAAGACGAGAGATACGTCGCGGTGTGGTCCAAGAGCGATCCTGGATTCATTGAGGAACTTCGCCGCTATCGCGACGCGAAGCATCCGAGCGCTTCCGTTAATGCCATCCTCATGCTGTCGATTTGTCGAGCCCTACAAGAATGTGGTGCATCGTTACACGATGAGCTGGAAGTCTTGGTGGACCTGCGGCGATTTCTGCCGCGCGATAATTTTACCTTCGCGAACTTCGCTACAGTCACTCGCGTGAATATTGGCACGCAGCCCTCTGTGGAAGAATTCAGCGCATCACTTCGGCTGACGGTTGGGTCGCTCAATCAACTATTCATCCTGACAGGATACCTGGCAGTTGATCGGGTGCGAATGCTGTTCGCTCGACGAACCAGAAAAACCGAGCCGCCCGTTTGTCGACCGGCCAAATCGGCTCAATCGATTTTGACAATCTCGAATGTGTCGAAAACGCCGTCTTTTGCCAAAATCGCATGGGCGCGTCCCGACGATGCCGAAATCGCCTGCGCGGCGCTACCAAAAAGCCAGTCGCACATAGGCATTTTCATAAATATAACACCGAACGGGTCTGTCCAACTCACGGCATCATTTTATGCGTCACATATAGACAAATTGCTCGTGGCCCGAGGACTCAGCCGGGCACTGAGCTCCGTGGCGTTGAAGCAGCGACCAGAGACGATATCAGAGCCCTATACGTCATGTTCGCCGGAGCACTCGCTCCGCACAAAGGCGTGAACGTTCTATTGGAGGCATGGTCGGGCCCGCGCAATAGGCCGCCGCTGGTCTTGGCCGGGATAGGGCGATTCGACACCCCAAGCTCGTTTCCACACGGCGTCATCGTCGCCGAGGATGTCGCTCGCGAGGAGGTTCTGCGCGCCTGGGGCCCTTTGCCTTGTAATGGCATCAGTCTGGCCGAAGCCTTGCGGCCTTGGAGGCGACGGCGGCGGGAGCCTTAGCCGGCGCTTCACACGGATGGCCCGCGGCCTTGACGCGACCGTCCGGCGTTGGACTGACCATCGTCTCTATGACGAGCTGCCTGCCCCTAGGCTAGGTCGTCAGACCTTACTTTCAGCCCGGTTGGCCACCACTGGGAGCTCCACGCGTTCCGCGACTTCAGGATCCCGGCGCCTACCGTGATGGAGCCCCTCGTCCGAGCACTCGAGACCATCGGCGGGGCGCTGCTCATCGCCCGGAGGCTGATCGTGCCGTCGCGTTCGTCCTCGCGGTGATCATGCTCGTCGCGTTCGTCGCGGGCGGGATCATCCACGGGTCTCCCATCCCCAGTGACACGCTCGCACCGGCGCTGCTCGTGGCGATGACGTACCTCGTGCACACGGGCCTCAGCGCCAGGCGCACCGGTCACGGGGACTGACGGCTACGGCCGGAATCGCTGCTGCCGGACCGCGCTTCCGGCCATGCTCGCGGATCTCAACGCTGTGCTCGCCGAGCTCGGGCGGGGGCGAGGCGAGCGGGAGCGGGTCGCGTCCGAGCCGGATCGGGGTCCGGATCTGACGGGTGCCGTCGGGCAGTTCGGCGACGAGGCCGGCGCGGGTGTCGGGATCCGCCAGCATCTCGCTGACGGTGTTGATGAGCGCGGCGGCGACCCCCGCCTCGTTTAGCTCTCGCACCCAGTCGCGAGCGGCGCGGCTGTGCAAGCGGCCCGCGAGGATCCCCTCCAGCTGCTCACGGTTCGTCACCCTCCGCTCGTTGGACGAGAACCGTGGGTCGCCGGCGAGCTCCGGCAGACCGACGACCCGGCACAGGCTCGAGAACTGGGCGTCGCTCGTCGCGGCGATGGCGATGGGGCGGTCCTGAGCCTCGATGATCTGGTAGGGCGCGACGTTCGGGTGCGTGTTGCCCGACGCACGCGGCTCGAGTCCGCCGATCAGATGATTCATCGCCTGGTTGGTGAGGAGCGAGGCGCACGCCTCGGCGAGCGACACCTCGACGCGCCGGCCGCGCCCGGTGGCGGCCGCCTCGCGCAGCGCCGCGAGCACACCGATCGCCATATACAGCCCGGCGGACAGGTCGGCGATCGGGACGCCCGCCTTTGTGTTCGTCTGCGGGTCGGGACCGGTCACCGACAGGATGCCTGCGTGCGCCTGCGCCACGAAGTCGAGCAGCGGCCAGGCCGCCCTCGAGCTGTCGTGGCCGTAGCCGGAGATGACGCCGTGCACGAGGCGCTCGTTGCGAGCGGACAGGACCTCGTCACCGAGGCCGAGCCGCTCCATCGTGCCCGGCAGGAAGTTCTCGAGGAGGACGTCGGCGGCGGCAGCGAGGTCTAGGACGATCGCCCGGTCCTCCGGCGTCCGGAGGTCGAGGGCGATCGATCGCCGGCCGCGGTTGCAGGCGTAGAAGTACGCCGCCGCGCCCGACGCCGCGAACGGCGGACCCCAGCGGCGGGTCTCGTCGCCCGCGCCCGGCCGCTCCACCTTGATGACGTCCGCGCCCAGGTCGGCCATGATCTGGGTCGAGAACGGGCCGGCGAGGATCCGCGAGAGGTCGAGGACGCGGACCCCGGCCAGAGGGCCGCGACGCTCCCCGGCCGCGGCAGGCCAGCTCACCGCTCCCACCACAGCGAGCCGTCGAGCACGCCGTATCCGATCAGCTCGAGCTGGACCTCGCTGACCCCCTCGACGATCGTCAGCTGCTGCGCGTCGCGCAGATGCCGGGCGAACATCGTCCGGCTCTCGTCGTAGCCGGCGGCACCGGCGAGGTGCATCGCCGCTGTGGCGGCCTCCACCGCGAGCTCGGTGCCGAGCCACTTGCTCGCGGCGTGCACCGGGCCGGCCTGCTTGCCGAGGTCGCGCGCGTCCGCCAGCGCCGCCGCGCGGTAGGTCAGCAGCCGAGCCGCCTCCAAGCGCGCCGCGAACGCCGCGAGGGTCGCCCGCACCGACTGACGGTCGGCGAGCGTGCCGCCGAACGAGGGACGGGCGTTGACGTAATCCGCGGCGTCCATGAGGACTCGCGCGGTCAGTCCGAGTCCGCGGGCCCCGACGACACAACGGACCGAGTTCAAGCAGCGCATCGCCAGCCCGAAGCATCGCCCGTCTTCGCCGATCTGATGGGTCCGTGGGACCCGGACCTCCTCGAGCCGGATGTCGGCGAGCGGAATCGCGCGCATTCCGAGCATGTCTCCGACCTGGGCGATGTGGACTCCCGGCGCGTCGGCGGGCACCACGAAGCAGGACAGCGCATGCCCCGTCGAGCCCTCCGGCCTCGCCCACACGATGATCCACTCGAGCGCTTCGCGGTCGAGCAAGTTGATCCAGCACTTGTGGCCGTTCAGGACGACGTGGTCGCCGTCGTCGCGGGCCGTCGTCGCGAGGCGTGCGACGTCGGAGCCGGCCTCAGGCTCGGTCATGGCGAACGTGCCGACGGGACGCGTCGCGGCCCGCGCAAGGAACCGCTCCTGTTGCGCGTCGTTTCCGGCGAGCACGATCGGCGCCCGGGCCAGCGCGTTCACGAGCACCGGGATCAGGTAGGTCTGGCGTCCCGTGGCGAGCGCCTCGACGGCGACGGTGGCGTGCCGGATGCCGAGATCGCCCGGAGCGTCACGACCGTCGAGGAGCGAGACGGGGTCGGCCGCGAGCCGCTCGAGGACCGGCGGAAGCTCGCCCTCCTCGGCGACGTCCGCGAGTAGCTTGTCGAGGGCCGGCACCACCGCCCCGAGCACGTGACGTCGCAGCCCGGCCAGCCCATCCCCGAGAACGCACGAGACCGGGTCGGCGACGCGGGCCTCAACGCCGGGCGCCCTGCCACCGGGCGTGGTCACGCGACCCGCTGCGCCAGCCACAGCCCGTCGCGGACGGGGAGGATGACGCTCCGGAACGCCGGGTCGCGGCCGAGGGCGTCGTTCAGCGCCTGCACGCCGGCGAGCTGTTTCGACGCGCCGTGTGCTCCGGGGTCGAGGACCCCGTTGCCGCACAGCGCGTTGTCGATCATGAGCACGCCGGCGGGGGCGAGGTGCTCGACGGTCAGGCGCAACAGCGAGAGCGCCAGCTCCGGGTCGCTGCCGAAGTAGAGGTGCTTCATCACGTCCTGGAAGATGAGATCGTAGGTTCCGAGCGTCGGGATCAGGTCGAACGCGTCGCCCTCGAGGAGCTCCACCCGGTCGGCGAACCCGGCCCGCTCGATGTAGCGACGGGCGCGCAGCGCCCGCTCCGGATCAAGCTCGATCGTCGTGACCGTCCCGCCGGGGCCGAGCGCCGCCGCCAGCCAGATGGCCGAGTACCCGATCGCCGTCCCGATGTCGAGAATCCGCATCGCCCGGCGTCCGTGGAGCATCGTGAGGATCTTTAGGATCGAGCCCTCGAGGCGACCCACGATCGGGATCCCCTCGGTCCTCGCTGCCTCCTCGATCTCTCTCAGCACGCCTTCCACGGGCTCGGCCAGCGGCATGTGCCTGACGAGGAAGCTCGCGTAAAGCTCCCGCGGATCGTCACCGTCCTGCGGGACGATCGGCAGAGGTGTGAACGTGTTCTCGTCCACGTCGGCGTAGAAACCATTCTTCAGCGCGGTCATTTTCCCCATATCCCTTTCCAATCGATGATTCGGTCTGCAGCTTCTGACAATGCGGTCACAGCGACGTCGGGCCGAAAAGACCCTCTTTACACATGTGCTCCTCCTACGGAAGCAGGTCAGCCCGGAGGCGGGCCGCGGTTACGCCGGCGCCTGGAGTGCGACCCCGTTGGGTGTATACCTGTGATGCACCTGAGTATGCAGAATACATACTATTCGTCATAAAGTATCCCCAGATCGCAAACTTCCAGTTTGTGACCAGAGGTACCACATGCATACCCGTGCGATTGAAGGTCGGTAACAGACTGCAGTTTTGAGAGTCCTGGCAGACATAGCGCCGAGCGCAGGCGGGTCAGCCCGCCTGCGCACCGGCAAGAGAACCGCTTGATAGCAGTAAAGAAAGTTCTCACACGCCGAGTTCGCCCGCGCAGCAACCCAGCACCGGGCGCGGGCGCCGCGACCGATGGTCTAAAGCTCTACCCCGTAGCCATCGTCACTGAGACCCCGGCTGCGGTCGTGGCTGATGATGCGCTGGTAGGCGGCCGTGCGGGCGCGTTCGGCCGCAGCGTGTCGGCGCCAGGCGTCTCGCCGGTGGGAGCGGCGTTGGACGTTGCGTTCCAAGAGATCTGCGACAACCAGCGGCAGCTGGTGGCGGGCGGCGCGTTCAGCGTGGGCGTGCATGGTGAGCGGGCGGTCGTCATTTGCCAGGATCATCCGCAAGGAGTGGGCGGCGGAGTATTTGTTGCCGCGACGCATCTGGTGCACCTCGGCGGCGTCGAGCAGGCGGCGGTGCTCGTGGTCGGCTTCACCGGCCTCGCGGGCGTAGATGTAGATGGTGGTTGTCGTCGCGGCCGCGCGACATCGCGACGTATGCCATGGCGCGGGTGGCTGTTTCGCCGATCACCGCGTGACTTGTGTCGGCGGTGACGCCTTGGGCGGAGTGCACGGTGGCGGCATAACCCAGGGTGATGTGGTGGCGGACGTAGTCGTTGTCGAAGACGGCGCGGGCCTGGTCGGTGAGCCGTTCGGCGGCGATGCGTCCGGTGGCGGCATCCAGGCCGGCTACCCGCCACCGGTCTCCGTTACGGACCTGGCTGATGTGCTCACCGCGCTGGTGGCGCGGGCCGGGTCGCACATCAACGGTGGCGTCGTTGCGGCGGCTGATGATGATGTCGCCTTTCCGGATTTCTTGATCGCGGTCTGCGCCCACGGCGGGGCCCTCGAAGGTCAGCGCGTGGTGGAGGCGGTGGTTGAGCGCGTCGGCGAGTTCCCAGGTGTCGCAGATCAACAGCGCGTCTTTGCCAGCGGCCCGGTCGCACAGGTAGGCGTCATACGCATCGGCGGCCATCGCGATCTGATCCCCGGCATGCAGCCGGCCGTGGGTGCGATACCAGCCGACCGCTTTACGCAGCCGGTTGCCGTGCCCGTCGCGCAGCGCCAGAGAGGCGGCGCGCTCGTCGGGATCGCGCAGCCGCCACACTTCCGAAAGGTGTTGTGTCCAGAGCAGATCGGTGCACAGTTGGGCGAACATGCCCCCGCGCGCCTTGACCGGCGCCAGCTGATGCTCATCGCCGACCAGGACGGCCTTGGCGCCGGCCGCGGTGGTGGCGGTCAGCAGCTCGCGCAGCTCGCCGGTGCCGACCATGGCGGCCTCATCGACGACGAGGCGCTGACCTTCGGCTGTTGCAGAAAGCTATGGGGCACGCGTCCATTACGGTCACGGCCCACACGTACGCAGATCTCTTCGATGACGAGCTCGACAACATCGCGGCCGCACTCGACTCCCTCGACGACCTAAGTCGGACCACCTGAGAAGACGCGCCAATGGCGGCCACTCGTTTTGGCCCCATATTGGCCCCATCGCCAAGGCCGATTCGACGATGCACGGTTCGACGATAGAGCAAAAATGGCAGTTGAACTGCACTAATCCTGGTGGCCAGGGCCGGGATCGAACCGGCGACCTTCCGCTTTTCAGGCGGACGCTCATACCGACTGAGCTACCTGGCCGGAAGGCACCGAGTGCCTCGCCGTGGTGGCGACCCTGACGGGACTCGAACCCGCGACCTCCGCCGTGACAGGGCGGCGCGCTAACCAACTGCGCCACAGGGCCTTGCTTTACCACCGCTCCGCGTTG
>Ga0302326_10020582_pt1 | contig 13570 bp, 10 predicted proteins | sample Palsa_T0_3_FD_202264 | JGI IMG/M metagenome (GOLD analysis project Ga0302326, IMG submission 202264) | Peat permafrost microbial communities from Stordalen Mire near Abisko, Sweden - Palsa_T0_3 | ecosystem: Environmental > Terrestrial > Soil > Palsa > Peat permafrost | place: Sweden: Abisko... | reverse complement strand
AGACGGCCGTCCGGCCGAATCCAGCACGGAAAGACGCCCACCACTTTCTCGCGATGCTCCATGACAATCACGAACAGCCGGCCAGTCCGCTCGATGGCGGCCCAGCTTTGCTGCAGCCAGCCACTCTGCAGAAACACGCCGATGTCTCCATATCCGTGCGCCAGCTCGTCCCAGGCCGCCAGGATGGATTCGGGAAACGTCCAGTTCGTGAAGATACGGGCTTGCCAGCCGTCCTCAAAGTAAATCACCCGCGCGGGGGACGTGCAGGTCTGAGCCATTGCAGAAGTCATATACGTTAATCCTCGTGCGCCGGTTACAACGGTGGCGACACAGCTACCCGCCGCGATTTTTCGCAAGCCTTTCTTAGCGCGGGAGGCGCAGTCCCGCAACCGGAATAGAGAGAGTGCGGTCCGGCTCGGAAGGCGTCCGTCAAAGTAGTGCGCCGTGAATGCCGGTCGCCTGTATTTCGCCCAGAGAAGCTTATAAGGTTGAGTTCCCCGCAAGAAGTCGAAGCACTCGTGTCCGGTCCGGATATTGTGCTCAATGGCGCAGCCCAGGGCAATCAACCCGACACTCAATTTTGCCCAGGCCGGATCCATTCCGGACTGGTAAAACGCAAATTGTTTGCCGACCGAGAAACCATATAGGGCCGCCACGGCCTGGCCGTTCAGTTGAAGTAAATAAAGCCGCGGCCTTGACCGTGACGCCATTCGCTTAAGCAGTCCCACGTGGAAGGACTGCAGGCGAGGGTCCAGGAATGCGCTGGTCTTTCCTAATTGACCAAAACGCTTGTCGTGCAGAAACAAGAGGTCTCCGAAGCGGGCTTGGATTTCCGCGTTATCCGTCAGGCACACGAAGCTCACGCACCCGAAGCGCTCCAGGTTGCGGAGGCGACGCCGGAAGTTGTAACGAATGCTGGAACCGAGCTCGCTCAAATACTGGTCGAAAGCTGTTGGAAGCTTGGCGTAAGGGCACCCGGGGCGAGCCCGGAGGTGTTCCTTTAGGCCTGCTTCGTGGAACTCCTGGCGCAGCCGGGTGAATACCTCGGATTGCGCGTCCGCATCCGCGAGTTCGATGTAATCCCAAGCCGCCCGTCCCGCCAGAACGTGGCGGACAATCTCCTGAATTGCAACCGCCTCCATCCCTGGCTCCGCTAGAATATTCAGGTGGTCCGAGGCTGAGCCGCGCGACCCCATGAACGAAAGAACTCGAAGTCCGAGCCGGCCAATTCCCGAACGCCTGATGTAAAATGGCGCGATGGCCACCAGCCGGCCACCCGGCTCGCGGACTGTGGCGATGAACAGTTCGTTTTGTGCGCCCCAGTGCTCCCACCATTCAGCCATCCAATCGTGGGTCAAGAAGACGTCTTGGCACTCTGTCCGCTCGAACAGGCCGTCCCATTCGGCCGCTAACTGGGACAGCGCCTCCCGGTTATGGATAAGAGCACCGCGAACTCTGGAATCGACGCGAACCTCGCTTGCCGCCTTCGCCTTGTCTCCCTGTAATAGACGCAGGCCTTGGTGCATGCCGGCGCGCGGCAAGGCGACCGCGGCGGCGGCAATCTCAGCCAGTGCAGGCGAAGTCTTTATTAAAAACTTATGACCCACGGGTGGGCATGGCAAGCATTTCGCCTGCCAGCCCGGCAATTGGCCGAACAGGCAGCCTGAGCGGCAGAAAGGAAAGGTGTTCCTGTAGGTTACGTGCCCGTCTTGCCGGAAAGGAATCTAATGATTCGGCAAATCTCCGAATCATTGGCATCGTAAACCAGGAGCTACACTTCATGCGCCCGATGTCGGCGGCATAGATGTCACCAGAAGGGTGCATCTGGCGGCCAAGTCTCTTCTCTGTTAGGTGTTTACGTTATGTGGTTACGTTTCGCCAGCGGCTCGGCGTATTTTGGCTTTCTGCGTGCTTATATCTGTCAGCAAGATGTTGACAGCCTGAATCGCGCTCACGGAAGCGGGCGAACGCGAAACCGGTAGTGAATTTCGCCGATGTAAAACTGGCGATCTGTGACTCACGGGGCGAAGCTATGTTTTCAGTGCCACCCACGAACGCAATGCGGTCTAATGGACCCGGATACGTACCGGGACATGGGGCAGCGCGAGCGGACTCACAATGGTATGCAGTCTATACGCGCCCGCACTTTGAAAAGCGGGTAGCCGCAAAGCTCGCCGAAAAACAGGTGGAACATTACCTGCCGGCGTTCAATGAGCTTCATCAGTGGCAGGACCGCAAGAAATCGGTAGAAGTGCCCGTTTTTCCGAGTTATCTGTTCGTCCGGATTGTGGATAGCCCGACCGACCGGCTGCGGGTTCTGGTAACCAGCGGGGTGGTAAGGATCCTCGGTCCGGAGGTCAAGGCGGAGCCGGTGCCGGACTCACAGATCGAGGCGATTCGCCGCATGTTGACCTGCGGCGGCGGGCGGTGCTATCGACAACCGTGGCTCCAGGCCGGCACGCTGGTACGCGTTCGGCGAGGGCCCCTCAAAGACCTGCAGGGCTTCCTGGTTCGGGTGAAGAACCAGGCACGACTCATCATTTCGATCGACCTGCTGGCACAATCGGTCGCGGCAGAAGTCGATGTTCGCGACGTCGAGCCCGTTGCGGCGCCGTACGACGGCGCGGCCTGCGACGGTCAATTGGTTCCACTAAATTAACGGAAGGGAAATTCCGGTTCGCGCCGTCGCCGCCGGGCACGGCTCTCGGCCGGAGTAAGCGCCATGTACCCAAATCTGAAACTCAAGCTGTGGTCGACCGGTATGAAACAAAACCGCCTGGCCAGGATGCTGGGTATGGACGAAACGATGCTCAGCAAAGTCATTAACGGTTTCCGCAAGGCTACCCCGGATACCCGCAAAAGGATCGCCGGCCTGCTGGAAGCGGACGAGGCGTGGCTGTTTCAGCGGCAGAGCGCCGAGCGGGAGTACAAGTCTCCCGGGCGCGAGCCGAATTGAGGACGACAAAAATATGTGTGGTATAGCAGGGGTAATGACTGCCGGCGGCGAAAGAGCGTCCCGGGAGGTCTTGAACGGGATGATCCGCATGCTCCGGCATCGCGGTCCGGACGAGGCCGGAGTGCACGTGGAACCGGGTGTGGGGCTGGCACACGCCCGCCTGAGCATTATCGACCTGGCCGGGGGCGGTCAGCCGATGCACAATGAGGATTCCTCGCTGTGGATCACCTTCAACGGCGAGATCTTTAACTATCTGGAGCTGCGGGAAGAGTTAATCAAAAAAGGTCATGTGTTCGCGACCCGTTCCGATACCGAGGTCATTCTTCACCTGTACGAAGAAAAGGGCGAGGATTGCGTTAGCTATCTGAATGGCCAGTGGGCCTTTGCCATCTGGGATCGGAATCGCCAGCGTCTCTTCCTTTCTCGCGACCGTCTCGGTGTCCGGCCGCTCTTCTACACCTGGGTCGGCCGGAATCTGGTTTTCGGTTCGGAGATAAAAGCCCTGTTCGTGTACCCAGGTGTCAGGCGGGAACTGGATCTCAACGGGTTAGACGAAGTTTTCACCTACTGGTGCACGGTCCCGCCACAGACCGTCTTCCGGGGGGTCCTCGAGTTGCCGCCCGGGAATTCCATGACGGTAGAGGCAGGCGAAGCCACGGTGCGGCCGTACTGGGAACTCGAATACGAAGACGGCGGTGGAATCGTAGATGCTCTCAAGGAGAGAGACTACGCCGAACAGCTTCTCGACCTGCTGATTGACGCGACCCGCATTCGCCTCCGCGCGGATGTTCCGGTGGGCGCGTACCTCAGCGGAGGTCTGGATTCGACCCTGACCACCGCCCTCATTAAGAAATTCACGGACACCCGGTTGCGGACTTTTTCCGTTTCGTTCGAGGATGCGGAATTCGACGAAAGCCCGTATCAACGAGAAGCCGTGCGCTTTCTGGATACCGATCATCAGGAAGTCCAGGTAACTTCGGCGCAGATCGGAGCAGTACTGCCCGAGGTCATCTGGCATACCGAGAAACCGATTCTGCGGACCGCTCCCGCGCCTCTCTATCTTCTCTCGAAACTGGTGCGGGACAGCGGTTACAAGGTCGTGATTACCGGAGAGGGAGCTGACGAAATTCTGGGTGGCTACGATATCTTCAAGGAAGCCAAGATCCGCCGATTTTGGAGGGCGCAGCCGAATAGCCGGATCCGTCCTCTGCTGCTGCGGCGATTGTATCCCTACCTCGATAAGATCCAGAATCAGCCGGATGCCTACCGCAAGGCATTTTTCCACATTCAGGTGGATCCGGCTCTGCAGCCCTTCTTTTCGCATATACCCCGCTGGCAGCTCACCGCCAAACTGAAGGGCTTCTTCTCGGAATCGGTGCGTGCGGAATTGGGTCCGGACAACTGTTATGCGGCCATGTCGGCGGGGCTTCCAGAGCAGTATTCGTCCTGGCCAGGTTTCTGTCAGGCCCAGTATCTGGAGACGAAATATCTTCTTCCGGGCTATATCCTTTCATCCCAGGGCGACCGGGTGGCCATGGCGCACTCCGTCGAGGGCAGATTCCCGTTCCTCGACTACCGCGTCGTCGAATTTGCCTCCAAACTTCCGGTCAGCATGAAAATGAAAGTGTTGGATGAAAAGTACCTGCTTCGGCGCTGCGCCAAGGATCTCATTCCAACATCCGTGCGGACCAGGCGCAAGCAGCCTTACCGCGCGCCGGAGGGCGCCAGCCTGCTCGATCCGGCGGCCCGCGAATACGTAGAGGAGCTTTTGTCGCCCGCCCGGATCCGGAGCGACGGAATCTTCGACCCACAGTCGGTGGAAAAGCTGCTGGACAAGTTCCGGCGGGGCGCTGCCATCGGCATCAAGGACAATATGAGCCTGGTGGGCATTGTTTCCACCCAGCTTCTGGTGCACCAGTATATTAACAATTTTGATTGTAAAGGAATCGCTTATGCCGCTTAATGAAGAGCTACGGCAGTTCGTCACGGATAACTTTCTGTTCGGCAAGAACAACGGGAGTCTCGCCGACCATGACTCTTTTCTCGACAAAGGTATCATCGACTCGACCGGCGTCCTGGAGCTAGTCGCCTTTCTCGATCAGCGCTACGGCATTCACGTGCAGGATCAGGACCTGGTGCCGGAGAACCTGGATTCGATCGACAACCTGGCGAGGTTCGTCGGCAGCAAGCTTTCGCGGAATTGAGGAGACCAGCCATGCAAGTGGAATCATTTTTGGAACTGAGCGCGCGCGGGTTGCCCGACAAGACCGCGCTGATCTGCGGAGGGCGCAGGCTGGCCTACCGGGAATTGGATGACAGCGCCAACCGGTTGGCGCACTCGCTGATCGCGGAGGGCGTCGAGCGCGGGGACCGGGTAGCCGTTTACCTGGAAAACTCGGTCGAAGCCGTGGTGTCGATCTTCGCTATCTTGAAGGCCGGTGCCGTATTCCTGACGGTGAATCCGACCACGAAGGCCGACAAGTTGTGCTATATCATGAATAACTGCCGGGCGAAGGGGTTGATCACCGATGCCCGCAGGCTTGCCGGCAGCCGGGACGCGCTGGCCGATACCGGATGCCTGTCGACCATTTGGCTGGCCGGCGGTATCGGGAAGGACGACCCCGTGGCCGGCAAACGCCTCGTGGACCTGGACGCGGTTTCCCGCGATAACGGTCTTCCGGTCGTGGCGCCGCCCAAGAGATGCATCGACATTGACCTTGCGGCGCTGATCTACACCTCGGGCTCCACCGGTCGCCCGAAAGGCGTGATGCTGACCCATCTGAACATCGTGTCCGCGGCCACTTCGATTACCACCTATCTGGAGAACCGGACGGAGGATGTCATTCTGAGCGTCCTTCCACTCTCGTTTGATTACGGGCTATACCAGGCGCTGATGGCCTTCAAATTCGGCGGAACGCTGGTGCTGGAACGCTCTTTTACGTACCCGTACAAGGTGCTTGATCTTCTGCTGCGGGAGCAGGTAACCGGCTTTCCGATCGTACCCACTATGGCCGCCGTGCTGCTACAGATGGATTTTTCGACCTTCCAATCTCCCGCGCTGCGTTACATCACAAACACAGCCGCGGCGCTGCCGACCGAGCACATCCGACGTTTGCGGGACCTGTTCGGTTCAGCAAAGCTCTACTCGATGTACGGGCTGACGGAGTGCAAGCGCGTCTCGTACCTGCCGCCGGAACAACTCGATGTCCGGCCGACGTCCATAGGCCGCGGAATGCCCAACGAAGAAGTCTATATCGTGGACGACGTGGGCAAACGGGTGCCGCCTCAGGTCATTGGCGAACTGGTGGTACGCGGCGCCAACGTGATGAAGGGTTATTGGGAACTGCCGGAAGAAACCGACAAGATGCTAAGGCCCGGCCCCTTGCCTGGAGAAAAGGTGCTCTATACAGGCGACCTGTTCAGAAGCGACGACGAAGGATACTTGTACTTCGTCGGCCGTAAGGACGACATCATCAAAACCAGGGGCGAGAAAGTCAGCCCCAGGGAAGTAGAGGATGTGCTCCACACCATGCCGGAGGTGGCCGAAGCCGCTGTTATTGGCGTGCCGGATGCGTTGCTCGGGCAGGCCATCCGGGCGGTAATCTCGCTACGAGAGGGAGCGCGACTGGCCGAGAACGACGTATTGAGCTATTGCGCTACGCGGTTGGAGGACTTTATGGTGCCCAAGTCGGTGATCTTCGTCAGTTCTCTGCCGAAGACCGGAAGCGGGAAGGTGAGCAAGCGGGAAATCGCCGCAAGCGTGGGAGAAAACGCATGAGCGCGGCTTTGGGTTTCTCGGCGGAGGTGCTGCACCTCGACTCCGTCGCGGCGACGGCGCGCATGGAGGCTTCCATCCGCGAAATTATTTTTCAACAATTGCATCGCCGCGGCGCGGTGGTCGCAATTTCCGGCGGCATCGACAGCAGTGTAGTGGCGGCGCTTTGCGTCCGCGCTTTGGGACCGGAGCGCGTGCTCGGGCTCATGCTGCCGGAGGCAGATTCGTCGCCGGACAGCCTGCGCCTGTCACTGTTACTGGCCGCGTCGCTCGGCATCCGCACGCAGGTGGAAGATATCAGCGGGATTTTAACCGCGGCGGGTTGTTACCAGAGGCGCGACGAGGCCATACGCCAGGTCATTCCGGAATATGGCGACGGGTACAAATGTAAGATCGTCCTTCCGGATCTGCTGCAGAACAACTCGTACCCCGTCTTTTCCGTGGTGGTCGAGTCACCCGAGGGCCTGCGTACCAAGGCCAGGCTGACACTGGAAGCATACCTGGGGGTGGTTGCCGCAACTAACTTCAAGCAGCGCACCCGTAAGATGATGGAGTACTACTATGCGGACCGCTTCAACTATGCGGTAGCCGGTACTCCCAATCGTTTGGAATACGATCAGGGATTCTTCGTCAAAAACGGCGATGGCGCGGCGGACCTGAAGCCCATAGCGCACTTATACAAGTCTCAGGTATATGAGTTGGCGGCGCACCTGGAAATCCCGGAAGAAATCCAGAGACGGCCGCCCACGACAGATACCTATTCGCTCGACCAATCGCAGGAGGAGTTCTATTTTCCGCTGCCGTACCAGAAGATGGACGTCTGCCTCTATGCAAAGAACCATCAGATCTCGCCGGAAGAGGTTGCTCCCGCCATCGGCCTCACGGTCGAGCAGGTTGCTCGAGTCTACCGTTTAATCGATTCCACACGAAGCGCCACGCAGTATCTTCACCGGGCGCCGGTATTGTGCGAAAAGGTTCCCGAGATGGGCTTCTAAGCTCACGATAGTCATTTTTCTTGGCCGAAGCTAAACGAGTCCTGTACCGCCCACTCTCTTTCCGGCCGTGCCCACTGGACGAGAATGCCGTCAAGTCTTGATCACATTCTTTTATACGAGCCCGTTATGAAAGTTGAGATCTCGAAACCAACTCCGTTCCAGACTTCTCCAATAGGATTGCCTGAAGAAGCGTTGGACGCAAGACCCGTGGGTTCGGACTTAACTGTAGTCGTAAATCCTCACATGCAAGCCAAGGCACTGGTTTCTCCGCTCACGGTGCCCGAGATATTACTTCAAACACCCGCAGGCCGCTGGATGCGCAGTGGTGCGCGGCGGGTTTATCATGCCACGGGCGGAAGTTGCCTGCGTGAGTTCTGGCAGTGGGCGCGATGTAAGCGGGTGACCCTTCCAAGTGTGGAACAGTTAGCCGAAACCTTATCTCAGTTGTCGACTACGGTCGACGATCGCGTGGACACCGCGGCGCCGATTTTTATTCTCTCCACAGGTTTAAGAACGGGTTCGACGCTGCTCCAACGCGTCCTGGTTACCGATCCTCGCCTGCTTCTCTGGGGAGAACCGTTCGGTGACATGGCGTTGGTTTCGAGATTTGCCGAAATGCTATGCAGTGCCTCTAAATTTTCTATGTCTCAAGAGCATTGTATCAGCGACCATCTCGATCCATCGTCGATGGCTACATCGTGGATCGCCAACCTTTACCCTCCTGGCGACGATTTCCGGGGGGCTTTGCGAGGGTTCTTCGATCAATGGCTTGCCGAACCGGCTCATCAGCGCGGATTTGTCCGCTGGGGCTTCAAGGAAGTTCGGCTGGGTGCGACCGAAGCAACGCTTCTATCCTGGTTATATCCCCGCGCCAAGTTCTTACTGTTGTCGCGCCATCCGTACGACTCCTACCGATCGTTGTCGGATGCCGGTTGGCATCACATTTACTACAGGTTTCCGGATATACGTGTGGATACCACTGCCGGATTCGCACGGCACTGGAACAGGCTGGTGACAGGCTGGTCTGAGCTTCCGGCTGGATTTCCGTGTTTGCGCGTTAAATATGAAGATCTCGTCGGTGGCAGTCTTGACTTTCGCAGACTTGAGTCTTGGCTGGGTATTGAGCTTAGAGAATCGCTGGCGCTCTCCGCTTCCGTCGGCCGTACCGCTATACGCAAACGTCTTGCCTGGCACGAACGCCTGATCATAGCGCGGGAAGCGGCTCAGGGAATGCAGGCCCTCGGTTATTCGAAATAGTCCCGGCGACATTCCCCGGCCCGCCAGATTCTCTTTGCCAGTGACACCGTTTTGCGTACCATTGGGTCTGAGTTTGGCGTGACGAAGCGAAACAGGCCTACTTAAAAGCGACAACCATGACATCCACCACCTCATTGGCGCCAACCGAAGGACGAACTCGAGACTCGCGCCCGGCGCGGGTTCTATTCTTGGAGAGCGGAACGGGCCCCGGCGGCTCTGTGAACTTTCTGCGCGATTTCGCCGTTCACCTGGACCGCGGCAGGCTGTCGCCGATCATGGGCTTTTACTCTCCAAATTCCAGCCGGTCTTTGAATGAAATAGAGCAACTGGGCGTTCCGGTCATCATCTTTGGTGACGGCCAGCCTTCCCCGGAGCCGGCCGCCGGATACATATCCCGTCTCTTTGACACCAGGTTGAGGCGTATCCGCCGCCTCCGAACCGCGGCGAGGATCGTCTCACGAGCGCTCACCATCCAATTGCCGTTGGCATGGAAGCTAAGGCGCTTCATCAAGAACCAGGCGGTCGAGATGGTCGTGCTCAATCAAGATGTTCACTTCCACGTACCGGGCGTCCTGGCGGCGAAGTGGGCCGGAGTCCCCTGCATCTGCCGCAAGGCCGGCGGGATCGGAGAGGCACGGCGGTTGAAACGCCTTCTGAACCGCTGGGTCGATCTTTTCGTGAGTATATCCAAAGCTACCGAGGCCGACCAGCGCGATACTCCTGGAACACGAAGACTGATCAACATCCATGAGGGCCTGGATCTTACAAGATTTGGCGGTTTACCGTTGAAGCAGGCCATGCGAAAACAGTTGGGGCTGCCCGATGGGAAAAAAATCGTAGCAAGTATCTCCAGAATCGAAAAGGGCAAGGGCCAGATTGAATTCATCAAGATGGCTTCCTTGATTCTGAAACGCTATGATGCGGTGGCCTTCGTGATCGTGGGAGGCCGCGAGCCGGAAGACCTTCCGCTGCTGAGCGAATTGAAAGCCCTGGTACATGCGCTGCATGTCGAGAACGACTTCATCTTCACCGGCTGGCGCGATGATATTCCGGCGGTGATGACCGCGGTTGATATTTTCGTACATTGTCCCACTACCTTCATTGAAGGTTTAGCACGCACGTGTCTCGAGGCTATGGCACTGAGTTTGCCGGCAGTTGTATCCGATAACGGAGGCATGGCGGATGCGGTTCTGGACGGAGTAACCGGCTTCGTGGTGCCGCCGGGCGATATAGAGCGAATGGCGGACGCGGTACTAGCTCTGCTTACGGACGAAAGCCTGGCGCGCGAGTGTGGGAGGCAGGCCAGAAGGCGCCTGGAGCAAGAGTTTGACGTTGTCGGCAACGGCCGCGCGCTGCTGGAGGTTCTGCTCGAATACGCGCATCCCTCCGGGCACTCGCCGGTGAGAGCAGCCCCCAAAGGGGAGCAGGGTTAACTTGAATCAAGTCCCGGAACTGATTCCCGGTGAGGCTCGCGTCGGTAGCGGCGTGCAGCGGGCAAGCATAGCCACAAACTCGTTTTGGTATGGCCTGGAGACGGTTGCGGACGTCCTGATCGGAGTAGCGTCCTCCATCGCGATTGCCCGTGTGATTGGCCCTCAACGCCTCGGGTACTTCGTATATCTGACATTTCTCACGAATGTGGCAGGTCGCCTGGGAGCAGAGGGCGTAGCGACGGCGGCCCGTAGATACATGTCGGAGTATCTGGCACGCGGGGAGATGGGCCTCGCCCGCTCGGTGTTTTTCACCACTCTCCGGCTGCAATCCGTGCTTTCAGCGGTACTGGTGCTGTTCGGTGTAGCTATCGCCTGGTTCCTCGTGGAACCCCCTTACCGGCTGGCCGCCTGCCTGCTTGTACTATCTATCGCGCCGGCCCTGGTGAGCGTCGTCCCTTCGCAAGCGAACATGGCGGCGGAGCGGTTTTCCAGGAACATCCCCAGCGCCATCGCGGGTATTCTGGCCTACGCCATCATGGTCACCCTGGCATTGACGCGCAACTGGTCGCTCGCCGGGCTGGCATCTGCTTTTCTGATCCGCCGCCTTGTGGAGACCACCATTCGGATAATCCCGGTCATCCAATGGATGCGGAAGCTGCCTGAATGCAGCGCCCCCAAGTCACTGAATCGCAAGCTGCTCAACGTTTCTGCCCAGAATCTTGCCATCACCGCTTTGACGCTCATCGTCTGGGATCGATCTGAAATCATGTTCCTGAAGGCGTTCTGCGATGTGCGGCAATTGGCGTTCTACTCGGTGGCGTTCAGCGTCACCGGATATCTGGCACTGTTGCCCAACGTGATCGGTGCGGCGGTCGGGGCCAATGTGATGGCGGAATATGCGCGCGCCCGCTCGCGCACCAGCGTGATTGCGGCTAATTCCATGCGCTATCTGGGACTGCTGGTGCTGCCTCTGAACTGCGGTATCGCGGCGCTGAGTGGGCCCGCCATCCGCGTGGCGTACGGGCCGCTGTACGCCGCCGCGATTCCGGTGCTTGCCATTGCCGCCGTGCTCGCCATTCCCAAAGCGTTTTACTGGTTGCCATACACCATCCATCTGGCGGCGGACAAGCAGGCCGTGCTGATACGGTGGCTAATCGTAACAGCGGTCCTGAACGTGGGCCTGGATGCGTTGTTGATTCCCAGGTATGGCGCGATTGGCGCGGCGATCGCCAACGGTGTAGCGCAGTCGCTCACGGTGGCGCTATTGCTTGCCAAAGCCAAGCAGCTTTGTCCCATGAAACTCATGAACCACACGGTTGCCGCGATCGTCGCGTCCGCGGCGCTGATGACTGGCGCGGCCGTCGCGCTCGCCAGCTTCCTGCGGCCCTTGCCCGCTTCCATTGCCGGTGTAACGGTCGGCGCAATCGTGTATCTCACCTCTTTGCGCTTAATGCGTGCTTTGTCACCGGCGGATCTGGCGTTCCTGGACCAGGGCATCGCCCGATTATCACCGGCGGTGCGCAGGTTTGTCAGACCGATTGTGGTGCTCACCGTCGGCGGGGGACGCCGTATTCCGCCTGACAGTAACGATGGTCCGGATCTGGCCGAACTGGTCTCCATTTCGGACCCGCCGGTCCGTGTGCCACACGGCCGTTGACCCGGCTTGGATCAGGATTACGCTGTGCCAAACTACAGGGTTGCTGCCGCCAACATCGAAACAGACCGGGACCTGATCCTTGCGATCTGGAGGCGGAACCTTAGCGATGTCTACCGGCTTGAAGAGAAATTCGATTGGCACTTTCGCCATAATCCGGGCGGAGACGGACAGTGTTGGATCCTCGAATCAGACGGCCGGGCGGTCGGTACGACTTCGCTGGGCCTGCGCCGCATCCAACTGGGCGGCGCGGTCGTCTCAGCCGGCATCGCCTGCGATCTCGCGGTGGACGAGGCGCACCGCTTCCTACAGCCTGCGCTAACCCTGCAGAAAGAACTGCTGGTCTCCATGCATGAGTCTGTTCAGATCGCTTATGGCCTGCCGAATCCCAGAGGGGCGGCGGTCATGAAACGCGCCGGGTATCACGAAGTCTTCCCCGTGCATCGATATGGCAAGGCCTTGCGAATTTCTCCGTACCTGGTGCGAAACCGACGCTTGGCCTGGAGCGCTCCGATCCTCGGAAACATTGCGGACTTCGCTTATGCCGCATTCTTGAGGCTGGGGGAACGGTCGAGCCGGTCGTACACCGCGCAGATATTTGTGGACTTCGATGAACGCTTCGACGACTTGTGGGCCCGCGTGAAATCGGAGCACGCTTGCTTGACCGTGCGCGACAGGCGATTTCTGCAGTGGCGGTACATTGACTGCCCGCTGCATCAGTATACGGCGCTCGGCCTGCTCTCGGCGGATCAGTCGAAGCTGCTGGGTTATGTAATCTACTACGCCGAAGATGATTGCGCGATTTGCGCCGATATATTTTCAGGAAGCGACGACCGCGAAATCGAGTGCCTGCTGTCGGCCTGGGTGTGCCACGCGCGCCAGGCTGGGCTGACCGGCATGTCTGCTGCATGCAGCTTATCGGACGCCGCACGAAGCGGTTTACTCCGAATCGGTTTTACCCAACGGACGGTGCCCGTCCGGTCTCCGCCATCCCAGAAACAAGAATTGAGCCGATCCCTTCTGGCGCATAACCGGCAATCTGTCGATAGCGGCGCGATGGCCGCTTGGTATTTCACCTACGGCGACCAGCCGTATTGATTACCCGTTGAACCACAATGCCGTTCAGTTACAATCATGATCGCCTATAGCCCCTCTAGCCCGGTCCTGCAAAAGCTGCGCGCGGCCGCCTCCGCGGTATTTTCGCCTTCCGCCTTCCGCCCGGCCAGTCGTGTGCCATCGCTCGACGGGCTCAGGGCGCTTTCCATCATGCTGGTTCTACTGTCGCACGCGCAGGGTACGCGCGGTTTTTTGGTGAGGTCGGCGTTTCAGTACTGGGGCGATTTAGGACACCTGGGAGTCCGCGTGTTTTTTGTGATCTCGGGTTTTCTGATCACCGGTCTGCTGCTCCGCGAGGTGGAGACCACCGGTAGCATCTCGCTCAAAGGCTTTTACCTGCGGAGATTCTTCCGCATCTTCCCGGCCTACTATGCCTATATAGCG
>Ga0302326_10020581_pt1 | contig 13571 bp, 7 predicted proteins | sample Palsa_T0_3_FD_202264 | JGI IMG/M metagenome (GOLD analysis project Ga0302326, IMG submission 202264) | Peat permafrost microbial communities from Stordalen Mire near Abisko, Sweden - Palsa_T0_3 | ecosystem: Environmental > Terrestrial > Soil > Palsa > Peat permafrost | place: Sweden: Abisko... | reverse complement strand
GTGCGGAACTGATCGCCGCGGATGACGAAATTACGGTAGGCCTGGGTTTCCGCCGTGCAAAACTGGCGGTAGCCAAGGTGGCCAAGCCAGACCGCCGCCACGTGGGAGGATGAGAAGCCGGCCCCGAAATCCCTGAGAATAATTTGTCCTAAAACGGTGTAGCGGATGTCGTCGTCGGATTCCATAAAGGCGATCCGCTCGCGCACGGAGCCTCCGCCCCAAAGGAGGCTGCCGGTCTCGTTTTCCGCCGGTGAGTGTTCGGGAAAATAATCGCGCAGCGGCCACTCATCAGCCGAGATGGCGGTAAGATATTTCTTTTGCCGCTCCCATGAATTACCCACGACGTTAGGTGTGACCATGAGTGATTCGACCGGTTTGCCCAGCGCGCACCCGGCACAGCGCCCCAACCAGGCGCCGTAAAGCTTGTCCTGCAATTCCGAATCATTGAGTTTGAGTGGGAGCCGCCTTGGCCCCACCGGACGAAGAGTGCGAATTCCACCTAAATCGGACGGCTCCTGAAACGGGAAATCAAGCCGCACGGGCAACGCGAGCAGTTTTTCGTGCAGGGCGGCGTGGAGATCGTCGTTATTTCCCGCGGCTTCCCATTCAGACCGCAAGGCCTCGACCGCGTCGGGCTCTTTCCCCTCCTCGGTTGCCTGCTTGAACTCTTCCCGAACCAGTTCCTTATTTGATGCCCAACCAGCCATGACGGTCTCCTTATTTTGCGGGCTCCAGGCTTAACCATGCGAGATTTGCTCCGTTGCCTCCGTCTTGACGCAAAACGATCTTGTTATCACCCGCTGGAAGATAAATCTTCCAGCCATCGGGGATCCTATCGGAGCCCAAGGCAAGGTCGTGCCAATCATTCACAACGTTGCTCCAACCGTCCGATGGGGGTGCGCCCAGAGTGGACTCCAGCGGGAAGCCCTCCGCATCCTCGAACGGAATCTTGCCGTTGATTGAAAGCGAAATGAGGCAACCGCCACCCGAGCAATAGTTTAAATTGACGTGGTACCATCCGGCTTGCGGAATCGTGGCGTGCGAGGAAATCTCCGTTCCAACTACATTCCACTTCGTGATGATTTGATCGTCCACGCCGAGTTTCATGACCAGCCTCACGGGAGGGGGTAGGGTGAAAGCGGCCGCTTTGATCTTGAGCAAGCCCGGAACTGCCGCCACCCCGGCTGGTTGCGCCTTGACGTAATCGGCATAGCTCGGGATGAGAGAATGCGCGAGAAACGGTGGGAAAAGCGTCGGAGCATTTGCGGATGGCGCAGCGCCCTCTGCGCTGATTTCCGTCCATGTCCCGGGAGCGGCGGTTGCCGTCGTGGCCAAGGGTTGGGTGAAGGTAACGGCGACCGGGCAGTCGCTTCCGTTGTACAGAACGAGGCCGTTCCCGGTGTTTCCGAAAACCAGCGGACCCGGTTCATCGAGCGTGAAGGCAGTGTGCTCATCCTTGTAGGAATGAACGCCCCACCCGCCCTGCCATACTTGCGTTCCGCCTTTTGGCTGACGAATCGTCCAGCCGGCTGCCTCGACCTGCACCGCACCGGCCAAGTTGGAGGTGATCGAGATAGGCTCGGTCTTGTTGTCCTTGACCAGGGCAACCTCTCCCTTTTCCTTCGGCGTTTCGAAGGTCCGGCTCCAAACATCATCCCCCTGCGCCGGCAGTGTCCGCGCCCCGAAGGCCGGTGGCGACGCCTCTTGATACGGGTAGAGGAATGTCGCGAAAATCGCCGGCGCATCCTGCTGCTTATGGAAACGGACCGTGGGTGTGGCGCGATTCTGAAGCGGAAACCACCCGAGAATCGGATCTTTTTGGCCCAACACCACGTCGACCACGAGATTGTCCTGCTCGATCGGATAAAGCGCCAGTTGCACGCCGTCCGTGCGCTGGCTCACGACCGCATGCATTGCCGGATCGACCTTGGCGGAAGGAGCATCCATCTGGAAAAGATTGTCGAATGTATGATTGCCCGTGCCATCGAGCGTGTCGAGGACCAGCGCATAATAGGGGCGCAGGTAAAGAACCCGACGGGTATGGGTGATCGATTTGTCGAGTTCGCCAGTCCATTTCGTTGGATTAAACCCGACGTTCGGCGCGTAGACATTCTCCTGGTAACCCTTATCGAAAGTCGAGGCAACGTAGTCGAACAGCGGCGTGGTTACCCACGGATTGGAAAGCGGCTGCGTCGGCGCCGGACTGCTGCCGGCGTGCTGCCATTTGTCATCGACCAGGATGGTGCTGTGCGAGGAGGTCCCGAGAACGTAGCGGCGCATTTGCGATTGGTCATAAGAATAGGTCCCCGGATCGTAGAGGAGCGTCTTGTTCCAGGCGCGCAGCACGACTTCCAAATCCTCTTCGTGTTGATGTCCGATTCCAATAGGTCCGCCGCGGAAAAAGAGAAAGAGGTCATCCGGTTTCCAGCCGCTGCGCATCGCGTAAAAACCGGCATAGGGGAGCATGGTGGAATCGGGCGGCGCCGTCCCTTTTCTGCCCCGGCTGGCCGCCCATTCCAGGAGCGGATCGTCGCCGAGCTTCAGGCCGCGGGGAGCCAAACACGCCGCGTTGATGATCCAGGAATCATTTGTGGGAACATCATTGCCCGACTGGTCCATGACGAGCACAAGCGCCTTGTACATTGCTATTAGCTTTGTGCGGAAGAGATCGGGGAGATGAATGTTATTGAGAGGCGCCAGTTGGGTTGGAACCGTGAATTGTTCCATGGTGCTGGTGTCGTATCCGGGGCTCAGCTCGGCCTCGAAGCCATCGGGCGGGACCAGCTTGTCGAGCTCAACGCAAAAGCGATCCATCGCAATCTTGCGCCATTGAGCCGATTCCTTCAATTCGGGATAAAGGACTCCCGCCGTATAGAGACCGCAGCATTCGGCCGTGATCCAGTTTCCCGTGCGATGCGGATCATTCAGACCCGCCAGGAGGATTAACGCGTGGTCGCGAATCTCCTTCGTATAAATCCAGTTTGCTTCGGGGGTGAAGGAGGGGCTGTCGAGGAAATGATAATAGGCATAGGGCCACGATTCAAACATCCGATTGGCAGCCGCTAGCGGATTCCAGTAAAAGTTCCGTTGATCATTATTGGTGAAATCCAGCGGGACCTTTGACGCGAAACTCTCCAGTTGCTCGACCCAGGCGCGCGCATACTTCTCGTCCTGCGTCATCCAGTAGCCGTATGCCAGTTGTTCCCAGAACTGGGTCCGAGCGATGACTCCCAGCCATCCATGCCAGTTGGCGGCGGAGCGAGGGTCGGCCGGAGGAAACGGATTGTGAAACCAGTCAAAATCAGGGCCTACGTATGCGATTTTTGGTTGCACGGCTTCGTACCACAGGTTGTGGATTTTATGCGCGGCAACATCGTCCGCAAGGGGCTCACTTTTGCTAAAGGCCCTGGCCGGTTGGTTAGAGGGCATGATCATCCATTTTGCCGGACTGGCCGTGCGACGGTAGTCGAGGCAGGCCTTTTGCGCGGCCGCAAGATCCTTGGCTTCCACCGCCGCTTTCACCTTCTCCATGCCGGGCGCCCCGAGGTCGAAGGCCGTCATTAAATAATCGTCCGTGGTCGCGGACGGACCGCCTGGATCTGCCTTGCCGGCCCACGCCTTGCCACAGACTAAAACCAGCAACAGACCCGCGAAAGGAAGGCGCATAGGTTTAGACACGTCCTTATTTTGCGAGAAACGGTGGGAAAAGCGTCGGAGCATTTGCGGATGGCGCACCACCCTGTGCGCTGATTTCCGTCCATGTCCCGGGAGCGGCGGTTGCCGTCGTGACCAAGGGTTGGGTGAAGGTAACAGCGACCGGGCGGTCGCTTCCGTTGTACAGAACGAGGCCGTTCCCGGTGTTTCCGAAAACCAGCGGACCCGGTTCATCGAGCGTGAAGGCAGTGTGCGCATCCTTGTAGGAACGAACGCCCCACCCGCCCTGCCATACCTGCGTTCCGCCTTTTGGCTGACGAATCGTCCAGCCGGCCGCCTCGACCTGCACCGCGCCGGCCAGGCTGGAGGTGATCGATATAGGCTCGGTCTTGTTATTCTTGACCAGGACAACCTCTCCCTTTTCCTTCGGCGTTTCGAAGGTCCGGCTCCAAACATTATCCCCCTGCGCCGGCAGTGTCTGCGCCTCGAAGGCCGGTGGCGACGCCTCTTGATACGGGTAGAGGAATGTCGCGAAAATCGCCGGCGCCGCCTGCTGCTTATGGAAACGGACCGTTGGCGTGGCGCGATTCTGGAGCGGAAACCACCCGAGAATCGGATCTTTTTGGCCCAACACCACTTCGGCTGTGAGGTTCTCCTGCTCGATCGGATAAAGCGCCAATTGCACGCCGTCCGTGCGCTGGCTGACAACCGCGTGCGTCGTTGGATCGGCAGTGGCGGAAGGAGCATCCATCTGGAAAAGATTGTCGAACGTATGGTTGCCCGTGCCATCGAGCGTGTCGAGGACCAGCGCATAATAGGGGCGCAGGTAAAGAACCCGACGGGTATGGGTGATCGATTTGTCCAGCGCGCCCACCCATTTCATGGGGCTGTAGTTGATGGGCGCATAGACGTTATCCTGGTAACCCTTGTCGAAAGTCGAGGCGACGTAGTCGAACAGCGGCGTGGTCACCCACGGATTGGAAACCGGCTGCGTCGGTATCGGACTGGTGCCGGCGTGCTGCCATTTACCATCGACCAGGATGGTGCTGTGCGAGGAGGTCCCGAGGACATAGCGGCGCATTTGCGATTTGTCATACGAATAGGTGCCCGGATCGTAAAGAAGCGTCTTGTTCCAGGCGCGCAGGACGACCTCCAGATCTTCCTCGTGCTGGTGACCGAATCCTGAAGGCCCTCCGCGGAAAAAGAGAAAGAGATCGTCCGGTTTCCAGCCGCTGCGCATCGCGTAAAAACCGGCATAGGGGAGCATGGTGGAGTCGGGCGGCGCAGTCCCTTTTGTGCCCCCGCTGGCGGCCCATTCCAGGAGCGGATCGTCACCGAGCTTCAGACCGCGGGGAGCCAAAGCCCTCGCCTTGATAATCCAGGAATCATTGGTGGGCACATCGTTTCCCGACTGGTCCATGACGAGCACCAGCGCGCGGTACATCGAGATCAACTTCGAACGGAAGATCTCGGGCAAAGGAATGTTATTGAGGGGCCCCAGTTGGGTTGGAATCGTGAATTGTTCGATGGTGCTGGTGTCGTATCCGGGGCTCAACTCGACCTCGAAGCCGTCGGGTGGCACCAGCTTGTTGAGCTCAACGACAAAACGATCCATCGCGATCTTGCGCCATCGGGCCGATTCCGTTATTTCGGGATAAAGGACGCCCGCCGTGTAGAGTCCGCAACATTCGGCGGTGATCCAGTTTCCCGCTCGCTTCGGATCATTCAGGCCTGCTATGAGGATCGACGCGTGGTCGCGAATTTCCTTCGTATAAATCCAGTTCGCTTCGGGGGTGAAGGAGGGACTATTGAGGAAATGATAATAGGCCATGGGCCATGATTCGAACATGCGGTTGGCGGCATCCAGAGGCGACCACTCATAGTTCTGCTCATCATTGTTGGTGTAATCCAGAGGAACGTCCCTGGCAAAACTTTCGAGTTGCTCGACCCAGGCCCGCGCATATTTTTCATTCTGCGTCTTCCAGTAGGCGGTGGCCAATACTTCCCAGAATTGCGTGCGGCTGATGACGCATCCCATCCAGTTGTTGGTGTAGTTCGGATCGCTGGGAGGAAGCGGGTTGCGAAACCATTGGAAATCGGTGCCCACTCCCATATCCGCAACCTTTGGCTGCATGTCGTACCAGAAGTTGTGGATTTTGTGCGCCGCAGTGTCGTCCGCGGCGGGCTCGTCATTGGAAACCGCCTTGGCCGGTTGGTCCGAGGGCATGACCTTCCATTTGGCGGGACTGGCCGTGCGCCGGTAATCGAGATACGCCTTTTGCACGGCTGCGAGATCCTTCGCTTGCACCGCCGCTTTCACCTTCTCCATGCCGGGCGCATCGAGATCGAAGGCGGTCATCAAGTAATCGTCCGTGGTCGCGGGCGGCCCTGACAGGAAAGCAGCGCCGCCGCCACTGCTCACGAGGGGAGTCGCGGCTACCGATGAATCCACTTTTACAACGGATACATCATCCAGATACACCGCTCCCTTGGCGTAGTGGACGAAAACATCACAACCGGCGGTATCGACATCCGGTGGGATTTCCACCACCACTTCCGTCTTGGTCCAGGTGGTTGGCAACGGACCGGACTTGGGCGGAGAATGACCTAAATTGACCTTATTGCCCAAAACGATATTGAAGTTGTTTGCTCCCGCGCCAATCGTATAATGAAGCGTCAGGCGAAGGACAAAACCAGCCGCGCCCTTATTCACCTGCGTCCGCGGGTCGCCTCGCACCCAGGCCGTGACGCGGTAATGTCCTCCCGTGGTAACGGGAAAAGGTTTCACTCCAACTGCATAACGGGCAAAGTCGTCCGATTGCAGTTTTGCGCACGAAGTCCCGCCGTGCGGGTTCTCCTGCACGATAGTGAACTGGCAGTTTTTCCCTTGGGATTCGGCGGGAACAAAAAGACCCCACCCGGTCGTTCCCGATTCAAAATCACCGTTGGGAACCAAATTGTCGCCGGCCCACGCCTTGCCACAGACCAAAAACAGCAACAGACCCGAGACAAGACGTAATTTCATGGATGAATAAATCGGGATTTTAACGCAGCGGCCAATCGTCGGTGCGGAAGGGCGAGGCTGGCAGGCCTTCCTTATTGTACAAATTACAACCCACCGGATCGTCGGCCCAGGCGTAACGAACCGCGACGGGCGAGGCGATGGCCGCGGCCGAAACCACCACGCTGTCGCCATCGATGACGGCATCCGCCCAGATGAATTTTTGATCGGCGCCTGCGATGGCGAATTGCTTGAGAGGACCGCCTTTAGCCTCCAACCCGCTGCCGGTGTAATTGAATTTCAACCGGATCTTATTTCCCTCGACTGCCATGGAATCATAAATGGGTCCGGAGAAGTCGATCTTCTGCCCGTAGGCATTCGCAAGGGCCACCAGCGCCATGCGTTCGCCAAACGGCTTCTTGTTCGGCGGATGAAGATTGCCGTCGCCCAAATCGATGGTAACGCCCATCCCGGTATTGGGCGCCGTTTTCCATGTCAGTAATTGGGATTCCCGCAGCGCGGCCCAGCCGCTTTTCCCGGGCTGGGCGCCAGGATTGTTGCCGCCTCCGTTGTTCGTATTGGGCAACTGGACAATGTAGAAAGGAAGATCACTTTGATTCCATAGCCGGCGCCAGTCGGAGATCAAACCGGGCAGGAGCTTGCGATAAGCGACGGGAGGATCATTTCCGAGCACCGAAGGGATGGGGCCGGTTGATCCGGTATTAGCCTCACCTTGGTACCAAATAAATCCCTTGATGCCGTAACCCACCACCCGTTTCAGCATTGAATTGTAAAAGATCGAGGGCTGAGTCACCCCGGGTGGCGCCGGCGGCGGCACGGGGCGGCTGGCGAGGGCCTTCGGGGGGAGGGGCGGAAGTTCAGCTTCGACTTTGGCGAACCAATCCGGCGTCACGGCGGGAAAATGCGTCTTTTTGTCGGCGGCTGCGATTTCGAGATCCGTTTTGTTCCAGGGCGCCTTTGGTTCCTGGGTGAAAAAGCGGATCGCGACGACGTTGGTCCCGGCGAGAACAAGATTTCCCGGCACTTTGACGAATGGTTTGTCGGGCGAGGTAAAAAAGTGTTTGAGAACATTGCCGAAGGTCCCAACTTCCTGGTTGTTGAAATAAACGGCGCCAAGGAGGTTGCCGAATTGCCTGCCGCCATTGCGCAGATCGCCAATGGTCAGATGAATGTCCTTGCCGGCTGTTTCCGCGGGCATATCAATCGACGCGCGAACCCAGACGACCCCCCCATTGTTCAAGCCCAGGGAGGACCAGTCGCCAAAATTGGGAATGCTCTTCCAATCGCTGATATCGGTTTTGGGATCAGCCCAACCCCGCGCAAAGCCCTTGTTGCCCGGATCCTGGCGATGGAATGTTGTTTCCCAGGCGTCCAGATCATTCAAAAAACTGGGTGTGGCAGTGTCGAGGCTGGCAAGCTCGTCGTTAATTGTCTTCGCCTCCGATCCAATGCCGAGGCTCTCCAATCCCTCCGGCGAAAACCAGGTCCCGATGGACGAGCCGGGAAATGCCACCTCGAGGATTCCCACCGGGACGTTGAGTTTCTCGCGCAGACTCCTGCCAAAGTAATAAGCAACCGCGGAGTTGCCCGAGATCGTAGCCGGGGAGGAGGCAAGCCATGTCCTGCCCAGGTAAGGATCGGGAACCAGGTAAGTTGTGGGAACGAACCAGCGCAGTTGAGCGTCATTGGCGGCCGCGATATCATCCTTGGCGAGCGCGCCCATTTGACTGAGCGTGTAGACCATGTTCGATTGGCCCGAGCAAAGCCAGACATCGCCCACCAACACATTCGACAGGGTAACCTTATCGGAGTTTCCCGTGATGGTTAGTGTGAATGGGCCCCCCGCCGTGAGTCCCTTGAAGGCGGTTGACCAACTGCCTTTGTCATCGGCAGTGGCCGAGATAACCTGGCCATTGAGTTCCGCCTTGATCGTTTCGCCCGGGGATGCCGTGCCCCAGAGGGGTGCGGCGGCGTCACGCTGCAACACCATGCCGTTACCAAAGAAGGGTGGAAGCTTGATTTCGGCCCGCACTGAAACCGAAAATGCTTCCAGAACGATTGCGCACAAGGCAATGCGCAAAAACCGTCTCCTCTTAACGAAGAGAGTAAAGGGGACGTGGCGATGAATCTTCACGGGGGGGCGCGGAAACCACGATTGGTCAGCGCATGATAGTCCAGATAGCGCCCTTTGTCGAAGTCCCGCCCGATTTGCGTCTCCCATCCCCCGATTAAGCCCGCAAAGAGGTCTTCGTTTCCCGGTTCCCGCGCTCACGGGAGACATTTGCGTCCGTGGATGCCGGAGGTTGATATTTCTCAGTCGAACCGAGAAACTCCCGCGATGACGGGCGAAGGCGCCGAAGCAAACAACGTCCCCTCCGTTTGCTGATTGACCGGGAGTCCGTCGGAGAGCACGGCGTCAGCGTCGCAATACTCGAGGAAAAAGGCGCGGCGCCAGCCATTGGTGCGATTTCCCAGCGAGCGATGCAGCGTGTAGCCACTGAAAGCAACCGCCTCGCCAGGCTCCAGCAGCACAGGCACGCCTTCCACGCCGGGGTCGGCTTCGAGATGCCAGCTCGCTTCGCTTTTTTTCGAGTGCGGAATTAATCCCTGCTTATGGCTGCCGGGAACGATCCAGATGCAGCCGTTTTCCAGTGTCGTCTGGTCGAGCGCGATCCAGACCGTCACATTATTGTCCGGTTTGGGAGCATTATAGCCATTGTCCTGGTGCCACGGAAAAAGCGCGGCGTTTTCGCGAGGCGGCTTTACCACGAACTGGTCGAACCAGCAGCGTAAGTTTGGTCCGATGAGCCGCAGCATCGTCGCAACTTGCGGCCCCTCTGCGGCGAATTTCGCAAGCGCCTGGTTTTGGCCCCGCTTTTGCGTGAAGAAAAGCGTGCCCTTGTCCTCCGGACGCCGCGGCATCCCGTCCAGTTCCGTGAGGAATTGCGCAACGGTGTCCGCATTCATCAGCGGGCCGAGCAGCAGATAGCCTTTTTCACGGTAGAATTGAATATCAGAGTCGGTAATGGTTTCTGTTTGCATGAGCGGTAACACTAATTGCCGGCCTTCTCCCCCGTCAATCCTCCAGTCCTGCCGCGGTCGCAGAGTGTAGGCTGGCAAAGGTACAACCCGCTGCGTTCGCACCACTCGTCGCGGATGCTCTGAAGGAGTTGGAGAAAATGAAGGAACCGTAGTTGTTGAACGCCTGCATACGCGGGTTTCTTGCCAGCCCACTATTGCAAGGTTAGAAGGAACCCATGCGCTACGCTCGATTTTCGCCCGTGATCCTCGCAGCTTCCCTTTTCGCGACGTCTCCGGCACGTGCCGCAACTCCGCCCCCGCCCATCGCAGAGAAGACGCTTACCGCAGACTTTGCGGAGCGCGATCGTCTCCCGGAATCCGACCTGCCGACCGGCAAATGGTATCGCAGTAAGATGATGGGGACTTGGGGACCGCATGCGGTCGTCTATCCGACGGTCGCCCCGCCCGCCGGCTGCGATCCGGTGGCATGGAAGCGGGCGCGCATTATCGCCGTCGCCCAGCATTACCTCGGCCTGCCTTATCAGCATCACCACATTCCGGCGTGGACGCCACCGGCGTCATGGACGTCGCGTCTCGGAGGACCGGAGAGCGCCGGAATCGATTGCTCGAACTTCACGGCATGGGTGTATAACTACGGTCTCGGCGTGAAGTTTACCGGCGCAATCGAAGATCAAGCCGATGGCCCCGGCGCACCTGGACGCCGTCTCGCCCACGGCGAACCGCTGGCTGCGGGCGATCTTCTTTTCATTCTCGAGCAGGATCGCTCGCGCGTCTCCCACGTCGTTATCTACGTCGACGAACAGCACATTATCGATTCACATGGCGGCGGTGTGCGTGTGCGCCCATTTGCTGGCTGGTACCAGTCCCATCTCTCTCACGCACGGCGGATTATCGAATAGTCCGCCACCCTTCTTTCGACGGATAACGGATATTCAGTCGTATAGGCTGCCAAAAGTAGTTGCCCTCCTTGGATTTCGCCCTTTATTTAGAACATGGCTAAAATCATTCCGCTCATCAGTTCAGGCGTCGCGGGGCCGCTGGGTGTATTGCACCTGCCCCGTCTCTGGTTGAAAGTTTCCCTCGAAGCCCGCGGCAAACTTGCAGACGGTTACCCCGGCATCGGCGCGGGTTACGACTCGATGGTCATCAAAGGCTTGGGCCTCACGCCGGAAGCGGTGAAGAATTTCATCGTCACTAAGCGGCCGAGCTATCCGGAATTTGAAGCATGGGTGGCCAAACAGCCCGGTGTGAAGCTCGACAAGGCGAGCGTCCACAAATTGAACCTCTCCATTGCCGGCTACATCCACGACGACGGCACGCGCAAGGGAATCCTCTCGGACTGCGGCTTATCCGACGACGGATCGGTGCTGCCCGGTGCGATTGATCTCAACAATCTGGATGATTGGTATCTTTTCCACCAGGCGGAGTTGAAATAGCCGCCGGACGGCGGATCGATTCCTTCGCCGGTTACTCGTATAATGGTATGGTCGTTATGGGAAATTAAATTACAATTTTCGTTGACCACCCGCACTCAAAGGCGACATTCGAGTGAAACATATTTGATGTCTTTGCTTGGGTTGTGTGCAGCAAGCTGCAACCAAAGGAGCCACCGTATGAACGCTGAAAAAGAGCGGGCGAGCGGGCAGCCGCTGTCGCAGGAGACGGGGACGGCAGAGCCGGGAGCAACACCGCCGAAAGAGGCGCTGCTGGCAGCCATTGTGGAGTCCTCGGCAGACACCATCATTGGCTGGACGCTCGCAGGCACAATCTTCAGTTGGAACGCGGGCGCGGAGAAGCTCATCGGCTATTGTGCCGCCGAAACCATGAGCGAGTTTATCGCCATCATCGTTCCGCCCGAACGTCGGGCTGAGGTGTCGAACATCCTGCGCAGAATCGAGCAGGGCGAAACCGTGGAAGATTATGAAACCGTGCTCGTGAGAAAAGACGGCACACGCGTGGATGTCGCGATCACTGTCTCCCCGATCAGGGATGCAACCGGTGAGATTATCGGCGCCTCGACGATCGCGCGCGAAATCACCCGGAGCAAGTCGACGAGGATCGATTCGATGACCCCTGAAATTCGCTACCGGCGGCTCTTTGAAACCGCGACAGACGGGATCCTGCTGCTTGACGCAGAAACCGGGGAGATCACCGATGTGAACCCGTTTATGGTCAAGTTACTGGGTTATTCTCAAGACGAGTTTCTGGGAAAAAAACTCTGGGACGTTGGTCCCTTCAAAGATATTGAGGCAAGCAAAGCCGCCTTTCGCGAACTGCAAGAAAAGGAACATATCCGTTACGAAGATCTGCCGCTTCAAACCGCTGATGGACGGCGTATCGACGTGGAGTTCGTGAGCAAGGTCTACTCGGCGGGCGACAAGAAATTCATTCAGTGCAACATTCGTGACATTACCCGGCGCACGCGGGCGGAGCAGGCGGTGCGGGCATTAAACCAAGAGTTGGAGCAGCGCGTGGCCGAGCGCACCGGCGAATTGAGCGAAAAAAATGAGGCGATGGAGGCGGAACTGAAAATCGCCCACGAACTGCAACTGGCGATGCTGCCGCATCACTTCCCCAGCATCCCGCCCGGCGCATCGCCGAGGGAAAGCGCCCTCCACTTTTTCAGTGTCTATACCCCGAATGGCCCCGTCAGTGGCGATTTCTTCGACGTTATCCCGCTGTCAGACACCGCGGTGGGTGTGTTCATCTGCGATGTGATGGGGCACGATGTGCGTGCGGCGCTGGTTACCGCCATGATACGCTCGCTGGTTGAAGATCTCAGCCCGCAAGCATCTGATCCAGGCCAGTTGCTTACCCGGATCAACCGTATCCTCACGAGGGTCTTCCGGCGAAATGAGAGCAATCTGTTCACGACCGCCTTCTACCTGGCTGCCGACGTGGCTCTCTCAGAGATGTCCTACGCTAACGCAGGGCATCCGAGCCCGCTGCATTTGCGCCGTCGTGAGGGCGAGGTGGCGCCTATACTGAGCAACGGCAGCCTTGGACCGGCGCTCGGTGTGTTTGAACACGCCGTCTACCGCTCTTGCCGGTGTCCGATGGCTCCCGGGGATTTGGTCATGATGTTCACCGACGGCCTCTTTGAAGTGGAAGGTCCAGACGACGAACGCTACAGCCAGGAACGCTTGCTGGCGGCGGTGCGCAAGCGCGTCGAGGTGCCGCTGCCCAAACTGTTCACTGAACTCCTGGCGGAAACCCGACAGTTCTCCGGCCAGAAAAATTTCGCAGATGACGTATGCCTCGTCGGCATGGAAGTCGCTCGATGCGGCTAGACTTTGGGAAGGCCTCAGCCCCGCTCGAACCGATGACCTGCTGATTATCTGATCAAATTTTTTCTGCGACGTCAGTGCGTGAAAATCACGCCAGGCGTACCAGCGACCTTCGCAACTCAGCGGCCACTGTCGCGGGGCCATTGCCAAGGAGACGTTTGAATTCGCGGCTGAATTGTGACGCGCTTTCATAGCCAACTTTCACCGCCGCTCCACTGGCATTGACGCCTTCATTGACCATCAGCATTCGCGCTTTGTGCAACCGGACGTTTTTCAAATATTGCAATGGTGGTGACGAGGTGATCGCTTTGAAGCGTGTATGAAAAGCGGCGACGCTCATGCCCGCGTCGCGCGCCAGCGTGGCGATGTCATAGTCGCGGGTATAGTCGGTGTGAATGCGATTCAGGTCAATCTATAATAATAGGCAATGATTCGTCTTTCAACAGGAAATATTCCGCCATTTGCAATATAAATAGGCAAGTATTCAAGAGTTCTATGTATGGAACAAATCCAATCCGGTGCTACAGTGTCACATCTTTTGAAAGGGAAATTAACCTTTCATGAAA
>Ga0302326_10020577_pt1 | contig 13573 bp, 13 predicted proteins | sample Palsa_T0_3_FD_202264 | JGI IMG/M metagenome (GOLD analysis project Ga0302326, IMG submission 202264) | Peat permafrost microbial communities from Stordalen Mire near Abisko, Sweden - Palsa_T0_3 | ecosystem: Environmental > Terrestrial > Soil > Palsa > Peat permafrost | place: Sweden: Abisko... | reverse complement strand
CGGCTGATCAATCCGTCGCCCTACATGTATTACTGCGCTCTGGGTGACGTGACGGTCGTCGGCTCATCACCCGAGGCGCTGGTGAAGCTCAACCAGAGGCATGCGCAGCTGCGCCCGATCGCCGGCACGCGCCCGCGCTCCGACGATGCGGACATCGATGCCGCCCGCGAGAGCCAGCTGCGCGCCGATCCCAAGGAGAACGCCGAGCACATCATGCTCGTGGATCTGGCGCGCAATGATCTCGGACGCGTGGCCTGCGCCGGCTCGGTGCGCGTCGATCCCTACCGCTCAATTGAGCGCTACAGCCACGTCATGCACATGGTGAGCGGCGTGCACGGCGAGCTCGCCGCGGCCCGCGACGCATTCGATCTTTTCGCAGCCGCCTTTCCCGCGGGCACCCTCGTCGGCGCCCCCAAGGTGCGGGCGATGCAGATCATCGACGAGCTCGAGCCCGTCAATCGGGGTCTGTACGGCGGCACGGTCGGCTACTTCGGGGCGCGTGGCGATATGGATCAGGCCATTACGATCCGCACGCTGGTGTTTCGCGGCGACGAGTACAGTTTTCAGGCGGGCGCCGGCATCGTTGCCGACAGCGTGCCGGCGACGGAACATGAGGAAGTGCTCGCCAAGAGTCATGCGCTGGTGCGCGCGCTGGAACTCGCCGCCGAGGGCCTGTGATGCGCAAGCTGCTCCTCATCGACAACTACGACTCCTTTACTTACAACCTGGTACAGGCGTTTCTGGTGCTGGGCGCCGACGTGCACGTGTATCGCAATGACGCCATCCGTGTGAGCGATGCGTTGCTGCTGCAGCCAACGCATCTGTGCATTTCGCCCGGACCGGGAACGCCGTACGACGCAGGCGTGTCGATGCAGATGATCCGCGCTTTCGCCGGCCGGGTGCCGGTACTGGGTGTGTGTCTGGGACACCAGTCGATCGTGGAGGTGTTCGGCGGCAAAGTTGTGCGTGCGGCGCGGCTCATGCACGGCAAGACCTCGCTCATCGAGCATGATGCGCGCACGGTGTTCGCCGGACTGCCGCAGCCGTGCGAAGTCGGCCGCTATCATTCGCTCATCGCTGCCGCCGACCGGATGCCGGCCGAACTCGAAGTGAGCGCGCGCACGGCTGAAGGCGAGATCATGGGCGCCCGGCATCGCACTCTGCTGGTCGAAGGCGTGCAGTTTCACCCGGAGAGCATTCTGACGCCTGACGGTCCGCGGCTGTTGCGCAACTTTCTCGACATGGCCGCGGGCGCGCAGCGTCCCGACGGCGTTCCCGGGGTGCTGCATGCCGCCTCTGCGTGAAATTCTCGAGCGCCTGCTGCAGCGGCGCGACCTGTCGGAAGGGGAAGCGGAAGCACTCCTTATTCATTTGACGAACCCGGATACCGCGCCGGCCCTGGCGGGGGCTGTGCTCGCCGCACTGCGCAGCAAAGGCGCCGTCGCGGATGAGGTGCGTGGCTTTGTGCGCACCATGCGGCGGCTCGCGCTGCGCCCGCAGATTGCACCGGGAATACGCGCGATCGACGTCGTCGGCACCGGCGGCGATGCCTCCGGCAGTCTCAATATTTCGACGGGCACGGCATTGCTGACAGCCGCCTGCGGTGTGCCGGTGATCAAACACGGCAATCGCTCGGTATCCAGTCGCGCTGGCAGTGCCGACGTGCTCGAGGCGCTGGGGCTTGCGCTGCCGCTCGACGCGGCAGCCGCAGGCAAGTGCCTGGCGATGACTAATTTTACGTTTCTCTTCTCTCCCTACTACCATCCGGCGATGAAGGCGATCGCACCGGTGCGCGCCGCGATCGGTGTACGCACCATATTCAATCTTCTGGGTCCGCTGCTGAATCCCGCCGAGCCGCCGCTGCATCTGATCGGCGCCTTCAGCCTGGAAGCGGCGCAACTCATCGCCGACACACTTGCCGGACTTGAAATCGAGCGCGCCTTCGTGGTCCACGGCGCTGCCGGGTGGGACGAGCCGACGCCCATCGGCCCATTCACGCTGTTTGATGTGCAGCGCGGCGCGGTGAGCGTCGGCGTGCGCACGCCCGAGGACTATGGGCTCGCCCGCTGCACGGCCGCTGCACTCGCCGGCGGCGATGCCGCGCACAATGCGCGCGCGCTGCGCGCTGCACTCTATGGTCAGGATCGCGGCGCGCACCGGGACTGCCTGCTCCTAGGTGCTGCGCTCGCACTCGAAGCCGCGGGCGAGGCGCGGCAACCGCGCGAAGGCGTGGCGCGCGCGGTTGCCGCGATCGACAGCGGCGCCGCACGCCGCGTGCTCGACGGCGTGTCCGCCTTTGAGCCGCGCGCCGCATGAGCGCGGATTTTCTCAAGCGCATGGCCGGCAGGAGCCGCGAGCGCAGCCAAGCGGCTATGCGGGTGTGCTCGGCGGCGCGCCTGCTGGAGCAGGCGCAAGAGTCCACCGCCCCCCTGCCGCTCGTGCCGAACGCCGCAGGCTTCGACATCATCGCGGAACTGAAGCTGCGCTCTCCGGCCGCCGGAACACTGGGCGGCCCGGATGAAGACATCGGCCGGCGCGTCGGGCGCTATGCGGCGGGTGGCGCGACGGCGGTCTCGGTGCTCACCGAGCCCAGTGAATTCAAGGGCGAGCTTGCGCACCTGGAGCAGGCGGCACGTGCGCTGCGTCCAGCGGGAATCCCGGCGCTGCGCAAAGACTTCCTCGTCGATCCGTATCAGCTGGCCGAAGCGCGCGTAGCCGGGGCGGGCGGCGTCCTCATCATCCTGCGCATGCTCGCGCGCGAAGAGCTGCAGGTGCTCATGGCAGAAGCCGAGCGTCTGGGGTTATTTGTATTGCTCGAAGCATTTGACGAGGCAGACATCGAGATTGCGCACGAGCTCGTGGCAGGCTATCGGGAGAGTCCCAATCCCACGGTGCTGGTCGGCGTCAACTGCCGGGATCTCGCCACTTTGCAGGTAGTGCCGGCGCGCCTCAAGCTCTTGGGTCCACTCCTGCCGCGCGGTGTGCCGCGCGTGGCGGAGAGCGGCGTCAACTGTGCAGCCGATGCAGGCCGTGTGCGCGCGGCGGGCTACGACATGGCGCTCGTCGGCAGCGCCTTGATGCGCGCGAGCGATCCGGAGGAGCTCCTGCGGCAGATGCTCCTCGCGGGCAGAACCTAGGGGCGCTGGGCGATGTGGGTCAAGATCTGCGGCATGACGACGCCGGTTGCCGTGGCCGCGGCGCTCGAAGCGGGTGCGGATGCGATCGGTTTTGTGTTTGCCGAATCCGTGCGGCGCGTCAGTCCGCAGGTTGCGAAGCGCCTGGCAGCGCCGGCACGCGGGCACATGACGTGCGTGGCGGTGATCCGGCACGCGACACAGCAGGAGCTCGAGCGCATTCTCGCCGAGTTTGCGCCGGATGTTCTGCAGGCGGACTGGACGAGCCTCGCGCGCCTCGCCGTGCCGCGCGAGCTTGAAGTGCTTGCAGTGGTGCGCGCCGGTCACGAGCTGCCGGACCCGCCGCCTGCCCGCGTTCTCTTCGAAGGACCCGTGAGTGGGACGGGCGTGCCCTGCGATTGGTCACGCGCACGCGCATTCGCGCGCGCGACTGAACTGGTTCTGGCGGGCGGACTCAATGCCGGCAACGTCGCGGAAGCCATCCGCGCGGTGCGTCCGTTTGGAGTCGATGTGTCGAGCGGCGTGGAAGAAAAACCGGGGCTCAAGAGTGCGTCCAAGATCAACCGTTTCGTGGACGCCGCGCGTCAGGAGTACACATCATGATTGCATCTCTGCCGGGCATCGATAGCGGTCAATTGCTGGCGGATTCCATCGCGGGCAAGTTCCCCGACGCGCGCGGGCGCTTCGGTCCCTTTGGCGGCCGCTATGTGCCTGAAACGCTTATCCCGGCGCTCGAGCGTCTGGAGAGCGGCGTGCGCCAACATTTGGCGAGCGCCAGGTTCCAGGAGCGCTTCGGGCACGAGCTCGCTTCGTGGGTGGGCCGGCCGACCGCCCTTACGCATGCGGCACGACTGTCGAAGGCCTGGGGTGCTCGCATTTGGCTGAAGCGCGAAGATCTTGCACACACCGGCGCGCACAAAATCAATAACGCCATCGGGCAGGCGCTGCTCGCTCAGGAGCTCGGCGCCAAGCGCATCATTGCCGAGACCGGCGCGGGCCAGCATGGCGTTGCGAGCGCCGCCGCCTGCGCCCGGCTCGGCTTGCCCTGCACGGTCTACATGGGTGAGATCGACATGGAGCGCCAGGCTCCGAATGTCGGGCGCATGCTGCTTATGGGCGCAACCGTCGTCCCGGTTACGAGTGGCGATCGCACGCTGCGTGCCGCAATCGACGAAGCAATGCGTGACTGGGTCGCCGACCCCACCGATACCTATTATCTGTTGGGCTCGGTCGTGGGTCCCCATCCTTATCCGTATCTCGTGCGTGAGCTGCAATCCGTCATCGGGCGCGAGGCGCGCGCGCAGATGCTCAAGGAGACCGGGGAACTTCCGGACGCGCTCATCGCCTGTGTCGGCGGCGGCTCGAACTCCATCGGCCTGTTCCACGCCATGGTGCCTGATCGCGGTGTCGAGATTATTGGCATTGAAGCCGGCGGTCGCGGTGCCGACCTCGGTGCGAACGCCGCGACACTGACCTACGGAAGCCCCGGCGTGCTGCACGGCACCTATTCGCTTCTGTTGCAGGATGCGGACGGCCAGATTCAGGAGACGCATTCGGTCTCCGCGGGACTCGACTATCCGGGCGTGGGGCCCGAGCACGCCTTGCTGCTCGCCAGCGGACGCGTGCGTTACGAGGCGGCGAGCGATGATGACGCGCTTCTGGCCATCAAAGACTGCTGTGAACTGGAAGGTATCCTGCCGGCCATCGAGAGCGCTCATGCGCTCGCAGGCGCGAAGCGCTGGGCGCGCGCCAATCCCGGGCGCAGCATTTTGGTGGGACTCTCGGGCCGCGGCGACAAGGACATGTCGACTCTGCAGCGCACCCTGCTGCATGCGGCGGAGGTTGCTGCGGACGGTGTGCGATGAACGGTCGCGAGTGCATCACCGCCGCGATCCGCGCTGCCGCGGCGCGCGGCGGCCCTGCACTGGTGGCCTTCATGACCGCGGGCTTTCCCAGCCGCGGGCGTTTCCGCGAGCATCTGCAGGCGGTCGCCGCGGGTGCCGATGTGATCGAAATCGGCGTTCCCTTCACCGATCCGATGGCCGACGGCGTCACCATCCAGCGTGCGAGCCGCGCGGCACTCGCGCAAGGCGTGAGCCTGCGCTGGATCCTGAGCGAGCTTGCCGCGCTGCGCCTCGACGTGCCGATTATCCTCATGAGTTATTTGAATCCGCTGCTCGCGCTTGGACTTGAAGTTCTGAGTCGTACGGCTGCAGGCGCAGGCGTGTGCGGATTCATCGTGCCCGATCTGCCGCTCGATGAGAGCGAGGAGTTCCGTGCGGCGCTCGAGCCGCACGGCCTCGCGCTCATTCAAATGGTCACTCCGGTGACGAGCGCGGCGCGCCTGGCGCGCCTGTGCGCTGCGAGCCAGGGCTTCGTTTATGCGGTCACGATGACGGGGACGACCGGGCGCAGCGTAGCCGTCCCGCAGGAGGTGCTCGAGTACCTTGACCGCGTGCGCGCGCACGCGCGCATTCCCGTGTGTGCCGGCTTCGGGATTCGCAGTCGCGAGCAGGTGGCGCGCTTGGCCGGCCACGTCGACGGCGTGATCGTCGGTTCGGCGCTCGTGGAAGTGCTCGAACGCGATGCGGACCCGGCGGCGTGGCTCGCGACGCTGCGCGCCGCCGTATGATGAGCGCAGAACCGGGAACCCTCGCGGAGGAAGCGCGCACCCATCGGGGCCTTGCGGTGCTGCTGGCGGCGCTCGCCACCGTGAGTCCGTTTTCGATCGATACTTTCTTTCCTTCCTTTCCGGCGATCGAGGCGCAGTTTGGGCTCAGCGTCTGGCAGATGCAGCAGACGCTCACGACCTATCTCGTGCCGTTCGCGATCATGGCGCTGGTACTCGGTCCATTGTCCGATGCGCTTGGCCGCAGGCCGATCGTGCTGGTCGGGCTCGCCATCTATGCCGCCGCATCGATTGGCTGCGCAGCCGCTCCGAGCTTTGGGTGGCTCTTGGCATTTCGGGCGCTGCAGGGGATGAGCGCCGGTGTCGGCATGGCCATCGGGCGCGCCATCGTGCGCGATCTGCACGACGGCCCGGAAGCGCAGCGATTGATGAGCACCATCACGATGATATTTGGCATCGCGCCCGCGCTCGCACCCGTGGTCGGCGGCTGGATCCACGTGGCCTTCGGCTGGCGCAGCGTCTTTGGCTTCATGGTGCTGATCGGCGTGACGCTGATGAGCGTGAGCTACCTGCACCTTCCGGAAACTCACCCGCAAGAGCGCCGCGCACCGCTGCACCCGGGGAATCTCGCGCGCACCGCCCGGCGGATCGCGTCCCACCGTGAATTCATCCTGCTCGCCCTCGCGGCAGGTATCACGATCTGCGCCATGATGACCTACATCGGAGCCGCGCCCGCGATCGTGCTGGGATTCTGGCATTTGAAGGAGACCGAGTTTGCCTGGCTATTTGCCCCGATCATTGCGGGTTTCATGCTGGGGGCCTGGTTCTCCGGGCGCCTCGCCGGCCGCATCCCCGGGCGACGGCAGATCACTACAGGGTTCGCGGTCTCGCTCTCGTCCTCGGCAACCCTCCTCGTACTGCACGCGGCGCTGCAGCGACCGCCGATTGTGGTGCAGGAATTGCTGATCGGTATCGATGCGATCGGCGTGCAGCTCGTTATGCCTATTCTGGTGCTGCGCATGCTCGATCTTTTTCCCACGTCGCGCGGCTCTGCGGCCTCGGTGCAGTCCAGCGTGATGCTGCTGACGGGCGCAACCTGCATTGGCCTCGCCGCTCCGGCGCTGTCGGGCTCGCTATGGCTACTGGCGGCCGGCTCCCTGGCCTGCACGCTCATCGCCTGCGGCCTGTGGAACCGGTCGCTGCGTGCGCAGCACTAGGGGCGCAGTGGCCGCCGGTTCCATGCGCGCCGCGCGCCAGCCGCCGAACTTATAGTAGAGGAAGGCGCCGGCGGCCAGTGCCGCACCCGTGAACGGGAAGCTCCACCACACAGCATCGCTCTGCCAGCTGTCCAGGAGGATATACGCAACCGAGAAACGCGCGACCAGAATGGTCAGCGTCAGGATCAGAAGCGGCACCACGACTGCGCCCGTCGCCCGCACCACGCCAAACAGCACCGTCGAAATCCCGAAGAATACGAAGGTGACCGCGACGATGCGGTTTGCGTGCACCGCAAGCGGCAGCGCTGGGGAGCCCGCGGGCAGGAACAGCGCAAGCGCTGGGCGGCTGTAGATCTCGACCAGCAGGATGAGCGATCCGGTCAGAAGGAAGTTATAGAGCACGCCGATGCGAGCGGTGGCGGCCACGCGATCCCAGTGTTGCGCGCCGACGTTCTGCGCCGCGACCGCCGATACCGCCACGCCGAGCGCGAAGGCGCTCATCTGAATGTAATTCCAAACCTGCCAGCACGCTCCAAACGCGGCGGTTGCATTGACGCCGAAGCGATTGACGACGGTAATCATGAGGAAACTGCTGAGGGAGACCACGAAGATCTGCAGGCCCATCGGTATGCCCTTGCGGATCAGGGTCGCGATGATCGCGCCGTCGATACGCAGCAGCGCAAGCTCGTCCCGGTGCAGGCAGAGCACGTGCTTGCGGCGATATAGGGTTGCAATCAGCGCCACCAGGCTTACCGCCTGGGCAAAAAAAGTGGCGAGTGCGGAGCCTGCGATACCGAGGCCCGGCAGCGGACCCAGCCCGAAGATCAGGAGTGGATTCAAGACGATATCCAGCGCAACCGACAGCAGCAGGAAATAGAACGGCGTCTTCGAGTCACCCGCGCCACGCAGTACCGCCATCACGAAGGCATACATGTACATGCAGGGCAGGGCGAGAAAGATCACGCGCATGTAGGCGGTCGCGAGCGGTATGGAGTCTGCGGGCGTGCTCATGGCGGCGAGCAGGCGCGAGCTCAAGATCCAGCCGGCCGCGGACATCAAGGTCGAGAGGGCGGCGAAAAATGTCGCGCTCGTGCCGACGATGCGCTTCGCCTCCTTGAGATTGCCGGCGCCGATGTACTGACCGACCAGGATGGTTGCCGCCAGCGAGAGTCCGAACACGCCGCCGAGCAGCAGAAACATCACGGTATTGGCGTTGGAAGTCGCGGCCAGCGACGCCTCGCCCAGGAAGTGGCCCACCCAGACGGAATTGATGGACCCGTTCAGGGTCTGCAACACGTTGCCACAGAGAATCGGCAGCGCGAACAGCAGCAGGGCGCGGCTTAGCGAGCCCTCAATTAGAGAGCGCGAAGATTGCATGGTGGCTGCGACTAGCGCGGTCGATAGTGGGCATCGAGCCAAGCGGCGAGCCGCTCGAGCGTGGCTGCATCGAGGTGCAAGCGCAGTTTGCCCTCGCGCACGCGCTCAAGCGCGCCCTGCACGAGCGTCGGCAGCACGCGGGCGAGCTCAATGATCTCAGGCAGCTGCGAGCGGAATATCTGCCACAGACGCCGCGGGCTGGAGCGCTCGCGCATCCATTCGCGCAGGATCGGGCTTGCGGTGCTCCAGATATCAAGATCCGGGTACAGCTGGCGCCCGAGGCCCTCGACATTGAGCAGGGTCTTCTGAAGCAGGATGAGCTGCGGTTGCACGGTCATGTGGAAGCGCCGCGAGATCTCAAAGAGGCGCAGCAGAATGGTGCCGAAGGAGATGTCCTTCAGTGGCCGGTCGAAGATCGGCTCGCACACCGTGCGCACCGCGGATTCCATCTCATCGATGCGCGTGTCGGCTGGCACCCAGCCCGACTCGAGGTGCAGCACCGCGACCTGCCGGTAATCGCGCTCGAAGACGGCGAGAAAATTTCTGGCGAGATATTGCTGATCCTGCGGATCGAGCGAGCCTACGATACCAAAGTCGACCGCAGCGTAGCGCGCCTCGGCCGGATCATCGATGAGTACGAAAATGTTTCCCGGGTGCATGTCCGCGTGGAAGAAATTATGGCGGAACACCTGGGTGAAAAAAATCCGCACGCCATTCTCGGCGAGCTTCTTCAGGTCCGTGCCAGCGGCGCGCAGGCGCTCCATGTCACTGATAGGCACGCCGTGGATGCGCTCCATCACGATGACATTGACGCGGCAGTAGTCCCAATACACCTCGGGGACGTAAAGCAGGCCGGAGCCGGAGAAATTGCGCTTCAGCTGGGCGGCATTGGCTGCCTCGCGCATGAGATCGAGCTCATCGAGAATGGTCTTCTCGTATTCATCGACGACTTCGACGGGCCGCAGGCGCCGGGCCTCCTGCCAATAGCGCTGTGCGAGCGTGGCCAGCGTATGCAGCACTTCCAAGTCGCGATCAATCCATTCGCGCATGCCGGGACGCAGCACCTTCACCACGACCTCCTCGCCCCCCGGCAGGCGCGCCGTGTGCACCTGGGCGATTGAGGCCGCGGCCAGCGGAGTCTCATCGAAGGCCGCGAAAGCGTCCTGCACGGGGCGCCCGAGCGCACGCTCGATGATGTCGCGCGCCGCGGCACCGGGAAAAGGCGGGACGCGATCCTGCAGCTTCGCGAGCTCATCAGCGATGTCGCTCGGCAGGAGGTCGCGCCGCGTGGATACGGCCTGTCCGAATTTGACGAACACCGGCCCGAGCTCCTCGAGTGCCAGGCGAATGCGCTCGCCGCGGCTCGCCTTGCGGCGCCGCTCAAACCACAGTCCCGGCGACAGATAGAAGAGAAAGCGCAGCGGCCTGTAGAGATGAGTCGCACCAACGAAATCATCGAGGCCGTGCCGCAGCAGCACACGCTGGATCTCGATGAGCCGCACGACGACGCGCAGCTTCATGGCGCGAGCAGATTGATGCGTGCCTCGAGGCGATCGACGTCTTCGCGCAGCTGCTCGACGCCGCCGGTGAACTGCTCGCCTTCGGCGCGCGGCACGAGGTCGGCGCGCTCGTGCGCGAGGTATTCGGCGACGTTCTGCACGGCGGTCGCCGCCGTTTGCCGGCTCCAGTCAAACAGCGTGCGCGCCAGGCGCCCCAACTGGTGGGCTGGCACGTCGCCGATGGCGAGCGACAGCTCCTCTTCCAGATCAGGCGTCAGTAAGCGCGCCAGCTGGCGGTACTTGCGCGCGATCTCGGCATCGCCGCGGATCTGAACCGAACCGCTTTGCAGGACGGCCTCCGGGGAGGCTCCCGCGAGCGCCAAGAGGTTGATAGCGCTGCCGCTGATATCGGCATCGGCGGCCGCGGCAGCCTCGCGCTTGCATTCGAGGACGTCGCCGTTCGAGCGCACGACGATGCGGGTCACGCCGGCAACTTCGATCCCGAGGCTCCTGCCGGCAAGTTCGCTGCACAACTGCCGCGCTCGCGGCGAGCGCGGCAGGCCGCGGTTCAGCACGTTTTCAAGCGTCGACAGCATGGCGTCAATATCGATAGCCGCGATGCACGGCGACGATGCCGCCGGAGAGATTGTGGTATTTGCAGCCCTCGAGTCCCGCCGCGCGCATCAGCATGAGGAGTTCCTCCTGGCCAGGATGCCGACGGATGGATTCGGCGAGATAGCGGTAGCTAGCCTGATCCTGCGTGACCAGCCGGCCGAGGAGGGGCAGCACGTGGAAGGAGTACGCATCATAGAGGGGCTGCAGGGCCGGCACGGTCGGATGCGAAAATTCGAGGACCAGGAGTTGCCCACCGGGCTTGAGCGTGCCGGCCATCGAGGTGAGCGCGGCCGCTTTGTCGGTGACGTTGCGCAGCCCGAAACCGATCGTGACGCAGTCAAAGAAGCCGGCGGGAAAAGGCAGCTGTTCGGCGTTGGCCTGCACGCAACAGACATTGCGCACAAATCCCTCGTTAATGAGACGGTCGCGTCCGCGCTGCAGCATGCTTGCATTGATGTCGCTCAGCACGACGAGCCCGTGATCACCCACTTGGCGCGCAAGCCCCACCGCCAGGTCACCGGTTCCTCCCGCAACATCGAGGGCGCGCTGGCCGGGCCGCAGGTGCGTCAACGACAGCGTGAAGCGCTTCCACAGGCGATGCGCGCCGCCTGACATCAGATCGTTCATGCGATCGTAGTTGGAGGCTACGGAATCGAACACCCCGCGTACGCGACGCGCCTTCTCGCGCCACGGCACGCGCTCGTAACCAAAATCGGTTGAATTCTCGTCGCTCATGGATTCATCGCACCCGCGCCATTGTAGGCGCGATGTTAGCGGGGCTGGGCCGCTTGCCGCTTGCGCTCAAGATAGCGCGCCCATTTCTGCTGCCGATCGCGCCCGAGCTCATAGAGGTACCGCCACGAATAAAGTCCAGTGTCGTGGCCATCGTCAAATACCAGCTTCACCGCGTATTGGCCCACCGGTTCCACCGCCCGGATGGCAACATTTTCCTTGCCGAGCACCAGCACTTCCTGGCCGGGACCGTGGCCTTTCACTTCGGCAGACGGGGAGTGGACGCGCAGGTACTCGAAGGGCAGCTCGAAGGTCGTGCCGTCATCGAAAGCGACGCATAGCAGGCCCGTACGGCTGCGAAGCTTGATTTCGGTCGGTATGGGATCAGGCACGGCGACGTTAAGTATACTGGTCCGCGGGCTATTGTGCAGTGCACAAAAGATTGGACTTCGGACGGTGACAATTCCTAACGCGCCACTATACTTACCACCATCCCAGCTTCGAGGATTCCCGCACCGCCGCGGCCCTGAATGCACCCTACAGATACTTCGCATCCCGACTACTTTCACAAGGTCGTGGATTGCCAGTGGGCCTGTCCGGCCCATACCGATGTCCCCGAATACATACGCTTGATCGCCCAGGGGCTCTTCACCGAAGCGTACATGGTGAATCGCCATTCCAACGTATTCCCCGGCATCCTCGGCCGCGTGTGCGATCGGCCTTGCGAGCCGGCCTGCCGCCGCGGCCGGGTGGAAAAGAAACCCGTGGCGATCTGCCGGCTGAAGCGCGTTGCCGCCGACTATCGCGACGACGTGACGGCACTGCTGCCGAAGATTCCGCGCCTTAAAAACGGCAAACGTATCGCCTGCATCGGCGCGGGCTGTGCCTCACTGACGGTCGCGAACGATCTTATGCCGCTCGGCTATGAGGTGACGATTTTCGAGCAATACGCCGAGCCGGGCGGCCTCATGCGCACCAACATTCCCGCGTTTCGCCTGCCGCAGCAGGTGCTGAGCGACGAGATCCGCATGGTTCTCGACATGGGCGTGGATTTGAAACTCAATCACACGATTGAGAGTCTGCGCGAACTCGTGTGCGACGGCCGCTATGACGCAGTGTTTGTCGGCTCCGGCGCACCGCACGGCAAGGAGCTCAAATTGCCGGGGCGCAGCGAAGGCGTGGCCAATATCCACATCGGCATCGCATGGCTGGGCGCGGTCGCCTTCGGTCACACCGAGAAGATCGGCGCGCGCGTCCTCATCATTGGAGTCGGCAACACCGCGATGGACTGCTGCCGCACGAGCCTGCGCCTGGGCGCGCAGCGGGTGAAGGTCATGGCGCGCAAGCCGCGCAGCTTCTTCAAAGCCTCCGCTTGGGAGCTCGAGGATGCCGAAGAGGAGCACGTCGAGATCATCGTCAACCGCGTGCCCAAATCCTTCGTCGTCGCCGACGGCCGTCTGACCGGCATGCTGTTCGATAAGATGGAATACGATTTCGATGCCGACGGGCGCATCACCGCCGAGCGCATCGTGAGCGAGGAATTCGAGGCCGCGGATGATGTGATCCTCGCCATTGGTCAGGAAAATGCGTTTCCCTGGATCGAGCGCGATCTCGGCATCGAGTTTGACAAATGGAACGTGCCGGTCGTTGATGCGAAGACCTTTCAGTCGACGCGCGCTGGCGTCTTCTTCGGCGGCGACGCTGCATTCGGGCCGAAGAACATCATCTGGGCGGTCGAACAGGCGCATCAGGCAGCGATCTCGATCCACAAGCACTGCCACGGCGAAAGCATCAACGTGCGTCTCGCTCCCGGCGTGAGTCTGCAGAGTCGCAAGATGGGCATGCACGAATGGTCGTATGCCAATGACTACAACTCGCTCGAGCGCCGGCTGATGCCGCACGTTTCCCTGAAGGAGCGCTTCAAGAAGCTCGACATCGAAGTCGAACTCGGCTTCACCGCCGAGCAGGTCGCCGCGGAGGCGCAGCGCTGCCTGAATTGCGATGTGCAGACGGTGTTTGATGCCAAGCTGTGCATAGAATGCGATGCCTGCATCGACATCTGCCCGGTCGACTGCCTGACAATTACGGCGAATGCCGAGGAAGCGGTACTGCGCACACATCTCAAGGCGCCGGCGCTCAACACGACGCAGGCGCTGTACGTCTCGCGCGCGCTGCCGCAGACCGGGCGCGTCATGGTGAAGGATGAGGATGTCTGCGTGCACTGCGGACTGTGCGCCGAGCGTTGTCCTACCGCCGCCTGGGACATGCAGAAGTCCTACGTGCATTGGCCGCTGGCGGTCGATGAGGCGCGCGCTGCCGCTGAACGCGAACCCAAGATCGCATAAGGCAGTCAGCGCCGCGCGCGACCCC
>Ga0302326_10020573_pt1 | contig 13573 bp, 10 predicted proteins | sample Palsa_T0_3_FD_202264 | JGI IMG/M metagenome (GOLD analysis project Ga0302326, IMG submission 202264) | Peat permafrost microbial communities from Stordalen Mire near Abisko, Sweden - Palsa_T0_3 | ecosystem: Environmental > Terrestrial > Soil > Palsa > Peat permafrost | place: Sweden: Abisko... | reverse complement strand
CGTGCTGCGAGTAACCCATGCCGACGCCGCCGCCGTGATGAAACGAGACCCAGGTGGCGCCCGAGGCCGTATTGAGCAAGGCATTGAGCAGCGGCCAGTCGGACACGGCATCTGAGCCATCGCGCATCGCCTCGGTTTCGCGATTGGGGGATGCGACGGAGCCCGAGTCCAGGTGATCGCGGCCGATGACCACAGGGGCTTTGAGCTCGCCGCTTGCGACCATCTGGTTGAACGCCAGTCCAAGGCGGTGCCGATCGCCCAGTCCGACCCAGCATATGCGCGCCGGCAGTCCCTGGAATCTGATCCTGGCGCGCGCCATGTCCAGCCAATGGTGCAACGACTTATCCTCGGGCAGCAGCTCCTTCACGCGCGCGTCCATCCGATAGATGTCCTGCGCATCCCCCGAGAGTGCGACCCAGCGAAAAGGTCCCACGCCGCGGCAGAACAGCGGCCGGATATAGGTTGGGACGAATCCGGGAATGTCGAATGCATTGTCCACGCCCTCGGCTAGGGCCATCTGCCGGATGTTGTTGCCGTAATCGACCGTGGGCACGCCGGCTTTCTGGAAATCCAGCATCGAGCGCACATGCACCGCCATCGAGGCCTTGGCCGCCTGAGCCACTCCGGTCGGGTCACGCTCGCGCTCCATGAGCCAGCGCTCGACGCTCCAGCCTATCGGCAGATAGCCATTTACCGGATCGTGCGCGGAGGTCTGGTCGGTCAGCAGATCGGGCCGTACACCGCGCCGGAACGCTTCCGGCAGTATCTCGGCCATATTGCCGAGCAGGCCGACCGACACCGGCCGCTTGTCGGTGCAAGAGCGTGTGATGATCTCGAGCGCCTCATCGAGGCTGTCGGCGGCGTGATCCAAATAGCCGGTGCGCAGCCGCATCTCGATGCGCGAGCGCTGGCATTCGATCACCAGGCAGGAGGCGCCCGCCATCACCGCGGCCAGCGGCTGCGCGCCACCCATGCCGCCCAGTCCCGCGGTAAGCAGCCAGCGCCCGGAGAGCTCGCCACCGTAATGCCGACGGCCCATCTCCGCGAACGTCTCATAGGTGCCCTGCACGATGCCCTGCGAGCCGATATAGATCCAGGAGCCGGCCGTCATCTGACCGAACATCATGAGCCCCTTGCGGTCGAGCTCGTTGAAGTGCTCCCAGGTGGCCCAGTGGGGCACGAGATTGGAATTGGCGATCAGCACTCGAGGGGCATCCGTATGCGTGGCGAAGACGCCGACGGGTTTGCCGGACTGAATCAGCAATGTCTGATCGATCTCCAGTCGCCTGAGGGTCGCGATGATGGCGTCGTAGCTCTCCCAGTCGCGCGCCGCCCGGCCGATGCTGCCGTAGACGACCAGCTCCGCCGGACGCTCGGCGACGTCCGGATCCAGATTGTTCATGAGCATGCGCATGGGTGCTTCCGTCAGCCAGCTTCGGGCCGAAAGCGCGCTGCCCCTCCCAGCTCGAATCACGCGCGTGGTATCTGTGCGACTCATGAAGCCCTCCGCTGTGAGAGATCGAGAAACTCAAGGCAGCCGGCGAGGACCTGCGCGAGTACGCGGCACAGCTCGCGGGCACGGTCCGGCTCGTAGGGCGCGGGCCAGTTCTGCGGCCCGAGAGGCTCCTCCGGCTCATCCAGATAACCGCGGCAGGCGAGCTCCATCTGTACGGCGTGCACGCCGCGCGCCGCCTGCCCGTAGTGTCGTATGGTCCAGCCGCCGCGGAAACGCCCGTTAGTAATCCAGCTGAAGTGCGAGGCTGCACAGACGGCCTCGATCCTGCGCGTGAGCGCCGGGTCGCAGGTCGTGTCCTGATTGGTGCCGATGTTGAAATTCGGCAGCACGCCGTCGAACAGGCGCGGGATGCGTGAGCGAATCGAGTGGGCGTCGTACAGCACGAGGGATCGATGGCGCGAGCGCAGCCGCTCGATCTCGATGGCCAGGGCGCCGTGGTAAGGGTCGAAAAAGCGCTCGCGGCGGCTTGCAATCTCGCAAGCGTCTGGCTCGCAGCCGGCTCGATAGAGCGGCTCGCCGTCAAAGGTTGTCAGTGGACACAGCCCCGTCGTGTTCTGCCCCGGATACAACGATGCGCCGGACGGATCGCGATTCACATCGATCACGGTGCGTGAAATCCTCGTGCGTATCGTCGTGGCGTCTGACTGCGCTGCCATGTCATAGAGCCGGTGCACCCACCAGTCGGTGTCCTTGCGCCCATGCCATGGCGTGGTCAGACGCGCCTCGATGTCAGCGCTCATGTCGGTGCCGGAGTGCGGCAAGCTCACGATCAGCGGTGCGTTGCCGCGCCGGATTTCAAGCCACTCGTTCATGCGCGCTGCGCGATGCCCGGCAGATCAATGCCGGCGATCGCCTGCAGGAGCGCGCCACTGCGAACCAGTGCAATGGCCTGGCTCATGTCGGTGTGCAGATAGCGATCCTTCGCGATTGGCGCAATGTGTGTGCGCACCAGAGCGCGTACCGCCTCCAACGCGGCGCTGGACTGCATTGGGCCGTGGAAATCGCAGCCTTGTGCGGCCGTCAGCAACTCGATACCGATGATAGCCGCTGCATTATCCGCCATCGGCAGCAGGCGCCGCGCGGCCTGCGCGGCCATCGAAACGTGGTCCTCCTGGTTCGCCGAGGTCGGAATCGAATCGATGCTCGCCGGGTGCGCTTGCTGCTTGTTCTCGGCGACCAGCGCGGCCGCCGTAACCTGCGCCAACATGAGTCCCGAGTTGAGCCCGGGATCGCTGGTGAGGAAGGCTGGCAGTCCAGAGAGCGCCGGATCGACCAGCATCGCGATACGCCGCTCGGCCAGTGAGCCGATCTCGCAGATCGCGAGCGCCATCGTATCGGCCGCAAAGGCGACCGGTTCAGCATGAAAATTGCCGCCCGACAGCGCCTCATCGGACTCGGGAAAGATCAGCGGATTGTCGGACACGCCGTTCGCCTCGCGCTCGAGCGTGACGGCGACATGCCGCAGCAGGTCCAGGGCGGCGCCCATGACCTGCGGCTGGCAGCGCAGGCAGTAAGGGTCCTGCACACGCGGGTCGGCGAACAGATGCGATGCGCGGATGGCCGAGCCGGCCATCAGTGCGCGCAGCGCCGCGGCGGCATCGATTTGTCCGGGGTGTCTGCGCAGCGCATGGATGCGCGGATCAAACGGCGTGTCCGATCCCTTGGCCGCCTCCGTCGACAATGCCCCCGTGATCAGGGCGGATTGAAACAGCGTCTCGACCTCAAACAACGCTGCCAGCGCGTAGGCCGTGCAGAACTGCGTGCCGTTGAGCAGTGCGAGCCCCTCTTTCGGGCCCAGCGTGAGCGCTGCCAGTCCCGCTGCCGCCAGCGCCTCGAGCGCGCTCTTGCGCTCACCCTCAACTACGACTTCGCCGACACCGATGAGCGCGCCGGCCAAATGGGCCAATGGTGCGAGATCCCCGGAGGCGCCAACCGATCCCTGCGAGGGGATCACGGGCGTGATGCCCCGAGCAAGCATGGCGCCGAGCAATTGCACGGTATCAGGCCGTATGCCAGAGGCTCCCTGCGCAAGACTCGCGAGCTTGAGGGCCATCATGAGTCGCGTGACGGGCACTGGCGCCGGCTCGCCGACCCCTGCGCAGTGCGAGAGCACGATGTTTCGCTGCAGCGTGACCAGGTCCGCGGCATCGATGCGTACGCTCGAGAGCTTGCCGAAACCGGTGTTGATGCCATAGACGGGCTGACCCTGCGCCAGGATGCGGCCGACGGCCGCAGCGCTCGCACGGATGCGCGCTGCGCAGGCATCCTCCAATGCAGCGCTGCTGCCCTGATAAATCGCTCGCCACTGCGCGAGCCTCACGCTGCCCGGCGAGAGCCTGATTGTGGGTTGTGCGATGGCCGGCATCATTGACCGCGCCAGAGGCGCTGATGCAGCGGATTGCGCCCGATCCAGTAGACGAGCTCGGCCGCGCGCTCGACGTTCCAGATCGCCAGATCGGCCTGTTTGCCTGCAACCAAAGTACCTACTTGCTCGTGTCGTCCCAGTGCGTGCGCGGCCTCGCGCGTCACGCCCGCGATCGCCTCCTGCACGGTGAGGCCAAATTGCACGGCCGCCATATTCATGGCGGTCAGCAGCGACAGCAGGGGAGAGGTGCCCGGATTGCAATCGGTCGCAACCGCCATGCGCACACCGGCCTCGCGCAGCGCCTGGATTGGCGGTGCACGGCGCTCTCTGAGGTTGAAGAACGCACCGGGTAGCAGCACCGCGACGGTTCCGGCGCGCGCCATGGCTTCGATGCCCTCGTGGTTGCTCCACTCGAGATGATCGGCCGACAGTGCCTGGAATTCAGCCGCGAGTGCGGCGCCGCCTGAATCGGACAACTGATCGGCGTGCACCTTGACGGGCAGACCATGCGAGCGGGCACGGGCATAGACGCGGCGCAGCTCGGCCGGCGAGAAGGCTATACCTTCGCAATAGCCGTCTACGGCGTCGGCAAGGTGTTCGGCCGCGGCACGCGGAATGATCTGCTCGGTGATCAGATCGAGGTAGGCCGCGCGATCCTGCTCGGGCGGCACTGCATGCGCCGCGAGCAATGTGGCGATGACATCCACGCGCTGTTCGCGCCCGAGGCGGCGCGCCGCGCGCAGCATGCGCAACTCCGTGTCAAGATCCAACCCGTAACCGGATTTGATCTCGATGCTCGTGACTCCCTCTGCGAGCAGGTGGCGCAGCCGCTCGCTCGCCAATTGCACGAGCTCGCTCTCGCTGGCACTGCGCGTTGCGCGCACCGTTGCGCGAATGCCGCCGTTTGCCTGCGCCAAAGCCTGGTAGTCCGCGCCCGCCAATCGCAACTCAAACTCGTGGCTGCGATCACCGGCGAAGATCAGATGCGTGTGGCAGTCAATCAGGCCCGGTGTGACCAGGCGACCCTCGAGGTCAAATTCCTCGGCGGCCCTCAACTGTACCGGCAGCTGCGACTGTGCGCCGACGAACACGATGCGCCCGTCGGTGACGGCGAGGGCTCCATCCTCGATCAGGCCGATCCCGCAGCCCTCGGCGAAGGTCGCCAGTCGCCCACCGCGCCAAAGCCGATCGCACTGCATGCGCTTCGCCTCCTTAAGTCTGGACAAATCATATTATGTCTAGGCATATTAGAGAACACTCTGCCGTCGCGCCGATGAACCGCAGTTTTTACTTCGACACCGCCCTGTTGCCCGACGGCTGGAGCCGAGACGTGCACGTGCTCGTGCGCGACGGACTCATCGAATCCGTGCGCACGGACGGCGCGGCGCTGGCGGGCGAGGAGCGCGCGGCACTGGCCGTGCCGGGCCTGCCGAACGTGCACAGTCACGCCTTTCAGCGGGCGATGGCCGGACTCACCGAGCAGCGCGGACCGCACAGCACGGATGATTTCTGGAGCTGGCGCGAGCTGATGTACCGCTTTCTGGCGCGGCTGGATGCCGACGAGCTCGAGGTGATAGCCGCTTACGCCTACGCCGACATGCTGGAAGCAGGCTTTACGAGCGTGGGCGAATTCCATTACCTGCATCGCCCCCCGCAAAGCGCTGCCTATACCGATCCGGCCGAGCTGGCGCTGCGCCACCTGGCGGCGGCCGATGCCACCGGAATAGGGCTCACCTTGCTGCCGGTCTTCTACGAGGCCAGCGATTTCGGCGGCGCAGCGCCCAAGCTGGGTCAGCGGCGCTTTCTGACTGACCTGGATGCCTATGCAGACATTGTCGAGCGCGTACGTGCGGCCATGGGCAATCGGCTGGGCCGCAGTGTCGGCGTGGCGCCGCATTCGCTGCGCGCGGTCGCCCCCGATCATCTGGCGGCGCTGCTGCGCCTGTATCCTGACGGGATCATCCATATACACGCCGCCGAGCAGCTCAAAGAAGTCAATGACTGCATCGCCTGGTCCGGACGCCGTCCGGTCGAGTGGCTGCTCGAGAACGCTGCGCTCGATGCGCGCTGGTGCCTGGTGCATGCGACGCACCTGACGGCGACGGAATGCGCGGCGCTCGCGCGCAGCGGCGCAGTCGCGGGTCTGTGCCCGATCACGGAAGCCAACCTCGGCGACGGCACGTTTCCGGCAGCGCCGTTTATGGCGGCCGGAGGCCACTGGGGCATCGGTACAGATTCCAATATCCAGATCGACGCGGCCGGCGAATTGCGTCAGCTTGAATATGCCCAGCGCTTGAGCTCGCACACGCGCAATGCACTGAGCACGCCCGAGCGGCCGTCCACGGGAAGGGTCCTGTTTCAGTCCGCGCTCGCCGGCGGCGCGCAGGCGCTCGGGCAGCGCGTGGGCCTCATCGCCCCAGGTTATCGTGCCGACCTGCTGGTGCTCGATGAGCGCCATCCCGATCTTGCCGGGCGCAGCGGCGATGCTGTGCTCGATACGTGGATCTTTGCCGGCGGCCGAGCATTGATTCGCGAGGTCATCGCGGCCGGTGAGACCGTGGTCGAGCAGCATCGTCACCGGGCGCGCGATCGCATTGACCGCGCCTATCGCGATGTCGCAGCCAGGCTCATACAGAGCCCCACCCCATGACGACGTCCGCGGACGCGCTCGTGCGAGCCAAGCCAGCGCGTGCGCGTTATCGCGAAATCCACGACGCGCTGCGCGGCAAGATCGTCTCCGGAGCCTGGAGCCCGGGTTACAAGCTGCCTTCGGAGCACGAGCTGGCGCGCAAATTCCATTGCGCGCGCATGACCATCAGCAAGGCGCTCGGGGCGCTGGCCGCTCGCGGCCTGATTTATCGCCGGCGGCGCGCAGGCACAACGGTGAGTGTGCCGCGGCTGCAGGAGACGGTGCTCGAGATCCACGACATCGAAGCGGAAATCCAGGCGGCCGGGCATGCCTATCGCTTCGAGCGCTTCACGCGCCGGATTCGGCGTGCCACGCTGAGCGATGCCGCCGCGCTGGGTATTCGCATCGGCGCACCGGTGCTCGCCGTGACGGGATTACATCGCGCCGACGAGCGTGCGCACGCGCTCGAGGAAAGACTGATCAATCTTGATGCGGTGCCCGACGCGCGTCGCGAGCAATTCAGGCGCGTTTCGCCCGGACGTTGGCTGCTCGCGCGCATTCCGTGGACGGATGCTGAGCATGAGATCCTGGCACTGAACCCCGATCGCTTAATCGCGCAGCGTCTGCGCATCGCGCGCCACAAGGCCTGTTTGTGCATCCAGCGGCGCACCTGGTCGGAGCAGCAGCGCATCACGTACGTGCGCTTGATCTACCCGTGCGATCAGCACACTCTGGTCGCCCGTTTCCGGCAGGCTAGAGCGTAGGCATGGCACAGAGCGAACGCAGCCTCGGCATCGAACAGCACTCGATCGATTTCGTGCCGGAGAGCGAGCGCCATGGGCGCGTAGACGATCAAGGTCCGTTCTGGTTTGTCAGCAATTTTCAATTCTTTGCCATCGCGCTTGGCTTCATCGGGCCCAGTCTCGGGCTATCGCTTGGATATACGGTGCTGGCAGGCGCCGTGGGTATCGTCATCGGTACGACATTTCAGGCCTTTCATGCCTCGCAGGGTCCGGAGCTGGGGCTGCCACAAATGATCCAGTCGCGAGCGCAATTCGGCTATCGCGGCGTGATCGTGCCGCTGCTGGCTACACTGGTCAGTGTGCTCGGCTACAACGTCGTCTCCACGGTGCTTGCGGCCGAAGGTCTACATGGGCTCTGGGGCATTGATCGAAACGTGGCGGCTGTCGGGGTGTCGTTGCTGGCCACGATAGTGGCGATCTGGGGCTACGACTGGTTGCATCGTGTATTCAAGATATTGTTTTGGGTCAGCCTGCCATTGTTCTCGGTGCTGAGCCTGGCGATTCTGCTTGGCAAGGCCGGTGTCCCGCTGCGGGCTGCCGGTGGTTTCAATTGGCCCGCATTTGTCACGCAATTGGCTTCGGCGGTGAGCTTCAATATCAGCTTGGCGCCGTATGTCTCGGACTATTCCCGTTACCTGCCGACCCGTACCGCGCGTGCTCGAATCATCCTGAATGTGTTTATTGGCTCGGCCCTCTCCGCCATCTGGCTGATCGCGCTCGGCGCCTGGCTGGCGACGCATTTGGGCAATGCCGAGGGCCTCATGGCACTGCGCCAGGCGGGGGAAATTGTGCAGCCTGCGCTGGGCTCAATCCTGGCGGTGATCTCTATCGCCGCGCTCGTGGCAAGCATAGGCATGAACGCTTACAGCGGCATGCTGACCGTCGTCACGACAGCGGACTCATTGCACCGAATTCACCCGAGCCGCGCCTGGCGGGTCCTGGTCCTGATCGCGCTCACGGCGCTTTGGATCGTGATCGCACTATCGGCGACGGGCAATGTGGTCACTTACGTGAACGGCTCGCTCCTGCTCATGCTGTATTTCCTGATGCCCTGGAGTGCAGTCAACCTGATCGACTATTTCTGGTTACGTCGCGGCCACTATTCGATCCCGGATCTGTTTTTACCCAACGGCATGTATGGCTCCTGGGGAGCCCGGGGACTGACCGCGTACGCCGTGGGCTTCGTGGCGAGCATTCCGTTTTTCGTGGTCCCCAACGTTTATACCGGAGCCCTCGCGGCGCGTCTTGGCGGTGTCGACATCGGCTGGTTGGTCAGCGCCGCGGCCGCGTCCGGCACGTACCTGCTGCTCAGTCTGCGCTTCAATGCAGCCGCTGAGGCCCGCACCATAGCCGCGAAGGCGCGAGCGCTCGACACAGCAGCGGTCGTGAGTGCCGCCTCCTGATAGGGCCGCTTCAGGCCACCAATGACGGGGCGAAGGCGCCGAACGCCGAGAGCACCGCGGCGCTCGTGCTGCGCGCGCCGGTCTGCAGATACTCCATGGCTGCGAGCGCGCTCTCATGTGCCGCAAGGCTGGAGCCGCCGACGCAATCCTCGACCACGCGGCAATAGTAATTGTGCTGATGAGCATCGACGAAGGTGTAATGGATACACACGTCGGTCAGGCCGCCGCACAGTACGAGGGTTTCGGCCTTGAGGCCCTTCAACAGGATCTCGAGATCCGTGCCGAAAAACGCGGAGTAGCGCCGCTTGGGAATCAGGTAATCGCCAGGCCTGAAATCAACGTCCTCGGCGGCGATCTCGGTTGATTTCTGCCCCTCGATGCAATGCACGTCCTCCTCGCCATCGAGCTCCCGGCCAAAGTCGATCATGTCCGGACGATGAACCTCCTGCACGAAGATCACGGGAATATGGAACTTGCGCGCCGCAGCCACGAGCGCTCGAGCGCGCGTGACACGCTCACGCGCGCCATCCATGCGCGGGATACCCGCTTCCTGCAGGGGCAGATACATGTCGCGCTGAAAGTCGATCATCAACAGCGCCGGCCGTCCGACGATGAGCGGCTGCGGCCGCTTCGATGGGTTGCTCGATGTCACTGCAGCGTCTCCTGATAGGTTGCGCGTAAGATACCCTTGGGCCCGCCAATCGGGAATGAGCCTCGCTAACCCGCCTCAAGTTGCCGCCGCGCTCGCCGCTGGTCGAGTCGCTCGCCACGACAGCACGAGCGCGCTCAATATCAGCGCCGAGGCCAGCAGGTACGGCGCGCCCGGCACACCCCAACTCGCACGGGTGCCGATGAAAGTAGCAAACGTCTGGGTAAACAGCGTCGGGCCAATGAGGCTCGCCAGGCCGGTGAGGCTTGCCAGCGCACCCTGCAGACGGCCCTGCTCGGTGGCATCCACCAATCGCGTCATGATGGTTTGCATGGATGGTCCGGCAATTCCCCACAGAGCCAAGACCGGCACGCCGATCCAGAAAATCGGCCCGGTAGGCGCCAGACCATAGATGGCGAAGCCTGCCACTCCGCAGGTCAAACCCATCGCCACCGCCCGCCTTTCCTTGAGCCGCTTAACTACCGGCTTCACCAGCAGCGTCTGGACGAGCAGCGAGCAGATGCCCACGCCGGCCAGTAACATGCCGATTGCGCGGGTATCCCAGCCGAAGCGATAACGCATATACAGCACGCTGATGTTCGGCAGCACGGCGTGTGCGAGATTCAGCAGGAAGAAGCCGACGGCAAGACCAGAGAGCATCGGATGGGAGCGCAGCAATTTCAGAGCCCCCAGCGGATGGGCGGTCCTCCACGAAAAAGCCACACGCTGTTCCCTGGGCAGTGACTCGGGCAGTACGAAGAGTCCCCAGCACACGTTGGTCAAGGCCATGAAGGCCGAAGCCCAGAAGGGCAGTCGTGGCGAGATGGCGCCGAGCACACCACCGAGCGCCGGCCCGAGTACGAATCCGACCCCGAACGCGGCGCCGATTATGCCGAAGCTCGCGGCGCGTTGTTCCGGCGGTGTGACATCGGCGATATACGCACCGGCCGTGCTGAAGCTGGCCGCAGTAATGCCGGATATCACTCTGCCCACCAGCAGCCACCACAGATTCGGTGCCAGTGCCATGAGGATGAAATCCAGACCCAATCCGGCACACGAGATCAGGATCACAGGGCGTCGCCCGAAGTGATCCGAAAGCGAGCCCTGTATGGGTGAGAAGATGAACTGCATCAGCGCCCAGGCGGTGCCGAATACGCCGTACATTTCTGCGGCACGCGCGGCATTACCACCCATGAAGTTCTGGACCAGTACCGGCAGCACCGGGATGATCATGCCGAAGGCCAGCATGTCGATCAGCACGGTGATGAAGATGAAGCTCAGCGCGGCCTTACGGCCTGATGCAGCAAATACTCTCACGCCCGCAGTCTACTGTAGCCGGATGTCGGGCGAGAATCGGGCGCGCGCTTTAGCGCGTGAGAGCGAGCTTTTTCATCAGTGTCTGGGCGTCGAATGGCGCACGCAGTTTCACGTCGGTATTGTCAAAAAAGCAGTACACATCGCGTTTTCGCCGGCGAGGCGAACGATTCTGTATAACCTTTTTTGCATCGGTCGGCTCGCTCCCGCCTGCCCATGCCGAGATTCGTCGGGCCCAATTGTCGAGGGCCTTGTCGCTGTAGCCGCTGCGGTAGAGCTGCCGGTCTCCGTGCAGGCGCATATAGATGAAGTCGGCGGTAACGTCATGGATCATTGGCCAGTGTCGCGCGCTCTCCGAAATCACCAGCGCGACATTGCGTTTTCGCAGCATAGCGATGAAGCTTGGATGCGCGAAGCTCTCGTGCCGGATTTCGATGGCATGGCGCAGCGGTCGATTGGCGTCGATCGCCAGTTGGGTGCGACCTTTCATGAAAGCATCGCGTTTGCGCGCAAGAGCGGCGGCCGTCTTGGTGTCCATCGGCAGCATCGCAAGAAACTCGCTCATCCTCGCCGCATCGTACTTATAGGTCGGTGGAAACTGCCATAGGATCGGACCGAGCTTCTCGCGCAAATTGAACAAGCCAGAAGCGAACCAGTTGGCGAGCGGCTTCTCGATCTGCCGCAGCCGGCGAATGTGCGTGATATATCGTGGTGCCTTCAGCGAGAACAGGAAATCGTCGGGTGTCTGCCCGTACCACTGAGCAAAGCTATCGGGCCGCTGCAGCGAGTAAAAAGTACCGTTGATCTCGATGATGGGGAGCGCTTTCGAAGCAAATTGGAGCTCAGCGCGCTGTGGCAGGCTCTTCGGATAGAACGTGCCGCGCCACGGCTTATAGCGCCAGCCGGAGATACCGATGCGGATGCGTGGCGATGCGACAACTCTCATAACAGCTCCGACGCGAGAGTCTACGCTCGTAACGTTGGCGCACAGGAGCATTTCGAAGTAAGTCACCGGCCCCTTCGAGGGCATCACGGTGGCCGACGGCAGCTGCTTGATTCGGAGAGCGGTGCCGGCCGCTTGCGCGAGTAGCGCGTCAAACGCGCTACTCGCTGTTTGCCATGCCGTCGGGGTTATTTGTGTCGCGAAATCCCAGCGGAATTTTCAGATGCTGGCGTTGACTGTAGCCGAGGGAGTGCTCTGTTCGCCCGCAGAGTTGACTGCCACGATCTGGAAATACCAGCTGCCCGCGCTGAGGTTGTCAACCACGTAGGTCAGCATACCGACCGTGTTGATGTCGATCGTCTGCGTCATCGCGCTCGCACTGGTACCGTAGTAGATGATATATCCGGCGAGATTGGTCAAGGCGCTGCCATTGGTATTCTCGGTCGGAGCGGACCATGACAGCGTGACGTTAGTCGTGGATGTCGTGGCGCCACTCGATGAGCCGCTAGAGTTTGACGTAGAGGCCACCGGCGTAGAGGCCACGGGGGTGGAGGCAACGGTGCTGCCCGTGCCCGTGCTTGTCGGCGGAGTAACAGCTACCACGCTGCTGCTCGCATCACTCCCAGTACTGGCGCTCTGCGTTGAGCCTCCGCATCCGGTCAGCAGGACCACCGAAATGACCAGTGCGCTCAGCATCTGGGCCAAAAATCCCCAACGTCGTTGGATCATCATGTGCATTCGCCTCGCTAATGGCTAAAAGCCGTAAAAGCGCTCTGGCGATTGCGTATCGATAGGAGAGAAGCGGACTGACGGTGGCGTCACGAAGCCCACGCGTCGCGGCGAAGCCGGCAACCCCGCTATCTAATGTCCCTATCGGAACAAAGACCGGAGGCTTTGCGTCCCCGCCTCACGACGGGTATGCCCTTTCAATTGCGATGCCAGTTAGCCTTGAAGGCTGTGCGTACGCAACGTGTCTGCCCCACCGCACGTCTGCGAACGGCGACCGCGGCGATTCGAATTATGTTGCCCTGCAGCTCACCGCTGGCGCGGTGGAGCGACGAGCTATCGACGAAGGTCAGAGAACGTCAAACGGTCGCACTTACCGTCGGTGATGGATTGTTCTCGACGGCATCGGCACGGAGCTATCCTAGATTGTTATCGAACCACTTTTGGCCGTAGTACAGGCCAACACTGCTCGCAACAACGCCAAGAATCAGTGCGACGCCGATATTAACGTAGTCGCCGAGCCACCAACCGAACGCCCCCGCTAGCGAAGCACAACCCCATCCGATGACTGTTCTCAATGGCCGGGCCTCAACTGTGATTACACATTCGAAAGTACTGATGACCTAATCTCGTCGAAAACGTAGCTTGCCATCAAATCGATGTGTCGGGTGCCGCTTGCGTGACGGCGAAGGTGCATTTATTCTTCTTCTGCAACGCTGCCTCCTTCGACTCCGATGACTGCAAACACCGTGCGAACTTTATTGCTCTGCTGCCTGCTGTGGTGCTGCACACCGGTGTTCGCGCGTGCACCCTTGGTGCTACTGACCGACTTCGGTACGCAGGACGGCGCCGTTTCGGAAATGAAAGGTGTCGCCTATGGTATCTCACAGGATTTGCTGATCTCCGATTTGAGCCACGATAACCCGACCATTTTCACGGGCGCCTATCGGCTCTATCAGACTGAGGAATTCTGGCCGCGGGGCACGGTGTTCGTCGCCGTCGTCGACCCCGGCGTCGGCACCGATCGACTCTCCGTGGTACTCAAGACGCGCACGGGACAATATTTTGTCGGTCCGAATAACGGCCTGCTGTCGCTGGTGGCAGAACGAGATGGGATTGCCGAACTGCGCCAAATCGATGAACGAGTCAATCGTCGTCCGGGTTCCGGGGAGTCGCATACCTTCCACGGCCGCGATGTCTATGCTTACACCGGTGCGCGACTGGC
>Ga0302326_10020570_pt1 | contig 13574 bp, 10 predicted proteins | sample Palsa_T0_3_FD_202264 | JGI IMG/M metagenome (GOLD analysis project Ga0302326, IMG submission 202264) | Peat permafrost microbial communities from Stordalen Mire near Abisko, Sweden - Palsa_T0_3 | ecosystem: Environmental > Terrestrial > Soil > Palsa > Peat permafrost | place: Sweden: Abisko... | reverse complement strand
ACGTCGATATAGGGCACCGGCGCAGCCGCGATGGTGACCGCCCCGGCGATCGCGTAGAGCGCGATCGCGGCGGCCAGGAGCGGACCCACGGGTAGCCGGGGGCGAACGACGAGCGCCAGGCCGACGAGGGCCTGCGCGAGCGTCAGCGGAAGGACGAGCCCGAGCAGCGAACGCTCCGGCGAGTTGTGCCCGCACGCGATCGCGGCCGTCGACGCGATGACCACGGGGAGCATCCACGAGCCCAAGGCGTGGCCCCACGCGCCCCGCACCCAGCCGTAGGCGAGGACGGCGAACGCCGCGAGAGCGAAGGGCAGACCGCTCAGGTTGCCGTCGCCCAGGGCGACCGCCATGCCGAGTGCCCAGTACGCGACGAGAGCCAACGAAGGGCGCATAGCCTACAGACCTTGCCGGCACCGCGCAAAGCGTGGCATCCAAAGGCTCCCGCGTGCTGGACGGCAAGAAAATCACCGTCGTCATGCCGGCGTACAACGCGGCAGCGACGCTCGAACGCACCCTGCACGGCATCGACCGCGCCCTCGTCGACGACGTCCTTCTCGTCGACGACGCCAGCCGCGATCACACCGTGGACCTGGCCCGGCGCCTGGGTCTACGCAGCATCGTCCACGAGCGCAACCGCGGCTACGGGGCCAACCAGAAGACGTGCTACCGCGAGGCCCTCCGCACTGGCGCCGACGTCGTCGTGATGCTCCACCCGGACTACCAGTACACGCCGCGCCTCATCCCCGCGATCGCGTCGATGGTCGCCGTGGGCGAGTTCGACGTCGTCCTCGGCTCGCGCATCCTCTCGGGCGGCGCGCTCAAGGGCGGGATGCCCGTGTACAAGTACGTCGCCAACCGCTTCCTGACCGCCGTCGAGAACCTGTGCACGGGCGCCAAGCTGTCCGAATACCACACGGGCTACCGCGCTTTCTCCCGCGAAGTCCTGGAGGACCTCCCCCTCGATCGCAACAGCGACGACTTCGTCTTCGACGCCGAGATGCTCGCCCAGTGCATCTACTTTGGCTATCGCGTCGGCGAAGTGAGCTGCCCGACGAGGTACGAGGCTGACTCGTCGTCGATCGGGTTCCGCCGGAGCGTGACGTACGGGTTCGGCGTGCTCGGGGTGACGGCGCGGTTTGCGCTGGCGAGGGCCGGGGTGGCGAAGGCGGGGATTTTCGAACGGTAAGCGATGCCGAAGAAGAACGTACGCCCACGGACCGAGCGCCGCACCGCCGAGCGTGCCGCGTCGAAGCTCGCCGACGCGCGCGAGCGGCTGGCATCGCTCGAGCCGGGTGGCGCCCCTTCGCGCCCCATCGAGGTGGAATCCGCCTCGCAGGTCGAGCCGCACGCCCTTGCTGCGCAGTGTCTGCGGTGCGGCGGCTCGAACCGTCTCCTCGAGCACGCGGCCGTGGCTCACGACGGCGAGATGCTGCGGGTCACGCGGGTGCAATGCGCGCGCTGCGGGGCGGGGCGGGCGTCTTGGTTTCGGATCGTGCAGCGGCTGGCGAACTGACGCTCGTCACAAACAAGGCAACACGATCGTGAATGTCGTCCCCGCCCCCGGCTGCGAGTGCACCTCGATGGTCCCGCCGGCGTTCCGCACGATGCTTTGACTGATCGCCAGCCCGAGCCCCGTGCCCTCGGTCTTCGTGGTGAAGAACGGGATGAACAGGTTGCGCAGCACCTTGGGCGAGATTCCGGGTCCCGTGTCGCGCACGCTCACCTCGACGTGCTCCATCTCCTCTGCGAGCGCACGGCGCGAGGGAGGCACGGGGCCGTCGAAGGACGGCATCCTGGCGCGGCCGGAGCGCCGGACCGACGTGGAGACGGTGATCTTGCCGTGTCCGTCCATGGCCTGGATGGCGTTCTGCATCAGGTTCATCAGCACCTGGCGAAACTTTTCCGGATCGATGCGCGTGCGCGGGAGCGGTTCGCTCAGACCGAGCTGCACGTCGACCGTGCCGTCGGTGATCTGGCTGGAGATGATCTGCACGGTGCGCCGGACGGCGGCGTTCATGTCGACGGGGATGGGGTTGCCCGCGTGCGGCCGCGCATAGTCGAGGAAGGTCCCGACCACGCGATCGAGGCGATCGACCTCCTCGAGGATGATGCCCACGAACTCGCGCGACGCCGGCTCGTCGGGCGCGCCCGCCCCCTCTTCGAGGAGCTGCGCGGCGCCCTTGATCGCCCCGAGCGGGTTCTTTACCTCGTGGGCGAGGCCGGCGGCCATCGAGCCCAGCGCGGCGAGGCGATCGCGCTCTTTGAGCCGCGTGTAGATGCGCGTGTTGGTCACGACGACGCCCATTTGGGTGGCCACGCCTTCGAGGAGCGCTACCTCCTCCGGCGTGAAGGCGTCGCGCACGCGGTCGTCGGCCAGAAACACGATCCCCACGCTGCCCTCTTCCTGGCCCCGGATCGAGAGCACGACAGCGCGCTCCAGCGCGCCCAGGCTGGTCACCGACGCGCGCACGGCGGCGTCGACGGGGTTGGCCTCGCGCGCGATCTCGTCGAGCGAGAGGGCTGGTTGACGGTCGAGTCGGTCGAGGAGTGGACGCACGCCCAGCGATTCGATGCGCTTGGGCACCGCGGCGCCGATCGAGCCGACGAGATCGAAGCCGTCGCCATCCTGGTCGCGCAGGTACAGAGCCGCCGTGGTCACGCGCCGCGATCGTTCGAGGCCCTGCATCAGCGTGCTGACCATGTCGTCGATCTCGAGCACGTGCGCGAGCTGCCGGCGGAGCTCCGCGACGCTGGTCTCGAGGTCGTAGCGCTCGCGGAAGAACCACTGATGGATGCGCGTCTCGGCTTCGGTCTGCAGCGGCTCGAACAGCACGAGGAACACGATCGCGGCGAGCACCGCGTTCAGGTACATCGTCTCGAAGCCGCCTATTACCATCACGAAGAGGTAGAAGATCGCGGCGAGGCAGAACGCGAGCGCCGTGGACACCAGCAGGCGCGCCGAGAGCTCGTAGATGTCGGCCAGGCGTTGCCGGGTGAGCGACTCGGCGAGCACGTAGAGAAAGACGATGGCCAGCACGGCGCCGATCGGCGGCATGTGCACGCCGAGGTACGAGAGAAAGTCGGCGAGCGAGAACGTGGTCGCCGCGGCGCCGACCGCGACGAGGAACCGCACGCGGTCGCGCACGGCCCGCGACGCGCTGCGCTGTCCGAGGCGGGCGAGCGTGATGAGCGCCGCCGCGAGCAGGCCGAACACGTACGTGTAGACCCCGCCGAGCGCGAACGAGCGATCGTGGTACGGCGAGACCGCCACGGCGATGACCGGAATGCCCGCGATCGCCGCGAAGCGCTGCAGCCGGAGGATCGCCTGATCGCCGGCCTCGCGCGGCACCACGCTCAGGAACAAGGGGATCGCGAACTGCGGCAAGAACACCGTGAGCGCGCCCGTGACCCGCTCCCACAGATCCGGCCGGAAGAAGCCCGCGAGCGACTGCGCCGCGTACCAGAGGGCGATGTCCGTGGCGAACGCCGCGAACAGCCAGTGCACCATCCGACGACTGCGCAGCAGCACGCTGAGCGCCATGGCGAGCGCCAGCACGGCGCAGAAGAGCATCGTCTTCGGGCGGAGATCTTGCACGGCGGCTGGGGAGCCTGGAACGGGCGAAGGGGATCGTGAGGGCTGGCGGTCAGCCCGTCAAACCGAGGCCTAGCTGCTTGCGCAGGTTGGCGCACCGGTCGCTGGTGAGAAAGACGAGCAGGTCGTCCATCCGTGCGCGCAGCGCCTCCGCGCTCTCGAGCGACAGCATCGTGTGCGCGGCGCGCAGATCGTTGGCGAGCAAGAGCCCGGCGCGACACCCCGTGCGGTCCGCGGCCGTCGCCCATCGCTGCAGGTTGGTGCGCCCGCCCTCCTCGAGGAACCGCAAGAAGTGGCCGCGCAGGCGGTCGATCGCCGCCGGCTCCAGGACGGGCTCGATGGCGCGCGCGATCGGCGCGACGCGACGATTCATGTCGGCCGAGAGCGGGATCCCGGCGTTGGCCACGCTGAGGCCCGCGAGGAACAGGTCTTCGAGATCGGGGATGCCCGGCACGAGCAACCGGATGAAGTGCTCGGCGCGGTAGTACGAGAGGTGCCGCCCGGCGACGAACGCAAGCTCGTACGGCGAGCGGCCCGAGAGCACCTGGCGACCGAGCCGCGTCGACGGCGGGAACGCGGGGACCATGTCGACCGCCCCTTCGTACTCCGGATCCAGGTAGAGCGGGGGCGACCCGATGCCGAGAATCGCCCCGGCCCATGCGAAGCACCGGACGGCCTGCACGGTGGAGAGCTTGGGGTCTTGCTTGGCGGCCGGATCGAGCTTGGGCAGGGCCTTGTCGCGCCGCAGCGTCGCGATGCGACCGAGCAGGACGGCCGGCACGATCACCGCGAATATCTGCCCCGTGAGGATCTCTTCGTCAGGGTGGAAGAGCATCTTCCAGCCCTCGGGCGCCAGCGACGACGACGGCCGGATCAACCCCTCCGGGCGGTGCTTCGCGTACGTGGCGCGCTCGGCCTCGTCGGCCGCGTCGAGGTAGACGAGGACTTGAGCGACGAGCCATTGCCGGTCAAGCTCGTGCGCTTGTCCGTACAGTCGATACAAGCTGTGCAGGCTAGCGGCGTCGCGTGGGTCGTTGCGAACGCGGCGCGTGAGCTCCTCGGCGCTCTCGGTCACCACCTCCGCGGGCGGGGACGAACCCATCGTCGACACGTCGACTTCGACGGCGACCTGAGCCCGCGCCTCTTCGAGCTCCTTCGTGAGCTCGGCGACGCGGGCGGCGAGCTGCGCGACCCGCACCTCGAGAGCGGCGACCCGCGGGTCGGCCGCGGCCTGCGGGGTGAGGACGATCGACGCGGGCGGCGCCTGCTCGTCGGCCATCTCGCGAATGCGGACGTGGTGGCGCGCTTCGTACGAGGCCTGCAGGGCCTCTTCGAGCTTGCGCAAACGGACACGGTCGAGACCGAGGGCATCGGCGGCCCGCTCCAGGCGCTCGCGCTCTTCGAGGGTGATCACGCCGTCTTCGATGACCTCGGCGAAGATCTCTTCGTAGTGCGCCTCGAATTTGCCCAGCGTGACCTGGCCCGAGAGCTCACCCTGCTCGAATCCGGGCTGATGCTCGAATGAAGCGGATTCCGTCATGCCGCCAGCATACCGCCGTCTACCGCGAAGCGTTGCGGCGCGGGTTGTGCGAATCGACGAGCGCGAGATAGTCGGGGAGCGGTTGCTCGTGCGGGGTGAAGCCCGCGCGAGCGCCGTTCTCCATCGCGGGGAGGCGAGCGGCCAGCACGCGCAGCTCGTCGATCGCGGGCACGCGGCCCTGCACGAGCCAGGCGTCGAGTGCGGCCTGCATCGACGCGATCCCCGTGCCGCGCAGATGGCCGCGCCGCGCCAGGTCCAGGTAGCTGCGCGCGAGCGCGTCGCCGTCGAAGCGATGCTCGGTGACGAGCTCCACGGCCACGCGGACGATCCCCTCGGCCCCGAGCCGCCCATCTTCCTGGAGGACGAAGGCCGCTTGCAGGTAGTTGTAAAAGGGCACGACGCGCGGGCCGTAGATGCGAAAGTCATCGGGCGGCGTCTGGCTCTCCAGGTGGATGAGGATGCGCTCGACGGCGTCGCCGCGGTCGAGCGTGCGCGCGGCATCCATCGCCCCGGCCACGACGTCTTCGTACACACGGCCACGCTCGAGGACCCGCAGGATCACGTCGTCGCCGACGCGGCCGGCCAGGAGATCCGCGTACAGTGAGTAGACGTAGGCATCGGCCTCCGCGTCGTCGCCGAAGAGCGTCTCTTTGACCGCCGGACCCGACTCGTCGCTGTCGGCGAGGGCCGCCCGCGCGCGCAAGAGCGCCGGCAGCTTGTACCCAAGCTGGTCGCGCACCGCGCGAAAGCGCAGGCGAAGCAGGTTTTGCAGGTTGGGCTTGAGGGTGAGGGTGTCCCAGAGGATCCCGTCGAGGCGCAGCTTGTCCTCGAGGTTGCGTCGCATCTGCTCGGGCGAGCCCGAAAGGATGTGCACGCGGATGCCGGCGCGGACCATCTCGCGCAGCAGGGTGGATGCGCCGGGGTTGGTGCGCTTCTGGTCGGGCCGCTCGAGGGCGGTCTTCACCAGGTCGCGCAGGGAGTCGAACTCCGTGCGCAGGTACGTCTTGTCGAGGTCCCAGCGAGCGATGTGCGTGACCACGGCTAGGCCAGGAAGGAGCGGCGCAGGCCTTCGAGGGAGGCCAGGAGCTCGGGTGAACCGGAGCGCGAGGCGAGCGTGAGCGCTTCGCGCAAATATTCGCGCGCGTCGGAGCGACGATCGCGCTCGTGGGCCACGTGGGCAAGCGCGCCCAGCACGGCGGCGCGGTCGACGCCGTTCGGTCCGGCCACGTCGAGGGCCTCACGCAGCACGCCGTCGGCGTCGTTGAACTGGCCGCCCTTGGCGAGTGCCTCCCCGAGCTTGCGGCTGAAGATGAGCACCGCGCGCATCGGGTCGTCGAGCTCACCACGAAAGAGCTCGCGACGGGCAAGCTCGAGGGCGCGCCTGAGCGCGTTGACGGCGCCGGGGTGATCGCCACGCCCGGCGCAGAGGCCGCTGACGCGCTCGAGGAGCAGCAGCGCCTGGAACGACGTGCCGCCCCCGGCCTCGTGCAGCGCGCGCACCTCGATGGGCAGATCGCGCTCGTCGCATGCGACCGCGGCGGCGGCGTGGAGCTCGCGCTTCACCGCGGCGGGGATCGTGGCCAGCGTGACCTCGCGCAACAGCGGGTGCGACGTGCGGATCCCCTCTTCACCGACCTGCACCATCCCGGCCTGGCGCAGCAGCGCGAGGGCCTCGACCAGGTTGACGTCGTCGGCGAGCATCCTCGAGAGGAGCCGATCGTCGGCGTCGTCGCCCCATACGGCGACCGCCTGCAGCGTCCGGCGCGCGTCGGACGGCAGGCGCTCGACGCGCACCGCGATGATGTCCGCGAGCGTCGCGGGTACGCCGCCGCCCGCCTCTTCGCGCAAGAAGCGGAGCAGCTGCTCGAGGTACAGGGGAGCGACCAGGGTGGAGGCGCTGCCAAAGACCGGGGAGCTCGGCTTCGAAGACTTGGCCAGCGCGTCGAGCACCAGGTGCTTGGGCAGGCCCGTGAGGATTCGAGCCGCCGCCACGTCGGTCGGCCACGCCGGATCGAACCCCGGGGCGTAGGCGCCGAGCATCAGCGCGGGGACGAGCGGCGGGTCGTTGAGCGCGTCGGCGAACGCGTTGCGGCTGGCCCCGTCGACGCAGTGCAGATCGTCGATGGCCAGCACGACGCGGTGCCCCTTGGATCGCTCGCTCGCGCGCACCATCGCCCAGCGCAGCGCCTCGGCCGCGGCGAATCGCCGCTCGTCGGGCGAGAGGGCCTTACCGCGCGCCGGCCCTTCGTGGCCAAAGACGTCCGAGAGACCGCGCCGCGCCTCGGGTGTCGCCGCGACCCAGTCGCGCGCGTTGCCGCCAAGCGGCGGGAGACCCGCGAGCCGCACGATCGCCTGGCGCAGCGTCCAGCACCCGACCTCGGCCCAGGCGGGATCCGGACCGGTGTGGACGACCGTGTCCCCGGCCGCCGACGCAAACTCGAGGAACTCGCGCACGAGCCGCGTTTTGCCGATGCCCACGTCGCCGACGAGCCGCGCCCCGGTGAGCGAGCGCGCCTCGGACCGACGCTGCTCGAGCCACGCCAAATCCTCGTCGCGGGCGATGAACGGCAGCACCGGGGCGCGTGGGCGATCGCTCGGCGCCGGGCGGTCCGACGGGGACACCATCGGACGTGTCGGCATCACGGGCGGCTGCGACGGGCGCGCGGGCACCGTCGACATCACCGTCGACGTCGTCGACGCGCCGCACTCGCCGCAGAACTTCTGCGCCGCTGGGTTGAGCGCGCCGCACGACCCGCATCGCACGGCATTGCCGGCGGCCGGCGCCATCGTCCGCATGCCGTTGGCGCCCTGCGTGGTCAGGTCGAGCGCGCGCGTCAGCTCGGCGGAGAACTCGTCGGCGTCCTGGAAGCGATCCTTCGCTGCCTTGGCGAGCGCCTTGAGTGTGATATCGACGAGGGACGAGGGGATGCCGCGCTCGGGTGCGACCAGGCGCGGGTCGCGCGGGGGATCCGTCAGGTGGGCGAGGACGACCTGCGTGGGCGACTCGGCCTCGAACGGGAGGCGCCCCGTGAGCAGCTGATAGAGGATGACGCCGACCGAATAAAGGTCGCTCCGCGGGTCGAGCAGATCACCCCGGGCCTGCTCGGGGCTCATGTACTCGGGCGTCCCGCACACGATGCCGGGGCTCGTGATCCCCGGCTGCTGCTTCTCGACCCGCATCTTGGCGAGACCGAAGTCGACCACCTTGACGAAGTCGCCCCCGGAGCGCACCGGCTCGAGGATGATGTTCTCGGGCTTGAGGTCGCGGTGGATGATGTTCTCGGAGTGGGCTTCGGCCAGGGCCGCGAGCGTCTGTTTGAGAACATCGACGATGCGGCGGAACGACAGCGCCCCCTCTTCGTGGGTCACGCGCGCGAGGTCGCGCCCCCGCAAGAACTCCATGACGAGATAGAGCTGCCCGTCGGGCGTCTTGCCGAAGTCGATGATGCCGACCGAGTTGGGGTGATTGAGGCGGCTGGCCGCGCGCGCCTCGGTGATGAACCGCGCGGCGGCGTTCTCTTCGCCGACCAGGTGCGGGTGGATGATTTTGACGGCAACGGTCCGGACGAGCGTCGTCTGCTCGGCGCGGTACACGCGCCCCATCCCCCCGATCCCGACCAGCTCGAGGATTAGGTAGCCGCCGGGGAGCGTGCGGCCGATGAGCGGATCGTCCGGGCTCGGCGCGGCTTTTCCGACAGGAAATCCGCACGACGGGCAGAACCGGTGCGTCTCGTCACAGAAGCTGGAGCACTGGGGGCACGACCGCATGACGCGTGGAGGGCTATTAGCACCGCGGGCGGTGCCGAGATTATCACGAGCCTGTTAGGATGGCCCCTACCTTGGCCAGACGCATCGGCGAGATCCTTGTCGAGGCGGGGCTGCTGTCGCAGTCGCAACTGGAGCAGGCGCTCTTTGCGCAGCGCAAGGACGGCCGCAAGCTCGGGCAAGTGCTCGTCGAGATGGGCCTCGTAAGCGAGGTCCAGCTCACGCAAGCGCTCTCGCGCCAGCTCGGCGTGCCGTGGGTGTCGCTGCACCAGGTCGACTTTTCGCGCGTGCTCCTGAACCTCGTCTCCCGCGCCACGGCGGAGCGGTACACCCTCATCCCGGTCTTCGTGCGCCCCGAAGCCACGCAGGGCGAGACGCTCTTCCTCGCGATGGACGACCCGATGAACGAGGCGGCGGTCGAAGAAGTGGCGCGCGTCGCCCCGCTCCCGGTCAAGCCGATGATCGCCTGCCCAAGCGACATCCGTGCCGCCATCCGCGTCTACTATACGAGCGAGCCCACGCTCACGGCCGTGCGGCCCGCCCAGGCTCCTGCGCCCGCCCCCGGCCGGCCGTCCGCGTCCGCGCCCGCCCAACCGCCCGCGCCCGCCCAACCGTCCGCGCCCGCGCCCGCGCCCACGCCCGCGCGCGAGGCTGCGCGCGAGGCCGCGCCTACGCCGACCCGCGAGCTCGCGCCCCCACCCCCATCCGCGCCCTCGCTACCCCCCGGGTCGGCCCGTGCCTCCGCGCCTCCCCCCGCGCGCCCGTCTGCGCCTGCGCCTTCGTCCAAATCGATCGTCCCTCCCGCCTCGCGCCCTCCCCCCTCCGGGCGCACGATCTCCCTCACGCTCCTCGACGGCACCAAGATCTCCCTCCCCGCCAGCGCCCGCAGGCGCCACGGGGGCGAGGGCGACGCGGGCGGCGACGCGACGGACCAGCTGACCGCGCGCGACATGGTCAGCGCCCTGCGCGCCGTCGCCCACGGGGTCGACGCGAGCGACGTGCTCGGCGCCGAGCCGCGCTGGGAAGTGCTCTTCTCGGCGCTGCTCTCGATCCTGCTCCGCAAAGGGATCATCGCGGACTGGGAGTTCGTCGAAGAGTTCCGCAAGGTGTGAAGGGCCACCACATTGCCGCAGCGCATCGCAATCGTGACGACGAGCTTCCCCCGGGACGAGGGGGATCCGTCGGGTCATTTCGTGCGGGCGAACGCGTGCGAGCTCCAACGGCAGGGCAACGAGGTCGTCGTCGTGGCGCCGCCGGCGGGCGGTGCATTTGGATGGCCGGGGGTCGCCGCGCGGGTCCAGGAGCGGCCCCTCCGCGCCCTCGAGGCCGCAGCTTGGATCGTCCGCACGCGCACGGCCCTTGCCAGGATGAAGGTGGACCGAGTGATCGCGCACTGGGCGGTGCCGTGCGCGTGGCCCCTCGGGGTCGCGGCGAGCGCGGAGCTCGATGTCGTGTCGCACGGGGGCGACGTGCGGCTGCTCGTCGCCGCGCCGGCCATCGTGAGGCATCATGTCGTCCGCGCGATCGCGGCGCACGCGCGAGCGTGGCGCTTCGTCTCCGCGACGTTGCGCGATGAGCTGCTAGCCTCGCTCGACGCGAGCACGCGCCGGCGCGTGGAGCGAATCGCCGTGATCGAAGCGCCGCCGCTCCATCTGCCCGACGTGGCGGAGGCGGTCGCGCGGCTCCGCGGGGAGCTCGCCGGCAAGCGCGTCGCCGTCAGCGTTGGCCGACTCGTACCCGGCAAACGCGTCGGGCGCGCGATCGAGCACTTCGGCTCGCGCGCCGATCTCGACGTTCTCTATGTCATAGGAGACGGTCCGGAACGCGGGCGACTCGAGCGGCGGGTCAAGCGCGAAGGCGGCGATGTGCGGTTCCTCGGTACCGTGAGCCGTCGCGATGCCCTCGCGTGGATCGGCGCGGCGGACCTGTTGATCCACGCGTCGGAGGCCGAGGGGCTCAGCACGGTGCTCCGAGAGGCAGAGGCGCTGGGCACGCCGGTCGCCGTGATCGGGGCGTAGGTCGGGGTCGAGGTCGGGGTCGGGGTCGAGGTCGGGGTCGGGGTCGAGGTCGGGGTCGGGGGGGTGATCGTGTGCGGTGCAACCTCGTGCCGCCGCAGGAGCGGCGTCACTCTGGTTGCAACAGCGGGGGCGCTCGCTCGTCACCTTGGCTTCGAGGGGCTGGCGTCATGGGTGATGTTCCTTTCCCGGGGTGAAAGGAACGTCACCCATGCTGGAACGTCACGTCGAACGAAGGTTGCCGCATCACAAGCTCAAGGCTTACGGGGTTGCGATTCAGTTGCTCGAGGCGGTGCGGGGGGCGCGGATTCGGGATGCGCACCTGAGGGACCAGGCGATGCGCGCTGCCAAGAGCGCGTGCTTGAATGCGGCCGAGGGGGCGAGGGGGTCACGCGGGCTGACAAGGCACGCTGCTTCGCGATTGCGCGGGCCGAGGCGGCGTCAGCCGTTGAGATCGCGGTCGCGGCGGGCGATGCGGAGGCGGGGGCGCTCGATGGCGTCATTGCTCATGCCGATCGATTCGTCGCGATGATGACCGGGCTGATTCGGTGAGTCGCGCTCGACCGCGCGGGACGCGAAGCCCGCGCGGTCGATTCATCGTGCCAGCGGGGGAGCCGTCGGAGCATCCGCTTGACCCGGACTTCCGCGGCGAGGAAGCTCCACTCCCTGGCCCGCGAGCTTCGTTCCCCGGCCCGCGAGCGTCGCTCCCCAGCCCGCAAGCTTCGTTCCTCGGGTCACGAGCTTCGCTCCTTGGGTCACGAGCTTCGCTCCCCGGAGCGCGAGCTTCACTTTCTAGAGCGCGAGCTTCGCTCCTCGGATCCCGAGCTTCCCTTCCCGGTCCGCGAGCTTCGTTCCCCGGCTCCTGTGGCTTGGATTCGTGGATCCGCGCCACGGGATCCCGCCCCTGTGGAAACCGCCACGACTCCTCGACAAAGAACCCCGACTCCTGAGCGACGGGACCGCGCTCCTGAGCCAAAGGAGCGCGCAAGGAACCTACGGAATCCGGTCAGCGAGCCTCGCCCGCGCGCGAGCAAACGAAGGAAGCGCATGCCCGACGCTCAGTTCCGAGCGCCCGGCCTTCGCGACCCCGACCCCGACCCCGACCTCGACCCCTATCGCGGCTTGCGCTGGAACGCCGGCACATCCCAGTCGTGATCGAGACTGGGAAAGGTGTCTTGCGACGCCGAGGCGCGCGAGACGGGCGCCCGGGACGGCGCCACGGAGACCGGGATACGCGACTCGGACGCGTACGTCTGCTGGGGGATGCCCGAGCGGCGCGCCGCAGAGGCGGGCACTTCGCTCGAGGCGCCGCGGGGGGCGGACATCGGGGGGGCCAAGCGGGAGCCCGACGAAGAGGGGTGCGATGAGTTGAACGAGGACATCGTCTGCGGCGCCATCGACTGCCGCGAGGCGGGGACCTCGACGGCCATCTCGCGCTCGCCATCGAACCCGGTCGCGATGACGGTGACCTTCACGTTCTCGCCCAGCGTCTCGTCGATGCTGGCGCCGAAGATGATGTTCGCGTCCTCGTGAGCCTGTTCCTGCACGAGGCTGGCGGCCTCCTGGATCTCTCTCATCTTCAGGTCGGGGCCGCCGACGATGTTGATGAGGACCCCCGTGGCGCCCTCGACGCTGATGTCGTCGAGCAGCGGCGAGGTGACGGCCATCTCAGCCGCGAGGCGCGCCCGGTTCTGACCCTTGGCGACGCCGGTGCCCATGAGCGCGCGGCCCATGTGGCTCATCACCGTCTTCACGTCGGCGAAGTCGACGTTCACGATGCCGCTCTGGGTGATGAGGTCACTGATGCCTTTGACGGCCTGGTAGAGGACTTCGTCGGCCTTGCGGCAGGCGTCGATGAAGGTCAGGTCGTCGTCGCCCAGGAGGACCAGCTTCTGGTTGGGGATGGTGATGAGGGTGTCGACGTGCTCGGACAGCATCGCGAGGCCCAGCTCTGCGCGCCGCGCGCGCTGTCGGCCCTCGAAGATGAACGGCTTGGTCACGACGCCGACGGTGAGCGCGCCTTCTTCGCGCGCGATCTGGGCGATGATGGGCGCCGCGCCGGTGCCGGTGCCGCCGCCCATGCCGGCGGTGACGAAGACCATGTCGGCCCCGCCGATCAGCTCCTTGATGCGCTGGACGTCCTCGAGGGCCGCCTTGCGCCCCTTCTCGGGATCCGCGCCCGCGCCCAGGCCTCGAGTGATGTTCGAGCCGATGGGCAGCTTCGTGGGCGCCGCGTTGGCGTTGAGCGCCTGCGCGTCGGTGTTGACGACGATGAACTCCACGCCTTCGAGGCCGAAGTTGATCATCGTGTTGACGGCGTTGCCGCCGGAGCCACCGACGCCGATGACCTTGATGCGAGCGTCGTAGCCAACTGTCTCTTCTGCGAACTCGATCGAGAAACTCATCGCGAATGCTCCTCCCGTCTCAGAACGCTGCCTTGAGCCAACCCCAGAAACCCGAGCTCTTGCTCGCGTCGGCCTCGACGACCTCGGCCTGCGACTGCGCGCGCATGCGCGGCGGCGGAGGAACCGACGCCACGCCCTGCACGAGCGACCCATCGGCGCACACGAGCTGCGCCCCGTACTTCACGAGGCCCACGGCCGCGGCGTACTCGGGCCCGTGCACCAGCTGCGTGATGCCCTTGATGCCCGTCGGCAGCCCC